>Ga0222428_100078_pt1 | contig 172874 bp, 134 predicted proteins | sample 2B5Ametagenome_FD_182471 | JGI IMG/M metagenome (GOLD analysis project Ga0222428, IMG submission 182471) | Enriched microbial communities from leaf-cutter ant dump, University of Wisconsin, Madison, United States - 2B5A (version 2) | ecosystem: Environmental > Terrestrial > Nest > Insects nest...
AAGTTCATCTAAATCTTATAAAGGGGTCAACATCTGCCGGAATGGCATGCGATAACTCAATGGAATTGCGCATATACTCCAGTGCAACGTACCGGAATCATGGGGTCAATTTACTCCGGAATATGCAATTCCACCTATTACACCAAATCTACACTTGTGAATAGGGATAATTCATCTGAATAGGGATAATTCATCCGAAATGTTACTCAGGAATTAACAAGAATCTGTCAAAACATAAATTTTCAAAAAAATATAGGAAGAAACAAATCCGTTTAAGCTTATACTTTATTTCCTGTTAATGCACTGAATTTATTTCCGTGTTTGTCTTTATAAAAATCTCCATCTTTTTTAAAGCTTGAAGCATCTACGTCTTTGAGTAGCTGTTTTTGATAGTAGACATTTCTTGTATCTTTTCCAAAATCACTGCCAATGAGGATAAATGTCTTCACGTCAGCGCCAGGAACTACCTCCTGATTATAGTATACATTGTTCTTGTCCTTTGAATATGGGTTACCTGTATAGAAATCAGTTTTTTCATCAGCAGTAAATAGCTGAAAGGAGGGAACATCGACGTGATCATATTTAAAATTTTTGCCCCGGACTAATACGGTTTTATTGTTTACGCAAATCACATCTAGATCAAGTACCCGAATTGTCTGTATGCTATTAAATGATTTTGTTACACTAGCCGAATCCTGTTGAAAAGGAGGATAATAAATTGTGTTCCCGATTCTCATGTAATACTTGTTGATGGCTTCGACATTTCCCGGATTAGCTACAACCGACTTAAAGTTTCCGATATTTGGAGAAATATAAACGGAATCTTTATCCTTTAGAAAGTAGTCATTGACGAAGCTAAAAGTTTGTCGATCAGCATGTATCATGTCATCCGCGTAGAAATAATGATCTTTGTCCCGAGCCCAATTCGTGTGATTTTTTATGAGTTCATATGTCTTTGGGTCCGCTCCAGTTATGATATTGAAGCCCAAGACCTGATCAATATAATAGACGTGAAAGCGATCTTTAGGAATCTGATTGTCGACATAGAAGGAAGCCTTGTCTACCAGCTTTTGGGGCATTCCACGAAAGTATACCGCGTTTTTGTCCTTTGCAATATCCTCTGCCAATACCTCAAAAGATTCCACATCGGCCTGCATTTGCGATACACCCAGACTAAACCAATTCCCATTCTGACAATAAACAATTTGTCCTTTTGAATCTATAAAATAAGAGCTCGATTTTTGTTTATTGACCAGTTTACCAATATCCCGGCAAGAGATAAAAAAACTGAGTAAAACACAAGCCAGAAAAAAAGTATATTTTTTCATTTTTATACCAGGGCGAAGTTGTAAAATATCCTTTGTAGCGCGCATATATAAATTTACGCTGTCAAAGTTAAAAAAGGGAATTTTCTTGTAAAATAGTAAATCGTCTTATCCCCACATTTTGCATCTTTACATTTGCTGTTGACTTTTTTCAGGAAAGAAGAGATGGACATTCGAGCTCGGTTGTACGGATACCCAGTTCAAGGAATGTAGGCAATGACAAACTTACTTATGCAGAATATAATATTTTTAATGGCCTGTATGTCCATTTTTTGATAATATATCTTTCGGCTGGCGATTTAGGAACCGTTATCTCCGTCATCAACGATTTTTAAATTTTTGGCTTAGATTTTTTACCCAGTTTATGGCTATTTTGATCGGAGCTGAAGACTCTGAAGGCGTTAGAAAGTGTCCCATTTCAGGAAATAGACAATATTCAAACGGTTTTCCTTCAATTTTAAGTAAATTAAGATGATCAATAGATAAGCCGACAGGAACTTGCACATCTTGTCCGCCAAAAAGCCAGAGTCCCCGTGCCGTTGTTTTGCTAAGAACCAGCTGAGGGTCCGTTGTAATAAATTTATATTTATCTGGGGCATTTAAAATATGCGTCCTTACTTCTTTCTCGGTATGATTCGTCCAGAAATCTACCTTTCCTTCAGTGAAAAACTGAAAACGGAGCTGTTCTCTGGTTGGAACCACTGCCCCACTAAATATGACCATAAAATCCACTTCTTTTGACTTATTTGAAGCCAAAGGAATAATCCATCCAGCCTGACTGAACCCTAAGAGACCAGTATGGGTTAATTTATGTCCGAAATAATTTTTGAGCGCTAAAATTGCTTCCTTAGCATCCTCAGCCAGGAGATCGAGATTTGCTGAGTCAATATTATTTGTGCCTACTTCCGGACCCGCATATTTCCCCCCGGATTTACCAACACCCCGCTTATCATAAGTTAATACAGATATTCCATTTTTTGCCAGCAAAGTTGCAAATGCATTCAATCTGAGCTCCTGTCCGGATCCATGCACTATTACAATTCCGATTTTTGAATTTGGAGCGCTAAAGATTGTCCCTGCCAACTCTACCCCTTTACTTTTAAATTTTATATCTTTTGTTGCACATTCCGTAGTTTGAGCTATTATATTGGTCGTGAATACTAAAAAAAGTAATGACAAAATTGCTTTTATATGTAATCTTTCTTTAACCCTTTGATATGCGGGCTTATTGCAAGAATATGCTATACTTAAATGTTTTTTCATCAGATTCAATTTTCAAAGTTAGGGCGCTTAAATGCTGTTGCGGTAATTTTATTTTCAGCATCTAACTTAAATAATTTTTGGAACTCGTCCTGATGTTATTTAGGTGAAGTGCTTGTTTTTATCGGTGAAAGTGCTAACGGATCGGTAAAAAAATAACATACTTTTTCTTTTCTTAAAAAGAGCAAGCATATTTTTCTGTTTGGTAAATTAGTACAATTCATCATAGTTTATCTTTATGCTTTTACTTATCGGAGCAGAAACACAGGCTAAGATTAAACCTTGTCGGAGGTGAACCTCTGACAGTACAAAATTCCTTCTTAACCGTACCTCTCCTTCCTCTAATTTGCATACACAAGTGCCGCAGTTGCCCCTGCAGCAGGAGTACGGAACGTCAACTCCAGCATTGAGCATAGCATCGAGCAGAGGTATCTGTTTGTTCCATTGGATATTTTTTGTATTGCCGTTCAATGTCAATGTTACATGTACATAATCCGATTTCTCAGCTTCGGTGGGAGGTGTTTTTTCTTTCATGTTCATATGTTTTTGGATTTATTTAAATTATTGCTGAAACATTTATGCTTAAAGCCCGAAGCTTATATTGCTTTGGGCTTTGATATTGTGTCTAAACGGCCAATTCACTTTGTATTGCAGAAAGTATTCTGTCCAGTTCCGCTATTTCGTTTTCACCAAGTGGTTTTAGTGGGCTTTTAAAGCCACCTCCACCTACTTTTAGTATGTCCAAACCGGCCTTTATAGAACGCGGAAGACCTTTTGCTACGATGAATTTCAGCAAATCGACCTGTTTGTAAAATATTCTTTGTGCCTTCTCGAGATCATTTTCCTGTACGGCATCGTAAAGTGCAATATTAAGTTCGGGTATCAGGTTCGGAGCGGCTGTACACCAGCCTCTGGCACCAGCCGAAAATGCGGATAGGGCGAGCGGATTGGAACCATTAAAAAACGCGACGCCTTCGCCTAGCTCTTTTCTCAAATAATGCATACGTTGAATATCGCCCGTGCTTTCCTTTATCATCGTTACATTCGGAATTTCCAATAAGCGTTTCAGCAAGGCGGGCGACATATCGACACCAGCGGTAGCAGGATTATTATAAGCCATGATTGGAATCGAAATTTTGGAAGCCACCGTGTCGTAATGTTTTACAATTTCGTCATCGGTCAATTTCCAATAGCTCATCGGGATAATCATTACCGCTGTTGCGCCTGCTTTTTCGGCAAATTGTGCGTGGTAAACAGTTCTTTCCGTGGTCAGGTTTGAAACACCCACCAATGTGGGTACCCTGCCGTCCACCTGCTGCATGGTGGCTTCAGCCAATGCTTCTTTTTCTGTGTCGTTAAGATAAGGCATTACCCCCGTACTTCCCAATGGTGCAATACCATGAGAGCCTGATGTGACTAGGCGCTCTAACTGTTTTTTGAATAACGGAATGTCGATGTTTTCGTTGTTGTCAAATGGTGTAACCGGATAAGCGATTACACCTTTAAAAGGGACTTGATTCATAGATACTGTTGCTTTTAAATATTAAAAATCTCTACCTTCTTCTTCACGCAATGCGACCCCCAGGTTTTGCAGTTGTGGGGCATTTTCACAAGCGATGTATTTCGCAGGTTCGTTCTCACTGCGGTTCTGGTGCTGGTGCCAAGCCCAAGAAGGGATATAAACGGCGTCACCTGCTTCCCATTCCACAATTTCATCTTCTACCCTGGTCCAGCCTTTGCCTTCAATGACATACAATACAGTTTCATAGGTATGGCGGTGAAGGTGAGTCTTCTGCCCCGGCAACAGACCGCCGATGGTTAAACTGACATTTTTACTGGGTAAATCCACGAAGAAGACAGGATGCTTTCTTTCTTCTGAAAATTGATTATGTACACCTGAATTTTCAACGTTTTTGTGGATAAGGTGCGCGGGTTTTATGTACATTGGTCTTGCAAATGTTTGATGGAAGTCTTTAGAGCTGAATTGTTTTTGCTCTGCATGAATTGATTTTTTAACTTCTGTAGGTGATTCCAATTTTGACATAACTGATTTTTTTATTGTTTTTTGCACTATTGCATTACAAAAGTATGGTATCTTTGGACTATTAAAATAATACAGTTTTTATAAAAACAAATAGTCCAGATGTTAAGGGATTGGAATTTTGAAATACAGTTAGATGAACAATCAGATAAAGCTATTTATCTGCAAATAGCGGATGCTATAATAAAAGATATCCATTCGGGTAGATTAAAGCCGGGCGACGCGCTACCCGGCAGCAGAAACCTTGCGCAATTGCTGAAAATAAATCGAAATACGGTTGTGGAGGCCCTTAATGTGCTGCTTATTGAGGGCTGGCTGATTTCCAAAGAAAGGCAAGGTACTTTTGTCGCAGACACATTACCTGATTTCAACGATATCCAAGAAAGCAACCTTATCACTTCTATAGCAGAAAGTACTTTAGATAGGTACTGTCACTTACAGTTTGATGACGGATATCCTGACAGTAAAATTGCACCCATTACAGAACTTGCAAGGGCATACCGCCAAATATTCAGTCAAAAAGCGAGGTGGCAGATGATGGGTTATGGCAATGAGCTGGGCGATCTGGAATTTAGGAGAACTATCGTTCAAATGCTCAACCATCAACGAGGGATGCAGGTCGATGAGCAAAGTATTTGTATCACTCGTGGGAGCCAAATGGCCATGTACCTGACAGCACAACAGTTATTTACTGATGGTGATCATGTGATCATTGAAAACCCTGGGTATGCACCAGCATGGAGAGCCTTTGAAAGTGCAGGGGCTACACTATTGCCTGCAGCTGTGGATAAGGATGGTTTGCTGATTGAGGATGTTATTTCTTATTTGCAATCTGGAAAAAAGATTAAGGCAATTTATGTTACACCACATCGCCAATACCCGACTACCGTAACGATGAGCCTGAAAAGAAGATTGGAATTAATACGGCTTTCCAATGAATATGGTTTTACTATTATGGAAGACGACTATGATAATGAGTTTCATTTTGGATATCGTCCTGTCTTACCTTTATCAAGTTTTACTGAACTGAAAAATTACGTTTACATTGGCACTATGAGCAAGGTTGTTGCACCGGCTTTACGTGTTGGTTATTTGGCGAGCAACGACCGAATACTGCTTAAGAAAGTAGGGGATCTACGGAAGATTATTGATGTGCAGGGGGATAATATTATGGAACAGGCTGTTTTGCAACTTATCAAAGAAGGTACAATTAAGCGGCATATAAAAAAGGCAACAAATTACTATAGAGCCAAGAGGGATTTTACCGCAAACGTGTTAAACAAATATATCAAAGATAAAGCAAGATATACTCTTCCCGATGGTGGTTTAGCTTTTTGGCTCGTACCCAATAAGCCCGTGGATTGGTTTCATATTTCCAAAAGGTTGCAAGATAAGGGGATCAAAATCATCAATCCCGATGTTTATAGTTTTGATGAAACCGTTAATGGTTTAAGATTTGGCTATGGATCGCTTTCTGAAAAAGATCTGGAGGAAGGTATTATCGCTTTGGCAGAAATGATTTGATAACAAGTATTCTATGTTGAGCTATATCAAAGACTTTAAGAATGGACTAGCTTCTGAAGTGTAGAATATGGGGGCAGTCGTTTAAAAACATTTGTTTTCATAGTGGATGTGAATTTGTGATTAGCCAAATATTCAGATATCTTTATAAAATGAAATCTGTTTTTCCTGCTACTTATTCTACACTTTGTCCAGTTGCATTGTCTGCGCTGATATCGGTGAGATATAAACTGGAAAATGTGCGGTGTAAGTTTTTGGTTCGTGGTGTTGGCGATACGTACATGGTAGAAGCATCTGGAACTCAGTTTATACTACGAGTCTATCGTTCCACACATCGGAGTTTACTACATATAATAGGAGAGATCAAATTATTGCAAGCTCTAAAGGAGGCCAAGGTCTCCATATCCTATCCGATTACAGATAGTTTGGGAGAAGCGATACAGAAACTTGAAGCCGTAGAAGGAGAGCGGTATGCTGTACTTTTCAGTTTTGCACATGGTCGGGTCATTCGATCATTGAATGAAAATCAACTTCGCGTTTTGGGAAATGAAATGGCGCGTTTTCACAATATCTCATCTACGATTAAGTTAGAAGAAGAAAGGTGGAATTTCGATCTTGATACAACAGTCTTTAAACCGTTAGCACAATTAAGATCCGCCTTTAAAGAAAATGTCGAAGAATATACGTGGCTGTGTGAAATGGCCTACCATGTTGAAAAAAAAATGTCACAAGTTAATACATCAGAATTTTCGAAAGGCTACTGTCATTTTGATTTTCTCCCCAAAAATTTTCATTTCGACAATGATACGGTGACTTTCTTTGATTTTGATTTCATGGGATATGGTTGGCTGGTCAATGATATAATGTCCTTTTGGCAGCATCTCATGTTAGATGTATATACCGGAAGAACTACACAGCAGGCTGCTGATGACTCCTACCGCATTTTTTTGGAAGGATATCGTTTAAATCGTGCTATAAGAGAGCAGGAATTAGCGGTAATACCCTATCTTTCATTGGGATTTTGGCTTTTCTACATGGGATTTCATACCACTCATGATCAATTTTCCGTATTTAGCCAGCCTCCACATTTAAATTTCTATATCGGATTTTTGAAGCATATCACAGAGAAGTATTACTCCGAGTAATGAGTTTTCTTAAGGTCATTTTACGATCTCATAAATTTTATCATCTCAAAATAAAAGGCTACTATTTCCTAGAAAATATCCTAATCCAGTGTTCTTAGTACTTTTGAATTCTGTAATAAAAATACAGATTGAAAATAATATGCCGTATGTGCTTGTCGCTGGGTATAATATGTTCACAAGACATCCGTGACTTCACCGTTATCAGATCTCGGGAATCTGAGTGCGGTAAAGTCTGGGCGTCAAGTTTAAATAATGTAATGCAATAGCTGTTTTGACAATGTAAAAGATAGTAAAAATAGATTTTATTGTTCCTTTACAAACTTCATTTCAAAACCGTTTTCTCGCCTTATCACCTGTTTCAAATGTGGATTAAATTGCCATTCTATTCCAAGACCCATTTTGAAAAGATCGTTCCCGACATAATCTAGGTGGGTGGTATCTTGATCAGAAGTCTGTAAAATTAATTTCCCATCTTGTTGAATGAAGTTCAGTTTAACTGTCGGGGATATTTCAGCTGTGTACACCCCTAAATACCGTTCAATATTTTCGATGGCTTGTTTTTTCTTCTCGTAAGGTTCTATTGTTGCAATTCCCTCTAGGTTTTCCAACCTCGCAATTATTCCCCAGCCATAAAAGTCATTGGATACACCTATTAATAGTTGATTTTCGCCTTTCTTGAGCTTTAATTTAGTGCTTCCGTTTTGTAAAGATATCCTCCCGTCCGGATACTTTTTCATATTCTGTCTAAAAATATTTTTGTCTGTATAGGTGATCTGATCATTTAGATAAAGCCATATTTCATCTGAGAATCCCAGTTGAAGATTAGTCTGAGTAGCTTCTTTTGCATTGATTGTAGCTTTTAGCCAGACTATCCTACGTTTTTCGCTGCCACCAAAGCGTCGTGTTAAGTTGACGAGCCCATATCTTTCGGCTGCTATTTTTTCTACAAAAGAGTCATCTTTCGGTAGGTCGCTGACAGTGGTTGGCTCCCTTCCTTCGGCTAAAAGTGCGGGTTGAGCTACCGACCAGTTCCTGATATAATTTGCTTCGTGTCTGCTCAGGTCTGCGCCTTCAGTTTGCGCTAGATTTTCGGTCTGACCGGGTTTTATCTCGATATTGCTAATATATGAGTCACCATCGAAGGCGATACTTCCTGAGCGTTCACGCCCTTCCAATTTAGGGATTGTCAGCCTAAGGCTATTATTGACAAAGACCTGCATTTGCATACCGGAAATGACCAGCTTAATATGATTCCATTCGTCTGTTTTGGCGTGTGCAGCAGTCTGATATTGCGGATACATGTCCCACATATTTATACCGTCTAAAATTGGGCAATACTGAATGCCTTCATTGGCGAACGGATCAGTCATTTTGGGAACACGCAGATAGACGATTTCCTGCTCTTTCTCATTTTTTCGATGGAAATAGATTGCACTCGCAAATTCTGTTTTTGCCGGAATTACATCATATTCGATGATGCCATCTGTGAAGATCAGATCTTTAATGACTATCGGTCCCGATGCCGGTGAAATTTTCATCGCATTACGTCCTTTGAACTTTAAGAAATCAACTTTTCCGGACTGAAATTCCCATTTTTCCGCGATTAGTGCAATGTTTTGTGTTCCGGGTATTTTACTTTTCTTTTCTTGGGCATAACTTTCGAACAATATCGCCAAAAGTGCAGCTACTATCAAAATTATTTTTTTCATGTTAATAAAGTTTTTTGATAAATTTAGTGCTTAGACATCTTGTCCCTGAAGTCAACCTAGTATCAAGTTTGTTCAAGTTTGTTCAAGATGGTTTTTTGTTTTTAAGTCATTTGTATATAGTGAATTATGATAAATGTAGACCAGTCTGAATTATTTCATTACCTTAAAGAATCAATTCAAAATCAACTTGAATGGGGCGAGACTTCGACATGGAGTACCGTTGATTTTGAAAAGCTTTCGGACAAAGTTCAGGAGAGAACGGGAGTAATGCTTAGCATCTCTACGCTAAAACGGATCTTTGGAAGGGTCGACTATCAAAGCGCGCCATCGCTGACGACCCTGAATACCTTGTCACAGTTTATCGGTTATGAAGACTGGCGGGCATTTCGCAATACATATTCTCAAAAGCGGCCAACAAAAATGGATGTCCCGAAGGAAGCTGTTTCTGAAAGTTTTGAGACTGCCCGAAAAAAAACTGGACATTTGTTTTTTAAGATTATTTTCCCTGTTCTAGGGCTGGTCCTGATGGGGTTTTTGACCCAAAAATTTGTCCTTAGTAGACATTCATTTCCTACTAGCGCTTTCCATTTCTCGTCGAAGACTATATTGACGCAAGGCTTACCCAATTCAGTCGTATTTGATTACAGTGCTTCAGAAGCGAATACGAAAGATACGATTTTCATTGCGCAAAGCTGGGATACCCGCCGTAAGGTCGCTGTAGATAAAAATGGTAAACATCACTCTTCTATATATTATTACCCCGGTTACTTTCGGGCCAAATTGATGGTCGGAAATAAAGTTGTCCGTGAACATGATATACAGATTAAAACTGATGGCTGGTTGGGGCTGATAGAGGCGGATTGGGGAAAAGAACCCCTGTATTTTAGAAAAGCTGATATTATAAAGCCGAATGAAATTGCGGTTGGCAAAGAGCTTTTAGAAAAATATAAAATTGACCTTTTGGCAGATGCTCCACCGGTCCGGCTTTACAACCAAAAGGATATAACCGGCGTAATGACGAATAATTTTAGTTTTGAAACGGAGTTAAAGACAAGAACGGCCAATGGGGTAAATAGTTGCCAGCGCGTGGAAGTGCTTTTGCAATCAAAAAATGATATCATTATCGTGCCACTTGTAAACCCCGCATGTATCGGTGATATCGCTCTTATTGCCGATGGTTTTTACACGGATAGTAAGCAGGATGATCTCAGTGGATTCGGCTGTGATCTCTCCAAATGGACGAAGCTGAAAATAGACTGTAAAAACCAGCAAATTAGATTTTGGATCAATGACAAACAGGCCTACATGGCCATGATCAAAAATGCGCCTACTGAAATTGTCGGTGTACAGTACCGTTTCAAAGGACCTGGTTTTGTCAGAAATACCCGTTTATGGGGATCGGGCAATAAAGAAATTGTTTTTTGATCTACATATATCACTTCCGGAGCAACAGCATCTTCTGACCTTATACAAAGATTATAGAATTCTAATTTTTATGATTTATAAGATCATCATCAACCGATTGGATATTTCGATATCCCGTATTTTGCCTTATAAGGTTTTAAATACAATAAACAAGATGTTCATTATCTTGGATCAATTATTTCTAAGCTTAATTCGTCAACTGTAATTTTCCGATAAAAGGCCGTTTGTCGATTGTATTAATAGCTTCTCGGATGGAATAACATAACTGGTAATTCTCGTTGAGCATTTTTTTGTTTGATTCGATTTTTTCATTGGCAATCTTGTCAAAGATCCATGTGGGATATAGCGGATCTGAATTGAACTTTGTAATTAATACAGTATACCCATCATTTTGAGCATCCTTTAACCTCTCTTTAGTTATATCTACCATTTTCATAGTGAGATAATATACGAAAAAAAATTAAGTGATTTTTGCGTAAAATGTGATATTTCCCCAACAAATGATTATCCCTTGGTCTTTCTAGGCTATTCCAGCCTTAATTTTCTAGTAGGTCATGGCTAGGGCGTTTGTTACAATTTATCCGCACTTTTAGCTTTTTACGGTAAATTTAATCGTAAAATACATTTGTTATAAGAGCCATACGCAATGAATATCAGGAAATCAAATGGCTTAAGCGGCCATATTCTCAGTTGGAGGTTTCCTGCTTGGTGTTGTTGTATACCTTCGAGAATAGAAACTCAGATGGTGTCCACAAGATAAAGCAATAAAGCTGTATTTCGAGCCTATCGCGAAGGCAGGGATACCATATTAGACGGAATCTTAGAATACAAAAGCTTTTTCCTATTTTGATCGAGACAGCATAAATGGATCGGCACCACCTTCCGCAATAGAGATTACAGGAACTGCTTGATTTTTATCTGTGTATCGATTGAAAAGATATCCGACGGCCAGGTCTCTATGATCCTGCTAATCCATAGGAAAAGCGTGATCCCAGGTTGAAGAAGAAATTTATGTTGCCTGGGGTTCCTGCTTTGTGTTCAAATGGAGGGCTAATGTGCTTCTTCATGTACGCTTTATGCTGTATTATCCAGATAAGATTTTAATGTTGTATCATACTATATTTACTTGATGTAATCGCCCCCGCCGCGGGAAAAGACAGGCTACATCAACAGCACTTTCCATGCATCCATAACACGGCCAGATGCAAAACATATCGGTCGGGGGAGCAATGGCCGAGTGCAGATAACCTTGTATTTCTTTCGGTGTAGCTGATGACACATCAATTGTTTTTTATTTCATTCGAATTTTTATTAACGTGAGCTGGAAATGGAAAAGTACACAAAACCAAGCTAAGAGTATCGCATGCTTAGAAATGAAATTAAAGAAATTTTTATAAATAGCGTTTTTTAGGGAAAAGATTGCTTATAAACGTGTAAGAATCGTTTTTTATATAGTTAAAATACTATTCATGTCGCGAATTGAAAATGCGCAACGTTTAAATATCTACTAAACACATAAATAAATTATGAAAAGTTGTCTAACAATGTTAATTCTGTCTATTGTTATTTTCATTATCTCATGTAAAGAGAAATTGGTGGCTTGCCTCGATATATATCATCCCATGGTAAGTAACATAAATTATAAAGATTCGAACGGAAAGGAGCTTATCTTTGCTGATACTCCACTCTACCCGGCAGCTGACATCAAAATTTATAAGATAGATATTAATGACCGGGAGACCCCTTTATCATTTACAATAAATAAAGAATCAAAATTTATTTCGATCAATTTGGATAAAGTTGAGAATGGCACTTTCTATATTCAACTTAAGTCCGATGTGCAGGACAAAATTACCTATACAGCTAAAATTGATGCGAATGATCCCTGTAGGGATTATAAACTTCAAGAAATCAAACAGAATGATATCATTGGTCAATATGATCCAAAGAATCAAATTTGGATATTAAAGAAATAAATTAATGCGGAGTTCAATCCTACATACTTTTGCTCGGAAATCTCCAACTGATCCTATGTCTCGGCCATGCGTTCTTTGTTAGGATTTCCTTCAAATATAGAAAATGGCAAATAATTATTTTTTAGCCAATAATTACAGCTAACTTATAGAATCGTTTTTGTTAGCTGTACACTAAAATTATAGTATTTTTTTGCGTGTTTCCATTATGCAATTTAAAACTGTCCCTGTCTAATAATCTGGCAACTAATTGAGGCTGTTTTTGAAAAAAGTGTCTAGATTTTATTCATAAATTAAAGACTGAACGAATACCGGAGAGTAGCCGGAAATCGACACCTATTATACGACGAAAGATTTTCGCTTTGTTTTACCGTAAATGTCCGCGGTTAGACAAAATGAAGCATATTATTATCGTGCAGATCCCAAAGTGATGCGCTATGTCCTGGATACCATTCTTTTATTAGCTGCAATAGTTCATCATTCTTTAACCTACTCAGTCTTTGACCTTCTCTATCAATAGACTGGTCTTTTCGATTTTTTTTTGGACATAACGTAGGATAGCAATTCTCCAGTTAAAATACAGTTTATTTCTTGATTATTTGTTTTTCCTGATCTGCTACTGGCTTTCGATATGTCAAATCCCTATTTTAATTAAAAATATCAATTCCCGTCCACAATAACTTCGATTAAGCTATCGAGCAATGAAATTTTGAGTTGCTGTCCAGTATAAACTTTACACTCATCATCTATATGCAATTCTTTTCCGTGCCATTCCATAGTTAAGCGGCTTGCTCTGATAGGCTTTATATGAAATATCACATTCTTTTTATTCAATAACCCATCTATATAAGCAACTAGTTTCTGGCGCTGATCGGCAGTTACCACTATGATATCAAACTGACCATCTCCCGGGTCAGCATCTTCAGCGAGTACCAATCTGGGGCCTATGCTCGAAATGTTCATGACTTCAACCATAATACAGTCTTTTTCAATGCTACCAGTAGCAGTTACTAGTTTGAGCGCTTTGGCTGGAAATGTCAGCGCTAGTTTTCGAAGTTGCTCGAGCGCGATCCTAATCTCATCATCAGCGCTATTGTCTTGCCTATTTTTTTTATCCATTTTTTCCATCAGTATAGGGAATACACCAAAACCAATCGATTCGATAAAATGCAAAGGCTTTCCTCTCAGGCCAGTCACCATCCCTACGTCGAAATTTTTAAGCTTGAAATATTTCCACAGGCTCATGGCCTGTTTACAGTCCAACGGAATACCAAGAGAAATGGCTATGTTGTTTGCCGTACCTTGGGGCAAGATGGCTATCGGTCTTTTAAATCGTAGTTTTTTTTCCAGTAGCGCCATAATAGTCATTTTTACGGTTCCATCCCCGCCGGCTAAGGCAATGAGATCGGTCTCCGGATCTATCTTTTTGACTGCATCTTTTTTTGCTACCACCGTGCAATGGTGTCCCAGGTCTTCAATCAGCTGACAAAGTTCGTCTTTGTCGTCATTGTCTTCATTCCCAGCAGCTGGATTGTGTACTAATCGCACTTTTTTGCTCTGTTCTTTCATATCAGCTGAACAAACCCCGCTTGAGATTGGTTTTCTTAGAAAAGACACAACTATGAACATACTTATCACCAATGACGACGGTATCTATTCGCCCGGTATAGCAGCGCTAGCAAAGACGGCTAGGCAGTTTGGTACTGTTAGGATTGTTGCGCCAGATGTCGAACAGTCGTCGATGGGACATGCTATTACGCATTCTCGTCCCCTAAGCTATCGGAGTGCCCCTATTACCTTTGAAGGAATTGATGCGTTTCGGGTGAATGGGACACCTGCAGACTGTGTTGCGCTGGGCTTACACATGTTTCCCGATACGCAGGTTGTTCTTTCGGGCATTAATATGGGACCCAACTTAGGTAATTCCATGTGGCATTCAGGTACCCTCGCGGCCGCAAAACAGGCCATGCTTCTAGGTATTACCGGTATAGCTCTCAGTACACCAGTCGGAAAAACGGAACCGGATTTTGAAAGACTATCTCAATGGACAAGCGATGTACTCAAGATTTTACTCAACGATAAAGGTTCTGCGCTATATAATGTGAATCTTCCTCCAAAACCAGAAGGAATTTTATGGACAAGGCAATCGGTACGGCTTTATGATGGGAATGTAGTACCTAGCCAGGATCCCATGGGAAGAAAAAACTATTGGATAACAGTAATACCGCTTGAGCCGGCGGAGGAAGGGACGGATCGCTGGGCGGTACAAAATAAATTGGTATCCATTACGCCTCTACGTTTGGATCTGACTGCACACGATGAACTTTCAGCTAGACTGACAATCGAGAGGAAATGAGACTTATAGGACCGAGTATATGAAAAGAAGTGAATTTTTAGCAGATACAGCCCTTGTGGGTACAGCTCTCGCATTGAGTGCAGCAATACCTGATATTTTATTAACAACGTTAAAAGAACATAGAATGGCAACACCTCAAAATTTAACAGAAAAGATGCGATTCCGTCCCGCTGATAAAGCTGGATTTGGTGGAGTCGCATTGGGTAATGGATTCCAACAGAACACAGATCTTGAATGTCTGCAAGCTGTGGAGGCGGCATGGAACTCAGGGATACGATTATTTGATACCTCTCCGTGGTATGGTCTAGGGATAAGCGAGCGTAGAATGGGTCTGTTTTTAAAAGACCAACCGCGTGACAGTTTTACACTTTCGACCAAAATAGGGCGTCTGATGGAACCAAAAGAAAACTTTACGATGAAACAAATATTATGGAAGGGAAAACAAAATTTTGGCTATACGTATGACTACAGTGCGGCCGGTGTCAGGAGAAGTGTGGAGGATAGCTTGCAGCGTTTGGGCTTATCGTCTATTGATATTGTTTTTATCCATGATCTTTCGCCAGATAATGGCGATATGAAAGATAGTTATGCGCGCTATTTCGAGGAAGCAGCAAAAGGGGCGATGCCAGAACTTACTAAAATGAGAGCGGAGGGGATTATCAAAGGCTGGGGGCTAGGTGTCAATACCATTGAGCCTATACTGCAGACATTGGACGTTGCAGACCCCGATATCTTTCTGTCTGCCTGCCAATATTCATTGATTAAACATGATAATCTCAGCAATGTATTTCCGAAAGTAGCTAAAAGAGATATATCCATAGTCGTAGGAGCACCTTTATGTGCTGGATTTCTGTCAGGCAAAGACCGTTATCTGTATGATGGTAAGTTTCCTGCTGGAGTTAAGGACAAACTGAATGCTCTACAGCGCGTAGCAGAAAATCATGCGGTGGACCTACGTACAGCGGCTTTGCAATTTGCTGCTGCGCCAGACGAAGTTTCAGGCGTTATACCCGGGGCACATACTGCCGAACAGGCCGTACAAAATGCATTGTCTTTCAAGGCCAAAATACCCGCAGGTTTTTGGGAAGAATTAAAACGTGAAAAGCTGATCGCGGAAAATGCGCCAGTACCAAATTAAAAGAGGGATGGATTTAAATGGGGGCTTCGAGTGTTTAAGCCGGTTAAATAAAAAGTATATTACTTTATCGGAATTAGCAGTTTGAATGTGATCTTCTTACCATCAGTTAGTATATCAATATCCCCTTGGTGAAATTTCGCTATTTCTTTCGTCACATACAATCCCAGACCGAGTCCCTTGCTATCAGAACCTCTTACAAAGGGCTTAAATAGATCCAGACTATTTAATGGGTGGATGGCAGCGACATGATTTGTTACACTGAAAACAAAATTGTCTTTTTCTATAAAAGCATTTATTTCAATTTCTTTATGAGGTTCTCCATGCTTTATCGCATTACTGATTAGATTAACAAATGCCCTTCCTATTTTATTTTTATTACCCTGCACATGGAGGGGGAGTTGCATATTTGTTATGACGGTGCTCTTATGCACTACTTCAAATTCTCCCAATACTTGTTTTATTAAAGGTTCTATATTCACAAGCTCAGTATATCGTTCAATATCACGCCCGAAACGAGTATTGCTAAAATCCAAAATATCATCTATTACCCCCTTCATTCGGATGGACGCATCTTCTATTTTTTTTGCCAGACTTTTTTGTGTTTCATTTTCAAGGTTCTCGCCCAGATATTGAGATAATAGTTTTATTATACTGACCGGATTGTGCAAGTCATGACCTAGAGAAGATAAAATAAGGTCTCTGTTTTTGGAGTAGTTGCGTTCCTGTTCAAGGGTACTTTTAAGGTGGCGCCATTCAGTTGTTGAGCTGAAGTCAAGGACAATCATATCACCGCAAAAGGGGAACATCGTTTCAAGTTTAATCCGGTCAAAATCAACCGGCTCATCGTTCATAAAACTTAAGTGGCCGACAATAGTGTTGTTTTTGTTAAGTAAAGGATAGGAAATATAGCTCTTTAATCCAAATTTCTGAAGAAGTTTGCTCCAATGCTGTTCTGCGCATTGGTCGGTATTGTCGATGAAAATTGGTGCAACACCTCTTCTTATTTCCCGATAAATTTTTACATAAATATCACTATTTTGAGCGATGAACTGTTGAGACTGATAATCATAAACACACCAATTGTTCCATTTATTGCCCTCTTTTTTGCGTATCATTCCGTACCTCATTTGGGTATGGTTACACATCGTTTCCAAAATTTTTTTGCTAGAATTAATCTCTCCCAAGTCAGTATATTTTTTGTTCTGTTGCTTTTTCCGTCTTCTGGACTGTCCTTTTTTGTAGTCTTTTTATTTGTTCGAGAAGCACAATATCCTAGCCTTAACGATAGGATGATAAAGCTTAAACTATTACTTTTACGGCACGTAAAAGAGTAGTTATCGTGGCAGCGGCTAAAAGAATATGAATTATCTCGCACGTAACAAATCCACCCAAACAGCTAATTACTCTAATCAATACAAAAAAGCACAGTGATTGAGTACACTAAATCTCTCATATATGCTTATTATGATAGCTATTTACTGAATAACAGTATATAGCCTCAGATCGTTTCATAATTTTTGATTTAATGAAAATTTTAAGACTATACTATTTTTGTCAGGACAAAGACGCCTTGAAAAGTGTCGGCCTCCAGAGTATCCAAAAAAAATACTAATGCCCCGATTTCCGGGCATTAGTATTTTTTTTTATTACACTGATTCATTGACCGCTGAGATTGCTATTTCAGTAAGCAAAGTATCTGTTTGCTTTTCCTCATCAAGTGTTTGTCGTAGCAATTGTTCTGCTTCGGTATGCTCCATCAGCTTTGCAAAAGTGGTCAAACAGCCATAGCTGGCAATTTCATAATGTTCGACTTTTTGCGCTGCAGAAATTAGCGCAGCATCTAAGGCTGGATCACCTTCAAAATTTTCAATAATCTCGTCAGCTTCTTTTAGAAGTCCTTCCATGGCTTTACATGTTTTACCTCTGGCAGTAATTCCCAAGGAGCCAAATACTTTCTTAAGCCGCTCGATTTGCCCTTCAGTCTGATTGTGGTGCTTATCGAATGCCTTTTTCAGTTGGCTATTTTCAGTAGCTTTGCTCATTTTTTTTAATCCTTTCAGGAGTTGTCTTTCAGCCCCCAGGATATCTTTTAACTCGTCCAAAAACAATTCGTGCAAATGTTCGTTCGGCATTTGTTGGTTATTTTGCTTTGATTTTACCATAATTCTTTTAATAAGGGACATATATCAAATGAATATTGTTTGTTAAATTTACACAGGATGACATTTTCCCAAAAAATAATAAAAGTTTTAAATGCATAAGCTTTTAAAGTGGCACAAGTCGTTATTTCATTTCAACCATCGATTGGTCATCTCATTAATGAGCGCCCATACATTACTTAAGCAAAAAGTAAATCTTTTCTTTTGGTCGGACGCCCTTCCGGGCAAACAGACCTATCGGCATCTTTTCGCCACTGATTTATGGATAAATTGAATAAGGTTATTTTCAGATGTCTTCAGATCATGAGGCATTAACCTTGCGATGTTTCATAAAATTCATGAAGAAAATCATTGATGGACAATGTGATGGAGAATCAATTTTGTCAAGGAATACACTTACCAGAATTTTATCTCGGGAACGATTGCGTGAAAAATTGGTTACAATTAAAGTAAAATGTGCTAATTTCAATGTTGATGCAACCGGTTGCTTTTACTTTCGGTTGCACCCCTGTCTTGTTCCCCGGCTGGCGAGGTCAGTACGATTGGTCAAAAACGACGCTCAAAGTGACAGGAACAATGCATAACACGTTTATAAAGGGACTGTTTGACTATATTGATCCGAATAGTGAACTGGCAAAATCTTTGGAATCAAAACAGCACAGGGCCCGCCGCGCTATTTCTTCCCGATTCCCTTTGAAACGGTTAGCAAATCAAAAGGAAAAATAACCAATGGCCATGGGCTGCCATAGCAGTAAATTGCCAAAAATGAAGTAGCTGATTGAGACGGCAAAACATGTGAATTGAGCGCAAGATAGTTGAAATAAACCTTATAAATACAAAATTTATGTCAAATACATGGAGAAATGCCTGGAAATATTCCGCATTGGTGGTTTATCTCGCCTGCGGCGAATCATTATCGACATTTGGACAAAATTATCATTCTCAGGTGTGGAATCCTGACCTGGGAAATGGAAAATTTAAAAACCCGATCATCAATGCTGATTATTCTGATCCGGATGCGATCCGTGTTGGTGATGATTATTATATGACCGCCTCGAGCTTTAACCACAGTCCGGGATTACCGATTTTACATTCGAAAGATATGGTCAATTGGACGATTATTGGGCATGCATTGCTGCGGCAGGTCCCTGAAGCCGTATTTAGCAAAGTGCAGCACGGTGGTGGAGTATGGGCACCTTCGATACGGTATCACAACGATGAGTTCTACATTTATTATCCAGATCCGGATTTTGGGATCTATCAGATCAGAACGAAGGATATCCGTGGACCATGGTCTGCACCTACATTGGTATTCGAGGGAAAAGGCCTGATCGATCCCTGTCCTTTTTGGGATGAGGATGGACGTGCATATCTGGCCTATGCTTATGCTGGCAGCCGTGCGGGGCTAAAGAGCGTGATTGGTATAGCCAGGATGAATGCCGAGGGGAACAGCGTGCTGGACCGGGGAATCATTGTCTATGATGGTCATGAACTGGATCCTACGATTGAAGGGCCCAAGGTATATAAGCGAAATGGGTATTATTATTTGTTTGCTCCGGCAGGTGGTGTCGCAACAGGCTGGCAATTGATTCTACGCTCGAAAAATATCTATGGCCCATATGAACGCAAGGTCGCCATGGCCCAGAATAAATCTACCGTCAATGGACCCCATCAGGGGGCCTGGGTAGATACACCTACTGGTGAGGATTGGTTCTTCCACTTTCAGGATAAGGAAGCCATGGGACGTGTCGTCCATTTACAACCTATGGTTTGGAACGCCGACTGGCCTGTCATCGGAGAGGACAAAGATGGGGATGGAATAGGGACACCCGTGATGAGTTATAAAAAACCGAATGTGGGAACTTCGGTACATCTCCGGACCAACCCACAGGAGTCGGATGAGTTTGATACACCACACTTGGGATTACAGTGGCAATGGCAGGCCAATCCAGACGGTACTTGGCTTATGCCCTCCCAAGACGGAAAGCTTCGGCTTTATAGCCAACAGCTCCCTGAAGGAAGTAAGAATCTGATGGCAGCCCCTAATATACTCACGCAGAAATTTCCGGGCGATGATTTCACCGCGATAGTAAAAATACGACTACGCCCCAATGAAAAGGATCTTGGCGAAAAAGCCGGTTTTGCGGTGGTGGGTGAAGATTATAGCCAATTATTCATCTGTAAGGAAAAGGGCAGTTTCCAACTTTATTATGGCAGCTGTACAGGGGCCTATTCTGGGACCAAAGAGCAGGTCAGGCTCATAGCTATGCTACCAGAAGACTTTATCTACCTTCGTGTACAAGTCAAAAATGGAAAGACCTGCAGTTGGGCTTATAGCTTGGATGGTAACAAATATACAGTCGTGGAAAATGGCTTCCGGGCAAAACCGGGTAAATGGATCGGCGCTACATTAGGACTTTATGCCAGTCGCGAAAAGCATATCAATGATAGTGGCTATGCAGAAGTGGATTGGTTTCGAATAGAGAAATAAAACAGTTTGGGCGATGCCGTTACGTTTAAAAAGCCAAGAAATTACTGCAATACGTTGATTTATGAACCAAGTTTTTATATAACTAAACGAGTTAAACAATATAATTATTTATTGATTATGAAAAAAATAGATATGATAAAAGTCTTGGCAGCCTACCTACTTGTCAGCCTGCTGTTGTTGGGTTCGGGATTACGGGCAGCCAGTCCGGAAGTGATTACTGTAGACCAACAAGGGAAAGGAGACTTTACAAGTATACAGGCTGCAGTGAATGCCGTGCGAGCTTTCCGTGGGCATTATACTGTCCGGATTTGGATCCGTAAGGGGACGTATCATGAGAAAGTGGTCATTCCCGCTTACCTGGAAAATATTCAGTTGGTGGGTGAGGATGCTGTCAGTACGAAGATTGTCTTTGATGATTATGCTGGTAAGTTAGCCAGCTGTCCAGATGAGACAGGGCAAACGAAGCTCGGAACGTTCAGCAGTTATACCCTGCTGGTACGTGCCAGCAGGGTACTCATTAAGGATTTGACCATCGAAAATGCTGCCGGACCTGTAGGCCAGGCTGTGGCCTTGCACTTGGAAGGTGATCAGATCGCCCTAGTGCACTGTCATCTAATGGGCTTTCAGGATACTTTGTACCTTGGAAAGAGCAGTGGCAGGAGTTATTTTTCCAATTGTAATATTAGCGGGACAACAGATTTTATTTTTGGTCCCGGGACCGCTTTTTTTGCGGCGTGCAAGCTGATCTCATTGCGAAATTCGTATATCACCGCAGCTTCCACAGCGCAGGGACAACCTTATGGTTATGTATTTGATCGTTGTGATTTTGTGGCCGCGGACGAATCTGTCAATAAGGTGTTTTTGGGGCGACCATGGCGACCTTATGCTAAGACGGTACTTGTAGATTGCCTTTTGGGAGGACATATTGTGCCTGAGGGCTGGAATGAATGGAAGGGCGACAAGATGTTTCCTGATAAGGATAAAACCGTGTTCTATGCTGAACTGGGGTCAAAAGGAGCAGGTGCGGCGGATCTTTCGGGGCGGGTGACCTGGTCCCATCAGCTGTCTACTAATAAACGCAGTATGTATAGTCTTGATAAAGTTATGGGCGATTGGAACGTTAAATTGATGCTTAATGAAATGGAAAAATAAAAGGTTTCATTACCTGCGGCTTAGTTATATTTTTATACTTCTTTTTTACGGTGGCACGGTGTGGGCACAACATAAGGCTATTCCACGGGATACAACGTATAATACCATGCGTGTATGGCGGCAGATTAAGAAAAACTACCCACAAGCGAGACCTGCGGTGGACAGCACAGGAGCGGAGCTCAGGGTAATCCGCAATGTAGTGTATACGCATCTACCCCACACAGATTTTGGGCCACGTGATCTACACCTGGATATTATTCGACCCAGTGATAAGCTAACGCGTGCCGCAGTGCTGTGGATCCATGGTGGTGGCTGGCGTTCGGGCCACAAAGAAATGGATATGCCCATAGCTCAACTGTTGGCCAGAAAGGGGTATGTTTGTATTCCAGTGGAGCATCAATTGTCTTTGGAAGCGAAGTACCCACAAGCGATACTCAACATCAAATCGGCGATTATATGGGTCAAAGAGCATGCTGGACGATATGGCATTGACAGCAGCAGAATCGTTGTGGCAGGGAGTTCAGCAGGGGGACAATTGGCAAGTTTGGTTGGATTGACAGGAGGAGTGGGCCGTTTTGATCCTCAAGTCGAATCTAAAGCGAGTACGCATGTACAGGCAATTGTGAATATGGATGGTGTGGTAGATTTCTTGGCACCCCTTTCGCTCAATATGGAACGAAAGGCCGACTCCCCGGATGCCTTTTGGTTGGGTGGAACTTTCGCCGAAAAACCGCTTGTCTGGAAGGAAGCATCCCCCATATTCTGGGCCAGAGAGGATCAGCCGGTCCCCATGCTTTTTATCAATAGCGGATTTCCGAGGTTTCATGCAGGGCAGGATGAACTTGTCGGCATGCTGAAGCGCTGGGGAACACCCCATGAAGTGCATTGTATTGATGTGGAAGTACATCCCTTTTGGCTTTTTCACCCGTGGGTAAATCACTGTGTAGACATGATCGACCAGTTTTTGAAACACCTACAGTTAAAAGAAGACAATGCATAAAAAATGTAAAGCTACTTTACCAAGATATAGTGAGTCAGCTGAGTTTCGCTTCACTTGTTAGTTTTCTTTTGTCTATGCCTAAGTCACTATTTATACTTAACACGGATTCAAAAGAACTGGCCAATTTTTCAAAGGACAGTTCCTTCGTTTCGTTATATATCTGAATAATCTGTTGGCCTACAAAGGATAGTTACGTTTTTAGAAACGTTATTCTGGTATTGTGGAAGCTCAGCCATTGGTTTATACAAAGGTCCAAAAGCTTTCCAATGTGCTTCACGCTCTGTCATGTTTTCGAAAGTCGTCAGATAAATTAAATTAGGCATGGTACTCCCTGCAATAACCTGACCATAAAAAACGGCATTAAAATTTAGTTTTTTGAAAATATCGATCTCACCATTATTAAACATGGAAATTTTATTTGCAGCTAACTTTTCCGTTGGACCTTCATAGCTCCTCAATTCGTAAATACGTTCACTTTTATCGGTGCTTAATTTTGGAAGGGAAAGCAATGGCATCCCAACAAAGGCTTTCATTAAAATCGTTTCGATCCTAGAATATGGCGGGTGGCTATGTGCGGCATCCAAGTACTCCTTTCCCGACTCTAAATACCGTTTATCTTTTAAGATATCTACATCAAGACTTGCATATTTTTCAAGATTTGGCGATGAACTGAATACGTAAACCAATTTATCTGCTTTGTCCTTATTGTCAATCGGTTTGAAAACACCAATCTCTTTAAAGCCTAATTTGTGCATCGCCGGCAGATAGGCTTTTTCAAGAAAACGATCGATCACCTCTTCCTGGTCTGTGGTCTGGAAGTGATAAACTTTCAATTGAAAATAAGTAGTTGCTGCGTGGGCAAAACAGCTGGATTGACTACTGATAAAAATAAATAGGATTAATATCCAATGTCCCGGATTCATACTTCTGACCATGTGTAATATTAGTTTTATAGATTTAGATTATTATTTACTGTTTTCTTATTATTATCTCATTTTTCTGGGCAAGATTGTTGCCTCTACTTATGCCCGCCTTCTCCATAATAAAGCGAGCTATTATTCGTGGAGAGTCGACAAAAACAATAGTATTTATTGATTGGTATTATCGTCAACCGTTAATTTGCTTCCACAATATCCTGTAATGCTCTGAATAAATTTAACGGATATTCGGCCAATCTGTTGCAGAGGTACAGGTACCATTCCTGACCATACACGAAATACAGTTTTGTGGGATAACCCTCATTTCTCAATTGGGCCAGCTGTTCTGTTTGGATACCAAATAAACTTTCAAATTCATACAATTCCTTTTTAGGACTTAGTCGGTCTATAAGTTTTTTTACTTCCATCTGAATTTCGTGATGATGCGTTGCAATGGAACATAGGTGGCCTCTTGAAAACAACTGTTCGACATAATAGAGATACCGTTCATTGAGTTCCTCTCCTCTTGGCAGGGATAAACTTTTGGCTGTTTCAAAAGCTCCTTTGACGATCCGGATACGGCCCTTTTCCTTGCACATGGCCTCAAAATCATCCGCGGTACGATGGAGGTAAGCCTGCAGCGTAATGGAAAGATTTGAGAATTCTTTAGAGCCCTTCTGGTAGAGTTTTAATATCCGGTCAGTTCTTTCAGTGCCCTCAGCACTGATGATCACTTCCTTGTCATTCGCTATTTCGCATATTTTGGAAAGGTTTTCATAACAGAGGTTTTCAGAGATTTCCAGTCCAATGTGCGAGAGGTCGAGTGAAATCGTTGAATTGAGTTTTTTTTGATTTATTGCGTTACAAATATTTAAAAACTCATCTGTCGCTTTAGTCGCTTCCTGAACGGACCGCGTGCTTTCCCCCATGTACTCGATGGAACATTTAAAACCTTCATCATTTGAATTCTGTGCCTTTTTTAGCGTTTCAGTAAGGTTTTCTCCTCCGATATAGCGATCTGCGGCTTTCTTCATCAGCTTATAGAGTGCTTCGTTATTCAAAACATAAGCTTTGGCATCTTCATTTAATGCAGCCTTCCTTAGTGCTTCAGCACCAGCTGTTAATAACTGTTCCATTTTGCAATCTTAAAATTTACCATGCAAAATACATAAATTAAATTATGTTGTGTCAACATATACTGTTTAATATTATTCATATGTTCTCCATCTATGGGGGAACCTGTTTTCAACCTTTTACGCTCAAAAACTTATATTTCGGACATATTATTCTTATTGGGATGTTACTTTCCTTGTCTATTGTTTAATCCAATAAAAAGTTTTTGAAAAAATGCCTTTATGGGCTACGATTTTCAGCTTTTAAAAGCAGGGATACAAATACAGAGCCCATCGAGTTTGCTGTAAGGGATGGTACGCAAATCGGTTTTTTCCAAAGCCTGTTTGTCATAGGTATGGAGGCGGTAAAAAATACACTTTCAGGCTGTGTCAATATGGTACCTTTCGCAAAAGTTTTCCTGGTAAAAGCGTTGTCGATGGCTTCGCATTCAGCCCCATTAATTTTGTTTGCGTAAGTAGATAAGGTATGAGTTCCATTTAGTTCAAACTTATATAAAAATCAATGGTCCCGTGACCCGAGATAATTAGTCTCGTCATTATTTTGGAAAATGCTAAATTACTCGTTAAATAAATAGAAGGCATTATTCGGATTTTTGGGTTTCCATCCATGTTTTGTATCGATTTTATCTTCGTAATAAAATTTCATGGTAATGCTTTTGGGGGTATAACTGTTACGAATGGTAATTAAATTTACGAGGCTATCTTTGCCATGCTCACCAAATACTTCGTAAGAAATATGTTCATTACTGAGATATACACGTAATTCTTCAAGAATCTTTAATTCCTTCTGCTTAGATTGCGCAGTTGTCAACTCCTTCCAGTATCTATTAATAGATTCGTTTTTGTCACCTGTTGAGATGCACCCAATTATCAAAGCCAAAATACTAGCCATTATTATCCGTTTCATAGAACAAAGTTAAATTCTGTCAGCTAAACCTCATTTATAACTATAGCATTCACGATTGTAATTCTACTCCGCCCATAAATCTCTTACACTACATTCAATACGCAATTTGAGATCATTAAGCGTTAGAATCATACGGTTTTGACAAAGTTAAAAATCTATATTGAAAAAACTGATATATGTAAGACTGTTGTATTTTTTATCCAGATCATTAACTTCCTAAACGTGTATATTCAGCTGGGCTAGGTAAGCGGTCGCCCGTACCACATGGATCCAATGGAGCTTTTACAGGTGCTGCTGCTGTAAGCCCGTTTTTGGCGTATCGCTATGTACGCATCTCCGGTGGGGGCATGGCCAGCCTTAAAAGAAAGGAGGCGACCTAAATAACAACCTGACGATAGAGTCGGCCCTAAAAGAGGGACAGTGATAATGGTATGGCAATCAAAAAAAATAGCGCTATAAGGAGCAGTTATTGCTTACAAATTGTTGATGAAAATTTAATGTTATGATCCATCTCACGGAAAGGTTGTTTGCCACAACGGATCTATAATTTCAGCCATTTCATAGGCAGGGAGCACCTGCCTGGCGATAAAATTAGGATGCGGCAATGGACCCGGACGACCTGTTCCGGATGGCCACCGCGCTGGACCTCTGTTAGTTTTACGGGAAAACATTTCACCTGGTCAGTTTTGACCAAAAAGAAGATTTTTCTTATGATCTCGTTAGCATCCGTATCGGCGAAGGTAATAAAATATAGGTCACAAGCTACAACAGGGGCCTGTTGTGTCACGACAGAAGCAAACCATCGGCTTTGGCCCGGACAAATTATGCCGCCAACGTGAATCAGGGTAGAAAAAACTTACAATAGATTTTTAATATTATATAGTTTTATTTGCTAGATAGTGTGAGTATATTTATATTTAAGAAATAAAAGCCGATATATGAAGTCTGAATTAATAAAACAAGTTTTGATTCTGCTCTTTTTAATGATGATATTAATATTGGTTGAATTTTATGTTTCTTTCAAGGATTTGGTGCTTTCGGGCTGGAATACCTTAATTATCCCCGCGCCGATAATTAAGCGCTCCATTATGACCATGTTATTGATTTCTTTGATGTGGCGGGGGAAACTTTTCTTTTCAGGTATAGCAGGGACTTGAACCTGATACATAATAGTTGACAAAATGGTTAAGGGAAATAATTTGATTACCAGATTAAGTCTGATGCGGTTTTTATTCATCGCATTAAGTTTTTTTTGCATACAATTAAGTGCCCAGGATCTGCTTGGATATAAGGCAATTCTTGATGGCTTCCCAAGTAATGTAAGCTTTATCAAAAATCACCCGCCTAGTGATCGAATATCCTTTGCCCGTATAACTGCTAAGGATATTGTTCTTTTAAAAGATCTTGTTGATAGCTTGCCTCAGGTCCGTTACCTTGGGCTAGAATTTGAAAACCAGCGCCAACTGGATAGTCTATGTCGATCGTTATTTCTATTTCCCAATTTGGAGGCTGTTGTTTTCAAGGAATTTAGTTTTCGAATAGACACTTTAGAGCCTGCAGGGACATTACATCTAGACAATGAATTTTATAAACAGAAACAATTAAGGGCCCTGGCATTCGAAGGAAACTCCAAGATAAACTTAGCAGCGGAAATTGCTAAGCTAAATAAGCTTCCAAGGTTAAATTATTTAATTTTCAGGGCTTTCCCCGCTCAGCATATCCCGAAAGGTTTGAAAGATAATAGTCAATTGAGGGGTATCTCGTTTGAATATAAACCCTTGATGGACCCATTTGAATTTCCGCCCCAAATAAGTGAAATTGCGATCAGCTCCACATCGCCAAGTGATCGCATTGATCATATATTGGAAATACTTCCCAATAAAAAAAGAATAGAAACGCTAAGTTTAAGCTCTTTTAAAAATAAAGATACGGTAACGTATTTTGATAGGGGATTCAAGTCCCTAAAAAATTTGGAATTATATTTCAATGATATCTATGATCTAGGTCAGTTTATGTGCAATTTTAGCAGCAGTGCCAAACTGGAGAAACTATCATTTATATCTGGTTCTCTCAAGCAGATTTCATCGGGCCTGTTTCAATTTAAAGAATTGACGGAATTGCGGATTACAAAAACAAAATCGGTACTTTATTTTCCTGCGCAGCTTTCGCGATTGAAAAAACTACGTGTGCTTGATCTTTCTGAAAACGCAATTGACACCTTACCTTATGGTCTATTCCGGTTAAGTGAATTAACTGACTTAAACCTGTCAGGTAATCAGCTTACTGGACTTTCCAATAAAATAGGAACGCTTAAGCGCCTTAAAACATTAGAACTTCAAAGTAATAAATTGCATGATGTTCCTGCAGCTATTGGCAACTTTCATCAATTGCAGCAGTTGAATTTACAAGCTAATCCGTTAGATACGTTACCACCGCTAGGGGGATTGAAAAAGCTCAAAACATTAAATTTATCGTTTTGCAATTTGGTATCGTTGCCGGAAGATATCGGGGCCTTATCCAGTTTAAAGAGTTTTGATGCAAGTGATAATTTTTTAACAGCGCTACCAGAAAGTATAACCAAGCTCTCTAAGCTTGAAAACTTACGCGTTTCAACCAATCTCCTGCAAAAACTTCCAGATCACATAGGCGTGTTAACTAATCTTCGGGAGCTTTATGTCGACATCAATCAGCTGAAAAAGCTGCCAATTTCTATCGGCAGTATGGATCAACTCAAAATACTAAATATAAGCCATAACAATATAACTATTCTGCCTGAGTCCTTAGGTGAACTTTCCAATTTAACGGAGTTTTATGCAATCAATGACCGTCCTTCACATTACAATGTATACGATTATACTAGGAAAATTTTGCGTAAAGATAATCCGAAGACCGATAGGCAACTTGCAAGTACCGCGCTGCGTGAGTTTCCAAGTGATCTTAAAAACTGGTCAAATATTAAGATAATACGAATTTTCAATAACGATTTTTCATCTTTTGATATTCTTAAATCATTATTCACAATTCCCTCGAAATACTACGCTGTTGATCTGTCGAGCTGTAATATTTCTAATCTCCCATCTAGCGGATGGGATCGTTTTTTAGGTAAGGAGCTTCGTTTGGCATCAAATAATATTCAAGAGGTACCCCGGGACATGATCAACAGCCCCCTTTTGGCAGAATTGAATTTCCGACAAAATAAACTTCCAAAATCACCTAAAAATCAGAATAGCCACGCGGAAAAGCGAGGTGGCGTGCTGCTTTACTTCCAGCAGATAGGGCTGATGGATATGGATGATCTACCTCATGATAATGATATGGTACATGCTTTAGCAGACCGGAGCAACCAATGTTTTATCTATGATCAGGATTATAAGACGACAGTCGAATTGGCGGATAAAGCTATTGAAATTAATCCCGATTTGGCTAAAAAAAGAGTCAGCTTTGGAAATCTTGGTGAAGCTAGGTTTAGATTGGGTGATTATAGAGGGGCGATTTCTGATTTGACCCAAGCTATTCAACGTGATACAGTAGGTCCGATCCGTATAATGAATGTTGTTGTCCCTGCATTCGACAATAGAGCGCAAAGTTACCTTGCCATCCAGGATACCATAGCGGCTTTGCAGGATTATCTTACCTTATCCAAGCGGTTTAGACCTGAAAGCTGGACCGATGTTGGAGCGTTGTATCAGAAGATGAATGCGGATGAGAAAGCGCTGGAAGCATTTCAAAAGAGCATAGACTACTATTTTGAACGTATTGTCAATGAAAAAGAAGGCTCAGTAAACAGACAGTTGTTTCAGCTCTGTATTCTGGAAATTTATATCATATCCAACCAGCATGAGAAAGCGGCAACATATGCCCTAAGTATTGGTGCCGACATGAAAACCAAAGATCTGATTCCAATATACCTTTATTTAAATTCCGTGATAGACATTACCGGAAATAAGAAACCCAATTTTAATCCGTCAATGGTCGAAGGAAAAGTGAGTAGGAGTTGGGGGTATGATCTGTTGCGTCAGTGGATTGATACTACTGCTTTAAGTAATTTGCAAAAACAAGCAATAAGAGATTTGACATTTGCGATAGAAAAACTACGTTAATTGCTATGTCAAGGGCATCTATATTAATAACGCTTTCTGGGCATATGTAACACGGTTATTGATTCAATGCTATAACGGCAAGTATCACAGGCCTTCCAATTGATGTATTGTTGCTGGTCTTGTGTTATGATTATTGTACCGAATTTATCTCATTTAACTGACTGTAAAGCTATTCAAGTGGCATTTTTTGATAAATTCTATTTAACCTTTACGATAGAGGAGGAGATCGATAACCTATCATTCTCCTGTACCTGCTGGAGCGCTTTCATCAAAAAATCTATTTCTTTTTATCCAATATAGTTCGCAATGGCCTGAATATTCCTAAAAACAGGATGATCAGGCGAGTCAATGTAAGGCCAATATATTGCACGGCCCAACCGATAAGAATTGCAACGATATGGATTTTGCCGTTTTCAGGCCTGAACATCTCCCCGTGAAAAGTTAAAATGAAAAGGTGACGAATGTGCAGTGACCAGCTGGAGGTTGACTTTATCCAAATAGCTTCTTAGCATGTTCATAAATGAACATACGTTGTTCGATTTTGAACATGCTCTAAATATATCGTATGTGTAATTGATTCATTATAAGTTTTTTGTGCTTTTGGCGAACGAGTTGATTTAGTAATAAAATGAAAATTAAACTAAATTATAAGTTCTACGTTCTCCTTGTTTTGTTTCTGTTTTCAGTTAAGTTCTTGCCTGCTCAAGTTACTCGTTCCGATTACGATTCTTTTATGCAAGAGTTCCAAGGGCTTCTCAATGAAAAAAAATCGGGTGAGATCTACGGGCGATCATCTGCCATCTATCAGGCTAAAATCTCAAAAGAAAAGTTTTCACTGGGGATGAAGAAGTTTGTGGCAAATGTGGGCACAATGGAGCAGTTTTCTTTTGTTGATTCGACTATCAGCGGATACAATTATACCATTAAGTTCGAAAACTCTGACCAATTATTTTCTGTTCTGCTCAATAATGAAAAGCAGGTCCTAAGGATGAATTTCAAAGAAATACCATTTGTCGTACAAGATAAGAATTTCATGGTCGAGAGCAATAATCCATTAAAAGACTCCATAGATTTACTGGTGGAAAAATTCGTCAGACCGTATATTCAAAAGGGTGCTACCGCAGGTATTATGTTAGCGGTAATTAATGGAAAGCAGCAAAGAAAATATAGTTATGGGACTATCGCTAAGGCAAGCTATCAACTCCCGCACGCTTCTAAAAGTATTTTTGAGATTGGTTCGGTTACAAAAATTTTCACCTCACTTTTATTGGCAAAAGAAGTAGTTGGTGGCAATATGCAATTGGACGATCCGGTCAGTAAATATCTGCCAGATTCTCTTCCTCGTTTAGCATGGCGTGGTCATCCGGTTTCACTTGTGCAACTATCCAATCATACCGCGGGATTTCCTCGGCTCCCGGAGAATATTTTTACGACCAATGTCATTCTGGCTGATCCATATAGTCATTACACGGTTGATTCACTCTTCCATTTTTTGAAAAAATATAAAGCTTTGTCTCAAACGGGAATTAAATTTTCTTATTCAAATTTAGGCGCAGGTGTATTAGGTGTAGCATTAGAACGCTATAATAATAAAAGTTTTGAACAATTGGTCATTGATAATATTTGCTTGCCGCTTGGAATGAAAAATACATCATTAAAAGATGCCGGTGCCGTACAAGGATATAATGAAAAAGGAAGGCCAACGTCGTATTGGCACTTGGGATCTTTAGCGGGATCTGGGGCCATTAGATCGACACTGGATGACATGATTACTTTTATGAAGGCACAGTTAGGTTTCGAGAATCAACTGACAAAAGCCATTCACTTGACTCATCAGGTAACTTTTGTGGACAACGATCAAAGTATGGCGTTGGGCTGGCGTATTAAAAAAGCTGGAAACAGGAGGATATTTCATCATTCTGGAGGTACAGGCGGATTTAGGTCTTTTGTTGCATTTGATGATAAATCCCAAAAAGCAATTGTTATTCTGTCCAATGCTGCCTTAGATGTCTCGACTATCGGATTTTCGATATTTGAACATCGCTTATTGTATAACTAAGCCCAATGTACCGGCACATAAGCTTTTTTTTCAAGTTTATAGTGCTAGTACATGGACTTTTTCGTTACCTTGTTTTTAGAAATCAGCAATAATGATCTTTTTCATTCCCATCATTTTTTTGAATGCACCGGGTCTTTTGTTGAGTTCCGCCCAATTTTCAGGAGAAACCTGCCAGCTTAATCCGTATCTGTCTTTCAGCCAGCCACAGACGCTCTCTTGTCCCCCACCCGACGTAAGTGCTTCCCAATAGTAGTCTATTTCAGTCTGGTCTTTGCAGGGGATCATCAGCGAAATAGCTTCGTTAAATTTGAATACCGGTCCGGCATTGATCCCGATGAAACGCATTCCCAGAATCTCAAATTCAACGGTAAGTACTTTTCCCGCGAAATCCTTCTGGAAATCGGCCAGTCCTTCGGTTTCTGAATTCGGGTAATAAGTAATATTGATGATCTTACCATCTTTGAAAACCGACAGATAATATTCGGCGGCTTCCTGTGCGTTGTTGTCAAACCAGAGGTTTGGAATTATCTTTTGCATAGCTTTTTCATTATGGTTATTTTTTTATTTTCTTAGGACCTGAAAAATCGACTACCCCCGGCTGTTTAAATTTATGTCAGGCATCTTCCGTCGATTTTTTAATATCCTTAAACAATTGAGGTTCTTCTATACATTCTATCTGAATTTTGATCATTTACAGTCTTACAAATTTAAACGATTTGTTTTTTGGTCAACTTGGCATAGGAAAAGAAATTGAACAAGCGGCGGATAGTTGGCCAAAACGTTTAGTATTGCGATCATGTCAATCTTGGAAGATTTATTTGTTGAGTAGATGGACAATGGTGTTTGCATTTAAAAAGTGGGTGGGGCTGTATTTAGATCTGAATCCAAAAAGTCATTGATCATAGGCGTAAGCCAATCCATTCTATACATTATGCCAATATGTGTTGTACCGGGCACAATCGCTAGTCTGGACTTTGGTAGCCCATGTATATCGCCCATTTTACCACCTCCCAATGCTGTATATAATTCCAGTGCATGCTCATACCGTATTCCATCGGCGTCGCCGATAATTTGAAATAACGGCGCTTTTATCGCTTTTACTTCTTTAGACCAGTCATAAGGTTCGAGATCAATCTGGATTACCTTTTTTACAAATTCCGGAAAGTGTTTGGGATCATTGCCGAGACTGTCGTATTGTTTCTCAATCGGAGATCCCTTGAACATATCGGCATTTATAGTGGAATACATTTTCTCTACATCCGGCCACCAGCCATCATGCCTATAGCTCCCTGATAGAACAATGAGGCGGCGAACCTGATCAGGATGTCTTATTGCTAGCTGATAGGCAATTCCACCACCCATGCTGTAACCTAGGATGTCAGCACTGTCAATTTTCAGATGTTTTAACAACCAAGAGACATCGTCTGCCATACTTTCGTAGCTGATTTTGCGTGAGATATCCCTCGTGCGACCATGCCCCTGCATTTCGGCGACAATAACCTTCCGGTCGGCGAAATACGGAATTATATTTGACCAATTTAATGGAATCGTCATATAGGAACCGTGCAGTAGCACCAAAGGTTTACCCTTACCATAAACTTCGTAGTACATTTTCAGCCCATTGACATCTGCATATCCGGTTGCCGACGCCGGGAGAGCTTTTCCACTCAATGAATCTTTTTGACTTAATTCCTGTGCTTGTTTCATAGGCGTGTGCACGCAGGACACTAAAAGTCCAAGAAAGATGGTAGTTGTAAACCACAATAGCGTTATTCTTTTCATATTCTTGATTTATTAAATTGTATATTACAAATATATCGACACAGCTGCATTCATCTTAGTCTATATATACGACAATTTCAGGGGGGAATAACGACAGCGTGGTAACTTTTTCACTTCTCATTTTATGAATTAATTAGATATTGGAATTCATGAATGCTGTAACGGTTGTTTTGAGATAAAGCTCACAATAGCGGTTAAAGTGTCTGCTCAAAAGCTATATAGCGAGCTGCAGGAGGTATCTCATCGTTGCGAAAATAAACACTTTGGCAGCATTAAAAAAACGATTTGCAATAGCACCTGCTCGTTCCTCTTTATTGACTCAATTCTGAAATATGTTAGGATATCCGCTAACTGGTCTTGCGTGAAAGATACTGGAAGAAAGCTAATTTTCCAGAATTGTCTTTTTCATTTCTAGTATCTTTTCTATCCACTATGCCAAAATCCATTCTATTATAGGGTTTGTTTTTTTTAATTTCTGTACATGAAGTTTTTGTTTTTTTTGGGGCTATTAGACGCAGATCCATTCGGATCGCAAATTCTATAGCCATATTGTCCAAAAAGGTTAATGAATACTCCAATTCCGGCGATCCATGGAAAGATAACCTGCAAAATAACATAGATCCGGTGATCCAAGGCTGTGACTTTGGCTTTGTTATGGTTTCGAATAGGACAGCAATGACATTATTACTATTGAAAAAGCAGAACCTTTAGTAAATATTAACTATTTTAGTTGATAAAAAGGAGGTCGAATAACCTTTTGTTAATTGCCATAAAAAACCTTATTGTATAAACATTTTGAAGACTAATCATTCTGGCCATGAACAATGAATTGTTGGAATCTCCGAAAAGAGATCTGGATTTAGAAGGATCTATTACGAATGAGCAATTTAGAGTTTATTTCGATTATCGGGAAAGGGATGATTTATACGTTTTAAAAGCGAATAAATCGGGATTAAAACTTTTTGCTTATCAGCTTTTATTAATTATTTTTTTTCTATTATTCGCGGTTCGCGCGTCTGCACAGGCCATCTATTCCACCGATCCAGACAGTGCCAGTCTGTTTCCGGCAAAATATGGTCAGTTTGAAAACTATGCGTTTGTACTGAATGGAAATCTTATTGAACAGGATTCTTTGATGAATTATCCCAGGACGAAATTAAATAATGTATTTCCTTACCCTATTCAGCTGGAAGGGCGCTCTTACAAAGGAGCTGTATATTTCCATAATAAAGAATACTATGCTCCGGCTGTCCGTTATGCTAATGATCCAGCCTATTTTGTCAATGGCAGACAGGTGAGCTCTTATCATATTCGTTTGTTGAAAGTCGAGGCTTTTAATAAAATCTCGAAGACCATACGTGACACGACAATAGATGGTAAATTATATAAAGGCTGTATTCAGGTCGATACGGATGAGGATGCTTTTGCGGATCGCATTTCCTTGGCGGACCTGATTGAAGGATATACCCATTTACCACTCGGAAAGGTCATCGTGCATTGGCGAGGCACAAGATACCGTTACACCTATGAAGACGATATCGGTACTATTATTGACAGCCATTTTCCGATTCATTCATTCAGTATCGCCAAAATAGATCATAACACAAATTTAGGGGTTCGCGCTGTAGAGATCGATCGTGTCCGTTTTGCGGAAGGTGAACGATATGTTGTTCATGTCGTCGATAATGCCTATAAATGGGGCAATGCCAAGGCAAGTTTAATTTTTAGCAATCCTTTAACCGTAGATACATTATACCCATGTTATTTGCCTGATTTTGATGATGGAGGTTATTCGATTTTTAACCATACTGAAATTCTTGCGCAGCCCTATAAGGGGGTTAAAGACTACTTGAAAAAACTCTCAGCGACAATGGGGCTATCCTCAAAGAAAGATCATACAGCTATCTCGGATTCAATCAAGGTTGAGTTTGCTGTACTTAAAAGTGGGATGATTTCAAGACTTAAAAACTTAAGTATTGAAAGATCCTGTCATGGAGATATACTAACGGCGATCAAAAAAAATGCTTGTATGTGGTTACCTGCAATACAAGGCAGCCGTCCGGTATATTCTTGGGTGAAAATGAAAATTTTCTATAGCATGGATCCTAAGGGGAATATTTTATCACTGGATCGTATTGTATATCGATATCAATAACCTCAATTAAAATGTATGCAGATAACGAATGCTAGTTATTATCTATTCATGTTTCTTTTGGTGTTAATAACATCTAGGACATTATCCCAAGTAAATAAAAACGTGCAGGATAGTTCTGCATTATTTCCAAAGAACTATGGTCAGTTTGAAAATTATAAGTTTATCCTGAATGGTGAAATCATCAAGCATGAAGATCTGGTCAATTATCCGGGAGCGGTATTGGATAGGTCATTTCCATATTCCACTACAGCAAAAAGTAAATATCAAGGTGTTGTTTATTTTCATACCCCTTGGTATCCGCCTTCACCTTCTGATAAATACGCTGAAGATCCGGCGTATTTTATCAACAACGTACAGGTCAATCCCTATACGATTCGCTCATCAAAGGCGGAATACTATAAACAGATCCGACGGTCAGCACAAGATACTTTGATTGATGGTATACGCTATAAAGGCTCTATACATGTAGATACCGATGAAGACTTTTTTGCTGACCGTATTGCCCTACCTGAACTTATCCGGAGATATACGGGATTACCTATGGAGCAGGTCATCGTACACTGGCATGGTAAATATCTTAATCAGTTGAATCCCGGTGTTACCATTCATCATAATTTCAAGTTGTATTATGTTGATCCCAGGGGGCTTGGGCAGATTAAGGTCGACCGAGTTCGTTTTGCCGAAGGCGAACGCTATTTTGTAAATTTAGTAGATCAGGGGTATCCGTTCAGCTATTTTACAGAAAAAGGTTGGCGTTCGCCACAGCATACGTATTTGGTTTTCAATGAACCTCGTGTTTTTGATCCTGATGCGCCTTGTTATTTAGCTGATTTTGATACGATAGGCAAGAAAATTTACCATCGTGCGAAAGAAGAACCTAGACCTTTAGGGGGAGAGGAGGTCTATTTGAAAAAACTATCGACCATTATGGGGCTGTTTAATGGCAAACTAAAGGGAACAACGCACTTGGATTCCATGATGGTCCAATTTATTGTTCTTGGAAATGGCCAGATCACGGGACTTGAATCCGTGGGGCTGCTGCAACCTGACCATATAAATATGTTAAAAGCAATCAAACAACATTCATGTGTGTGGCCTGTTGTGTGGGAAGATAGGCGAGTTTTGTTATTTAGACGAAAAATGATTATTTTTTTCCATAGAGACAAAAAAGGAAAGATGAAGTCTTTAGATAGACTAGAATATCGGCACGATAGGAATGACTAAATCTATTAGGACCAAAAGAATATGATGAAGTATTTATCATTCAGATGGTTATGTTTGTTCTTGCTTTTTTATCTTGAGGCGTTTATTGAAGGTTAAAACGCACTAAAATAGCTGTTGAAAATGAGAATGAAAAAGTTTTGATAGAAAGATACTATAGGATAATTAAATGGACAATATAAACTCAAAATTTATCTATCTAGACTACAATGCGACTACCCCGGTAGATGAGCGTGTTTTGAATGAAATGCTTCCATTTTTTAGGACGGGATATGCCAATCCAAGTGGTTCACATCTATTTAGTTTAACCATACAGGATGCTATGGACCAGGCGAGCGAAGACATCGCTGATAGACTGGGTACGCAGCCCAAGAATATCATTTTCACTTCGGGTGCCACAGAATCAATTAATTTGGCCCTAAAAGGACTCCAATTTTCGTCCAGGAAACATATCATCAGCATTTCCACAGAACACAAAGCTGTTTTGGAAAGCTGCGCTTTTATGGAGCGATTGGGATTTGAAGTTTCCTTTCTAAAGGTAGATCCTCAAGGCATGCTCGATCTCAGATTGCTTAAGGAAAGTATTCGCGAAGATACGCTGTTGATTTGTACCATGCTCGTGAATAATGAAACGGGTATTATCTTACCCATAAAACAGATCAGTGAAATAGCGCATCAAAGCCATGCACTTGTTTTATGTGATGCAACACAGGCAGTTGGAAAAATGCATATAAGTCTTCAGCATCTGGATGTGGATTTTATGGCTTTTTCAGCACACAAATTTTACGGACCTAAAGGGATAGGGGGGCTGTATATTGCCAGTCAAGTTCAAGAGCACGTGATACCTCAAATCCATGGGGGCGGACAGCAACAAGGCTGGCGTAGCGGAACTGTCAATACAACCGGCATCATTGGGATGGCAGCAGCTTTGCGAATTGCGCTGGAAGACTTAGAAGCAGATCAACTCCATATAAAACAGCTCCGAGATCACCTCGAGAACGAACTCCTCGCTATTCCAGATACATTCATAAATGGAAGTACGTCCCATCGGTTATTCAACACGACAAACATCTGCTTTAAAGGTGTACTGTCAGACCAGCTGATTACCCGATTAGGAACAATTTCGGTATCCAGTGGTTCAGCCTGTTCTGCGGTGACCTCAAGGCCCTCACATGTGCTCAAGGCTATGGGGTTGTCAGATTTGGATGCCTTATCATCCATTCGATTTAGTCTGGGCCGATTTACGCGTGAAGTGGAAATCAGCCAGACCATTATGCGGATCAAACAGCTTGTCGAAAAGCTGAGGACTTAATGTCCAACGTTTGCCCTCACTTGAAAGACATGCAGCACCTGTGGAAATAATGCGCTTATACTTTCACGTACACCATTCGGTGATCCGGGCAGGGTAAGTACCAACATGCGATCGGCAAATCCAGAAATACCTCTGGACAACATAGCCGTTTTAACACGCTGCTGTCCGTATTGTCTTGCCGTTTCCATAATTCCGGGAATATCTTTGGTAATATATGGCGCAACAGCATCTGGCGTAATATCTCGATCCGAGAGTCCTGTGCCTCCCGTGAATATCAGAAGATCTATACCAGCTTGCCCATAGTGTTCCAGACGTTCTTGTACCGCGGTCGTTTCGTCAGCAATTACCGCATAGGCAATATCGTGTAAGCCTTGCTGTTCCAAAAGATCGCACAGAAGCTTGCCTGAGATATCTTCTTTTTCTCCTCGGGTTACCGAATCGCTACAAACTACGACGGCAGCTTTAAGCGCTGCGATCCAAGGCAAGGATTCATTGCTCTTACCACCCTTTTTCTCAAGTAATCGGATACCACCTATTTCCACCTGTTTGTCTATGGGCTTTAGCATATCATAAATAACGAGCGCTGCAACAGAGGCGCCGTGCATGGCTTCAACCTCCACACCAGTTTTATAGATCGTATGTACTTCAACTTCAATATGAATTTGTAAGCCCGCTACGGTATATCGGATCGCAGCATATTCTACTGGCAAAGGGTGACAATCAGGGATCATATCGCCAGTTTTCTTGATCGCGAGTAATGCAGAGGCACGTGCAAATTCAAATATGTCGCCTTTCGGAACCTGTCGCTGTTCAATAAGCCTGACGGTATTCTCAGAAGAGACAAGTACTGTGGCCATTGCTATTGCTTTCCTCAAAGTCGCACTTTTATGTGTAATATCAACCATATTATCTATTAATTTTCCATTGATGCGTATCGTCTTCAAATAGTTCTTTACCCCAGATGGGCATTTCTTTTTTTATGCGTTCAACAAGTTCGTCACAAGCATCCATCGCTGCACGCCTATGTACTGACGATGTGAATACAAAGAAGCAAATTTCGCCAACCCGTACTTCACCCTCACTATGATAAACATGCATACAGGATAATGGATACTTATCAAATATTGCTTCGCGAATTTCCGCCATTTTAAGGAAGGCCAGTTCCCGGTTTGTCGTATAATCGATAGATTTTACGATCTTTCCATCAATCTTATCAGCCCTAATCTGTCCGAGGAAGATGCTATGTGCACCAATTTCAGGTTTATTATGGTGCTTTGAGATCGCTTCCGCAACCAAAGTGGCCGGAATTGGTCCTTGAAAAAATATGTCGTTTTCTTGTTTAGTCATTTATATAGTTTTTTAAGGCGATCATGCCGCCGTCCAGATGGAATATTTGTTGTCCGGCATCTGTCTGCTCGTAAAAGTACTGGGCAGCCAACAGGCTCCGTTTTCCGCTTTGACAGATAAAAACAACGCGTGTATTATCTATATTTTTGATTTGCGCGGGTAAAGTTGAAAGCGGAATGGATAGATGTGGATATGACAGACGCGGAAGTTCATTTGGATCACGCACATCGACAAGGACAACATCCCCTGCGGCCCACATTTCAACAAACTCTTTTGCATCTATGGCCTGTATAAATCGGCTCTCCGAAGCACAGTATTGCTCATAATTAAAGGTACTCAACTCTGCTAGCGTTTGTGGGCAAATGGTTTCTGCGTATGCCGTTAAGGGGATTTCAAAGATATAACTGCTATTGTCAAGTATATTGACCGTCATTAATTTATTAATCAAGGCGCTACCGATGCCGGTTAATAGCTTGATGGCTTCGGTTGCTTGTAATATTCCGATCATACCGGGCAATACACCCAATACCCCCGCTACATTACAATCGGGAGCTTCCAAGGACGTGGGAGGTGTCGGGAATAAATGCCGATAATTTGTCTTTATCCCTTCTTTGTCGGCTACATTGAATGTAGCTATTTGTCCTTCATATTGGTAGATCGCAGCAAAAACCAAGGGTTTATCCAATAAACGGCAAGCATCGCAAAGCAGGTATCGTGCAGCAAAATTATCTGTACAATCCATGATGAGGTCGTACGAACGGATCAAATCTGCGACATTGTTCGAATGCAATTGTTCCACCCAGTAATGGATCTCAATATCAGGATTCTGCTGCTTGAGCTTACCTGCTGCTACCTCAGCTTTAGCTCGGCCGATATCGTTGATATCATACAGAACCTGGCGGTGCAGATTGCTCAAATCGACATGATCATGGTCTATGATACCAAGAGTTCCAACCCCTGCTGCTGCCAGATATTGAAGTACAGGGCAGCCAAGCCCGCCAGCGCCAACGACCAGTACGCGGGCAGCTTGCAGCTTTTGTTGGCCTAATTCACCAAAACCGGGGAGGACATAATGCCTCGAATACCGTTCATTCCGCATTGCTTATCCTCCAGAATAGGGTGGCATTAAGGCAACGATATCATTTTCCTGAAATGTCACTGGTGTCTTAACAATGGTATTGTTCACGGCTATCAATAGGCTACGCTGTGCCAATTCAGCATGGTCGTGCGATAATGTTGCCAATAATTCTGTCGTATCGTTGGCTGTTATATAAAACTCCTTTGCCAATATATCTGTCAAGGAGCCAAAGGTCTTTACTTGGACTTTCATATTTTAATTCATTTTTTTCAAAGTTTCGCCTTTTTTCATTCTTCTTTGCTCATCCTACAATCGAAAGACGTGTTAACTATGCTTATTTTATCCAATTCGGAGAAATAGAGCCATATTGTTTTTCAAATTTATTAAGCCGAGGTAAACAACAATTTATAGGCTGCAACAAACAGAACTGTGGCAAGCACGTATTTTAAAGCATCCTGTTTTAGTTTTTTTGATCCGAGATAAGCCCCTAACAGGCCTCCAAGGAATGCTACGGCAATATACCCCCACATATGGGCATTGAACGATACACCTTTTGTCAGCATACCCCCAAGTCCCGACAATGAATTTACGAAAATAAATGCAGCACTGATAGCCGCAGTTTGTTTTTGATCTGTCCATTTAAGCAGGATCAGAAAAGGGGAGAGGATAATTCCACCGCCAATACCGATCATGCCTGAAAGTAGTCCTACAATGCCACCAATTGCCAGTGCACCATAACTGTTGTACGGTTTGAGCTCATCTTCGGCTGGACTTCTGAAAAAGAAAAAACGAAAAATCGGAAAGAGAAGCAGTAGCCCCAGCAATCTCTTGTACAAATGATCTTCCAAGGTAATCATACCGCCTATAAATGCCATGGGAACAGAGGTGACGGCGACCATCAAAAACAAATTTCGTTTGAAATAATGACCCCTGTAATATTGTATAAAAGATGTTAAAGAAACAAAGAGGTTAAGTACCAATGCTGTAGGTTTCATCTCCTGCGGTGCAATTCCATAGAGTGCCATCAATGCCAGATAGCCACTTGCACCACCGTGCCCAACCGATGCGTAAAGAAAAGCCAGAATAAAAAGGAAAAAATAAAAAAGCTCAAATTGCATGGCTCGATTAGGTTAAAAGATGGATAAAAACTTCATCGCCAGCGGCACAACCATTGCTATCCTCTTCGAGAATCAGCAGGCAATTGGCCTGTGCGTAGGATTGGAGGCGATAAGATTCTTGCGCGTGTAATGGTTCAACAGCATGTCCATCGTATCGTGCCTTAAGGAAATGAGTTAAACCGGGCTTTTTACTATAAGCATGTGTTGTATAGGTTTTGATGGAGCGTGTTCGCTCTGGAAGTTGCATGATATGCTCTAATGCAGGAGCGACGTAGAGGTAAAAACAGGTTAGGGCAGAGGACGGATTGCCGGGGAGCCCAAACACCAGCTTTTCATTTCGAGTGCCAAAAAAGAGGGGTTTCCCCGGTTTTTGTCGGATACGATGAAAACGCTGTTTAATACCGCAGGCCTTAGCCACATCTACGACATAGTCATAATCGCCTACGCTGACACCACCAACTAAGAGAACAATATCAGCTGTATCCAATGCATTCTCCAAAGCTGAACGGAGTAGGTTTCTGTCATCCGGCACATGCCGACTCTCGACATGCAGTATGCCTTGCTGCCGCAGCGCAGCTTTTAGCTGGTAGGAGTTAGACTCATAAACTTCCCCATAGCCAAGTGTCGTACCAATAGGTTTCAGTTCGTCTCCGGTGAGAATAAGCCGTATCCGTGGTGGCGCAGTAACAAGAACATCCTTGCATCCGATGCCCGCGAGATAGCCAATAGCAGCCGGAGTCAATGTTGTTCCCGTGAGCATGGCGATGCTATCAGCCTGCACTTCTGACCCTTTGGGACGCACATTGTCCCCCAATTGGAGCGCTTCATCGCGAATCTGGATTGTATTTGTATCGCTCAAATCTACTTTTTCCTGCATCACTACCGTATCTGCACCTCGAGGCAGAGGAGCTCCAGTATAAATGCGCATCGCCTGTCCTGCTGTCAATATTTTTTCGACCGTGGTGCCTGCAGGAATTTTGTCCACGACAGGAAGTTCCCGCTCTTTGTCGCTATATCGAATTGCATAACCATCCATCGATGACTGCGGAAAAGCAGGAATTGACTGCGTTGCAACAACGGTTTGGGCCAAGGTATAGCCTAAAGCTTCGTCGAGGGGGAACCGTATCTGTTTTGGCGCAGGCAGATGATGATGGATAATATCTTTGGCCTGCTGAACACTGATAAACTGATGGGGGAGATTGAAATAATCGTCTAGCGTATCGATATCATACTTTGCGTCCTCATAAGAAAATACAACCCGATCGTCAGGAAATTGCTCGGCTACCTTTTTGGCCCCCTGTTGTCCCTCAAGACACATCAGATGCTCAAAATATTTTCTGTCAAAAAGTACGGGAGCGCCCAATATTCCTGAAAAACCGGTTGCTACAATACCTTTATCAGTACTATCGGCCAATTGGATAAGCTGCTGAAAGACATGTCTGTCAACAAAAGGTTGATCGCATAGACTGATTATACAACGGTCCAGATTGGGATGATGTTTTAATAAATCCCCTAAGCCTACAACAATAGAGGTAGACATTCCGGTTGCCCAATGCGGATTGATTACGACAGAGACGTTACTGTCCTTTAATGCCGAGTTGATGGGGTCAGGATAGGCACCTATCACGACAGATACCCTGGCATCGGGAACAGCCAGCGCTTCCCTGCTGATACGTTTCAACAAAGTTTCACCTTCAAATTCGAGCAGCTGCTTCGGGAGGCCGAGCCGCGAAGAATTTCCGGCCGCCAATATGACTATACCTGTTTGCTTTATCATCCACCAATCGTTATCATACTCCGATTCTTGAGAAAATCGGTGTCTATATGTTCAAAATCTGTTGTTAATTGTCCCCCTAATTCCTTTGCTTTGGCACTAATGGTAGCTTGGATCAATGGAAGCACGTCATCGCCGGCCCGTAATGCTTTCAATAGATCGGTTTCACTTGAAGAGAATAGGCAATTTTTAAGTTTCCCATCCGCTGTAAGCCGTATCCGGTTACATCCTGCACAAAAAGGGGCCGTCATTGTACTTATAATAGCGATACGCCCAGCATGTCCGGCAATCGAAAATGCTTTAGCGGTATCGTGTGGACCTGCAGGGATCGGTTCTATGGGATAGCTCCGTTGGATAGTCGCTAAGATGTCGGCCTGTGTATATACTTGGTTGCTGGTCCATTTGTTTCCACTGAATGGCATAAACTCGATAAAACGGATTTCTATTGGCTTCATCGCTGTCCATGCAACAAAATCTAAAATCTCATCGTCATTGATGCCTTTCATGACCACCATATTGATCTTGGTATGAATTCCATGTTCAAGCAAAAGGTCTATATTGGCACGTACAAGGTCAAAATAATCCCTTCGTGTGATCTGAAAAAATCTTCCGGGTTGCAAGGTGTCCAGGCTGATGTTGATGCTTTTGAATTTTGCGTCCACAATTTGAGGCAACATGTCCTTGATACGGATTCCGTTGGTGGTCATATGGAGTTCAACCGGAAGTTTGGACAAACGCGCTATAATATTGGCTGCATCCTTGCGAACTAAGGGTTCACCCCCAGTAAGGCGGATTTTGCTGATTCCTTGATCGACAAACAATCGAGCCAATTGCTCAATTTCGTCCAGCTGCATCAATTTATCATTCGGGGTAAAGCTATACTCTTCCTCCGGCATGCAATAGAAACAACGGAGGTTGCAATTATCGGTAAGCGATATGCGCAGGTAGTTGTGTATCCGTCCAAATGTATCCGTCAGCGTCATGTCTTCTAAATTATTGTGGGGTATTCAGTATGTATTTTCGTTTTGAGGAACTTTAATGAAGTTGCTGGCCTATTATTCAACACAGCCTTGATCTCTGCTACGATTGCTATAGCGATCTCTTCCGAAGTTTCAGCGCCGATATCGAGTCCTACTGGGCCGTAGATAATGCTTCGTTGACTTTCGGTAATGGTCATACCAGCCTCTTGCATATCGTCGAACATACGTAGTAATTTGATCTTCGGGCCCAATGAGCCAATATAAGGTGTCGACGTGTGCATCAAATCTTTAAGGAGTGTGAGATCGTAAGCATAGTTATGTGTCATTAACACAAAAACAGTCCATGGGTCTATGCTTAGACTGGTCGCGATCTCGTGTGCCGGAGATACAAGAAGCTTAGTGGCTTTTGGAAAGCGTGAGGCATTGACATGGCTGGCACGTCCATCAATGACCGTAGTTTCCCAACCGAGTACATGTGCTATCTCTACGACAGGTTTTGCATCATTACCAGCACCGGCAATAACCAAGTGCACGGTAGGAACGAGGTATTCAATGAGCACTTCGTTGTTTTTCCCTTTCTCCTGAAAGGAAGTGAGAACCGATTTTCGTTCTCTTTTGGCAAATTGGATATGCTCGTTCAGTGGTGAATAGTGAGCATCTAGGGCAAAAGCCTGCTCCTTCAGATCTTTAATAAGTAAGCGGGTTCCTTTTTGTTCTCCTTGTCTGTCCGTAGAAAAGAACGTAATCAACAAGCCTTCTTCACGCTGTTGAAGCAAGCGTTGCAGCAACGCGATGGGATGATCCGTTCGTTGTAGGTTTACATATTCAAAAAGGATATGAACTATACCGTTGCATCCCAGTTGTAACCCGATTGACGAACCCTCCTCCGTATTTGTATCATAACTGACGAGTCGATTTTTCTGTTGATGGATAGCTAAGAGGGCTTTTTTTAGGGCATCTCCTTCAAGGCATCCGCCGCTGATGGCTCCCGTCATTTGACCGTCTTCTGTTACAAGCATGCGGGCCCCTGGTCTTCGATAGGAGGAACCTTCAACCTTAACCACAGTGGCAAGCACCATCCTGATATTTTCGGAAGCAGCTACATCTGCAGCTAAAACAATGTCTTTAATCTCTTTCATGCAAATACGGGCAAGACAGTGGAACGCGGATACAATGATTAAATCGACAGCAATATGATACAATGCCGTTTATCAAATTTAATGAATTACACGTTAAAAAACACCAAAACTGTAATAATGGTAAAAACATCCGTGAAATGTATAATTATTTGATTAATTTAATTAACGATTTTGTACCACAGAAAAAACTGAATGCTAGCGTATAAGTGGGAAAGCTTATCCCATTTGAACCGATAAATATCGCTTACATAAACAAGAAAAAACAACGATTATGGCAAAATATTCAATTTTAGTAAATGGCAAAAAGCACGAAGTTGATGTGCTTGAGGATATGCCCTTGCTTTGGGTACTCCGTGATATCATTGGTCTTAAAGGGACCAAGTTTGGTTGTGGAAAATCACTATGTGGTGCCTGTACCGTACATCTCAACGATACTGCAATCCGATCCTGTTCATTTCCGGTCTCTGCGATCGGTGAGGGTAAAATTACAACAATCGAAGGGCTTTCAGAGGAGGGTGATCACCCTGTTCAGGAAGCCTGGGAAAAATATGTCGTACCTCAATGCGGCTATTGTCAAACCGGACAGATCATGAATGCGGCAGCTCTTTTGAAGAAAAATGCGAAACCTTCGGTTGCCGAGATCGAGCAAGCTATGCAAGGCAATCTCTGTCGCTGCGGTACATATAATAGGATTAAAGCAGCCATTTTAGAAGCAGCCGGTACACCCGTGACAAACGGCTAGGTATTATCAAAAATATAAACAAGATGAAAATATTAGCTCCTTTTCAAAAAAGAAAAACCGATCAGGTCGATTCGGAGATTTTTTCTGTTTCTAGACGCGACTTTTTAAAAGCCAGCGGCTTGCTTACTGGTGGCTTGGTTCTGGGTGTAAGCTTCTTTAGTTGTGATGACAAAGGAAAAAAAGTGGCTACTGTGGCTCCAAATGTGTATTTAACGATTGGTTCAGATAATAAAGTCACCATTGTCGCACATCGTTCAGAGATGGGGCAAGGTATCCGCACCTCTCTTCCTCTTGTTATTGCCGATGAATTGGGGGCCGACTGGACTAAGGTGGAAATCATCCAGGCTGAAGGGGATGAGAAAAAATATGGTAACCAAAACACAGACGGTTCCTTTTCTGTACGGATGTTTTATAAACCCTTGCGGGAAGCCGGTGCTATAGCGCGACTACTCCTTCTCCGTGCTGCAGCCAAAGAATGGAACGTTGACGTAGACCAATTGGATACCAAAAATGGACAGGTTATCCAACGGGAATCTGGCAAGAAAAAGGATTTTGGAGATTTGGTAGAAACTGCAAAAACTCTCCCTATCCCAAAAGCCAGCGAAGTGAAACTAAAAGACAGGCAGCAGTTCAATATGATCGGCAAAGAAACACCGATCATTGATTTGCACAATATTGTTACTGGAAAAGCCGTGTTTGGAATTGACGCAGTTGTCGAAGGGATGAAAATTGCGGTCATTAAGCGATGCCCGGTGGTAGGCGGTAAAGTAAAATCCGTAAACGACAGTAAAGCCCTGGCCGTTCCGGGCGTTCTCAAGGTAATTACGATTAAGGGTGCCGGATTGCCAGCCACCTTATCCAAACCATTGGCTGGGGTAGCTGTCATCGCCGAAAATACCTGGGCTGCTATAAAAGCCAGGGACTTGCTGGAGGTGGAATGGGAAATGGGGGCCAATGCCGGCTACGATTCAGCCAAGCAGATCGAAGAACTTAAGCAGGTGGTGGCGCAGGCGGGAACACTCCGTCGTAAACGCGGCGATTTCAACGCCGCAAAAGCGAATGCAAAAAAAATTATTGAACACACTTATATTGCACCTTACCTGGCGCATGCAACCATTGAACCGCCCTGTGCTTTGGCTGTCGTGAAAAACGGAAGCTGCGAAGTGTGGGCCTGTACACAGAATCCGCAGGGAGCACGTGATGCGGTAGCCACCGAACTGGGGATAGCAGTGGACAAGGTGAAAATGAACGTAACCCTCCTCGGGGGCGGATTTGGCAGAAAGTCAAAACCTGACTTTATCCTGGAGGCAGCCATATTGGCCAAAGAATCTGGTCTGCCGATCAAGGTGCAGTGGACACGTGAGGATGATATTCGTCATGATTACTACCACGCCATGAGTGTACAGCGTATTGTCGCCACCATCGACAGCCAAAATAAACTAAGTGGCTGGGCCCATCATATTGCTAATCCGTCTATCTCTGCAACTGAGGATCTATCTGTGGTACAACCCAGTGATGGTGAATTAATGTTGGGAGCCTCGGATTTCCCTTACAATGTTCCGGCGATCAATATTGCCACGCATGATGCAAAAGCCCATCTGCGGATTGGCTGGTTGAGATCTGTGCGCAATATTCCACAGGTTTTTGCCGCTGCGACAATGCTCGACGAAATTGCTGAAGCAAGAGGTATGGATGCTGTTTCGAATGCCCTGGAGCTACTCGGTGAAGACCGCCACATTACTTTTGAGCAGGAACTGATCAAGACAAGCTATCCCAATTATGGTGAAAAGATCGAAGATTACCCTTGGGATACAGCACGCATGAAAAAGGTGATCGAGCAGGTAGCTAAGCTTTCTGGATGGGGTAAATCCATGCCGGCAGGGAGTGCACTTGGCTTTGCAGCACATAAAAGCTTCCTAACCTACGTTGCCTGCGTGGTGGAGGTAAATGTGGATCAGAACAAAAAAATCAGTATTCCCAATGTTTACTATGTGGTCGACTGTGGGCAAGCCGTCAATGTAGACCGTATCAAATCGCAATTTGAAGGTGGTGCACAATTTTCGGCAAGTCTGGCACTCAAAAGCACGATCACGGTAAAAGATGGTCAGGTAGAGCAGGGTAATTTTGACGGTTATCAGATCATTCGAATGCCTGATTCCCCAAAACAGATCCATGTGGATATTATCGATAGCGACGCAAAACCGACCGGAGTAGGAGAGCCTCCTGTACCGCCATTTACACCGGCACTCTGTAATGCGATTTATGCGGCAACAGGGAAGCGGATCTACACCTTGCCAATTGATCTAAGTATTTAAAAAAAAGAATTTGAACAAAAAATATAAAAATGAAAATAAGGATTAAGGATAATTCCGTTAGACTGCGATTGACGATGTCTGAAATCGATAAACTTGGCAATACTGGTGAGGTTGACTGTCGAACCGAATTTATCAATCAGCCCTTTGTATATCGTATTGTGCAAACGGATACTGCAGAACTCATTGCCTCTTTTGTTGAAAATGAAATTGTGATCGGATTACCTACCAATATGATAAAGGAATTGGTGGACACAGAAAGAATAGGTTTCGAAGGTCAGTCAGGACCGGTTAAAATACTCGTCGAAAAGGATTTTGTTTGCATCGACAATACCATGGAGGATCAGAGTGACAACTTTCCGAATCCGAGTCTCAAATGCTGAGCATGTCGACAATACAGCGACGTATTTTCCGGAGGCCAATGTATTTGCGTCAGTCAGCAATGTAGTAAAAAAAAGCAATATGCCGGCGTCTAAATATGTGAAGATCAAAATTGAAAAACAAAATTCTGAGAGATACAAAAAGGTAGACGAAATGCTTATTGCGAGGCACTTCAGCTGCTTTGACTTTTCTTTGTTATCATTGCCTCTGCAATTTTGGCTTCAGTAGGTGTATTAACGTTGGTAAGGGTTTGCAGATCAGGTGCTTGAACGCACAATGCATAATATTCTATCAGAACCTGGCGTGGAGATAATCTATTTTGCGCAAACATCTGCTGGATTATAGGCAGACTATAGGGTTCCCAAATCGCAAACAATGGCTCAGGCAAATTGTCCTTTGAGCTTATAAATGCAGTGGCAATCCTTCGAGGGTCACGTTTTTGGATTAAGTAATCGACTGCTTCTGGTCCCAGTATGGGTAAATCACAAGCGACGACAAGCCATGCTTGCTCTGACTGAAATTCAAAAGCGGTCAAAATACCGCCCATAGGACCTATATCTTTATAACGATCGGGAAGCCACGCGTAGTTTGACGCCATCTTTTTACCGACGGCTATTTCATCTAACTGTTCTGGACGACAAGAAATGTAAACGTCTTTACAGTAATTCCGTAATAAATCGGCTAAATAATATACTTGTTCTTTACCGTGCCATTTGATCTTTTCTTTTGGACTCCCCATGCGTTGACTTCTGCCGCCGATAAGCACCAGGCCATTTAGAGGGTGTGTTCTATTATCATTAGGAATTATCATGATTGTTTTTAATGGATCAATCTTATTGAAGATACATATTTTACCGCAAATTTGAAACGCTTCCATCAACGAGGCAGTTGATGATTGTGTTAAACTTGACGGCATGAAATCCGTTGCAGCATTTTTTAAAGTTTACAGTGTATTGACTGATCGGCGATGTGAAACGGTCGTCAGGAAGACGATGTGCCTTTACTGGCTATTTTATCAATTTGCTGAAAGTAAACTTTTCGCTTTCACAAATACTACAGCAATATGTCGCAGGCAGATCTTCAAATGAGGTCCCTGCGGCGATACCCTGTGTACTATCCCCCCAAATGGGGTCGTAAATTGTCTGACAGGCTGGACATTGATAGGTAATACTAATCAGATCAGATTTTTCCGTGGTAGCCGGAATAGGGATATTAGAAAATTCTCGAACTGCTTCTCGACCTTGAAGCTGATAAAAATCTTCACACAGCGCCAAAATTACACCTGTGAGTTCTCCGCGCTCCACGCGTTTACGGTAAGTGACAAAGTCTCTTGAATTGGGGTTAAAATCGTGCGTATGTTCAACTTGGAACCAAGATTTATTGTCGCTGGAGTCAATGAAACGCAAAATTACCGAGCCCCAAATCCCGCTCTTGGGATGCATTTTAATTCCAAAACACAGTTTATAAGTACGAATGTCCAACCAGTTCAGATGGTGCACCAATTCCTGCTTAAGGGCTAATGCTGTGGGATCAAAATCTTCCGTCATCCAATTGAGCTCATTGAGGGCATGACGCAAGTTAATCCGATGTCGATCCAATACGACGTCCCAGGATGGTCTTGTGTTAACTTGAATATCTTTGATAATGATTGACTTCCATGGTGTAGTATAGAGTTGGCCAATCCTGTGTTGCATACAGAGGGCACATATATCGCGCAGAAAAATGATTGGGAAAGTTTCAGAGCGCCGATATACCCCCAACCAAAGTCTATCTTGATAAGTGTTAAATCCTTCATAATAAGGAAGTTTAAATGTGGTTTCCGAAAAGGGTTGCCCTATGGGCTGAAAAAGAAATTTTCCAGATGCAGCGGCTAATCCCTCCAATTTTTGACCAAGTTGTTGTCCTTCATCTGCTGTTGTAACCATTGTTTCAATCATCATCGGTTCCAAAAATTGACTGAGTCCTGCAATATCGTCAGTATTTACTAAAGTTGACCAAGAATGAAATAACGTGCTTTTGGGAAATCGAAGCTGTAGATGCCAATAATTACTAAGTTCGGAAGTGATGAAATTTAGATTTCCAGTATAGTAGGGTACAAGAGATTGAGTAGAATCCACAATATTCACCTTTAACCTTGGGTTGAAATCAAAACTATCCAGCACATCTTTATATACCCCTTCACGTATCCACGAACTTTGATTGAAAAGCCCGTCTGAGACATAAGAACTTACAATATTTGGATATACCTCCTGGCAAATCTCATAAGCAAACTCCTGATTGAGCAATGTGTACTCCAATTCTTCAAGTTGTACATCATTTATCCGAAAATACATTTGCTGCCTACTACCGAATTTAACCTCTGTTATACCCGCTTCTTCCAGCGGGCTCAATAGGTTGGTAAGTTCTCCTGGAGAGATTGCCCCCCCCGAGAGGTTAATCTTAACAAACTGTTCGTTTTTCATTGTTTTACTTTGTATAGGATTTTATCTCCTGATCCTTTTCTATTCTATAGTTTTCCAGAATGCGCTTAACCTCGGGTTTACAAGATCCACAACCCGTTCCCGCACCAGTCAATGTACATAACTCCTGAAGATCGATACATCCATCGCTCATACGTCGCTGTAGGTTTCCTTCTCCAACCTGACTGCATGAACATACCAAACGACCAATGACATCTTCTTTTGCGGCACCACCTCGTAGCAACTGCAGACGTTTCTCGCTTAATTCAATCTTGTTTGCTATCAAGTTTTTAAATTCGAGAAATTCATTTTTGTCTCCAATTAAAATGGCACCGACAAGTCTATCCTGATAGATAATACATTTTTTATAATAACGCTTAGCCTTGTCGATAAAAATAATCTCTTCATAGTCTTCATTTGGCGCTTCCGTCAAACCAATGCTACAGAGGTCAAAACCTTGTATTTTGATAATATTCATAAACAGGCTTCCCTTGTAATGGCTGCTGATATCACCTTGATGGTAATGGGCTACAATAGCTGCCTGTTCTTCGGCCGCTGCAGTAATACCATAGAGTGTTCCCTCAAATTCAGCAATCTCACCAATAGCATAGATTGCAGGGTCACTGGTTTGCATATGATGATCCACAACCACGCCACGCTGGCATATGAGATTAGCCTCTTTAGCCAACTCAATATTGGGAGTAGTGCCAATTGCCAAGATAACAGCATCGCATTTTATCTGTCTTCCGCTTTTTAATTCGATCTTTGTTAGCTTATTGCGGCCACAGTATAGCTGAACTTCATCATTGTAGAATATATCACAACCGAGATCTACCATTTGTTCATGAAGCAATTGGCTTCCCAGAGAATCAAGCTGCCGGTTCAGAAAACGCGAAACGCGTTGCACAATGGTGATTTTCGTTCCATTCTCACGGAGTGAAGCTGCCATTTCAAGCCCCAATAGACCTCCGCCCACGATAACGACATGTGCCTGTTCGGGAAGGTACCGTTTCAAAAGATCGGCATCCGTACGACGGCGCATTGTAAAAATACCGGGCAATTGCGGTACATGCTTTGGCAGACTGGGGCGGCTGCCTGTCGCAAGAATCAAGACATCATACTGTGTTTTAATTCCCCTGGAATCCCAGATGCACTTATTGTCTCGGTCAATAGTGTTAACCTGCACACCACGTATATGTTTTATATCCAGTATGGGCTCCTCGGCATCTTTCATCTTGACCAATTGCTCCCATTTAAGTTCTCCGCTCACATAATGTGGTAACATAACACGATTATAGAAGGGCAGATCCTCATTGCTAAAAATGACAATTTCATCGGTCTTGTTTAACTCCCGAAAGGAACGAACAAAGCCATGTGCTCCAGCACCAGCACCAATAATAACAATACGTTCTTTCTTCTTCACATGGGCTTCAACACGTACAGCACAAAATTTAAAGTCAGGTTCCTTGGAAATAGGATCCACTAAATCGTTGGTCAGGTTATTGGCTCTATGAAGATCAGACCCCAATAGCTTGCCCCAATGCATCGGCAGAAAAACCACTCCGGGCTTAATCGTCTTACTAACCCGTGTCCTGACACGAACTTCCCCTCTTATGGAATAAACATTTGCCAATTGTCCGTCAGCCAAGTTCAGCGTTGCTGCATCGTTTGGGTGAACTTCCAAAAATGCAGCCTGGATATGCTGATTAAGCTTACTTACCTTACCTGTTTTCGACATCGTATGCCATTGGTCACGGATTCGTCCTGTTGTAAGGATAAGCGGAAAATTTTGGTCAGGCAGTTCGCTGTAATGCTGATCAGGAGGGCTATGTAATTGTGCACGACCGCTCGGAGTAAGAAATTCTTTGTCTTGAAAAAGACGTGTTGTTCCTTGTTTCTTTTTCAGATCAAAAGGCCATTGTACGGTTTGTAGGCTGTCAATAAGTGTATAATCTAAGCCGGAAATGTCAATACTTGTCCCAGAGGTTAACTGTGCATGTTCTTTATAGATATCCTCAGGTGTAGGATATGAAAACCCTTTAAAACCCATTTTCTGTGCAAATCGTGAAAAGATTTCTGCATCCGGAAGAGCTTCGCCCGGGGGTGAAATAGCCTTATGCAGGTGACTGATCCTGCGTTCTGAATTCGTCATTGTACCTTCTTTTTCGGCCCATCCAGCTGCGGGAAGAATAATATCTGCAAAGTCCAGTGTCTGGGGCTTATTTGATATCTCCTGAACGACGACGAATTTAGCCATTTGCAATGCTTTTTCCACAAGCCGTGCATTGGGAAGGCTGGTGAGGGGATTGGTGCAAATAATCCAAATTGCTTTCAATCGCCCGTCGGCTAATGCCTCGAACATTTCGGTGGCTGTTAGCCCCGGTTTGCCGCTCAGAGTAGTGCCAGACCAGAACTGTTGAAGTTCATCGCGATGTTTTTTATTATCTATATCACGGTGAGCGGGCAGGAGATTGGCAAGTCCGCCAACTTCTCTGCCTCCCATAGCATTGGGCTGCCCGGTTAGTGAAAAAGGACCACTTCCCGGCTTCCCAATTTTCCCTGTGATCAGGTTGAGATCAATTAGGCTCAGGTTTTTGTTAACACCTACCACACTCTGATTCAGGCCCATTGTCCACAAACTCAAAAAGCCTTTAGATTCACCAATATAGCTGGCTGCACGCTCAATATCCTCTGCTGGGACACCGCATATTACAGCAGATTCCAATAAAGTGCGTTCGAACACCCGCTCTTTGTACACTTCATAACCTTCGGTATGATCGTTTATAAAACCAAGATCTATATCTCCCTGTTCGATAAGCAATCTTCCTAGCGCATAATTGAGTACGATGTCCGTTCCCGGATTAATCTGCAAATGCAGATCAGCCAATGCACAGGTATCCGTAATACGAGGGTCTACAACAATAATTTTGGTTCTTGGATTTTTAGCCTTGTGCGCCTCAATACGTCGCCAAAGGATCGGATGGCACCAAGCGGGATTGGCTCCTTCGACCAGAAAGCAATCAGCAAGCTCGATATCATCGTAACATATCGGCACGCTATCTTCTCCCAGCGTTTTTTTGTAAGCAGCAACAGCACTGCTCATACAAAGACGAGAGTTGGTATCAATATTATTTGTGCCAATAAATCCCTTGACCAGTTTATTGAGGATATAATACTCCTCCGTAAGGCATTGTCCGGAAGCATAAAATGCCACCGTGTCAGGGCCATATTTTGCAATCAATGTACGAAAGACGGCTTCAGCACGATCCAACGCCTCATCCCATGAAACGCGTTGAAGCGGACTGGATCTGTGATGGCGCATCTGCGGATAGAGGAGCCTGTCTGAGCGATCGTTGACTGTATATTGCAGGTTCATGCCTTTGCTACATAATTTGCCTTGATTGACAGGGTGTTCGGTATCACCGGTAACGGAAATCAGCTGATTTTTCTCGACCGATATCTTCACCCCACAACCTACACCACAGTAGCAGCAGGTACTTTTATACACACTGTTCGACTCTTTATTCATAGGAGAAGGATGCTAATTTTACACTTCTAATGACACATTCTGAACGACAGTTTCAGTTCGGGGGTGAAAGCGAACGAAGAGGACAGTGAGGCCTATGACAAAAACACCGATACCAATGTACTTAAAAGCATCAGCGTAACTAAGCGTTTCAGATTTGAAAAGAAATCCGACTAACATGGCTCCTATATTTCCTCCGGCACCGACGATTCCACTCACACTGCCAATGTTATCCTTGTTAATGAATGGAACTATACCATACGTACAGCCGTTCGCCATCTTAAGGAAGAGTGCAAAGAGCAACATCGTAATTATAGCAAGAAGTAAGGTATTGGAAGTGGCGAACAGGCTGATACCAATTCCTTCAAGAAGCAACAGTATGCCCAAAATCAAGCCTTTACCTTTAATACCGTAACTTCGTCCTACTTTATCACTTACGATTCCGCCAAGTGCACGGGCGAATAGGTTCATGCCGCCAAAGATACTAGCCAGAGCTCCAGCCAAGATAATCCCTGTATCAAAACGATCCATGAAGAATGTAGCAGCGACGTTGTCTACTGTGATCTCTATTCCGAAACAAGCTGCATAGGCGAGTGTGAGGATCCAGACGCGATAGTCCTTTAATGCGAGCAAAAAAGAACCATTTTTCTTTTTGTTTGTTGCCTGACCTGCGGATAGTTTATTGAAATTACCTTGTGGTGTATCTTGTGTGTACTTATAATAGATATATGCCATAATGAGTAGGATAGTACCCGGAACAACCATGGCAATCCGCCAAGAATCAGATTGACTAACGAAGCCCATGCCAACGAACGCTGCAGCAATAAGCGGCATCACCAGGTTGGTGACCCCGCCGCCAAGATTGCCCCAGCCTCCCGTAACAGCATTTGCCGTACCAATAATGTTGGGCGCAAACATCATTGACGTGTGAAATTGCGTAATCACAAAAGATGCACCGATAATACCGATGAAAAAACGGAATAACAAAAATGACTCGTAACTATTACTTAATCCAATTAGTAAAACTGGGATGGAGCCTGCAACTAGGAGGATTGTGTATGAAATCCGTGGCCCCAGTGTATCACACATCTTCCCGACAAATAATCGTGCGATAATGGTTGCTGAAACAGATGCAATAATGATATTTCCGATTTCATTTTTAGTCAATCCGAGTTCCTCTCGTACCAGTGGCATAAGTGGGGCAATACCAAACCAGCCAAAGAAACAAAAGAAAAAGGTGATCCATGTGATGTGAAAGGTACGCATCTGTACCCCCTTAAAAGAAAAGATACGGAGCTTGTTAAGAGGTTGATCTTGTAGGTTCATGATTTAATAAGTTTATGGGTTGATGATTGAAATAATTAGCTAAATTTTCATTTTTATTGTTTTTTTTAATTGTGTATAGTTGGTTTTTGTTGAAATAAATTCTATAAAAATGTTTTTATCTTATTTTTTTAATAAAAAAAATGGTGTATTATCTTTTTTTTGTCTAGGATAAATGGTTTTTTTAAAAAAAACTCACCATTTAACATAATAATATGATATTTATCATGTTATTATGTAATTATTTATATCAAATTTAATAATAATATTGTATAAAACATGTTTTTGTTATTTTATTTTTTGTTTTTATGCTTGTTTTTTGTCATTTATAAGTTATAAATGCTTTTTTTGTGATAAAAAAAAATTTTTATGTATAAAAATGATTAAAAATTGATTTGTATTGTTGTTTTAAAGGTTTTTTGTTTATTTTCACTTTGGAAACGAAAGTTTTTGGATTTATTTTGGTTAAAATTCTTAAAAATCTGCTGTATAAATGGCGTTAGTATTATCTGATGGATTTACAAAGGGATTTTTATCAGAATTTTTGATGTGTAAATTTCTAATTAGTATAACTGGTATTGTGTGTTAACTATTGATGCAAAGCCATGTAGATTTTTTTCTTTCGCTAAGTTCCATGATATCTCTCAGCTTTAACAATCATGTCAATAGCGTTCGTTGGTTTTATCGATCTATTGACCAATGGGCATAATAAATCTATTCGATCCAGCTTCTTCTAAATACTGAGTTTTCTAAAGTATTTTTTTTACAATACACCTATTAATTAAAACACTTTCTTTAAAGGATTAAATCATCAATTTGATTTCACTAATCATATTTTTAAAAAAACGGGAACGCAAATAATCACAAAAAAATTTAATGACCGTATGTCTTACCAAATGGTAACGGTGACTTCCTGAAGAGAAAGTTTGCCTTTAGTATTTTTGATCACGCGTATCAACTAATTAAGATTCAATTTCTTTCTTGTCTAAAACAGTTCGCAATGCTTTGTATACTCCCAAAAATAGGATGATCAGGCATGTCAGTGTAAGACCAAGATATTGCGCAATCCAAGCGATAAGAATTGCTACAATATGGATCTTGCCGTTTTCCGGCCTGAACATCTCCCCTGTGAAAAGATAAAAAGCAAAAGTAGCGAACACAGCCAACCAGATCAGGGCATAAATATAATACAGTGGATTTTTACTGAATTGGTATTTGCTCAACATAGTTATCTTTAATTTAATTTTAAATATACAGAGGTTTGTGTTTGTTTATGAATGGAATTACAATTCGCAAGATGAGATTTATGAATCGTTGGGTAGTGATGGTGTCTTTTAAATAATCCAGTTCTTTTGGAGAGGTCATATTCGAGGTGAAAAAGATGGAGTATTAAAGGTTTAATATTATTTGGAATAGATCTAAATAATTATTTATTTTGCGGACTTGGATGCAATACAAACATGGAACTCGATTAAAACCGGCGATAGCAACAGTTTTTTGGCCTTATACGACTCGTTATATACAGCCCTGTTCCGCTACGGATTGAAAATCAATGCTGACCGTGAAGTTGTAAAAGAATCCATCCATATCGTATTCTGTGACCTATGGGAAAAACGGGAAAAATTACCCATACTAACTACAGATCCAAAATATTACCTTTTTGTATGGCTAAAACGCGTGATCTACAAACAGCGTGCTTACCAAAAAATACCACTGGAAGACCTGTTGCACACACCGACGGAGGATTCGATCGAATCGCAAAAAATCGCAATTGAAGAAACATTGGAACGAGATCAGGCGCTGCGCGCTGCAATGGACAACCTGACGAAAAAACAGCAGCGTTATATAGAGCTAAAGTTTTTTCATAATAAGAGTTATGAGGAAATCGCGCACATGGAAAATGCTGCACTGAGAACAGTTTATAACGTTGTTTATGAAGCGATCAAAAAATTAAAAGGCTCACTGTCAGTTATTATTGTTGTTGTTTTAAATTTTTCCAAATAAAAATAGGTAAAAAAAGACCCTTTACTGCACTATTGTATAAACGCAATATCGAGCAATGGAACAACCTACTTTGGAAAAACTGATCTGTGATGAATCCTTTATCAATTATTGTCTACAAGCCAGGCTTGAGGATATGGAATATTGGAAACAATGGGTTGAGGCGAATCCGCAGCACCGGCAACTTGTAAAAGATGCGAAAGGATTAGTCTCACTGCTGCAGGCCGGTCCAGGTCAGACCGAGATAGCGGAGGAACGTGCCCGACTTCAGGCCTTTATCCATAAAAATGACACTCCCGTATATCGTTTACGGAATTACAGGTGGATTGGCTATACCGCTGCGAGTCTCCTATTCGTATCCATGGGTTTTCTGTTCTTAAAACAACAGTTGCCGCTAGCGGAAAATGCCACTCAAACTGAATTTGTTAGCCAATTGGTACCGACCGGTAAGTATATGAATGTCCTTTTGAGCGATAGTACCAAAGTGAAGCTCGGCCCAACGTCTACACTGCGATATCCGAAGAATTTCAATGGCGATAAACGGGTCGTAAGCCTCAATGGTGAAGGCTATTTTGAGGTCGCACATAACGCCCGTAAGCCTTTTATTATTCAAACAGGTGAACTTGAAATCAAAGTGTTGGGAACTTCTTTTAATGTACACGCCTTTGAAAACGATAAACTGTCAAAAATAGCATTGTTTACTGGAAAAGTAGAAGTTTCAAACGGAACAAAGAGACTACAGCTCATTCCGGGGCAGGCAATTGTGTATCATAAAAACAAAGCGATCTTTAGTGTTGAATCATTTGAAGCAGCTAAAGAAAAGGAAATTATGGCGGGTGTCCTGCATTTTGAGAAGGCTACTTACCAAGAAATAGCCCGACAGCTAAACCGAAAATATGGTATCATCGTGCCAGACCGGCCGGATATCGAACTGATGTATTCGGGGACCATAGGGCATGAGCCGTTGGAAATGGTGCTTGAAAAGCTTTCCTTGACAACAGGCTATCGGTTCAGCATCGAATCCAATACACTTATCGTTCGCAAAAAATAACATCATATATCTATGTCTTCTAAATCCATCCATAGAAGAGCCCTGCTTCTTGGTGTACTTCTTTCTTTTCAGGTCTTAGCCGTGGACGCGCAACAACTGAAGATTGAAAGCAAAAATCAACCACTGAGGTCTGTTCTGAAGCAGATCGAAGAAAAATCGGGTTACAGTTTTCTCTATGACGAGTCTCAGATCAATGTGGAGCGTCGTATCAATATCGAGGTAAATGGAGCCCTTCCGCAGGTTTTAAATCAGCTGGAACAGTTGACTTATCTCAAATTGCAGGTCTCAGGTAAGAATATTCTGATCAGTAAGACTTCCTGGGCTGTTTTATTAGGTAGAGTTGTCGATGAGAATGGAAAAGGAATACCATTGGTAACCGTGCATCTTAAAGAACTTAACCAGTATTATTTTACGGATAATAATGGCTCTTTTAAATTCCAGTTTCCGGCCCATCGGCTTAAGTCCGCAAATTTGCAGTTTTCCATGATCGGAAGACAAGGATCCTCCATGACAACTGTTTTAAATGGAGCAAATAATACTATTGCCGACATCACATTACCAACGTTGAGTGTGGGCCTGGAAGAAATAGCCGTCACTCCCCGCATTAACAGACGACTGGAAAGCAACAGCTCACTTTATATCAACCGCGAAGTGATCGAACAGTCGGGTGCATTAAGTATTAATGACTTATTGAGCCTTATTCCTGGACAAAAGATTGCCGCGCCCTCTTTACAACAGGTCCAGCAAGCTAATTTGAGAAGCGCAACATTGGGCACAAATTCTTTTTCCAACAAAGATCCATTTGCACTCAATAATTCTTTTGGTGTAGCGCTGATTATGGATGGTATCGCATTGTCCAACAACGCCAATATGCAGACCTTAAATGCGGGAATCTACGGTATGGGTAATTCCTATGTCAGTGGCAAGATATCTGCGCTTAGTGGCAGTGATGCCGCCACGGATAATTATACTGGCGACTATACTTTTGGAGGTATCGATCTCCGCCAGATTGCCACAGACAATATCGAAAGTATAGAAATTGCTGCCGGCGTACCTTCGGTGAAGTATGGGGATATGACAAATGGTGCGATTATCATCAATCGTATTGCAGGAAAAACTCCGCTCAATTTTAATGTTCAACTCCGTGATAATGCAACCGTTTACGGAATGAGTAAAGGTATTGATACCCGTAAGTTTGGTGCGATCACCATTGGTGGAAATTTCACGCGCTCCTTTGAAGACAACAGGGATAAGATGAAATCCTACGATCGTGTTGGCGGAAATATCATGTGGAGCACTTTCGCCGGAAAAGAAAAAGCTTTCACCAATACTTTATCCTTAGATTATGGCCGCAACATGGATAAAGTCCGTCGTGATAGCGATGATCCAACGGCTGCGGTCATGCGCTTCAAATCATATAATTTCACTATCGGAAGCCGCGCCAATTATCGGATTGACCGAGGTTTTCTTTCCAATATCGGGTTGAATGTCCGTTATAGCGAAACTTATCAGAATACATACAAGGAACAGGACGTCAACGGTACTTATATTATCTACTCAGATGCCACCGAAACGGGCATTCATCAAGGCCAATATGCAAGCGGGATCTATCAAGCTGTAACCAATATTGAGGGTAAGCCCATCGATTTAACGGCACGCCTGGATCTGACGGGTACATTTCAGACGGGCGTTCTACTGCATCAAGTGAATTTTGGGTCATTTTTCAATTACTCAAAAAATATAGGAAAAGGACAGATTGTGGACCCATCCAGACCACGCAATAATACCATCGCAGCAAATGCTGATCTTCGCAAAGAACGCTATTATGATGTCTCCCGTATTCATGGACAAAAACAGCTGGGATTTTATGCGGAGGACCTTTTTACGGCGAAAATTGCTGAGCGTGACCTGAACGTACGTATTGGTACACGGTTGGACAAATTTGAAAAATATCTTACATTTTCACCACGTACAAATATTAACTATGCAATTACCCCAGCGCTGACAGTGGGGGTAGCGTATGGCTGGGCCAGCAAGGCCCCCGCCTTGGCGCAATTGTATCCAGGACCGGTATTTTATGAGATTCCCTTATTTCAGCATACCGCCTTTAATGGGGGAAGTGTCGATGAGGAAAATAGTCTCTACCTAATGTATGTAGATAAATTTACACCGGATAACAGCAAGCTTAAGCCTTCGTTGTCCGAACAGCTTGAATTTTCAGCCACCTATGAATATAAAGATTTTAAATTGGGGATGAACATTTATGATAAAAGGAATTACAGAGATGTCGTTACTGTTAACAGTTTTGAGAAAATCCTGCTGGACAAATACGACGATAATCCGGATCCCAATGCGGAAGTGCCCTATATTATTGAGGGGAGAAAACAATATAGGCTATCGCGCTATGAATTTATGAATGCTGGCGACAAAAGAACGCAGGGGATCGAATTCATGCTATCTACCCCAAAATGGATGGCGATCGCTACCTCATTTAATCTAAGGGCTGGATTGACCCAATCAACCTATAGACCCTTGCAGAACATGGCGACATTTACGAATAACACGGACAATCCCAATCGTGCAGAATCTGCAATATATCCCACACAGCGCAGGACGACTACGGTAAGCAATGCGGCAATTACTTCAAGTACGCATATTCCTAAGGCTAAACTGTTGATCAATTTCACGACCGAACTTAACCTCATGAATAAAACGAATACCGATGCGTCCGACGGTATTCCTATCGGTTATTATACGCAGGATGGAACCTATCATGCCATAGTCAATTTTGATCGCGACAATGTCTATTATGCCCATACACTAAGGCCAATAGAAGAAATCAATAATCAGAACCAGCCTGCTGTCTATACAAATTTCCACTTAAATGTATCGAAGGAAATCAGCAAACGGCTAAGCTTGGCTTTCCATGTCTATAACGTATTTAATTATCGTCCGCAGTACAAACGTTCTGATAATTCCATGATCATTCCGAATGGTAAACCGACTTATGGTGCGCAACTCAGACTTAAATTATAATGCCATGAAAATCATCATTAAACTTATACTTTTAATCTTTGGCTCCAGCTATCTTTTTAGCGGTTGTCAAAAAGATAGCTATGCCGAAAATGGATCGGTAGACATCTCGTTGAGTACGTCTTACGAAAGTGAAACCTATGCCAATAAATTACCGTTGGATGATATTACTTTAAATCTTTATACCTTGAAAGGCAAACTGTTGTTGACGGTAAAATCTGATGAAAATGGTGTAATTGAGTTCGTGGATCTGGCGCCTAATACGTATAATGTTCAGGTCGTGAAAAAATTCAGTGCTGCAGAATTCAACCAGTTAACAGGGCAGCGTGAAGACAATGAGGTCACTTTTAGTTCGGTGATACGCCGGATCGAAGTCGTAAAAGGGTCGGCGGAGACACATTGGGATCTTTCTCTCCTGACCGGTAATAGTAATGAGGAGGGCTTGGTGATCAAACAGATTTATTACGCAGGTTCAGACGCCAATCAAGGCGCTAGTTTTAGGGATCAATTTATCGAAATATATAACAATTCCGATGAGGTCCGTTATGCAGACAGTCTCTATATAGCCGAAGCTTTTGGTACTACAAATGCAAGTACGACCTATGTATACCAGCCCAATAGTGGACAGTATGATTGGAGTAAGTCGTATCGTATGCCACAGGATATTGATGCCAACAGTGATTATGTCTACGCTCATCTGATCATACAGCTTCCAGGCAGTGGAAAAGAATATCCGATTCTGCCGGGCGAGAGTATTGTTGTTGCCTCAACAGCAGCTAACCATCAGTCGCCTTATATCGGAGCTGATGGGGTTGCGATCTCCGTAAAAAATCCGAACCTCACCATTGACCTCAGCAAGGCAGATTTTGAAGCTTATTATGTACCCTATCTCGGAAGTACCAAACCTTTGGCATCTGACATCGATAATCCAAATGTTCCCAATATCCGGCTGATCAACCGCGGTAATGGTGCTGACATGATTATGAACCAAGCGGGCCAACGCAGCTGGATCATTTTCCGTGATCAGAACATGGGGCCGGTACTCAGCTGGAAGGGCTATATGCCGCCATATGCCGATGGACGGGAGAATTTGGGCACAGATTACCTTCAGATTCCAATCGCTAATATTTTGGATGGCGTGGAAATTCAGTCCTCAACCTCTACACAATATCCGAAACGATTTACGGCAAAAATCGATGCTGGATCTATCGCTGTAGACGGAGGTGCGCGTTCCTCAAATTCAGTTATTAGGAAAACAAAAGAGATTATCAACGGAAGAAGAATACTGGAGGATTCTAATAACTCAAGTGACGATTTTGTGTCAATGAAGGCAATTCCAAAGGGATTTATTGATTAATCGAAGAAAAATGAAAAATTATATTCAAATTACCTTATGCCTATTTGTCGGGGCGTTGTCCCAGCTTCCGGTCAAAGCGATAGCAAGACAAGATACCATATCCTATATTCAATATATTGACCAGGACAGTATGCAATTGCGCTTACGGCAGTATGCTGTCGATAATCCGATGTGGCTGGAAAAGAAGGTGCCGCAGCGCTACAGTTTGATTCGTATGCGATATAATTCCACCTCGGGCGATTATCACCGCGCCCAGGACGCACAGCAGGTAAATACGCTGAATTTTAGTTCGGAAGGAGCTGTTATTATTAAAGATGTACGCTTGTGGGGGCGTTTCAATTATACGCGATCTGTCGAGGATAGTACAAGGTTTGCCCATCAGACCAGAGAAAACACTTCTTCCCCCTGGTATTTTGGTTCCTACGGTTACAATCATTATGAACGAACAACCTATCGTATCCAGACGCGGGGTCAACGATATTTTGCGGACAGAAAATACGCTGTCTTTGGGGGATTCGATTACCAGGTAGCAAATCATTTTAGCAATAATGACCCGAGAGGTAGCATCCGCGTAACACAACTTAACGGTACGGTGGGCGGTAGCATGCGTGTAGTCAAAAACGTTGATATGGGTGTCGAAGGGAGGTATGGTTATGGGCAGGAGGACTTTGAAATCGCTTATAAAAATGGAAATACGGCCACAAGCGCTGTGGAATCGCCCTACATGAATTATATTATCAGAGGATACGGTTGGAAGGTCAGCGACTGGCTCCTGGAGCAGAAGATGTTCTATCAGAATGACATGAAGCGCTTTGGTGGTAAGGTTTACTTCTCATGGAATTCTTCAATAGGTGACTTTTATGCCAATGCAGCTTATTTGCGTGAAGAACAGAAGTATCGACAAACACTGCGCAATGAGTCTCGCATCCATGAACTCAGTCAGTATAATTTAAAGCGATTAGACTACAATTTAGTATGGCAGCTGTCAAAAGGAATTCATTCTTATATGGCATCGCTTGATTGGTCCAGTACACGTGGAAAGGACCAGGTAAAAGAAAGTGGAAATGCACAGAATTATGTTTATCAGAATGATAATGGAGCATTGAATTTATCTTATATGCTAGCGAAGAAAAAGTGGCGACACTATTACTGCGCGAAAATTGGTATATTGAATGAAATCAGAAGGGATGGCGGCACGGGAACAAATCTGGATTACGAGCATTTAAACTATCAACTCAAAGGAGCGTGGACCTATATAACCGCTGCGAATCAAGAAATAGAATTTGGTCTCACAGGTTCCCTTCGCCAAAATATAGGTACATCCTGGTCGCTACCACTAATCAATGAAAATGTATTCCATCAATATGTGTTTTATCATGATGTTATTTATAATCGTGCAAATTTATATGGTGGCAAAGTGAAATTGGGTTTCAAACAACGTTTAAGAAAGGGAAATTTCATTCATTTGGTAGCAGATTATTGTTATCAAAAAGCGGAGCGTTTATCTGATCTGGATCGCACCAATCTTGCCCCTCTAGGGACAACCCGGAAACAAATGAATTTAATGGTAGCATATGGATTTTAAGAGGCTGACCTTGATGAAGAAGAATACACTAATTGTTATCGCCATCTTTATAGCACCTTTGTTGATTTCTGCATTTGCAAACCGTACTGACGAGCCGGAAGAACTACAGGCATTGCGCAAACGCTACAGTAGCGGAAATCAGGAACTATGGCCCAAACCATATATCGACTCCGCTGTTAGACCTGGTTTTATGGATATCGGGGTATTGCCCGAGGTAAGCTATCCGGCAGATAATCTTTATAGCAAGGAAAAATCGTTGCTCGGAAAGCTATTATTTTTTGACCCCAGACTTTCGGCATCGAAGCAAATCTCCTGCGCAAGCTGTCATGACCCGCAATTGGGATTTGGAGATGGAAAGAGTCTGGCTCACGGTCATGGAAGGCGAGAGGGAAAAAGAAATGCGATGACACTGTACAATGTCGCATTTTACAAATCTTTTATGTGGGACGGCCGTGCTAAGAGCCTGGAAGATCAGGTCTTGTTGCCGACACAGGACCATTTGGAGATGAATACGTCTTTGGATACTTTGATAGCACATGTAAAAGCTGTGCCCGGCTATGTGGCATATTTCGAACAGGCTTTTGGTGATAAACAGATTACGCTGCTCCGAATACAACAGGCGCTTGCCACCTTTGAACGCGGTATCGTAAGCTATCCGACAAAATTTGACCGATTTGTGCAAGGGCAGGCCGATGCGCTGAATGATCAGGAACTTACCGGCCTGCATTTGTTTCGTACAAAGGCACGTTGTATAAATTGCCACAATACCCCTTTGTTCTCGGACAATCTATTTCATAATGACGGACAGACACTGTACGGAACCAAACAGCAGGATTTTGGCCACTATCATCTTACAGGAGATCAAAAAGACATTGGCGCATTCCGTACACCATCGCTTCGAAATACAGGCCTCACAGGACCCTGGATGCATCATGGTAACTTTCCAACGTTGCGTGATGTGGTCGAACTCTATAATCTGGGCAATCCGGCGCCTATACAAAGGCATGTGAAAATTGATGAAAAGACAAGACCTATACATTCACCATTATTAAAAAAATTGAATTTATCGCGACAGGAAGTTGATGCCGTGATAGCTTTTCTACAGGCTATAAGTACACCGACACAACGTCGGATTGCTATGCCTGAGCTTCCAGAATAAAAGGTGAAAATCAGTAGAATATCTATGTTTTTTTGTTGGCTGGGGAGTTCGTTTCGGCCTGAACATCCTTTTGTGAAAAGGTAAGAAGCAAAGGGCTCCTAAACTAAGATCACCCCATATTATTCGGTTCGTTTTAATATGTTATAGCCATGTAAATTTAATAATCTATAATAATGTGGTTATCTTGTATTATTAATAATAATTTATTTTTTTATTAACATAGTTGTATTCTTTTGTGATCTATAACTATTTTAAGATAATATTTTGTAAAATCTGAGTTTTTGTTAAATTTGTTTAACCAGAAGACAATATTATGAAAGCATCAATTACAGATGAGCAATTTTTTTCAAACTTGTTACATTTGCCAAAACCTTCTTATCCTTTTCCTGATTTTATTCATCCTGATTTTCAAGTCCAGCGCGAAGAATACTATAAATGGATAGATACTGAATATATCATCCACAGTAAAGAAGCACGAGAGAAACATAAAAAGCATAACCTGACTGATATTGCAGCAAGAGGATGTCCATTTTTAAAATCACTTGTTGAGTTGCGGCCTTTGGCAAATTATACTGCAAATGGAGCCATGATGGATGATTATTTTGACCGTTGCTCACGTGAAGAAATGTACATAATTATGGATAAAATAATGGCACTAGTATCGGGTAGCGTTTCCAGGGAACCGGAAGAGCCTGGTATCTTCCATTTATTTTGGCAGTTAAGACAAGATGCTGTAAGGTGTGCAATTCCTGAGAATATATACAATAGGTTTATAAAATCAATGAAAGATGTATTTATAGGTTATGCTGAAGAAAAAGTTTATTACAGGACAAATACAGTACCTCCGCTATCTGTTTATCTCTTGATTCGTGCAGAAACTAGTGGCGTAAAACCTTATTGTGATTATGTTGCTTTGCAAAAAGACTATCGAAAACTACCAGATGAAATATTTGATCATCCTTTTATTAGGCGTCTTTATACTCTTTCATCTTTAATGATCGGTATCCATAATGATATTATTTCTCTACCAAAGGAATTGAGTCGCGAGGGAGATACTATGAATCTTGTAAAGGTACTACAACAAGAAAATAATATATCATTGAAAGAGGCTTATATGCGAGCGCTTGATATGCATGATGCTTACTTAAATGAATTTGAATTGCTTCAAAGAAAAATGTCTTTCTTTGGTGAATATCAGGAACTTGTGTCTAATTATGTACATGATTTGGGTGTTATGATTTCTGGTGTTTATGCCTGGCATACAAACGATACATCTAGATATGTAAATAATGGTTATGTGGAAGGTGAATATACTAACAAAGGATAGGAGTTGGCTAATGAATACTGCGTTAATATACACTTTATGAGATAGTGTCTTCCTGAAATTTCTTGCCATTCCAGATCCTAGTAAAAGTCCAGTATTAGCTTGCTTGATATTTTCTATGCGAATGATAAGGTATTTCTTTGCGATTTTATCTGCGCAATCAAAGGAGTTTCTTTCATACAGATCTTTATTGATCTAAGATAGATGGGTATGAAAAAGGCGGTTTTCAGCTAATCAGCTATGAGTCGGGTATTACCTACGGTGCCATGCTGCTGGCTTCAGAGGTGGTCGGAGATCCTCGTTATGCGGCATATACGCTCGACCGGCTGGAATTTATCGGTAAAGTATTACCCTACTTCCGGAAGCTCAAATCCGCTCAGCCCGGATACTCTCCGGTATATTCGGTCATGCATCCGCATGCTTTGGATGACGCTGGATGCATGTGCGCCGCGATGATTAAGGCACAGCATGGAAGAACATTGCCTCTGGATATGAAACCGGCAATTGCCAATTATATCGATTATATCCTGACCAAAGAATTCCGCCTGAAGGATGGCACATTGGCCCGAAACAGGCCACAGCCAAAAACGCTCTGCCTGGATGACTTGTATATGAGCCTACCCACACTGGCACAGAGAGGGTACCTGTGTAGGCACAGGCATGGGCTTCGATCCGGAATTTCAAAAAGAATACCTATGTGATCAACGATAGTTCAGTGCAATTCTAAAAGAAGTAGCTGGCACTCCAGACATACAGCTGTCATGAGGAATGGCTATCTTTGTATGGAGGTCAACGAAAATAAAGAGAGGCAAACCAATGAAAACCACAGCAGAGAAGTTATCCATAGCCATCTACACACAGGCGGAATGGCGGTACTGGTTAGAAACCAACCATAGGAAGGAACAGTCCGTATGGGTGATCTGCCATACGAAAAAGTCCGGGCTACCGGCTGTCAGCTGGTCGGAGTTGGTGGATGAGGCGCTTTGTTTTGGCTGGATCGACAGTACCTGCAAGACGATCGACACGCATACCTTCAAGCAATTGTTTAGCCGCCGTAAGCCGAACAGTACCTGGTCAAAGATCAACAAGGACAAAGTGCAGCAGCTGATCGACAGCAAGTTGATGTCAGCGGCAGGACTGGAGTGTATCCAAATCGCCAAGGAGAATGGCTCCTGGACGATCCTTGATACAGTGGAGGCATTGACCATTCCGAGCGATCTGGAGGCGGCCTTTGTGCAATATGAAGGTTCAAAAGCCTATTTTCTGAGCTTGAGTAAATCCATCAGGAAGATGATGTTACACTGGATCGTGCTCGCCCGTCGCCCCGAGACGCGCCAAAAACGAATTGAGGAGATCGTGGCACATGCCGCAAAAAATGAACGTCCCAAACGGTTTCAGCCCATTAATTCGACCAGCCGGCAATTATAAGTGCTTTTCTTTTACATCCGAAGTCGAAGGATTTTCCTTGCAGCTGTGCCGCTGGATATAGTCGGTCGGGCTCAGTCCGTACATTTTCTTGAATAGCGTGGTGAAATGCGTCTGATTGGTGAAGCCGAGCGCATAGGCCACCTGCGAGATATTCATCTTTTTCTCCAGCAGTAGCTTTTCGGCCTGTTGCAGCCTGATATTGCGGATAAACTCGCCGGTTGAGATGCCGGTCAGGGACTTCACCTTACGGTGCAGCTGTACGCGGCTCAGTCCGACTTCATCAGCCAGAAACTGCACATTAAACTCCGGATTTTCCAGATATTGGTTGACCGTTCTGAGGATACGTTCCATCAGTTGTTCATCGCTGGATTTGAAGCTGATCGTCTTCACCTTGCCGTCCTGCTGTTGCGCTCCCGAAAACTTCCCTTTCACCTTCATGCGGTTTTTGATCAGGTTGCCGGCCACCAGATGCAGTTCGTCAACCATAAAAGGCTTGGTCAGGTAGGCATCTGCACCCAGGCCGATGCCCTCCATACGATCTTCTGTATTGGTGCGCGCCGTCAGTAGGATCACCGGTATATGGTTGGTGGTGCTGTTGCTCTTGATCTTCTTGACTAAGGTATAGCCGTCCATGGACGGCATGGCGACGTCAGAAATAATCAGGTCGGGCTGCTCGGCCAAGGCGAGCTGAAATCCTTCGCTGCCATTTTCGGCAACCAGAACCTTATAGCCACAGGCCAGCTCCTGACGCAAAAACTGCAGGATGTCCCGGTCGTCATCGACCACCAGAACCTTATAGCCTGTCTTCTGGTAGCCGTTTTTGAGCAACTGCTGATCACCAACGACGACTTTTTCAGACTGTTGTTCAATAGGCGCATGCAGCGGCTGAAAGGCGACCAGATCTTCCTTGCGCAGGTGTCTATGGCCCATCGGAAGGCTGAGCACAAAGCGGCAGCCGCTGCTGTCCTTTCTGTTTTCGGCATGTACCCGTCCACCATGCAGCTCGACCAGCACTTTGGTCAGATGCAGGCCGATGCCGGAGCCCTGACGCTGAGCGGCCCCACCCGAAGTGGACTGATAATACCGCTTGAACACATGTCGGATATCGCTCTCGGGTATACCGGTCCCCGTGTCGCTGACAACAAGCTGTAGGCTTTCGCCCCCGTTTTTCCCTGCTTGGACGGCCAGAGAAAGCCTGATCTGCCCACCGTCCGGAGTAAACTTAAACGCATTGGACACAATATTGTGGATGATCTTTTCAAAGCTGCCCGCATCGATCCATACCGGGATCTCATCGGCTTCGCTGTGTACAGACAGCTCGATCTGATGGGCCAGCGCCTGATCGTCAAAGGCCTTGATGACCTGCTTCACATAGTCCACAGCATTGACACGGGCAAACTTGAGGTTCAGGTGTCCGCTTTCGAGCTTGCGGATGTCGAGCAGCTGATTGACCAAGCTGAGGATCCGTTGTGCATTGCGATTCATATTCTGTAGCGTCGAGCTCGTCTGAGCATCTGGAGCATGCTTGATCAGTTTGTCGATCGGGCTCATCACCAGGGTCAGCGGCGAGCGGATCTCATGGGAGATATCGGTAAAGAGCTGTAGTCTGAACGCATGTAAACGTTCGAGCCGCCGCTCGCGTAGGTATTTGCTGATCAGGAAGACGATACCGGCAATCAGCAGGAAATATACGAAATAGGCCGTGCCGGTAAGGTACCAGGGCGGCAGGATATGTAGTAACACCGTACGGCTCGGTGAATAGGTGCCAAATTTACAGGCCCGTATCTCGAGCTCATGCTCCCCCGAAGACAGGTTGTTGTAGGTAATCAGATTGACTCCGGGGAGTGTGGCGTTCCAGCTTTTGTTGATGCCCTTGATGCGGTACTCGTAGTGGACGTTTTCGGGACTGTTGAAGTCCATAGTGGACAGTTCAAAGGTAAAACTGTCGTCGTTGTTGTGAAAAAAAAACGCGTTTGCAGCCATCAGGTCACCCTGATAGATGACGCTGCCGCTGGGTGACATGTCCGGCTTGATCGGCTGATTTTTGACATAGAGGTTGGTAATCAGCACCGGATAGGAGTAGGTTTGCAACTGAATCTTTTCGGGAAAAAAAGAGGTAATGCCCTGTCTGCCGCCATAGTATATTTTCCCATCATTATCCTGGAAGAAAACGCCGCGGTTGTAGGACCGGTCAACTAGTCCATCCCCTGTATAATAGCTGACGATTTTTCCCGACGTTGGATTCAGACAGTTGATTCCCTTGAAGGTGCTGCACCAGATATGGCCCTTGCGGTCCCAGCCCAAACCTGATATCACATTGCTGGACAGTCCATTGTTACTGGTATAACTGCTGATCTTGCCATTTTTTTTATTAATTTGATAGAGCCCATTGTAGGTCCCCGCCCAGATATGGCCGGCTCGGTCCTCGAGGAGTGAGATCGTGATCTGCTCGGAGAGCCTATGATCGGTAAATTGCTCAGAGAAGCTGTTGCGGACAGGATCATAGCAGCTGATGCCTTTGTGGTGTCCCAGCCACACGAGGCCATCCTGATCGCACAGGACAACCGAAATCCAGTCGTTGGCCAGTGCACCTTTTGTCGAATTGGCGGTGTTCATGCTGAAAATTCGCGACACTCCAGTCTGGCTGTCGTACTCGACAAATCCGGCACCGAAAGTAGCGATATAGATTTTATTATTTCTGCCCAGGGCAAATGCTTTGACCTGTTTGTTGGAGCAGATATTTAGATTATCGGTTTTACCGGTATGCGGATCGATGCGCCCCAGGCCTTTGGCGTACGAACTGAACCAGATCGTGCCGTCTGTCCCCGTTTCGAGTTGGGTGACATCCTGAACGGTATTTATTTGCCGGTGTGAGCTGCCTTGCGCATCAGTTTTGAATATGCCGCCGTGCTCCAGGGCATACCAGATGCTGCCCTCCCGGTCCTGGGTGATCGCGGTGATGTTCTTTTGATCGGTTTTTTCACGGCTCAGGATGCGCCAGAATTCAAACTGCTTGCTCTGCCCCGGAATAAAGACCAGTCCCCGCTGAAACCAGCCGAGCCAGAGGTTGTTTTCGCGATCCTGTAGAATCGTACGGATGCGCCCCTGCCGGTAGTCGTTGTCCAGATTAGGCAGTTCGGCAGGGGCCGCGATCAACGGCGTCCGCCCCAGATCCAGATACCAGAGACCGTCCCCCTCAGTACTGATCAGCAGATGGTTTTTTATGGTTTTGGAAAGCTGGATCTCCGTTACGGTAGACCGGAGTTTTTCCTTGAAGTCCACTGCTTCAAAACTGTTTTTCGCCGTATCATAACGGCATATTCTGGAAGGGGAGGCAAATAACAGCCTGCCATCGGCCTGCTCGACGATGTCGTAATTGCCACCCTTGGGCTGCGGCAGCAGGTCGGATACAAGTCGCATGGCTTGCTTATGGTCTGGCGAGATGCGCGATACGCCCACGCGGTCCACCGCTACCCAGATCGCGCGGTGTTGGTCTTCAAAGATGCTGCGGGCAAACATGCCGCCTACCTGCGAATTGATTCGCGGCAACGATGCAGCCTGTCTGCGGCCGACCTGGATATCGAAGATGCCCCAGCCCGAAGTGGCCACCCAGATGTGGCCGTCTTTTTTATGGATGATATCCGTGATGTGCGGCGCGATCTGGTTAGGAAAATGGATGCGGACAAACTGATCGATATTTTCATCATAGTATTGCAAACCGTTGTTACAGCCTACCCACAGCCTTTTGTCACGGTCCAGATAAAGAATGATAATATTGTTGCTCGATATGGAGGTACTGTCCTGCACGTCATGCAGATATTGCACAAAACGGGTACCGTCAAATTTGTTGAGTCCATATTCGGTGCCGGTCCAGATGTAACCGTGCTTGTCCTGACTGATACTACTGGTCAGGTTGGAAGAAAGTTCGCCAAAGCCATAGTCCCGATTATCATAAATACGTGTGGCCTGTCCATGTGCATAGAGTACAAAAGCAAATAATAGGATGACTGTCGAAAAAAAATCCCTCCGCATTGGTTTTATTGGTTTAAGTGTTGAAGATACATATTATTGCTCAACCCTAAAAACAAAAAAACGTTTGCGGCCCGGTAAACGCCGTTTCTAGCGCTGATGAAACAAATTGAAATAAATATGAAACATGACTGGGCTCTTACGCAACAAAGGCCAAAGGGAATGTAACAGATATGAATGTCGCTACTGCCTGGGACTACTAATTTTAGATTTTCCAGAATAGGGGAATGTACTGAATCCCAGGGGCCGGCCTTGCGCAGGGATAGGTTGCTGTATGCGCTGAGCCCAGGAAAGGGAAAAATACCAATTGTAAATAAGGTCATCATGTTATTATTGAATAAAATGGAGTTATCCGCTACACGGATCTGTACCGGTCTTTTGACCGGGTACCGCTACGGCAAGGCGCTGCTGGCTGCGACGGTGCTGCTTTGTTGTGCAGGCAATACCCAGGCTGTGTCCCATAGCACAATGGATACGGTAAAGACGGGCTTGGTGGTCCGGGATGCCCAGCCTGGTTATCTGGCGCTGGTCAAGGATGGCCTGCCGCTGCCCATGCTCGTAGATCCCCAGGACCATAAGGGGGTACTTCGGGCCTTCGATAATCTGAAAAAAGACTTTGTGCGCGTCACGGGCCATAATCCAGGCCAGCAGCAACAGAGCCGCTCCAAAATAATTATCGGTACCTATGGCAAATCGGCGCTGATCGACAGCCTTGTCCGTAAAGGCCTTCTGGACAGTAAAGAGCTGGCCGAAAAACGGGAAAAGTTTGTCATGACGGTGATCAGGCAGCCCCTGGATGGGCTTGAATCGGCTCTGGTCATCGCTGGCAGCGACAAGCGCGGCACCATCTACGGCATTTACGAGCTGTCGGCCCAGATCGGCGTGTCGCCCTGGTATTACTGGGCAGATGTGCCGGTCCGCAAAGCGGCACAGCTGTATGTCAAGCCCGGCGTCTATACACAAGGGGAGCCAAAGGTCAGGTACCGCGGTATTTTCCTCAACGATGAGGCTCCGGCGCTGAGTGGCTGGTCCAAAGCGACTTTTGGTGGGTTTAACGCGGACTTCTATGAAAAGGTGTTCGAACTGCTGCTACGGCTCAAGGCCAATTACCTCTGGCCGGCCATGTGGGGGAGCGCCTTTTACGATGATGATCCCCGCAATGGGCCGCTAGCAGATGAAATGGGCATCGTGATGGGAACCTCGCATCACGAACCGATGGCAAGGGCCCAGGCCGAATGGAAACGCTACGGAAATGGGGGCAGCTGGGATTATACCAAGAATAAAGCGGTCCTGCAGGAATTCTGGCGCGGCGGTATGCAGCGCGCGCGGGACTGGGAGTCCATCATTACCATCGCCATGCGCGGCGACGGAGATGAGCCCATGAGCGAAGAGCAGAATGTCGGGCTGCTCGAGCAGATCGTCAGAGACCAGCGCCGCCTGATCGGCAAGGCAACGGGCCGGCCGGCTGCTGAAACACCGCAGCTATGGGCCCTCTACAAAGAAGTGCAGGACTATTATGACAAAGGAATGCGCGTACCGGACGATGTGACGCTACTGCTCTGTGACGACAACTGGGGCAATGTCCGCAAGCTACCCGAACGGGATGCTAAGCCACGCCCGGGCGGTTATGGTATGTATTACCATTTTGACTATGTAGGCGGCCCCCGCAATTCCAAATGGATCAATGTGTCGCAGATACAGCGTGTCTGGGAGCAGATGAACCTGACCTACCGGCACGGCGTGGACCGCATTTGGATCGTCAATGTCGGCGATCTCAAGCCGATGGAATTTCCTATCTCATTTTTTCTGGATATGGCCTGGGATCCCGACCGCTTTGATGCCGGCAACCTGATGGCGTATACCGAGCAGTGGTGCCGGCAGCAGTTTGGCGAGGCTTATGCGGCCGATGCCGCCGGACTGATCAACCGCTACAGCAAATATAACCATCGGGTCACACCCGAATTGCTGAACGAAAAGACATTTAGTCTCACTCATTATAACGAGTTTGACAGCGTCGTCAACGACTATAAAACGCTGGCCATGGAAGCCTCGCGCCTTTATTACCTGCTGCCGGATTCGCTGAAGGATGCGTTCGACCAGCTCGTGGTATTTCCGATCAATGCCTGCGCCAACCTGTATGAAATGTACCATGCCAAAGCCATGAACGAATACTGCTACGCAAGAAATGACCGTAAGGCAAATGACTGGGCCGACAAGGTAAAAGCCTGCTTCCGGCGTGATTCACTGTTCAGCGACCACTACAACCATAAGATCGCCGGCGGCAAATGGCAGCACATGATGGATCAGGTGCGTATCGGCTACAGCAGCTGGAACGAGCCACCACGGGCGATCATGCCCACGGTTCGCTATCTGCCGGAACCCGCTACTGCTTCTGTATCAAGGGTATTTGTCGAGGCAGACGGCTATATCGCCATGGAAGCGGCAAGCTATGCGGCAGCAAGCAGCGCTCCGGGCATTCAATGGACGGAAATCCCTGACCTCGGAAAGACCGTGTCGGCCATGACAACGCTGCCGGTCACAGCCAGCTTGGGGAACAATACGGCTTTGGAATACAGGATTCGCGTGAAGGAAAAGCGCGAAGCGAAAATCATCGCACTGCTGTCGCCCACGCTGAACTTCAATGGAAACCGCGGGCTGCGCTATGCTATATCCATAGACGGCGGTCCCGAAACGCTGGTCAACTTTAACGGCCACTACAAAGGGGAACTGGGCCAGTGGCAGGCACGCCGCATCATCGAAAGTGTTTCGGTCCACAGCCTGCTGCCAGGGGAGCATACGCTTAAAATCCGCTTTCTGGATCAGGGCATTGTCCTGCAGCGCGTCCTCATCGACCTGGGCGGGCTCAAGCCTTCGTACCTGGGACCGCGGGAGAGTGCGGCGCAAAGTCCCGCGAACTAGGGACCGATAGGGATAAACAGCAGAGGCAGCGCAATGCCTGCTAAAAATGAATGATTATACACATGATTTAATATATGAATGCAAAAACACAAAAGGTTGGTTTCTGGGAAAAGGTAGGTTACAGCATGGGGGATGGCTCGGCCAACCTCGTCTTCCAGATGATGATGATGTTTCAGCTGTTCTTTTATACCGATGTATTCGGCATAAAAGCGACCACAGCTGGTTTTATACTGCTGTTTGCAAGGGTCTTCGATGCCTTTGTGGACCCTCTGGCGGGTATTCTCGCCGACCGTACGCATACCCGCTGGGGCAAGTACCGCCCTTGGGTGCTCTGGACTGCGCTGCCTTTTGCGGTGTTTTTTGTCCTTTCTTTTACAACACCTGACTTGGAGGAACGTGGAAAAATATGGTATGCGGGTATTACCTACACGCTGCTGATGTCGATCTATTCGTTCAACAACACGCCGTATGCTTCGCTGGGTGGCGTGATGACCAGCGACATCAAGGAGCGAACGAGCATATCGTCCATACGTTTTGTGACGGCGACCATCGCGACCTTTGTGGTCCAGGGACTCACCCTGCCTCTGGTGGCCAAGCTCGGTGATGGCGACGCGGCCAGTGGCTGGATGTATACCATCATGATCTATGCAGCTGTGGCCTTCATCCTGCTGCTGGTGGCCTTTTTGTCGGCACGCGAACGCATTACCCCGCCGGTGGGACAGACGAGTTCGGTCCGTCAGGACTTTCGCGACATCTTCTCCTGCCGCCCTTGGAAAGCGATGTTTGTGCTGACTTTATTTTTGTTCATCACCTTGGCGCTCTGGGGAAGCAGCATGTCTTACTTCTTCAATTATTATGTGGATAAGGAAGCGCTGTTTGCCTTTATGGCACAGTTTGGTCTGGCCAGGGATGTGGCGGCTGAAACGGGGCTTGGACACCGCATATTGGATGCCTTCGGGTTAATTGTCTATAGTCCCGGACAGGTATTTGCGGTAGGCTTTAGCTTTTTCAATATGGTGGGCCAGCTGGTCACGCTGCTGGGCGTGATCTTCTTGTCCCGCTGGCTGTCGGGTATCTTCGGTAAGCGCAATGTCTTTATTGTCTGCCTGGCATTGACCGCCATTTTTACGGCTATGCTCTTTTTGGTGCCGGCAGATGCTATCGGCAGCCTGTTTGTGATCAATATCCTGAAAAGCTTGGCCTATGCACCTACCATACCACTGCTCTGGGCGATGATGGGGGACGTGGCGGATTTCTCGGAGTGGAAAAACCACCGCCGGGCAACGGGATTTGTGTTTGCCGGAATTGTCTTTGCGTTAAAAGCCGGACTGGGTATTGGCGGGGCGCTCTGCGGCTCGTTTATCGACGCATTCGGTTTTGTGGCAAACACAGTTCAGAATGAACAGGCGATACTGGGCATCCGGCTGAGTGCCAGCGTGATTCCGGCGATGACCTTTCTGGTCGGGGTGGTGGCCCTGCTGTTTTATCCGATCACCAAGCAGGTTAATGAAGATTTACAGGCGGAGCTCCACCTGCGGCGCACATCAGCCAGCAAAAGCCCTGAACAATCTTAAAAATAGCTACGCTATGCACCCAGATAATCATTTGAAATAAACTGAATTGAATAACAAGGTGGGCGTTTCATGGAGACACATGAAAGCGGACACCTGATCAAATAGCTAATTTACGTATGAATACAACAAAAAAGCTGGCCATGCTGATCGCGGGATGTATGCTGCTGTCGGGCCCGGACCTGTTGGCACAGCAGGCCGCACAGCGCGGAACGCTAAAAGCTGCTTTTGCTGACAAGTTTGACGTCGGCACAGCGCTCAGTCTCAAACAGATTTATGAGCGGGACAAGAAGGCCATGCCACTGATCGAAAGTCAGTTTAACGCGCTCACTGCCGAAAATTGCATGAAAGCCATGTACCTGCAGCCCCGTGAGGGCGAGTTTAACTTCAAGGATGCCGACCGCTTTGTGGAATATGGCGAAAAGCATGGCATGCGCCTGATCGGTCATACGCTGATCTGGCATTCGCAGGCACCGGCTTGGTTTTTTAAAGGCAAAGACGGCCGGGACGTATCCCGCGAGGTGCTGATCGAACGCATGCGCAGGCATATCCATACCGTCGTGTCCCGCTACAAGGGACGGATCAAGGGCTGGGATGTGGTCAACGAGTCTATTCTCGACAACGGCGAATGGCGTAGGAGCAAGTTTTATGACATCATCGGTGAGGACTTTGTGCGCCTGGCCTTCCAGTTTGCCCGCGAGGCAGACCCTCAGGCACAGCTCTATTACAACGATTACTCCATGTTCCTGGAAGGAAAGCGGAAAGGCGTGGTCAGCATGGTCCGCCAGCTGCAGCAGCAAGGGGTCAGGGTCGATGGCATCGGCATGCAGGGCCATCTGAATATCGATCATCCCAAGGTATCGGACTTTGAAGATAGCCTCCTGGCTTTTGCGGCCCTCGGTGTGAAGGTTATGATCACTGAAATGGATATTTCAGTGCTTCCCTCGCCGAGGCAGACCATGGGTGCCGAGGTCAGCACCCATTTCAAATACGACAAACAGCTGAACCCATACGCCAAGGGATTACCCGCGGATAAGGAACAGCAGCTGGCGCAGCGCTACAAGGACTTCTTTGCGCTGTTTCTCAAACACCGAGACAAAATCGACCGCGTCACGGTCTGGGGTGTCACAGATGGCGACTCCTGGAAAAACAACTGGCCGGTGCCCGGACGTACGGATTATCCCTTGCTGTTTGACCGCAGCTATCAGCCCAAGCCTTTTGTGCAGGACTTGATAGACATGGCCACCAAATAAATATAAATGAACTGAACAGATATAAACATGAAAAAGCAAGCACGTTACCTATTTCCTAAAGACTATATGGCTGACCCGTCAGCGCATGTATTTGAGGGTAAAATCTATATTTATCCGTCCCACGACCGTGAGAGTGGCATCGCCGAAAACGATAATGGCGACCATTTTGACATGCAGGATTATCATGCCTTTTCACTGAGCTCGGTAGATGCCGAGGCGACCGACCACGGCCGTATCTTGTCCGTGGGCGACATCCCTTGGTCGGGAAGGCAGCTCTGGGATTCGGATGTGGCGCATAAGGACGGAAAGTACTACCTCTACTTTTCGCTAAAAGACAAAAATGATATCTTCCGCCTTGGCGTTGCCGTCAGTGACCGGCCGGAGGGGCCGTTTGTGCCTTGCCCTGATCCCATCCGCGGCAGCTATAGCATTGATCCCTGCGCTTTTGAAGACAATGGACAGCACTATTTGTACTTTGGCGGTATCTGGGGCGGCCAGCTGCAGTATTACCGCAACAACAAGCTGACCATGCCCGGGCAGCTTCCGGAGGCAGGGCAACCGGCATTATCTCCAAAGGTCGTGCGCCTGTCGGACGATATGCTGCAGTTTGCCGAGGAGCCCCGGGACCTGCTGATCCTCGACGAAAAGGGCCAGCCCCTGTTGCAGGGTGATATCGACCGCCGTTTTTTTGAGGCTTCGTGGATGCACTGCTATCAGGGTAAATACTATTTTTCTTATTCTACGGGCGACAGCCACCTGCTGTGCTACGCGATAGGGGACAACCCTTATGGTCCTTTTGCCTATCAGGGCGTCATTCTGACGCCGGTAGTGGGCTGGACCACACACCACAGTATCCTCGAATTTGAGGGACGCTGGTATCTGTTTCACCACGATTCGGTGCCTTCGGGCGGGCGGACATGGTTGCGTAGCATGAAAGTGGTGGAAATCGACTACGATGCGGATGGTCGTATCCTAACCGTGGAGGGCAGCTGATGGGGAATATCGTCTGGTATATCGTCTGTCTACTGGGGATCCTCTGCCATCAGCTGTGCCGGGCCGAGGACGGCAGCCAGCTGTGGTTGCGCTATGCCAGGGTAACCGCCAGTGAGGCCGCATTCCGTAAGATCCACTGCCCGTACCGGGATGCGGTGGCCAGTACGGCAGCGGCGGAGCTACAGGACTACTGGCGCCGGGGAGATGTGGATCTGCAGCTGGACAAAAAGTGGCCAAAATGGCAGCCGGACGGATACCGGATCCGCTCGCTGGGCAGCAAAACGGTGATCAGTGCGGGTAATAGCACTGGGCTCCTGTACGGGGCTTTTCACCTGCTGCGGTTACAGCAGCAAGGCGCGGCGATGCAGGGACTCGACATTAGCGAAAAGCCCAGCTATGCACTACGGATGCTCAACCACTGGGATAATCTGGATGGCACGGTCGAGCGTGGCTATGCAGGGCATTCGCTCTGGAAATGGGAAGAGCTCCCCGGTGTAATTTCACCGCGGTACCGCGAGTATGCACGGGCAAATGCCTCGATCGGGATCAACGCCGTTGTGCTCAACAATGTCAATGCATCACCGCTGATCCTGCGTGCCGACTACCTGGAAAAGGTAAAGACTCTGGCCGATATTTTCCGGCCCTACGGGATCCGCGTGTTTCTGTCCATTAATTTTTCCGCTCCCGCACTGCTGGGAAATCTGCCGGATTCGGATCCGCTCCGTCCTGTGGTGGCAGGCTGGTGGCAGGACAAGGCCGACGAGATCTACCGGTTGATACCGGACTTTGGCGGCTTTCTGGTCAAAGCCAATTCGGAGGGGCAGCCCGGACCGCAGGACTATGGCCGTACGCATGCCGATGGAGCCAATATGCTGGCCGCAGCACTCAGACCGCACCGGGGCCTCGTGCTATGGCGGGCGTTTGTATACAACCCCACGGCGGAGGACCGGGCTAAACAGGCGTATCAGGAGTTTGTACCCCTGGATGGTCAGTTTGACGACAACGTGATCCTTCAAATCAAAAATGGGCCCATCGATTTCCAGCCGCGTGAACCGTTCAATCCGCTGTTTGGCGCGATGCCCAAAACCAGCCAGATGGTCGAATTCCAGATTACGCAGGAATACCTGGGCTTCTCCAACCACCTGGTCTACCTGGCACCGCTGTTTAAGGAAACACTGGATGCCCAGACCTATTCCCGCTCCGAGGCTGGCACAGTAGCGGGGATAACGCAGCGGGGGCCGCATCTGGTGTCGGCTATTGCGGGTGTGGCCAATATCGGTGAGGACCGCAACTGGTGCGGCCATCATTTTGCCCAGGCCAACTGGTACGCCTTTGGAAGGCTGGCCTGGAATACCGGACTGTCCAGCAATAGCCTGGCGCGGGAGTGGCTCTCGATGACCTTCTCGCCGGATCCGGCCCTAGTCAATCCGCTGTCGGAACTGATGGTGGAATCCCGAGAGGCTGTGGTCAACTATATGATGCCGCTGGGGCTGCACCATATTTTTGCTTTTGAGCATCATTATGGACCGGAGCCCTGGGGCGATGTTCCCGGCGGAAGGCCGGACTGGATGCCCTGGTACTATCATAACGCGGATGCGCTGGGTATCGGATTTGACCGGACGGCCACGGGGAGCAATGCCGTAGCACAATACCACAGTCCGCTCCGCGAGCAATTTGGCCAGATCAGCAGCTGCCCCGAACAATACCTGCTCTGGTTTCACCATGTGCCCTGGAAGCATCGCATGAAAAACGGCCGCTCCCTATGGGACAACCTCTGCTATGCGTATCAGCAGGGTGTGGATCAGGTGCGGGGTTTTCAGCGGCAATGGGATAGCCTGGAAGGGAAAATGGATACACAGCGCTTTCAGGAGGTGCAGTCCAAACTAAAAATTCAGGCGCGGGACGCGGTATGGTGGCGTGATGCCTGCCTGCTGTATTTTCAGACCTTCTCCAAGATGCCGATTCCGGCTGCACTGGAACGCCCTGTGCACGAACTGGACGAGCTGAAAAAAATCAGGCTGGATCTCAAGCATCATAATTAGCTGGACTGGGCGCAATTTTTTTTACTGCGAGACCGTCCAGAGTGCCGTAAAAAGGCAATGGAGAAAGAAGAAAGGATGTGGTAACAAATTGAAATGTTTTTGTTACAAATTTTAATTGTTGCCTATACACTTAAAACTATGTTTGTAGGCAAATACACCAAATTATAAATAAACCAATCATGTTAAAGCGGAAGGGGAAAACGATGCTGGGCATGTCCGTAGTGATATTTGCTACATTAACAGCATTTAATACAAAAGAGCATAAACGAAAGTTACAGGGAGATCGCGTCTCTGGACCTGTATTTTCGGATTTTGTCTATAAAGGCGAAGATGCAGTTTACAAAGAAAATCCATTAAAACCGGGGCAGTTCTATTCGCCCATTCTACAGGGATGTTATCCCGATCCGAGCATTACACGCAAAGGTAATGACTATTACCTGGTGAATTCCTCCTTTTCGATGTTTCCGGGGGTGCCTATTTTCCACTCTGTGGATTTGGTCAACTGGACGCAGCTGGGGCATGTTTTGGACCGTGAATCGCAGCTGAAAGTGCAGTCGGCAGGTATCAGTGCGGGAATATATGCCCCAGATATCGTGTACAACCGGCACAACGACACGTTTTACATGATCACAACACAGATCGCCTCGGGTATCGGGAATATGGTCGTCAAGACCAAAGACCCCAAAGCGGGAAACTGGTCCGATCCGGTCAAGCTGGATTTTGACGGCATTGATCCAGCCCTGTTTTTTGATGATGACGGCAAAGCTTATGTCGTCCATAACGATGCGCCGGATAAAGGCAAACAGCGCTATGAGGGCCACCGCGTGATCAAACTCTGGGCATATGATACCGAAAAGGATCAGGTCATCCTAGGAAGTGACCGGATCCTGGTGGACGGTGGAGTCCATCCGGCTGAAAATCCCATCTGGATCGAAGGACCGCATATTTACAAAAAAGATGGCAAGTACTACCTGATGTGTGCCGAGGGCGGCACGGGCAGCGATCACAGTGAAGTGATCTTCTCGAGCGACCATGTCGCAGGACCTTATACCCCTGCGCCCAAAAATCCGATACTCTCCCAACGCCATCTGGACAAAAGTAGGCCCAACCCAGTGGAATGGTCTGGACACGCGGATCTGGTCGAAGGACCGGACGGATCCTGGTATGGCGTGTTTCTGGGTGTCAGGCCCAATGAAGTAAAAAGGGTCAACACGGGCCGCGAAACTTTTATCCTGCCGGTCGACTGGTCGGGTGAATGGCCGGTCTTTGAAGGGGGAATGAAGGCCCTCAAACCCAGTGTGCGAATGCCTGCGGGCGTCAACAACAAGACCCATGCCCGGGGCTACTTTCCCAACGGCAATTTTACGTTCACCGATCCGCTGACCGCCACAGCGCTGGATCACCGCTGGGTTGCCCTGCGCGGTACCCGTGAGAAATTTTTGCAGGCAACGGACAAGGGCATGGTCTTCAGGCCGTACGCCGTGGATATCAGCGAGCAAAAACCAATTTCGGCCTTATTTTATCGGCAGCAGCACAAAAATTTTGAGAGCAGTGTATCGCTGGACTACGTGCCGGCCTCGGATTCACACCTGGCAGGCATCACCTGTCTGCAAAGTGAAAAATACCATTATGTGCTGGGTGTCACCAAGCTCGATAACGAGGACCATATCGTCCTTGCCAGAAGCGAAAATGGCAGCACCCGGATCCTGGCCAAAGAGAAAATCAATCTGAATGCCAAGGTGCAGCTGCAGGTAAAAGCAGCCGGCGACGCCTATCAGTTTGCTTATGCCGTGGGGAAAGGAGCCTTCCGGAATATCGGCAACACCGTGTCGGGCGACATCCTATCGACGGACGTGGCCGGTGGATTCACGGGCGCGCTGATCGGTCTGTACAGTACGACAGCGAACAGGGTCCGATAGATAGTTGAAATGTAAAGACTATTGAAATGACGATTATAAACAGAACTGAAAACAAAATTTTCTTAAATCCCTAAGTTATGAGAATGATGAAGTTTACGATTCCTGTGCAACGACACCGATGGCTACAGTATGGAATACTGCCCTTGCTCTTTTTGCTGGCAGCTCTACAGCTGGCCTTTGCACAGGATAAACTGGTCAAGGGGCTGGTCTCAGACCAGCAGAAACAGCCCATTGAAGGGGTGACCGTATCCGTCAAGGGCGGCACCAGGAGCACGACAACAGACAGTAAGGGCACATTTGCCATTGACGCCGGCAACGGCGCTGTGCTGGTCTTCACCAATGTAGGCTACAAAACAGCCGAAGTGCCGGTGGGCGTTAATAACAGCGTGCAGGTGACGCTGCAATCCGATGATATTGCCATGGAAGAGGTGGTGGTCATCGGTTATGGTACGCAGCGCAAAGAAGCTGTAACGGGCTCGGTGGCCTCAGTAAGCGGTACGACGATGAACGAAGTGCCTGCAGCCAACATCAGCCGTGCCCTGCAGGGCCGTATTGCGGGGGTCAATATGCAGCAGAATTCGTCGAAGCCGGGCTCTCCGATGCAGATCCGGATCCGCGGTACACGCTCACTGACCGCCGATAACAATCCGCTGATCGTGCTCGACGGAATTCCGTTTGCGGGTTCCATCTCGGATATCAACCCCGCGGACATCAAGAGTGTGGATGTGCTCAAAGATGCTTCGGCAACGGCAATCTACGGCTCGCGTGGTGCCAATGGCGTGATTCTCGTGACCACCAACAAGGGGCGCATAGGGCAGCAGGCACAGCTGGTGTACAACGGTTTTACTGGGTTGCGTACGGTATTTGCCAAATATCCAATGATGTCGGGACCGGAGTTTGCCGAAATGCGTCGCTATGTGGGACAGTTTCAGAACACCCTCGATGAGTCAGACGATACCAATACAGACTGGCAGGACCTTTTCTACAAAAATGGAATGGTCAATAGCCACGATATCAGCGTCAACGGTGGGGCAGAGAAAGGAAACTACAACTTCGGCGCCGGTTACTTCCGCGATGAAGGCGTGGTTCCCCTGCAGAACTATACCCGCTACAATCTGCGTGCTGCACTGGACCAGCAGGTGGGCAAGATATTTAAATTTGGCTTCAACCTCAACCAGAGCTACAGCATTACCAATGGTAACAACCTCGGGCTGTACGGCGTGCTGAGCGCTTCGCCGATAGCCAATCCCTTTAATACGGATGGCACACTCAAATCCCGTATCCAGCAGCAGACATCTGGTCAGCAATGGGTGCATACCCGCGAGTCCTATGAGGCGCTGGGGGACAGCTATATTAATCAGCAGCGCGTGTTCGGTTCGTACAACAACATGTACGGCGAGATCCGGATTCCTGGCGTGGATGGCCTGACCTACCGCACCAACCTTGGACTCAACTTCCGTCAGAACAATGACGGCAGCTATACTGGACAGGGTGTATTCAGTGGAACCCCGGACAATGTGTCCACAGCTTCGGTCGCAAATGGCAGAACAGTACAATGGGTAATGGAAAACCTGCTGACTTACGATCGTACCTTTGCGCAAAAACATAACCTCAATTTGGTGGCTCTTTATTCGGCGGAGCAGAATACCACCAACAGCACGCTGATATCCGCCCGCGATATTCCGATCGATGCGTTCCAGTTCTATAACATCGGCCGCGCCCAGGGGGAGATCATTGTCAACCCTGACCAGCAAGGCTATGCCAAAAGCAGCCTGATGTCTTTTATGGGCCGTGCCATGTATACCTTTGACAACCGCTACATGCTGACGATGACCATGCGCCGTGACGGCTCCTCGCGACTGGCACCGGGGCACAAGTGGCATGCCTATCCGGCGATTTCGGCAGGATGGAATATCCACAACGAGAAGTTCATGTCCGCCGTGCCATGGATAAACCAGCTCAAGCTGCGCCTAGGCTACGGTCAGACGTCCAATCAGGCGGTCGATCCGTACAAGACCCTGGGCTTGCTGAGTACAAGACCGTATAATTTCGATACACAGTTCCTGACCGGCTACTACATGTCCGAATTGCCCAATCCTTCGCTGGGCTGGGAGTTTTCCAAGACCTACAACTACGGTCTGGACTTCGGTCTCTTCAACAACAGGGTTAGTGGAACGATGGAATACTATGTGCAGAATACTGACAATATATTGCTGCGCGTGGGACTGCCACCGACAAACGGTGGCGGCAGCTACATGGCGAATATCGGAAAGACGCAGAACAAAGGCTTTGAACTCTCCCTCAACGGCGCGGTGATCGACAATGAAAACGGCTGGAAATGGGATGTAGGGATCAATCTCTATGCCAACCGCAATAAGCTCGTTGAACTGACCTCCGGAAGCCAGCGTGATGAAGGTAATCAATGGTTTGTCGGCCATCCGATCGACGTGATCTTTGACTATAAGAAAATTGGGTTGTGGCAGGCCGACGATCCCTATCGCGATATCCTGGAGCCGGGTGGCAATCCGGGGATGATCAAGGTGGAGTATACAGGTGAATATGACGAAAATGGCGTGCCTACACGGGCGATCGGTGCTGCGGACCGGCAGATCATCAATATCCAGCCCAATTTTCTGGGTGGCTTCAATACGCGTCTGGCCTACAAAAATGTCGACCTGAATGTGGTGGGTACCTTCCAGAATGGCGGTACGCTGATCAGTTCGCTCTACGGAAGTACCGGCTACCTCAACCAGCTGAATACCCGCGCGGGCAACAACGTGAGCGTCGAATACTGGCGTGAAGACCGTACCGATGCCAAATATCCGAAACCCGGAGGCATACAGAGCGGTGATAATCCCAAATATGGCAGTACGCTGGGCTATTTTGATGCGTCGTATCTAAAGGTGCGTACGATTACGATGGGATACAACTTTAAACAGAAGTGGGTGGAACGCATGGGTATTGGCCGCCTGCGCCTCTATGCTACGGTGGAAAATCCATTCGTCCTATTCTCGCCCTACCACAAGGAATCGGGCGGTGATCCGGAACCCAACTCCTATGGCGACGAGAATGTGGCCGTGGGTGGCCTGAGACGGATACTGGTGGTCGGTACAAATACACCGGCAATGAGAAGTTATATTCTGGGGCTCAATCTTTCATTTTAAAACATTCAGGCATGAAAACTTTCAATTCAAAACTTATTATAGGGCTCTGCCTTGGTTCGCTGATGCTCGGCATGAACAGCTGCTCCAAATTTTTGGATGAACAGCCCAGAGGAATCTTTACGCCGGGGGATTTTAAGACACCAAACGGTATCAACAACAGTATTGTGGGACTCTATGCCCACCTGCGCTATATCTATGGACAGGCTTATTATTACAATGCCTGCCTGACCGGGACCGATGAGGTAACCTATGCGCAGAGTGCGGACGAAAACTTTCAGGTGATGGACTTTACAGGTCTCAGTACGATGACGGCTGTAAATAGCAGGGCGGATGTGGCATGGCAGGCCGCCCTGCCTAACATCAACATGGCCTCGGGCATCATCGAGAATGCTCTGGCAGTGGGCACCTCGCCCGCGATCATCGCCGAAGCACACTTTTTCCGGGCATTTGATTATTTCCTGCTGGTGCAGACTTTTGGTGGCGTGCCGCTCGACCTGGGTGGGGGCGAACTCAAATACAGCACCTCTGTGGAGCGTAAATCCAAACGCAATACCGTGGCTGAAGTGTATACAAGGGCTATTTTCCCGGACCTGACTAAGGCCATTAGCGATCTGCCCGATGCACCGCGCTTAAAGGGGGCCGTGAGCAAGACTGTAGCCCGCTTATATTTGGCAAAGGCCTACCTGACCTACGCCTGGTGGCTGGAAAATCCGAAAAATATACCCACTTACCCGGAGACCGCACGGACGGATCCCGACGGCAAGACCAGCGCCTGGTATTTCCAGCAGGCTTACGACATGGCCGTGGCTGCTATTGAAAATCCTGGACCGTATGGCCTGCAGCCTACCTTTTACGATGTCAACGTCGGGACTAATGACCGCAACAACGAGATCCTGCTCTTTGCCGACCATACCGAAGACAGCGAGCTATATAATGGCGGTAGCCTGAGCTATGGCAGTGGCGGTGCACCCGACAACTTTGCGGGCTGGATGATGACCTGGAACTACACGTCGATCACGAGCTCCAAAACAACGGCCTGGAATACCGCCGATTTGGTGAACTCGGTACAGCGGGAGGCCGCGCAGGCACTGGGGCGCCCATGGACACGGATGGCACCGACGATCAACGTGGTGACCGAAACCTTTGCCGACAAAACCAACGACTCGCGCTACGACGGCACCTTCACGACGGTGTACCGCGGCAACTGGAACAAGGCAAATATCAGCGACCCTTCGTTGTTTAACGCCAATAACATACCCGTCAAACCGGAAGAGGCCATCCTCACTTTCTTGAATGAGGAGCCACAGATGCCGATCAACTATGACAATAAAACCTACAAGAGCAGTATCGGGGCGGGGGTACTCCCCGGCAGGGCCGACTATGTGATCTCTCCGGAGGGCATCAGCCGCCGTGTCTATCCTGGACTGTGGAAGCTGGGCCCTTACCGCACCGACAACGGCAATGGCTTGGGACAGCCCAACGCGGGCAGCACCCGGCCGTTCAATATTGCCAAGTTTTCCGAGCTGTACTTTATCGCTGCCGAGGCGGCAGTGAAGGGTGCTACGGCCAAAGCCGGCAAGAGCGCACGCGACCTGGTCAATGTGATCCGCGGCCGCGCGGGGGTATGGCGCTGGGACAACAACGGCAACACGGCCAAGGAAGCCAACCGCCGTGCCGAAATGTTGGCTGCGACGCCGGCTCAGATTACGCTCAATTACATCTTGGCCGAACGTTCGCGCGAGTATTATGGTGAGGGCTACCGCTGGTATGACCTCGTGCGTACACAGACTTGGTCCGACATCGCTAAAACCTATCGTATTGCCGGTTCGAATGTAGGTGACCACACGGCAGCAACCTTCACTCGGTCGATACAACCCTTCCACTACCTGCGGCCTATCCCGCAAGGACAGCTGGATGCCATGGATATGTCGGCAGCCGAAAAAGCAGCCTACCAGAATCCCGGATATAACTAATAGGGCTGCAGGACATGCCATCTGTACAGGATGAGCGGTCCTGCACTCTTATTTGTAGAATGTGCAATCGTATGAAGATGAAAAAAAGAAAAGCCTGTACTCTTGCCCTGACATTAGCCCTGTTCCTCTATGCTGTAGTCTCGTCCGCAGCAGTGCGGCTGCCTGCGCTGATAGCAGACCGCATGGTGCTGCAGCGTGATACCGAACTGAAAATCTGGGGCTGGGCCGACAGTGGTGAGAAAATAACGGTACGTTTTCGTGGCCAAAGCTACCTGACTGAGGCGGATGCGGCAGGTAACTGGGCCATCAGGCTGCCGGCACAGAAAGCCGGAGGTCCTTATCTGCTGCAGGTGAATGAGATCGCTATCCGAGATGTCCTGATCGGCGATGTGTGGCTTTGCTCGGGCCAGTCCAATATGGAGACACCGATAGAAAGGCTGGTAGAACGCTTTCCGGAGATCAATGAATCCAATAACCATATGATCCGTTATTTTAAGGTACCGACACAGAATGCGCTGGACCGCCGCAGCGAAATAGCCGGTGGCGGACGCTGGTACTCCGCTGTGGCTTCGGAAGTGATGAACTGGACGGCATTGGCTTATTTCTATGCACAGCAGAGCTACGCTCATACCGGTGTACCCGTGGGCATGCTCGTGTCGAGCCTCGGCGGCTCGAGTATCGAAAGCTGGATCAGCCAGGATCAGCTAAAAGAATTTCCGCGGCTGCTGCTCGACCGCCCCGCACTGGACAGCATGCATCTGGCGCAGCAGGACCGCGGTATCCGGGACTGGATAAAGCCAGACTGGAACGACAGTAGCTGGCCTACCTTTACCGTGCCGGGATGGTGGCGGGACCAGCAACTGCATAACAAGGGAGTGGTCTATTTTAGAAAATCATTTGAATTGCCGGGCGAGCTGGCGGGGCGGTATGGCATGTTGTACCTGGGGACCATGATCGACAGTGATTCGGTATTTGTCAATGGTCACTTTGTGGGTGCCACCGGCTATATGTATCCGCCCCGCAAGTACCCCGTACGGGCAGGGATCCTGCGTGCCGGCCACAATACCGTGACGGTACGCTTGCGGTCTAATACAGGTAATGGGGGATTTGTGGAAGGCAAGTCTTATAAGCTGCTGGTCAATGACAACGAGATCAATCTGGCTGGACCTTGGAAATATCAGGTAGGCATGGATCCCGATCTGGCCAAAAGCTATCAGCCGCGACTTCAAAATATTAATGAAGTAGGGTCAAAGCTGTATAACGGCATGATCTATCCGATAAAAGATGTGGCCGTGAGCGGCGTGATCTGGTATCAGGGAGAGGCCAATACGGGCAGTCCGCAGACCTACGAACAGTATCTGCGTCTGCTGATCAAAGACTGGCGCCTGACGTTGGAGCGCCCGCAGCTGCCTTTTTTGCTAGTGCAGCTACCTAATTATATGCGCAAACAGGAACGCCCCTCTGAATCGGGATGGGCGGGTGTACGGGAAGCGCAGTTTAAGGTATCCCGTGACGTTCCCTATACAGCGTTGACGGTCAACTATGATATTGGCGAGTGGAACGATATTCATCCCCTGAATAAAAAGGACCTTGCTGCGCGGCTGCTGCTGGCTGCCCGCAAACTGGTGTACGGTGAAAAGCTGGTAAGCTCAGGACCCGTCTATGAGCGTATGGAAATCAAGGACAACAGGATCGTACTCTTTTTTAAGGAGGTCGGCGCTGGACTGGCAAGCAGGGAGGGGCAACCACTGAGACACTTTGCCATCGCTGGGCAGGACCGCAAGTTTGTCTGGGCGGACGCTGTAGTCAAGGGCAATACCGTCGTTGTCAGTCATAGGGATATAGCCCACCCCGTGGCAGTACGCTATGCCTGGAGTGATAATCCAGAGGATGCTAATCTGATCAACAGGCAACAGCTACTGGCCTCTCCGTTCCGGACCGACAGCTGGTGATTTTTTAAGCGTGGAAATTTGTTTTACAAAATATGAATAATAACATAAAGGCGGCGATGATGCAGGGCTATATCGCCGTCGACAAAACCGGAAAGCTGCTGGTGCCATTCCTTACGTTAGTTTTACTCCATTCAAATTTAATTTTAAATTTTTCAATAATGGTACTACTGGGATTTGCTGATCGTTCATTGGTCGAGCCAATGAACGATATTAAGCAGAAATTGTGCATTTTGGTAAGCAGAAGGATGATTCATTCCCCTTTTTTCACTTTTGATGCCATGGAGTTGGGCAGAAAAAGGAGCGCCATCTCCGAATATCACGATTCTTCCTTCCCCAAATCGAAGGTAAGCACCATTTGCAAATCCTTTGCCAGGCAATCGGGGAATGTAGTCTGGCATAGGCCTTTTTATCAGATTAGCATCGGCAGGTAAATAAATCTCATATCCTTCGTCCAACAAAGAGATAATTTGTGCGGTTTCTGGTACCGTAAATCCCGTGCCGCCCCAGCACATGATACTGTCTATTTCCGTACCCGATCCAGTTGTTACTTCGTTGGATAAAAGTGTTCCTTTATCTTTTGAAAAGATTTCGGGCTTTCCATCTTTTCGTAAAGCAAAGCCATTAATGACTTGAATGCCGAATACAGCGGCTAGAGCTTGTGCTGATCCGCCACAGGGCATATGATCGGTTACCAAAAATAAACATCCACCGTCAAATACCCATTGTCGGAGAATTTCTATTTCCTTATCTGTAAATGCCGAACGGGCAGGCAGACTCCAGTTTTCTGGATCATGTAGCGCATTTACACTGATGAATATTTTTGCTTCTTTCAATCTTTCCAAATTGACCTTTTCTTTGGTACTTCGGAGACTATATCCGTCCGCTTGCAGAAGATCTGAAAATGCTGCATATGTTCCTCTCAAAGTAACCGCATTGTTGTGTGCCTCGTCAAAAAGGAGCAACGGTCCATTGCCGACCCGATGATGCGGATCGGCAATGGGATAATAAAACTGTTCGTCAGCTACCTGCTGCGCCTTTAATTGTGCTATACTCAACAGTATAGCAGATAAGCAGATAATCATTCTTTTCATATCTTTTTTGAATTGGAAAATTAATCAGCCTTCAACCAGAGGTCCTTTTCAAAACAGGTCATCTGCTCCACCTTTCCATTGGCAACAGAAAATGTCAAAGGAAAGGTGCCATCTTCGTTGAGGAAGAAAAGTTCAGAGCGAGGGGTAAATGAAACTGTTTTGTTGTCCCACAATTGTTTAAGGATTAAGCCCTGTGCTGAAGGTTCTATAGTAATTTTAAAATTGTTGTCGTTGGCCATTAAGTAAGTTCCGGAAAGCTGTTTCAATTGAGATGCGGTCAGACTTGCAATTTTATTGGGGTCAAACGGTACACGCTCACATACAATTCTGCCCAGGAGCTTCGCTTGGCTAAAATCTCCGGAGCTATTTTTTAAGAATTCTATCGAATAGCCTTCGTTTTTGGATTCAAAGTGCGTGTTATCTTTACGGACGAGCTGATATCTTTTTTTCTGGTCCCATAGCTGTGTAGCGTGCAGCGCATTATCCTGCTCGTCGAAAGCAATGAAAGCTACTTTGTTGGGGAGCTGATAATAACCCTGAAATGATTTCAGTGGAGACTGATTTTGCTGCTGGGAAGCATTTGCAGCGGCGGTCTGTGCGAATGCACCATGGCCGACTAAAAGACAGTAGGCTCCCGTGAGAAAGCCATATGTTGCTTTGGAAATCTGGCGTATCGCTTTCGAGCGAATACTTGGTTTAATTTGTTGTATCATAATTTTTTTTGTTGATATGATACAAGAGTAGGTCTTTTTGATAGGTTAATTGTCCGAATGGATGCAATCGAACAAACTCCACTTTCCCTCGTTAAGATGATTTTTTACCATGGACTTTCATATATGCTGTCGGTGTCATTCCGTTTACCTTTTTGAAGCTGCTATAAAAAGTTGTTCTTGAATTAAAGCCGGCCCTTATCGCGATCCCAAACATATCAAGTCGCTTGGCCTCTTCGGATAATAGTAGTCTTTTCGCTTCTTCCGTGCGCAGTTCGTTGATAAACTGGTAGAAATTTTTTTGTAAGCCATTGTTTATAATATAGGAAAGATCATGCGGATTGATGCCGATATGGTCCGCGAGGGATGAGAGTGTTAGGGCAGGGTCTAGATATAACTTTTCAGCTGTTGTTTTCTGCACGAGTTTTTCTTTTAATGTGTCTACCTGTTGTTCTGTCAATCGCTCTTCGGTTTTAATATTCTTTGTTTTATCACTTTCATCAATCAGATTATCGATAGATTCCACAGCATATATTGACCGCTGTGTTAAAGTTCCGTACCCAAGTGCCACTATGCCCATAAAATATAGAATTGGTGCAAGGGAGTCAAAGGAAAAATGAGCCAACGCCAGCAAACGGACAATGATCATAAATAATAGAGCGATCAATAGATACTTCAACCAGATCATGTTGATCTTCTCCGTATAGGAAGACAGCTGGCGAATATTCTTTTGATGTATTTTAAAGAGCCAATAGCAGGCCATCCAATAAAAGATGCATTGCGCAAAGAAGAAATATTTAATAGCGAACATGATCCAATGCGGTAATTGCGGAGCGTGGATGTGTTTGTTAAAAAGTCCGGGTATTAAATAGATGACGGAGAAGAAAAGAAAAGCCAGGAATGGAACAAAATGTAATCCCCAGTACCGAATAGGTGTTGTTGGTTTGACGAGGTAATGAACTGCGAGATAAAAGCAGGGGAGAGTCGCCCAGCGGGGAAGCTCCAGAACATGGATCAAAGCTCCGTTGTCGATATGAAAACCTTCTAGAAAGAGCTGGGTAAATAAGCTCGCCAATAGACAATAGTATGCGCCCAGCCAGCGGTCTGCTTGGGAACCTGTCTTGTTTACCCCCATAAAGATCAAGGTCCCGAGCAACCATAATGCACCAGCTGAAAAAGCGTGAAAAGTATAGAGTATGTTGACCATGGTTTATATTAACCTATCTTTGTACTGTGAATTTAAACATAATTGGCCAAATGAATTACATCATCCAGATCGGCACACCAATCCAGCCATTGATAGACAACAGCGCAACCAAGTAGCATAAAAAGAAATTACAGAACGCTAAGAGCAGACGCAACCATCTCGGAGTTAGTTGAAACCAACGTTTATAGAGCAGCAGGCTACTGACAATAACTAATATCGCAAATGAGAGCATGCCCAGGAAAATCAAAAAACTTGTTATGTTAAAAGAAGTAAAGAGCTCTTTGTGACTGGCATCCGTCAATCCCATGAGACGATAGGCCGCAATAAAACAACAGGTTCCTACTATTGGCAATAGCGGAATTCCAACGTCGATCAATTTTATTTTTCGAAAGAACATAAGCACTATTCCCACCAGACTAAAGATCATATAAATCAAAATGGCACAAAAACCTAAATAGATAGGAATCTTTTGTATTAACAGGGAAGCCGGAGGCACTTTTCGATAGAAGCTATTGCCATAACCTTGAAAGAAAGGCTGGTCATTGGAATCTTTGGCTAATACAAAAGAAGGGAGAATATCATCTTTTGCGCGAAATATGCCATTGCCGATGTGGATCAGGGAATCCACCTGTCCGTTCTCTTTTTTGACGAGGAGTCGATCCTTGCTGATCCCTCTTAATTCAATACCGCCAAAGATCCGCCTATAGAATTCCCAACGGTCATTTTTTGGATTCATAAATTGGTAGTAGCCTAAAAGCGGTTTCAGTTTTTGTTTATCTATTGGGTGACTAGTGAGTTTTGGAGGGGATATATTTTTAGTTAGGAAGTCTTCGATTGCTTGCGAGATTGGCCACATATTGACCACACTGTTTGCTGCTATGGCATAAGCTATACCAGCATCACGGTTAAAAAATAACCAGGATACAAAACCTTCCCCTTTACCGTTGTGGCCACGTAGGCTAATCCTTTTATTATTCGGGAATAGATCATTGCCCAAAGCATAGCCAGTTTGTAATCCCGCCTGGCTGGCTAAAGTACTGTGGATGATCTCCATTTCATTGAGATTGCCATTATTTAGTAGTGTGCTGTCAGCACTACCATTGAGCAGATAAAGCATAAATTTGGCCATATCTTCTGCGTTTGATACCAATGCGCTGCCTGCTCCATTGCTACCTGGCTGATAGAAAGGCATCGGCCTGAATTTCCCATCTCGAAAATCGTAACCTGTGGCGAAGTTGGGCATACGGGTTCCATTACGATCGAATAGGCTGTTACGCATGTTCAGTGGTAAAAAAATCTGATCTTGTAGATACTTATCCCAAGGCATGTCCGTCACTTTTTCGATGATATAACCGAGTACATTATAACCGGGGTTGGAGTATGACATCATCGTTCCGGGCTTCCAGCGAACGGTCAGTGAATTGCTGACAGCCTTGATCGCGTCAATACCAAATAGCGGTTTTTCACCTATGGTTACCATACTATTGAGCTGCACGTCATCAAAGCCTGCTGTATGTTCTAGGAGGTGAACTACCCTAACTGGATAAGTATCTTCCCAAGGATTGTTAAAAGGAATTTCAGGTGCTATATCGCGAATGCGGTCGCTAAGTTTAAGCCTTCCCTTAGCGACTAATTGCTGGATTCCCATCGCCACGAAAAATTTTGTAACGGAGGCGAGGTGAAATTGGGTGAGTTGATCTACGGGACGACGTTTCCCAAGGTCGGCATAGCCCAGTCCACCAGCGTATAGAATGTTATCGTTTTTTACAATCGAAACCATCAGGCCCGGGATGTTTTCTTTTTGTATAACAGTTTCGAGCTGTTTATGCAGTTGGGCTATGGTGGTATTGGAATTTGTTTTGGATTTTACCTGTGCTGCTGCGGTAAAATAACTTACCGCAATGAGTATTGCGATATAGAAAGTTTTTAAGTTGATCATAAGCTTTTCTTTTTTGCAAATTAGCAATGATCTTTCCTGAACCTGTCCGTCTCCATCCAGACGGATTGATCAATTGCGCAAATTATCACAAAAGACATAAATGGCCGTATTATGCCCGGATGTTTAGCGGAAATTATTTATTTTAGTTCAGGTCTTTAACCAACTGGCGTTGTTAGCTTTTAAAAATATAATTGCCGACATGATTGGCTATGATTATGTTTTCGCGTTTTTATAATGCTTGTAAAGCAGACTGTTCACCGCTTCTTAACGATTCCCGCAATTGTATTCTCGTCTGTCGCGATCCTTGCTCATGAATATCTTATATCCTATAACATTATGACTATATAAAACGACATTATTTTAAAAAATGAGCTGTTACAATTCAATCGGTGGGTGGGTTATTTTTTACTATTTAACCATATGACAGCTTAGCTGCTAATGTATTACTGTCGGCTGGGAGCTATAATTTTTACCGGGCACAGGCCGATGTCAATGCGCCTTTGACAAAGGACAAAAGTGTCTTGTTCCGTGTGAATACCACTTATACCACAGAAGGAAATTTCCAGAATTCGAAAGTGCACAACAACTATTTTGCAATTACGCCCAGTCTGAGCTGGAAGGTAAACGATAAAGTGGATGTGAACGTCAAATATGAGCTATTTGATAATAAAGCGCAAGCTGAACAGAATTTTTCTCTCATGGGAACACTTTCACAATTTGGTTATTCGGGTAAAAAGATCTGGAGAATGCGGGCCTCGATTATAAAAAATCTTATGTGGGATCGGGGCTTTATAATAAGTGAACGTTTATGTTAAGACGAATATTTTTTTAACAAATTACAGGCTTGATTTTTTTAATAAAGAATAAAATACTGTGCATAATTTGCTTTGTACAAAAGATCATTCCTATATTTATAGCTCTACTTACGCAAAACTAACAATAAGAGTCGTATTGAAAATGAATTCTGATCTACAGATTTGGCAGAAGTTTCAGGTTGGACATGAGGCGTCGTTCAAAATTCTTTTTGAACGATACAACCAGCTTTTATTCAATTATGGCTTTAAGTTTACTCAGGACGAATCAATTATTGAAGACAGTATACAGGAGCTATTTGTTAAGTTGTGGTGCAACCGAGACAATTTAAGTATCGATGTTATTGTTAAGAATTATCTGTATCAAGCTTTTCGCCGCGTATTAGTACGAAAAATAGAACAATCGGCCCGTCGGATAAGCATTGCTAATTCTTCTATTGATTACCTGCCATTTACTATTGAGCTTCCGCATGACCTCAGTATGATTCGTCAGGAACGTGCTATGGAAATTCGCGATAAGCTCGATCAGGCCCTGCAGCAGATGACCGCTCGTCAGCGTGAAATTATACATCTACGTTTTTTTGAAGAATTGCCCTACACTGATATAGCGGAAATTATGGGATTGTCCACCAAAGATACCTATAAACTGTTTTACCGTGCGCTAGACAGTTTGAAAAAACACTTTGGTAGGTTCGGTCTTTTGGTTTTACTCTATTTACTGCAGCAACTACGCCCCCATTAAATCCGAATTCCACAGCAAGTTTCTTCACTATTTAAAATAACCCATTGTAAAACACCATAAGCGATGCATGCATTGTTTTTATGATGATTCGAATGGTATTAACTTTTTTTGAAAAAAATAAAATTTGCTGGGGTAAAATTTAAAATAAAGGTGTTTATAATAAGAAAGAAACATGAACTCACGGTTATCAAAATATAAAGATTATAAGGCAGCAGATTTTTTTGCCGATGAGGACTTTGTTACGTCCACTCATTTAGATGGTACTTTTCAGCGGGATTTTTGGTCTGAACTTGTTGACCAATATCCCAATTTATTGGCTGAAATGGAAACAGCCCGCATGTGGGTATTATTGATTAAAGGCCAGCAACAGGTCCAAAGCAGTTTGAGTACTAATCAACGCTGGGAGAATATTCAGACTCAAATTCCGCGCTATGAAAAGAAACAGCAGCAGAGGCTATTTATTTATAGGACATTACGATGGACAGCATCGGCGGCGGCACTGCTGCTTTTGGGAATGTTGATTTATGAAATCAGTCAATTTGGAACGAAGGAAACAAATACGGCTTTTGGGGAAAGACGTGAACTAGCACTTCCAGATTCTTCTATCATCAAATTAAACAGCAATTCTAGCTTATCCTATGTACGTAACTGGAAAACGGATAAACCGAGGGAAGTTTGGCTCGAGGGAGAGGGTATGTTTGAGGTAAAGCATACTGCCGTCAAAAATCGTTTGCGTGAAAATGATCTCTTTGTGGTGCATGTAGGGGATCTCTCATTGACGGTTCTTGGAACTAAATTTAACGTAAAAGATCGACGTGGACGTATTGAAGTGTCCTTGTTTGAAGGTAGTGTCCGGATTCAGGGCGAAAATGGACTCAATCGTATTCTAGCGCCTGGAGAGACTTTTATTTATGATGAATCTGCAAAAGCTGATCAGACTGTCAAAAGTGATACAGACAAAGCCATGGCTTGGACCCATGGTGAGCTTAGCATCGAACATAGCAACTTAGCCAATATTGTAAGTGTATTGGAAGATAATTATGGTTATCAGGTGGTGGTTCAGGACTCGGCATTGCTCAATAAACGATTTACAGGTGTGATACCGGTAAAAGGAATTGATGATATCCTCTTCGTGATCAAGCACACGATGAATGTAGCTATTGAAGTGAAAAACAAACAAATAATAATAAAACCTAACTAGAAACTAACACTAATCAATCAAAATTTATGAAAACTAAACTTCTTGTGCCTCTTGTCTGCCTGATGAGCACTACAGGTAGCTTCGCACAAAAAAGGGCTAGTCTCAGCCAGGCTCTTAGTGAGGTAACTCGAATTTATGGGACCAAATTTTCCTATGAAGAGGGGCTCATCCGCGATGCTTTTGTGAACAGTGACATGATTCCAAAAAACAAAAGGCTTCCGGTAGAAACAGTATTAAAGGAATTGCTCTATCCCAACAATTATCTATTCCTATACGTCCAAAACAATTATTTTACGATTATTCGCGACAGCCGTGATAAGAGAGACAATCACAGCGACGACAGATTTTGGAAAGTTATCACAGGTAAAGTAAAAGATAGTAAAGGTGCGCCCTTAATTGGCGTTACCGTGATGTCGGATGGACATGCCGTGCGTACCGGTGTGACATCAAGCAGCGACGGTAGTTATACACTTCGACTGACTGATCCTGCGGATGCGCTAATTTTCTCGTACATGGGTATGGAGCCACAGCGTCGGGTAATCGGGAGCAGTAACCAGATCAATGTGACGATGGAGCAGGTTGTCAATGTGTTGGATGATGTTGAAGTGGTGTCGATGGGGTACACGAAGATTCCTAAAGACAGAGCTACGGGGGCATTTGGAACAGTAACAGCGAAACAAATTCAGGAAACACCGGCTATCAATGTGATGGAGCGTATACAGGGGCTAGTACCGGGCATGTATGTAGATCCGAGAACAAATAAGATAGAGATACGCGGGATAAACAGTTATGGTACTGGCGGCGCACCCAGAGATCCGCTGATCGTGATTGATGGATTTCCAATGGCCGAAAATGACGACAACAGTTTTACGTTGACGAATAAAGGGAATACCCAGAGTTCGGGTGGTGCAATCCTAAGTAGGATCAACCCGAATGATATCGAAAGTATCACGGTATTGAAGGACGCCGCTGCTTCTTCCATTTGGGGTGCAAAGGCTGCAAATGGGGTAATTGTCATCGAAACAAAAAAAGGTCGGAACACTCCGCCCTCGATCAATTTCAGTAGCTCGCTGAGTATGGCATCACCTGCTGATCTTAACAAAATGGACCGCATGTCTTCAGCGCAATATATTGACTTTGAAAAGCAATTGGTTGATGAGGGCGTTATTGGAGATAATATCGAAAAAAGTGACTGGGAGCCCTTTAATACAAAAAGGCCGCATTCCGAATCACTGGAATGGATCTTCCGTGTAAAGCGTGGTACTGCCACGGCACAGGAACGCGACGCAGCACTTGAAAAGCTCGCCGCAACTGACAATAGGCAGCAAATCAAAGATTATTTATTGCAAAACGCAACTTCACAGCAGCACAACCTATCTCTTTCAGGAGGTGCCAATAAGAGTACTTATTTTGTGTCGGCAAATTATAGTAAGGATGTCCCGGTATTCCGCGCAAATAAGGCCGAAAGTTTCAACCTCACCACTAACCTAACTAACATGATGTTTAACGATCGCGTGAGGTTGGCTACAGGTGTTAACTACAATTATGGTAATTCCATTGGAAATTCAGCAGCAATCAATGCCTTATCTTCAAATATTAGTTCAGGCGGTCTTCTTCCTTATGACCTGTTGAAAGATGAAAACGGAAATAACATACGCCGCTATATTCAATTTAGACCTGAGGTTTCCCAGGATTTTGAAAATAAAGGCTACCTGGACTGGGCCTATAATCCTATTGAAGAACTCTCTGCTGCTAATTATAATGATCAGTCTCATGCTATACGTATGCATATGGACATCAATACCAAACTGACCAGTTGGGCAGATCTATCGGTCATGGGGCAATGGCAGCGGCAATTGAACAATACGGAAAATATTGATGGTGTAAATAGTTATGGCCAGCGTAATCAGATTAACATTGGTACTACGTTCAACGACAATGGTAATTATGTTTATGGTTATCCATTGGGTGGAAGGTTAGGCATAAGCAATTATAATGGCTCGCAATATGTGTTCCGAACCCAACTGAATATCGATAAAGCGTTTGGTCAATCTTCGCAGCATAATCTTAATTTCCTTGCCGGGGCCGAATGGAAGCAGAATAGCCGCCGTTCTTCAAGTGATGCTTACTTGGGATTTATCGAGGATACCTATTCTTATGCTGTTATAAATCCAAGAGGAAGTTATAACACCATCTATGGATGGGATAATTATTTCAGCTCCAATGGGTCAATTGCCAAAAATAGGGACCGGGCGCTTTCCTACTATTCCAATGCTGCATTTTCGGCCTTTAACGGCAAATATGTGCTTTCGGGTAGTATACGTTTCGACGATTTTACGTTGGTTGGGGCGTCGCGGGGCGAACGCGGAAAGCCACTATGGTCTATCGGCGGAAAATGGGATGCCAAGAAGGAAAAATTCTTAAAGGATGCAACTTGGGCTGATGCGCTCGGTTTACGGTTGACCTATGGCGTGAACGGAATATTACCTAAAAGTGTTGGCCGAGTAGTGGTCATAAATACCAGTACCGACAATATCTCAAATGAAGTCACAGCGGACATCGCCTATCCGGCCAATAAGCAGATTACTTGGGAAAAGGTGAAATCATTGAATGTGGGCTTAGACTACGCAATTTGGAACAACCGTCTTCAGCTAAATGTAGATTATTACACCAAGAAATCTTCCGATATTGTTTATTCGTTCCCTTTTAATGGCACTTATGGCTGGACTCTTCTTCAATTCAACAGTGCTACCCTGGAAGGACATGGTGTTGACATTGGGCTTAGAGCAGCTTGGCTTCAATCTACGGTTAAATGGAATACCTTATTTAATTTTGGCTATAATACCAATAAGGTTACAGATTCCAGATTCACCGATCCTGTAAACGTAATAAATTATACCAATGCATCAACACCTATCTTAGGTCATCCGACAGATTATTTATATGCGTACCGTTGGGCGGGATTGGATAATCAGGGACGTTCACAGGTCTATAAGAAGAATGGGGATATCGTCAATGCTGATGCTCCTGCAAATGCGCTCGTGGCGGAAGATTTGGTTGAAATGGGAAGAACTACCCCACCTTATGTCGGAGGTCTCTTTAATACATTCTCCTTTAAAGATTTTACACTGGGTGTTCGTGTAACATACGAAATGGGGCATGTGTTGAGACGGTTATCCGTACAGAACTATCCGGACTATGCAGGATATTCTGGCGCAATAGGAATGCAGTCCGATCTGGCAAAGAGATGGCGCCAACCTGGAGATGAAGCTTTCACAAACGTACCCGGACTAAGTACGCAAGGTTACCAGTACAATAGTCTGTCCCGGTATGCTAATTCGGATGCTTTGGTCATCAGTGGTAGCAATATCCGTCTGCAACAGATTGACCTTGGCTATAATTTTCCGTTCAAAACCTTGGAACATACCCCGTTTAAATCGGTTAATGTAAATGCCAGTGTGAGAAATTTAGGGCTTATATGGCGCAAAAATAAAGATGGTGTAGACCCGAGTTACAGAACGTTGAATAGTTATTCAAATCTTCCGCCGTCGCCGACCTATTTTTTAAGTCTTAATGTTTCCTTTTAATAATCTGCATCATGAAAATACAAAGTATCCTAATCTATAGTTTCGTTGCGTCAGCTACATTATTGGGCTCCGCTTGTCGAAAGTATGTTGAAATAGAACAGAATGATAGACGTACATTAAAAACAACAGACGATTACCGCTATCTCCTAAATAATAAAGGCAACTTTGAAACATCTTACTTATTGCCACTGGTAACAAGTGATAATATAGCACCCGAGGTTGCCAGCACAGCTGCAAGTGTTTGGGGGGGTAGTACGCAATTGGCCTATATATGGTCAGCTGAATTCTTTACGGGCGACCAGCAAGATGGAGGCTGGAATAATTTATACAAACATATCTACGTTGCCAATGAAATTTTGGACGGCGTGATGGATAGCCAAAATGGAACTCCGGCGCAAAAGCTGGCTGTAGCAGCTGAAGCCCGTGTTCACCGCGCATTTGCCTATTATTCATTGGCCAATCAATATGCGCCTGTATACGATCCTACGAAAGCGGAGAGTCAACAAGGATTGCCTTTGCTGCTAACAGTAGACCTTTTTCAGAATTTGAGCCGTGTATCTCTGGCACGGATATATGAACAGATTATAACGGATTTGACTACCGCAATAAACAATTTGCCAAACTATCCGAGCTTTAATTACCACCCGTCAAAAGTATCCGCTTACGCTTTAATGTCTAGGGTCTATCTGACGATGCGCAATTTTGAGGAAGCTGGCAGATATGCGGATCTGGCGCTAGCATTGGACCCGACAATTTATAATTTGGAAGACTTTACTAGAGATGAAACATTTCCGCGTCTCATCGACGATAAAGAGGTTTTGCTATCTAAGACGAGTGCAGGTTATATGATAGGCCCGCTTAATCCGGAGCTTATTTCTTTGTATAAAGAAGGTGACCTTAGGCTTAAACTATTTATTGACAATGAACCCGGGACATATAAAGGATATATATATAAGAAACCAGTCTTTAATAGCAGCGGCAATTATTATAATGCTTCCTATGTGGGTCTGAGCAGTCCTGAAGTCCTACTCAACCGTGCAGAAGTATACGCGCGCCAAAACAATGCTGCTAAATTGGTGGAGCTTTTGAACCTATTGCGGAAGAAGCGTTTTTCGGCAGATAAATATGTGGCGCTTACGACTGCTGATGTAAATAGCGATCTTTTACAGTCTGTTATTGATGAACGCCGTCGCGAATTTGTTGGAACGGACTTACGGTGGTACGATATGCGTCGCCTTACACTGGATGGTGGGTATTTTAAGACTATTACCCGGACTTTCAATGGGCAGACTTATAGCCTAAACGCTGGTAGTCCAAGATTGGTTTATCCTATCAACGAACGCGTGCTATCTTTTAACCCTGAAATTGGCCAGAACCCTAGATAATTTATATAAGATGAAAAAACAGACGATTTTTTTAGTGTTGTTGTTTGTCCAGGCTGTGTTATATGCGCAGCCTCGATTTGACAGCAGCGTTTTCAAGCCGGCAAAACCAAAAACGACAGACCTTGTTCAATTGGTTTACAATGCCAAAGACAAAGATCTGGAATTTAGCGATGCCATACATGCCGCATGTTTCCTCTTCGAAGAATTTGAATGGAGACAGATGAACCTTTCCCTGCAGAAAAATGCGGCAGGACTATGGACCGTAACGGTACCAGTTAAACCGACGACAGCTTTTATTGGTGTTAAATTTTATCAGGGAGATGCCGATCATCCGGATGCCTTGGATAATAATCAGGACCTTGGTTACGCTATTGCACTGAGTGATGCAAAAGGAAAACCGGTACAAGGTGCTTATTTGGGAGAGGCGGCTTTTCAGGCGCCAATGATTGCAGGCGGTGGCATTTTTGCGTATTATAACAATCAGCCTAAAAGTTTGCCAGCAGAATATCTGAAGGGTTTAGCCGATAAGGAGTTTGCATTATCAGGTAAACGCTATCTGGATTATTTTCAATCCTTGATGAACTTACAAAAATTGGCTTTGGGTGATGGTTTTCCTGCCTATGCCAAAAAGCTGTTGATCGATGGATTAAAGCAAAAAGACTTGTCTGACCAGGTTCTCAACCAGTTCTATACATTCGCTAGTGGACGTCTTCAAGATCAGGAGCTGACCCAGTTGGTTGAAAAAAGAGTAAATGCTGACTTTCCGAACGGTGCTACTGCACGTTTTATTGCTTATAGTAATACCAAAGGAAGCAGTGCAGACAAGAATGAAGTCATTGCTTCGTACGAGAACTTCCTAAAGCTTTTTCCAGTACAACAATGGCGCCAACGCCCAAATGCGCAGGGTTTTATCTACTATGCTGTATACCGCGGTCTTGGATCGGCTTACTTTGACTCCAAACAGTTTGATAAGTTTACTAAGCTGTATGACGATATCGATTTTCGAACAGGCAATGAGTTGATGCGTTGGAACATTATGCGCGCTTATATGTTCAAACTGGTCGGTAAAGATAGCCTTTATCAGGTGTCAGAAGCGATTTTGCCCAAATTGATCGCACGTAAGGGGGACAACTCTTATCAGGAAGATTTTGACCGTCAGGCACAGGCTGATTCCAATGTGGTTAAAAATTTGGATGATCGTTTGTTTACCCACATTTCTTTATTAAATGATCTTAAAAAATATGAGGAAGCTAGAAAATATTTCTTATTGCTATCTGAAGACGGTAAATATAATAATGCTGAACTAAACGAGATCAACCTACAGGTATTAGAGGGACTGGGCGATGATAAGCAGATCTTACCCATGCTTGAAATGAGCTTAAGGTACAATGCGATGACACCACGCATGTTTGACAAGTTAAAAGCGATTTACTTGAAAGGACACGCTGGGGATGGAAGCGGTTATCAAGCTTATCTAGATGGACTAAAATCTGATGAAGAAAAAGCAGAAATGAAAGCCTATGTGGATCATAATTGGGTAGATCACCCTATGCCTGATTTCCGTTTAGAAACTGCTGATGGTCTGTTTATTACACCGGATGACTGGAAAGGTAAGATTGTGGTTGTGGATTTTTGGGCAACATGGTGTCGTCCATGTATTATGGCATTTCCAGGTATGCAATTGTTGATAGACAAATATGCCCAGGATAAGCATGTTGCCGTCTATATGTTGGGAACGATGCAGACAGGAGATTATAAAAGTAAATCAGTGAACTATGTACGTGGTGAAGGTTTCCGATTCAACTTGTTACATGATGCTGTCAATCCAAAAACCAACGAACAGGACTTGGTATTTAAACAGCTCGTTCCTTTATTCGGCGACTCATCCATTCCCCGTAAGATTATCGTAAAAGATGGCCGTGTACGCTATTGCTCTGGTGGATATTCAGGAAGCCCAAGTAAGTTGATGGACGAGTTGTCGTTGGCAATTGAAATCCTCAAAAACGAAAAATAAAAAGACTAAATCATTAATACATTATGAATAGGAAAGCAACGAGCTTGCTCGTCGGGATGATCGGTCTGAGTATGTCTTTACAGGCTCAGATGAACCCTAAATATAAATTTGAGGAGGCATTGAAGCTTATTCAGCAGAATTACGTCGATCAGGTGAATGAAGAACATTTGGTAGATGCTGCAATCAAAGCGATGATCGCAGATTTAGATCCACATTCACGTTATACAAGCCGTGAAGAGGCTGAGCAGATGCGCGTGGCTATGAGTGGAAGTTTTGCGGGGATAGGCATTCAGTTTTTAAAAAATAATCATCAGACTTTTATCACCAAGGTCAACCCAGATGGTCCGGCCATGCGTGCTGGAGTACGTGTAGGGGATCAAATTCTCGCTATAGACGGTGACAGTATTACAGCGAAGGAATGGGGCAACCGGGAGATTATGGAAAAATTACGCGGTGAAAAAGATGTTCCTGTGGTATTAGCAATCTTATCGCCGGGAAATACGGAAATTAAAAATGTAAAAATTGTCCGGGAAAATATACTAGAAAAGTCAGTTCGTGAAAGCTATATGGTAGACAATGAAATTGGCTATATTTCATTATCAATTTTCAACAGAACGACCCGTCAAGAAATCGATGCCGCTTTGAAAAGTCTGAAAGAACAAGGGATGAAAAAATTGATTCTTGACTTACAGAGCAATGGTGGAGGCTATGTCGAATCTGCGATTGGTGTTGCCGATGAGTTTTTGCCCAAGGAGAAAATTGTCTTTTATTCAGTGCCCAATGAAGGGGGAAAAGACTATTACTTTACGGGCGGATTTGGTCAGTTCTACGAAGGACAGCTTGTAGTACTTATTGACGAAGCCACAGCTTCATCCAGTGAAATTGTCACTGGAGCGCTTCAAGATTGGGATCGTGCTGTGATTATCGGCCGCCGCAGTTTCGGAAAAGGACTGATGCAAAAACCTGTACCCCTATCGGATGGCTCAGAAATGCAGCTTACAGGTGCACGTTACTATACCCCGTCAGGACGTTCGATCCAAAAGCCCTACAATAAAGGAAAGGATGATTATTTTCAGGATTTTAACCGACGAATGGAATCAAAAGAATTATTGGAAGGAGGACATATTTCCTTTCCGGACTCTTTAAAATACACGACGCTTGGAAATAAAAGGATTGTTTACGGGGGCGGTGGAATTATGCCGGATCGTTTTGTTCCCATCGATACCAATGAATACAGTACGTGGATGGCACAACTGATGAACAGTGGGCTTGTAGCCAAAGGAGGGTTTGAGTTTGTCCAGCAAAATCGTGCGGCTCTCCTCAAAGCTTATCCAGACTTCAAGGCATTCAACCTAAAGTTTAAAGTTCCAAAAGAAGTGCATCAGCAACTGATCACTGCCGCAAAAAAAGTTCTTGTGGCAATTCCACCTGAACAACAGCAGGGCGCACATGCTGCTATTGATGTTGAATTTAAAGCACAGGTAGGTTCATTGTTATATACCGGCGGCGATTATATGGCACGTGTCAGAAATGAGTCGAACAAGAGTTTCAAGGAGGCCTTATTTGTCCTTCGTGATGATAAGCTTTATAAACAACTATTACAGACAAACATCGTTGGGCAAAGCGTAAAAAAAGGCGTGACGAAAGTATCTAAATAGATTTTAAGATAGTACAATAATTATTATATAAATATGAAAAATATGAAATGGGCGCTAGCTTTAGCGTGCATATTGCCAACATTTGGATATGCACAGCAAAATTATACACTTCAAGGAACTGTAGGTAAACTAAACAAACCTGCAAAAGCCTATCTTCGTCTTAATTATGATGGAAAAGAACGCATTGATTCGGTAGAGATAAAAAATGGAAAATTTGAATTTAAGGGAAGCATCCCTTCACCAATGGAGGCGCATTTGCGTATTATCCACGATAATGCTCCTTTTGATCCGGCGAAACCACCGAAGCAAGATATTCTACCTTTTTTGATAGAAGGAACAACGATCAAATTTGCAGCTGCAGATTCCATCAAACATGCAAAAATCTCCGGATCCCCTTTAAATGCGGAAAATGAACAGATAAATGCCCGATTAAAACCGATATACGATCAATATGAAGTTTTAAATAACGAGTATAAATCCAAGTCGCTCGCGGATCAGCAAGACCCTAAATATATCAAGACGTTGGAGGATCGTGCGAATGCCATACAGCAACAGACCATCGATGCGAAATTGGACTATGTGGCCAAAAATCCAAAGAGCTATATGGCCCTAATGGCTTTTAATTCTACTTTACCCCCTGAGTTTGATGCCCTCAAAGCCGAAAAGATATTTGCTACGCTAGACCCTAGTCTGCAGAATTCGATCCTTGGTAAGGACTTGGCCAAACGTATAGCCTTAATCAAAAAAACAAGCGAGGGTGTAGAAGCCCAAGAATTCACACAGCCCGATGTTGATGGTAAACCTGTAAAATTAACCGATTACCGCGGCAAGTACGTGCTGATTGACTTTTGGGCGTCCTGGTGTGCACCATGTCGACGTGAAAACCCAAATTTGGTGAAATCCTATGCTAAATACCAAAAACAAGGATTTGAAATTCTAGGCGTATCCATGGACAAAGCCGCCGATAAGGCAAAATGGTTAAAAGCAATTCAGGATGATGGATTGACCTGGAAGCAGGTTGGAGATCTTAAAGGATGGGAAAATGAAGCTGGAGTCATGTATGATGTTAAAGCTATCCCCATGAATTTCTTGGTAGACCCAAATGGTAAAATCATTGCTAAATACTTAAGAGGTGAAGAGTTAGACAAAAAATTGGCTGAAATATTTGCCAAATAGCTTTCACCAGCGTTGGTAACCCCGCGCCCGCGCTGGCATATGTTTAGTTAGTGTAGACGGCTGCCGCCTCTGAGCAGCCGTTACTCCTTTATGCAGGTAGGCTATCCATTCCCGCAAAATGTATTTGCATGGACAGATTCGGATTATAAGCTGGGCTGTAGTAGATTATTAAATTCACGACCCAGGTTTAACAGGCTGGCTCCCAGTGTTCCGGGAGATCCCCCAATGTGCTTTTTATCAGAGCCAAAATATAGGCTGATATTGTTATCTGTTTCATAGAACAAATTTTAAGTTTCTTGGCATTATTTGAATTTGTGAAGGTTGTTAAATAATTTTTGAGTTATCCAGTATAATTTCTACGTTGCGATTGGATTCCGATATCTAGCAGTCCTGTGATTAGGTCCTTAAATTCAGGTTGAACATCTAAATTCCAATCATAACTATATCCCTCTTCACTGTTATTCTCCTGCGCCCATACATCTCTTCCATTGCATTCAACACTCAACTTGAGACCATCAAGCATTAGGCTCTTTATACTTTCAAATCGCTTCTGAGGCATAGCAGGTTCTTTTATCTGTACATAATTACAAGCCCTGTTGAAGCTTATGATCAACCAGTTTTTATTATCTAAATTAGTACCGGCCTTCTTGATATTTTCTATGCGAATGGTAAGGTATTTCTTTTCGATTTTTATCTGAAGAGAATTAAAATGTTCTGTCGAAAGCTCCAGTTGATCCTCATTGTATTTTTTTATAAATTCAGCAATAAGGGGCGCTGCGTTATTTTTTGAAAGATCTACCTCAAAAAACGTATCGGTCTTTTGAACTTTCGCTTCAAAGGTCATCCTTTTACTATCTATATTTAAATTTGAAAATGGCACTAGAGATGCGTCAGCCAAAGGAGTTTCGTTTAACATAAAGGGGCCTCCCTTTATAGCTCTGAAATTTTCACCGATGATTGTATCTATACGCGTCCACAGTTTATCGGGATCTAACAAAAAGTAAACTTCATTTGCAACTCGTTTTATTACTTCCATATTTTTTTGTGTTTATCCAAGGCTTTTAGAGGTACTTAAAACATCTTCTTTAAAGTTTTGACATCATTAAAAATCTGTATCCAAAAAAACTATATATGTATGCTAGATAAAACTTACCGATAATAAGATGGCAAAAGTTTTGGTCATTATGATAAGTTATATACATATAAATATTACAAAAATTATGGAAAAATACTAGTTTTATCGGACTGAAACAACGCGAAGGTAGCATTCGAAATGACAGCTCCTGTGAGACCAACTTTCCAGCTAAAAAAAGTGCAACGCAAGATGTAACAAATAAAATAGCGAGTGTCACTGTCACCCAATACGGAGGCCGTAGGATATGAAGTTTAAAGCCCAGATTATCTTCCAGTTTTTCTACCAGAGAACGTCTGTTTTGTTTCGGTAGAAGGTCTATGAGAGAAAAGTCGGTCGAGATTGTTTTATGATCTATTCGAAGTGTCGATGCAATAGCATTACGCAGCTTATAAAATGCCTGTTGGCTTGTGCAGTCATTCGAATGCTGTAGTTGGATTTTATCTGTGATGTGATCACACAGTTCGCCAAAAGTTGAAATGTTTAATAATTCAGTCTTTCCGAACTTAATGTCAAATGACTTTTCGACTTTAACGAGTAACTCGCTAATATCGTCCGGATCTACATTTTTAAGTTCGTCGTCTTCCATACAGCATTTAGGGTAACAATTGGTTACACTATATTAAATATATCAAAAAAGTTTATACAGGAACAGCCTATACACAAGTAAGCAAGGCAGTAAATTTTAGTCACTTTACTTCTATTTTTTTAGATACTTATTTTTTTGTTGGTCTACTCCTATTGTATAGTTACCCTTAAGCTCTAGCACCCATCCCTCACCTTTAACTAGGTTGTTATCTATGGAGGTTGGCAGAGCGAGCGAAACTTTTTTCCAATCCGGACTTATTAAAGCACCTTTTTCAACGGTCAAAATACCCCATACATCTGTAATTCGAGTAGTGGGATAATATGTGCCAAAGTTTTCGACCGGAATAATGGTTCTTGGGTCAAAGGAATAGTTCATGGCCTCGAAGAAGATCTCAAAATGTGGGGACTCAACAAACTTTATTTTGTGTTCTTTGACAATGCGTTTATTTTCTGAATCTCTTGCATTTTCTTCATCAAAAATAACCTGACCACTGTATTCCAAGGCTAGACGTTTAAAATCTTTTTCTGTTGTCGAGGGGACCGAAATAGCAAACCCCTTCATGAAATAGCTCGTCAAGTCGGTTTTAGCATTGATCTTTTTGTTCCAGTTTTTATCTTGTTTAAAAAGAAGATAACCATAAGAGGGGATGGTTTGATACGCAAATGATCTTACAAAGGTGCGGTTATGTAGGGATCGGTCCATAGCCTTAGTGAGATAAGATTTTGTTGAATCATCATCACGGCCACTGACAATTATTCCTGTAAATTCAGCAATTCCTTCATTAAGTTCGAGCAAGTTTTCATTGGCAGCCGCTTTTTCGAATTTGGCATACCTATATTTTCTAAAAAATAATGCGCTACTGAGGTGCTTTTTCACCTCTTTTTTATCTGGCGCAGCCAACGCTTTTTTTAACGCTTCAAATTCAAGGCGTAGACTTATTCGTCCATCTTTTTCGTCCAGATGATTGTTATTCGCATTATTTAATTTAAATCCAAGCTCAGGTTGTATGCGATGAAATGATTCATGAGCGAGTAAATTGATACGGTCATCCCTATTTTCAGGAAGCGGCAACATAATCATAGCCCATCTTTTACCATTCCAGCCTAATGCCGTATTAGAAAAATTCACCTCCTGTGGAAGTATACCGACATATATATTCGTTGAATGTTGGAGGCCTCCTTCTAGATCAGGCTCATTTGCATATATCTTCCTTGTTCCCGGATCAACTAATAAGGTTGGTCCATATAGGTCTTTATTCCATAATTTAAAGGTGCTTGCTGAGGCTTGCTTTAGCTCTGTAAAAAACGTATTGATCTGTTCCTCATTATAGATTTTTGTCTGCGCCTGCAGCAGACCGACAAAACTTATAGGTAACAAGAAGGCAAAAAGTTTTTTGATCATCCTGATAGGTTATATGTAAATATAATAAAGATTGAGGGAAAATAACACTTTTATGGCACTAAAACAAGTAATCTAATTGTATATCTTCGATACTGCTTATATACCGGATTTGGCAATTCCATGGCTTTATCAATATTTGCGAAAACTGTTATCCAATGGTTAAACTAATTATTAGAATGACATTAAGGAATTCTCAAGGCTTTTTAAACGTTTTGCCCATATTATACACATTATCACTAGCTGAACCAAAAGTATTAATTCATTGATAATTAATGAGGTAAACTTGTTTGTGTTGAAGCTTAATCCGTCGGAGAAAAAAAGGAAAAGTCCCATGAGATAAATCTGCCTTGAGATAACGAAAATGATTGTAAGGGATACTTATGTCGCAAATTTTTAAAATTTGTCTGCTTGAAAAATCAATGGAGGAACTTAATCAAATAAAATAGGACAAGCAGATGTTGCTTTGGTATACCCATGATCTCTTTCAATGCTTCCATGGCACGATTATTCAATTTGTACAGGCTTTTGACAGAAATGTTGGTCAGCGTACTGATTTCCTCATAGCTCAGTTCTTCGAAGTACCTAAGAAAAATAACTTCTTTCTGTTTCCCCGTTAATTGTTCGAGCGCCTGAATCAGTCTTAACGCATTTGCCTGTTGTTCTTCGGTTGCGATATAAGCGGATTCGACATCATAGGTGAGCTGGAAATCATCTTTTTCGCCAAATGAAGAGAGTTTGCCGTCTCGCAATTGGGCATTCAATAGGCTATTTTTTAAGGCGACAAGCAGATAATGTTTTGGATTGGAAATACTTCGTAGCTTGCTGCGGTTTTCCCAAAATTTAATAAATACATCCTGAATGGAGTCTCTGACATAATCCTCATCGTTTACCCGGCGCATCCCATATTCATACAGGTTCGGCAATAGTGCACGATAGATCTGTTCGAAAGCCTGTCTGTCGCCCTCAATGAAATTATTCCAGTACCGATCTATGATGTTGTTCATCTTTGAATTTTGCCATTAAATGAAATAGATCACTTGATTTTCCAAAAATAGTAAAGATTTAATAACAATAAGGAAACCCTTATTTTAAATATAGCGGAATAGTACAAATACGTTTCATTTGTCCAAAAATAGGATGTTGAATTTAATTTGCGCTTTAAATGATGAATTTGATAAGTGTCGAAAACGGCTTTTAAATTTTTTTTAAAAAAACTCAAGATCGATGGGATAAAATCTAATTCCTGTTTGTCCTGTATTTAACAAAGGCTTAATCATGGAGAAATATACGGCTTACAACACGCAGGATTTTTTGGACGACCTGGATTTTGTCCGCTTTGCCAAAGAGCCGGATCGGGATGACCTCGGAAATTGGAAGGCATGGCGCGCAGGAAATCCGGACAATGCTGCCGCGTATGATGAAGCGCTCGCTTATCTTCATGCTCTGTATGGTATTATGCGCATAAAGCCTAGTCCAGCATTTGCTGAAAATCTGTTTCGGGATATTGAGCATGGCATAGCCGGAAATAGAAAGAAACGAAAAAATAAGATTATCCGTTTGTGGACAGCAGCCGCTACAGCGGCGGCGGTAGCACTTTTTGTAACTGCGGCTTGGTATTATCAATCGATGATTGTTATACAGACCGGAAGCGGTGTCTTACAAACCGTGGTATTGCCCGATAGCAGTACTGTACAGTTGAATGCCAATTCTTCTGTCGCTTATCGTCGCGCCTGGAAATGGTTGTCCAAGCGGGAAGTATATACGACCGGTGAGGCCCTATTGGAGGTTAAACATCTCAACAAAGATACGGCAGACATTCGTGAAGGTGAGCGGTTTATGGCTTATACCGGCGACCTAGCCGTGGAGGTGCTGGGTACAAAGTTTAACCTAAAAAATAGGGATAATAAAGTGACGGTATCACTATTGGAAGGGCGCATTGCACTGCACAATCGCAAACATGGTGGCGAAACCAAGATCCTTGTACCAGGAGATGTCGTAGTCGACGGTAGTCAGGGCTTCCGCAATTTGAGCGCTAACAGAAAATCAGCACAAGAATCGGTTTTATGGACGCAGAAGACCTTGACAGGCGAAAACTTAATGGTCGCCGATCTAATCAATGAGTTTCGCTATGTCTACGGTAAAGAAATCATCATTGGTGATACATCACTTCTAAATCGAAAAATCGACGGTCGCGTATCGCTAAATTCGCAGGAAAGCATCATTTATACCATTGCGAATATCCTGCAAGCTAATATCCGGATCGGCAAGGATACGATCTACCTTGATCCAAAATAAGAAAAATACAATCAATCTAATACTACATTAACATCTAACCTAACAAAAAATGAAAATCACAGAAAACAGGTGGCAACCGATTCGGTGCTTATTGATGGTTCCGGTCACTTCGCTGCTATTTACTGCTGGTCAACAAACATTCGCCCAGCAGAAATTGTCGCTTACGCAGGCGATCAAACAGATCGAACAGCGGTTTAATGCCAACTTGAGTTATGAGCATAATCTCTTGAATGGAAAAACTGTAGATCCAGAAATGCTCAAAGGAAATCGCTTGGAAGAAGTCCTTAAAAAAGTCCTTTACCCCAACCAGTTGGTATTTCTGTATGTGGACGAGAGATCCTATTCAATTGTGCGCCGTTCTGCAGAGGACCGTGATGCCAGCACGGTAAGATATGGAACTGATCCGGAAATGATGGATCGCGTAGCCGGAACTGTACTTTCCGCGGGTGGCAAACCGATACCGCTAGCAAGCGTATGGGTAAAAGACACACGCAAAGGTGCTAAAAGCGATGAAAATGGCCGCTTTCTGATTTATGATATCAAACCAACGGATGTAATTATGATCACTGCTGTGGGTTATGAGAGTACGGCCCTAACAGCTGGAAATCGCAGTCAGCTTACATTTACCATGCAAGAGAAAGATCACTTGCTGGAGGAAGCTGTGATTTCTACAGGTTATCAAAAGATTTCAAAAGAAAGGGCGACAGGCTCCGTCTCGCTCATTACGGCCAAAGAGCTGGAAAAAATCCCTTCTGCCAATCTGATCCAGCGATTGGAAGGACAGGTTCCCGGTGTTCAGGTTACGATTGGAACAGGCGACCGTACTTTTACGTATAATAACAACCAGTTGGGAATTTACTCAAGCACACGCACCATCGGCCAGAATGATTATGGACTAACTGTTCGCGGAGTGGGATCTATCGATTCCGATACCGAAAAATCTCCCTTGATCGTTATTGACGGCGCAATTTCCAGTATTGATCTGGCCATGCTTAACCCAAATGATGTCGATAATATCACTGTATTGAAGGATGCGGCTGCAGCATCAATCTATGGCGTGCGGGCTGCCAATGGTGTTATTGTGGTCACAACAAAAAAAGGATCTGTTACGGGTGTCCCAAGAATCAATTTTTCCATGAACACAACCTTTTCTGGGAAACCTGATTTGGGTTATCTGCGTACAATGAACAGCGCACAGATGATCGACTATCAAGAGGAGCTGGTGGCCAAGAATATTCTGAATGGCAATAATATTGCAACCAATCTGTACAGTTATAGTACCTATTATCCGGGTGAGGTTGCCGCAGCAGCCATTCGGCTAAAAAATGGGCAGATTACGCAGGCTGATTATGATGCATTGGTCAATCCGCTCAAGTCGATCGATAATCGTTCGCAGATTCAACAATACCTGTTGCGCCCGATGAGCAGTCAGCAGTACAACCTGTCGATCAGCAATGGAACAGAAAATAATAACTATTTCTATTCGGCATCTTACGCCAATGAAAATCCGTATACCAAGGGGGAAAATGGAAAAAGGCTGACCTTAAACTTAAACAACAATTGGAAGTTATTTAAGATTGCCACTTTGTCAACAAGTATCCGGGGAACTTTCTTCCGCAATAGACAAAATGGGATCGGCCTATCCCAGATTTACGATACCGGCGGGTCAACGTTGTTGCCTTATCAGCTATTGGCGGACGAGCACGGCAATGGCATTGCTTATGATCGTTTAACCCCTGGATTTGTCGATGCCCTCGGGCCGGCCTACAAAGACTGGCGGTACAATTACCTCCAGGAATTGGAACTGATGGATCGTTCATTAAAGAACAATAACTATTCGGCTGTGATCAATTTAGCTATACCAATCTATAAAGGTTTGAAGGGATCGGTGATGTATTCCAACGAGCGGTCTTTTGGCAACAACCGGACGTACAACGGCGAGGGCTCCTATGCCAACCGATCGTTGTTGAATCGCTTTACACCGATCGGAGCTTCAACAAATAGTATTGGTATCAACAAAGGGGGGATCTATAATATTATCAATACCGATGTTAACAATTATACCGTCAGGGGCCAATTGAGCTATGATGCCTTGTTGGGACAGAAACACGATATCTCGGCAATTGCCGGCTCAGAAATTCGACAGACTGAAACAGGGCAAGGCAATATCACCTATTATGGCTACAATATGCAGACAGGGTTTAATACGGCGGTGAGCTATTTGCCAAATGCTTATCCGAGCATACAGGGATTCAATGAAAGCCTTTCCGGAGCACCGCAGCAAGCGGATCGCAGACGCCGTTTCCTTTCTTATTTTTCGAATGCTGCCTATACCTATGATGGTCGCTTTACATTTTCCGGTAGCGTCCGTTACGATGACTATAACAACTTTGGCCTCGATAGAAGTTTCCGGGCGACACCGCTATGGTCGAGTGGATTTAAATGGAATGTGCGAAAAGAATCTTTTATGAACAGCCTGCATTGGCTGAATCAATTGGGTTTTAGAGCAACCTACGGCGTAAATGGCAATATCACGCAAGATGTGCGGCCATTCACTTATATATCTTTGGATGATGCTTCGCGCAACCCTACAGCGCAGCCATCGGCAAGTATCATCGCTATTGCCAATCCGCAGTTGCGCTGGGAGAAAACTTACGTAACCAATTTGGGACTTGATTTTGGCTTATTGGACAATCGCTTAAGCGGTACATTGGATTATTATGTTAAAAAAGGCCGTGATCTATTGTATGGTTTTCCGATCGCTGCGCCGTATGTAGGGACGATCAACGCTGGCTCACTCAAACGTAATACGGCAACCATGAGCGGCCGGGGGATTGACCTGGGATTGAATGGTATCTTGTTGCGTAGTGCCGACTGGCAATGGGACATGACGGCCAATTTCTCCTACAATACCAATAAAATAACGGATAACCGTTTTGATCCGGCAGATATCTCAACGTTTACGTATTCGTATACACCTATTGGTATTAGCTACCTGGAGGGCTATCCAAGCGACAAGCTTTTTGCATTTCGCCATGCTGGACTGGATGCCAACGGATTGACTCAGATCTACAATAAAGAAGGAGACATCGTTTCGGTCAAAGAGACCTTGAAAAGTGTGGACGACCTCAAATACATGGGCCGTACTGTAGCACCGTATTTTGGAAGCCTCAAAACGAATCTGCGCTACAAGCAATGGTCGTTTTATGCCTTAATGACCTATCAGTTTGGAAGCGTGTTCATGAAGCCGAGTATCGAGTCGTACATGACACCGAGCCGCGGTTTTACTTTGCCCAAATTTGATTTAAGTGCCGATATTGCCGATCGCTGGCGTCAGGCAGGAGACGAGGTTACCACCAATGTCCCTGCTGTAACGGCCGATATTTATGGACAGTATAGCCTGTACCGCTACACCTATTCGGATATCAATGTACTGAAAGGAGATTATATCCGCCTGCGGGAGATTTCCCTGAGCTATGCTTTGCCGAAAGATTTTCTAAGAAGAATAAAAATCGAGCAGGTGAGCCTGACGGGGTCTGTCCGTAATCTGGGACTGATCTGGACCGCAAATAAAGAAGGGATTGACCCGGACTTTGCCAATTATGTGGGCAATACGACCAACCTGCGTCCGGTGCCTTCGTACAACTTTTCTATCAATGTTAACTTCTAATTGCCAAAATCATGAAAATAGCTATAAAACACAGCGGCCGTAAATTGGCAGTAGTGGTAGCCGCGCTAAGCATCGGCTTTACCATGACAGGTTGTGAAAAATATGTCGATATAAAAACCCAGGGACAATTGACACCGGGGACGATTGAAAACTATCGTTATTTGTTAAATAATACAACTGCACTGGAAGCTGCGCCGACCGTATCGGATATGGCTTCGGATGATCTGGAGATCATCGATGGTTCGCCGCAGCAAATCTCACTGGCGAGCAATGATTTTAATGGTTACTACCGTAGAGCGTATCAATGGGCAGATGATATTTACCCTATTGATAACCAGTATCATAAAGATGATAATTGGGGAGCGCTTTACAATGCGATTGCTTATGCGAATACCGTTATCAGTGAGGTTCCCAATGTCTCCGATGGTACGCCTGCTGAAATTAGCCAGCTGGTTGCGGAAGCTAAGATTCACCGCGCCTCGGCCTACTTGATGTTGGCCAATACCTATGCTAAACCTTACCAGCAGGCAAGTGCCAATACGGATCTGGGTGTACCCCTGGTTTTGCAGCCAACGACAGAGCAGTCTCTCGATAGAGGTACGCTGCAGCAGGTATATGATGCCATTTTAGCGGATATTGAGTCAGCACTTCCTGCATTGCCGGTGCAGCAACAGTTTACCACCTTACCTTCCAAGGCCTCAGCTTATGGTTTATTGGCGCGTACATACTTGTATATGAACCGCTATGCGGATGCGGCAAAAGCTGCGGAGCAGGCCCTTGCATTGAACGATAAACTGAATGATTTGACCAAGCTGACAGCGGCTACCATGGCCAGCTATCCGCTACGTGTATCCAATCCAGAAATCCTGCTCTCAAAAATACCGGTCAATGGTATTACTGCCTATACTACTACGGCCCTGCGCTTGAGCAAGGATCTTTTGGGACTGTTTGATGCCACAGACCAGCGCTACAATTTATTTACGGTACCGGGGTCGACAATATCGAGCTGGGAGGTGTATGATGGGCGCTACTTTTACCTGGACTATATCAAAAACGAAGGCCGCAATGTAGGCCCTTCAGTACCTGAAATGCTGCTGATCAAAGCGGAGGCTGCCGCACGGGACAATCAGCCTGCCGCGGCAATGGCACTGGTCAATCGTTTACGTGCCAGTAGAATTCTTCCGGGGTCAACGGTCAATCTGAGTGCGACAGATGCCGACGATGCATTGGTAAAAGTCATGCAGGAACGTCGTCGCGAGTTTATGTTCCGCATGCTGCGCTGGTGGGATATGCGTCGTCTCAAAGATGATACGCGCTTCCAGAAAACTTACACGCGTACATTCGGCGGAAGCACCTTCACATTGGCTCCGAATAGCAACCGCTATGTGTTTCGGATCGCCCAATACGAAATCAATTTAAGTCCCGAAATAGCACAAAATCCATAATATCGGATCAGCAGATCCATTATTGAAAAAGGAAGAATGAGAAATATGAAAAATAGGGTGATGAAAACTACATCTATATTGGCTTGGGCACTGATGAGTTGCTCCGTTGCCTTGGCGCAACAACAGAAACAGCCGCAAGTTTTTAAGGTGATTCCCGAGTTTCCAAAGGAACAAGATACTGTACAGCTCATATATGATGCTCGGAATACTGTGCTGAAGGATGCCGAAGATATCTCGGCACAGTTAACAGGCTATACCGATTTTAAATGGACGACGACGGACCTCAAGTTTACTAAAAATGACTCGGTATGGACTGCAAAATATATTCTTCCGGCACATTTGGGGCTGATGAATCTTGTTTTTAAATCGGGTACATTGGTAGATAAGGGTGGGGAGCAAACCTATTCCTATATCCTCTCAGCAAACGACAAACGCCAGATGTCGGGAGGAATGTTAGGCTGGGGCATGTTGCGCGCGCCGCATATTGTTGCAGGTGTACCTTACGTGGTGGATAGCACGTCTTATAAGACGGATGAAATTCTCTTGATGTGGGTGAAATATGAATTGCAGTATCATCCCGAAAACCGTTTTCGCGTGCTTTACGCTGCAGCAAGTGCCCTGAAGCATATGAATACGGCAGAATCCTTGGCTAAGCTCGATAAGGAGCTGAACACCCTGGAACAGATTCCTGATATCAGAGAAGAAGATCTGCTGGAAATCTATCGTGTCTACAAAAATGTTTTAAAGGAAAGCACAAAAGCGGAGGAAATACGGCAAAAAATTGTCGCGCAGTTTCCAAACGGTCAATATGTCAAGGATCAGCAGCGCCTGGCTGATTTTAATCTGATCCAAAAAGCAAAGACGGACGACGAACGCTTGAAAGCTGCGACGGATTTTATTGACAAACATCCTTATCAGGAAGCTGAAGTTGCTTTTAATGAGGCCAACCGGATCAGTTATATCAGCGCTTACTGGATCATTTCGGTGTATACAAGTATGAAAAAAGATCTTGCCAACTACAGTAAATATATGTCCAAGATAGCACCCTATGAAGCACTTTCTAATGTGATCTATCGTTCTTTGGACGTTCCCTATATTTCGCAAAAAAGTATGGGACCCGTCGAGATATTACCTTATGCACGTGTCATTATGGAACGTTTAAATTACTACAAGGATAATTTTCAAGGCGATAAATATGCGACATTGTATTATTCCAGTGCTCCTTTATTTGCCAAGATATTGGTGGACAATAAACTTTACGATGAAGCCTTTGTGTATGCTGCTGCTGCACAGAGCACGGCAAGCTACAAAAATGCGGACTTGAACGATACCTATGTACGCGTACTGGAAGGGCAGGGGAAGGCAAAAGAATTGCAGATGGCACTGGAGAAAAGTTATGCGATGAATCAGAGCTCGACGTATATGCTGGAACTGATGAAAAAAAGTTATAGCCTAAGACACAAATCGGATAAAGGCTATGATCAGTATCTTGCTGGTCTAAAAAATCCAGACAAAGGCAAAGAACTGAAGGAAAAAGTGCAGAAACTTTTAATCAACAAGGATATCGCAGATTTTGAGCTGTTGGATCAATATGGAAAAAAAGTACGCCTATCGGCCCAAAAAGGGAAAATTGTTGTGCTGGATTTCTGGGCATCTTGGTGCGCACCATGCAAGGGCGCATTTCCAGGTATGAAACTGGCGGTGGACCATTTCAAAAATGATCCGAATGTCGTCTTCTACTTTATTAATACACAAGAGCGCAAATCGAATATGAAAGATTATGTGACCAATTATATGAAAGAAAATAACTACCCGTTCACGGTATTGCTGGATGCGGATAGTAAGGCTTCGAAGGCAGCTGGCGTGGGGCCAATACCGCACAAAATGGTGGTGGGTCCAAATGGTAAACTTCGCTTTTCGGAGGTTGGCTACATGGGCAGCACCTCAGAGCTTGCCGATGAAATCATTGAAATGGTCAACATTTTAAAAGCAGGGAAATAAGAACATGAAAACAATTAAATCACTGCTGCTGGCCGCACTTTCATTGCTTTTTTATGGCCATATTTCAGCGCAGGCCATCAAGCAAAAGGAGGTTGTCTTTAAATCAAAAGCAGATAGTATTACCATCGGTGCTACCATTTCCTCGCCTGTCAAGGCGGGGAAATATCCGGCTATTATTATTGTGTCAGGTACCGGTCCACAGGACCGTGACGGTTCGATGGCCGGGACAAAGATGTTTGCCCGCATCGCCAATTACCTGACGCCAAAGGGGTATGTGGTTTTGCGTATGGATGACCGCGGTGTGGGGAAAACGACAGGCGGCTACCGCTATGCGACCACAGCAGATTTTGCGCTTGACGTATTGGGCGCGCTGCAGTTTTTGAAAACGGAAAAGAATGTTGACTTGAGACATATCGGCTTACTGGGACATAGCGAAGGGGGTGCGGTGATCTCGATAGCCGCTTCCCAAAGCAAAGATGTTGCTTTTTTAATCAGTTTGTCGGGTCTGGCTTCAAACGGACTGGAATCGCTTTTTGTGCAGAACGAAAACCTGGTCAATACGTCACCAATGACCGCGGTGGACAAAAAAAGATCCAATGAGATCAATCGGCTGATGTTTGCGACCGCCTTTCAATATGCCAAGTCGGACAGCATGGAGAGCAAGCTCAATGCGGTCTACAGCTATTGGAAGCAAAAGGATGATCTTTATTTTAAATCTTTAGGTATTGAACACGATCATTTCCGTTTTCCGATCTGGTCTTATGTGCAGCAGGCTATCGGACCTTGGTACCGCTATTTTGTCAGTTACGATCCGCGGATCTTTTTAAGTAAAGTAGATGTGCCGATCCTGGCGATCAATGGAAGTAAGGATGTTTTTGTGGATCCGGTTAATTTGGCTTATTGGAAACAGTATAGCAGCGCCGGTCAGCAGGGAAAAGTAACAACAATCCTGTTGCCAAATGTAAACCACTTATTGCAAGCCTGTCAGACCTGCCTGCCTGCGGAGTACACAAAACTTGGTGAAATGCCCGATAGTACTCTGGATGCAGTCGTGAAATGGCTAGACGAAACCGTAAAATAAAATGAAAAAGACCATGTATACGCTACTTGCTTTGTCGCTGATCGGAAATCTGGCTTTAGCACAACAGATTGATAATAGCAGGTCGATTGATCGGATTGTGGCGGCAATGAATAAGAAAGATGCGGCAGCGCTGTTGGGCATGATGGCCGATAGTGCAACGATCGGTAATCTGCCCAAAATGAATAACCAAGCTGCTGTGCCCGATATATTGAACAAATTCTCAACTATAAGTTCATTTCAAGTAATCGATCGGCATAAGCTTGCCAATGGGGATGAGCAGATCCAGCTTGACGTAACCTATCAGGATGGAAAGCCCGGCAAACCAAGTTTCTTATTTAATCGTGCCGGAAAAATTATAAATCTTGGCATTGTTAAAGGCCGCATGAAAGGCAATCCTGAAAAAGCATTGGCAGATGCATTAGAGAGTGCGGAGCAACCCGTGACAATGGTCGTTCCTTTTAAATTGGTGAATGGTTTGGTCTACCTAGAATCGACGTTCAACGGCACAAAGGGTTACTTTCAATTTGATAGCGGTGCCCCCGTTGTTATATTGCGCAAAAAATTTGTTCCAACAGAACAAATTCGTGCCGATGTTTCGGTAGATTTCGCAGGGATCGGTGGGCAGATGCAACAGGTGGTCTGGTCAGCAGGCAATCGAATTCAGATAGGGGGCATTGCACTCCAGGGGCTTGAGGCTCCAGTTGCTGAAATGGAGGATATGCAACTTGAAGATGGTAGTCCTATCTTTGGCTTGCTTGGCATTGGCATCTTGAAAAACTATCAGTTCACATTAGATTATGGACGGCAGGAGCTATTGCTCGAAAAATTGGATGACCGCGGTGATCTGCTATCGAAAGCAGTCGACAAAGGACCTTTGCTGGCCCAATATCCTTTACGCTTGAAACGGCATATCCCGATTGTGGATATTACCTTCGGCGGAAAGGCGTATCCAATGGGAATAGATTGTGGTGCAAATGCCAATGTGTTGAAAAAGACGTTGGAAACGGAACTAAAATCTTATATTGATTTTGAAGAAGGGGAGGTGGATATCAAAGGGGTGAATGGAATAAGCCAAGGCAATCGAATAGCGTTTCTAACCCATGCGAAAGTAGGTGAGCTAGATTTGCAGGATATGTATACCGTAATTACAGATCAGGCTATCGGTGGCGGAACAGGCCCCGATGCCTTACCGATAGAAGGCTTATTGGGAACTCCGTTTTTAAATCAGTACAAGATGACAGTAAACTTTCCTAAGAATATGATCAGTTTTTATTGACATACACTGGAATGCCTTTAGGATAGAAAGCTCCATTTTTAATAAGGGAAGAATCCTGTTTGTGGCCTTCTGTACTTTCCTAGTTAAGATAAGCATATTTATAGGCTATCTTTTTGACGAGCTTTCCTTCAATGGTAAAATGATGTTGTTCATAAGAAAGCTGTCCTCTCAAAAGCAGAGCTAACATGAGGAACGGGAATTTGATAAATTTATATGTTTTACGGGTAAAGTTTAAACCGGATCTTAGATTAAACTCTGAACGCAAAGATTTAATTTCTGTACATCTTAAAAAAATTAAATGAACCTTTTAAAGCTACTATCCGACGAGTTTAGAGGATATCATTATCATCCATTTTTTTTGAAAGCGATACGCACGACCACGACACTGATGCCCATCAATAAAGCAGCAAGAAAGAAAGGGGCTCCGGTAAATTTGAACGGTGCGCTATCCTGCGTAAAGTAATAAAACAGATTTGTCATCATTGGGGGACCTACAATTGCGGTGACACTTGCCAAACTGGTCAACGCTCCCTGAAGTTCGCCCTGTGCATTTGCAGGTACATTTTTTGTGATAACCGATTGCAGGGCAGGACCACATATACCGCCGGGACTATAAGGAATCAGGAAAGCAAACATCATCCAGCCTTCACTGGCAAATGCAAATAAAAGCAGGCCTATTGCGTAACATAGTAGGCCATAGTAAATACTTCTTTGCTCACCTAATTTAGGCGACGTCCACCGGATCAGACCTCCCTGTACCAGTCCCAACAGTAATCCGAGCAAACCCAGCGAATAACCCACCATTTGCTCATCCCATCCAAATTTATACATCGTAAAAAAATGCCAGTTGCTCTGCACGGCGTGGATACCGATGTAAGTCAATATTAATGCCGTCACAAGACCGGAGATCTTCGGATATCTCCCTAAAAAATTAAAGGAACCAATTGGATTGGCACGTTTCCAATCAAATGGTCTCCGTTTTTCTTTATCCAAACTTTCAGGCAGAATAAGATAGCCATACATGAAATTCAGAAGACATAGGCCTGCTGCAGCAAAAAATGGAACCCTCGCCCCAAATTGACCAAGCAGACCGCCGATTAATGGACCGAGTATAAAACCGAGCCCCAGTGCGGCCCCGATCATCCCAAAGTTTTTACCTCGATCTTCATCTGTTGATATGTCCGCTATATACGCACTGGCGGTCGACATGCTGGCACCCGTAATCCCTGCAATTATCCTTCCCAGAAATAGCCAGCTTATCGTGGGAGCTAGCGCCAGGAGAATATAATCTACGGTAAATCCAAAAAGTGAGATTAAAATAATTGGCCGTCTTCCGTATCTGTCGCTGAGGTTACCTACGATAGGCGAAAATAAAAATTGCGTAAAGGCATAGGCAAAACCGAGCCATCCACCGTAGGCGGCCGCTTCGCTGATATCCGCATGTATAAGTTCTTGAATAAGTTTTGGAACCACTGGAAGTATGATTCCCCATCCTGTAATGTCGATCAGCAGGGTCACAAATATAAAACCGATAGCTGCTTTTTTTGTTGCGATTTTCATGCTGTAAAAGTAGGCAGCAATCCATCGCTGATGGTTTACACTTTTATGGTCTGTATGTACAATTTGTAAGATCGGGCAGATTATTACGGTCGGTTTCTGAAAACACCGGGTGAGGTGCCGGAAAGACGTTTAAAGAATCGGCAAAATATGCTTGGCTCATCAAAATTTAGCTGGTTGCTGATCTGTTTGATCGACAGGCTGGTGGTTTTGAGTAAGGTCTTGGCATGCATGAGTGTGATATAATCAATCCATTGTAAGATAGACTTTCCCGTTTTCCGTTTGAGGAAAGTAGAGAGGTATTGTGGTGTGAGATGGAGTTTCTCCGCATAAAAATAAACACTACGCTCTTGGGTGGCATATTTTGAAATCAATAGATAGAAGTCATCAATAATTTCATGCGGACGGCTTTTTACAGGATTATTGTGATCAGCTAAAGCGGTATAAGACTCGGCGATCAGGCTCATTAGTGAAATGACAAGATGCCGTAGCATTTCAATTTTTTTAGGGCTTTGATTTTTGTGATATATCTTCTGTATGAGACTTAGCAATTCATCTTTTATGGTCATTTCTTCAGCTTGAATACTTAGTACAGGCTGCCAGCGAATCTGGTTGTTCATAACAAAATCATGCAGCATCGGAAATGCTGTAATAAAATCCAAAGAAAGACCGATGGAAATGATCTCCGCATTTTCAGTCATGGATAACGTCTCTATCATTAATTGAGGTTGCACAATAGCAATCTGGCCTGCACAAAGCTCGTGCTCCAAGAAATGGATACGGGCTTTCATAGAACCATTGACCATGAATGCAAGAATCAATCCATCAAATAGGCGTGGATGTTCTGCATACGCTTGCCCTTTGACTTGCTTTTGCTGGAGCACAGCAATTCCTGCTATCTTTTTGGAAAGATCAATATTGTATAGTTTATACACATTGTCGGAGGTAAGGGATAGAGCCATATTCAAATATCGTCAAATTCATTTGTATGGCAAATCTCGACTTTTCGTTATCTCCCCTCTATGCAGATGAAAATGCTGGGCCACAAGGATACGTTCCAATTTATTCGTACGTGTAAATTTGTTTCGCTAGCTTTGTCGTTCACCTAACGATTGAAGAAAGCCCTAAATGGATAATATCATCGCATCTATACACACGCATTTTGATATAAAAAGCGAGCCTCTAGAAATATTGCTGAGCAATTTAAACTTGCTGCATGTTCCCAAAAAGACAAAGCTGATACAGCCAGAAAGAAGTGATAAGAATATTTATTTTGTCGAAAAAGGTATTGCCCGGGCCTACACCATACGCGATGGAAAAGAGGTCACTTCCTGGTTCAGCAAAGAGGGCGATCTTCTTTATTCAACAAATAGTTTTCATGGACCCGTATCAGGTTATGAGACTGAAACAGTACAGGTGCTTGAAGATTCGGTCTTATATTATATGGCAATTGATCAGTTGGAAATACTTTGCCGTCACCATATTGATATTGCCAACTGGATGCGGTATGTACATCAGAGAGCCTTTTTGGAGATGGAACGTCGCTTAATCAATCGGTTTTATCTGTCGGCCGAAAAACGTTATGAAGATTTTATGGCAAATCACTCAAAATTGATCCAACGGGTAAATTTAGGGTATATAGCGTCCTATCTTGGAATATCACATGTAACGCTATGCGCTTTGCGAAAGTAATGCTATTTTCTTTAAGTACTTAAAAATTCCTCAGAGAAGGATTGTTTACTTTTGCATCTTAACCAACTGTTTTGAGGATGCAAACTTCTATTTCTAGTGTTGATAAGTCCAGAATCGTCTGGGTCGACGTGTTGCGCTTTATTGCTATATTTATGGTGATTGCCATTCATTGTTCAGATCCATTTAATGTATCGGCTGAAGCCAGGTCTAATCCAGATTTTAACTATTGGGGATCCATCTACGGATCAATGCTCAGAGCCTGTGTGCCGCTTTTTGTAATGATTACGGGATTATTGGGATTTCCATCAACAGTCATTTCGGATGTATTTGCCTATGCGCCCAAAGACTCCGCGCAGACATTTGAAAATGCACTTGTTCAAATTTCTTTAATTCCAGTCAAATTTAATGTATATACCGTACCGATGTGGTATATCTATATGCTGATCGGTTTATATCTTTACATGCCATTCTTTTCGGCATGGGTGGAAAAATCAACTCCAGGACAGCAAAAAGTATTTTTTGGAATTTGGTTATGTACACTGTTTTTGCCTTATGCCTATTCATTTTTCTCAAAAGAGCTATTCGGTCTTAGTGCATGGAATAGTTTTGGTACATTTTATTATTTTGCTGGATTTAATGGATATCTCTTACTCGGATATGTATTGCCCCGTAGTCTGAAAGTATGGTCTCTTCGCAGAACCCTTTTAGTGAGTATCCCTTTATTTATTATCGGTTATGCGATTACATATAGTGGTTTTAAATGGATGGCAACCGATCCAGATTCCAGTGAGGAACAGATCGAACTGTTTTTCTTATACTGCTCTCCTCAGGTATTCATGATGACTTTAGCCATCTTTTTGCTTGTACGAACATTTAAGCTGAGGTCAGAAAAATGGAGAAACGTCTTTTCAAATATTACGAAATGCGGTTTTGGAATTTATCTGGTACATTATTTCATTGTGGGGTTTGGCTATTGGTTGTCTGAAGTACTTTCTGTCCCAATATCGCTGAAGATCCCCATTACTGCGGCCATTGTCTTCTTGATCTCCTGGGGCTTTGTGGCTTCTTTTTATAAAATCATGCCCAGGGCATCGAAATGGATTTTTGGATAATTATATATGATCAGATCTTGCTAGATATCAATGAGGAAATCAAAGATATGGTATGTTTAGTGAATTTAGGTAAGTGTAGCTATTGTGATAGTCATTGAATTCTATAGTCTCGGTACGACATGTTATTCATTCGGTTTAGATCAACAGGCAACAGCATATCTATATTCAGAAAATCTCCCATAATAGTACTGGTGAGAGGTGATGACATCAAATCAGGCAGCAAATGGTGGGCTTTTAGCTCTATCTAAAATGATTGACGATGACCAGGATTTTATAAGGGCCAATGATCATTATCCAAAATGTTAGATAAGACTACCAAATAAATCAATTAGTAATGTAAATTAGAGAAGTCCAGTGGTTGGAAAATTGAAAACATACAAATAGACCGTTCAATAAATCCTTTATATGCATGTACTAACAAATAGTAAGAATATCTCTGCCCTTATTGTGTTATTTGCTTTTCTCAGCAATACCACATTGGTGGCTCAAGAAAAGTTAAATGCCTATTTTGATCATCTTTTCCAAAACAATAAAATGATGGGTACTGTAGCGATATTGCACAACGATAGTCTATCTTATACAAATTCAATAGGCTATGCTGATATTGATTCCAAAAGAAAAAATGATAGCAATACAAAATTTCGAATAGCGTCCAATACAAAAACTTACACGGCTGTTTTAGTTCTTAAGGCTGTGGAAGAACAAAAGCTACGTTTGGAGACCTGTCTTTCGACATTTTATCCCCAAATTAAAAATGCCGAAAAGATCACTGTAGAACAATTGTTGAAGCATCGTAGTGGGATATTTAACTTTACTGATATCGAGGGGGAGGAAATATGTGAACAGGAATATCATACAGAAGCAGAATTTGTCAGCTATGTTGAAAATACAAAAAGCAATTTTGAACCAAATACCGCCTACGAATACAGTAATACGAATTATGCGCTATTGGGATTTATACTGGAGAAAATATATCACAAGTCTTATGCAACACTATTACAGGAAAAGATATGCAAACCCCTTAAATTAAGCAATACATATTTTTCGACTGAGACAGATATAAATAAAGATGAAGCGATATCGTATAATATTCAAAATAGGTATATTGAAAATTCAAGAGTAAATTTTTCCAATCATCCTGCTAGCGGTGGTATAGCAACCACAGCTGTAGAACTTAATAGATTTCTTTCAGGTCTATTTGAGGGTAGGTTAATTTCAAAGCAGAGCCTTGCCTTGATGCTACCCGAAAATAAAGGGGAATATGGAATGGGAATTGAAAAAGCACGATTTAAGAATCCAATAGGATATATTCATGGAGGTAGAATTGAAAACTATTTCTCGGATTACTGGTATTTTCCGGCGGAAAAGTTGGGGATCGTGACTTTATGTAATGCCGTTAATATTAACCTGAGCCAGATCCAAAATACACTCATCCAATTTGCTTATGGCGGAGATCCCATCTTACCTGATTTCAATAAAACAAAAGACCTGACAGAGGAGCAGTTTCGCCAGATAGCAGGAACCTATCGGTATAAGGATGGTAATCAAACGATCACGATTTCGTCAGATGGTACACATTTAATCGGTCAATCATCAGAGAATGGACAGATGTATGTCCCTTATCACTATAAAACAGACCATACGTTTGTGTATGACGATGAAGGTACCATCTTAGAATTTATACCATATGAACAGCGACTGATGTTGAAAGAGGGGGATTTGGTTTTTGAGTTCAAGAAAATATAAGTAATATCTGGAATAGCTATGTTCAACATATCAAATGGATCAATATGCAGGAGCAGAGCGCAAATTATAATTAATATATTGTAAACAAAAATAGAATACTTATATGGTCGAAAATACTTTATTAAAAAACATTTCGAAATATATAAATCTTAAGCAAGATGAGATTTCAGCTTTCGAAAGTTTTTGGACTGAGAAAACATTGGAAAAGGGAGACTATCTTTTACGTAACGGCGATACCTGTCGTTACGATAGTTATGTCGTTTCGGGAGCATTGAAAGCATTTTACATCAATGCTGACAATGGCAATGAGGAAATCTTGTTTTTTGCTATCGACGATTGGTGGGCCTCTGACTTAAATAGCTTTTCGAAGCAGAGGCCATCCATATACAACATACAAGCCATAGAAAAAACGACCATTTTACAGATTAGCTATTATTCTTTTCAGCAGCTACTGGCAGAAATCCCCTCTTTGGAACGGTACTTTCGAATAATATTGGAAGGTTATCTGGGGACATTGCAAAAGAGAATTATCTATAATAATGTGTACGATGCCGAGAGCAGATATTTTGCCTTTTTAGAAAATTACCCTAAAATAGCGTCCAAAGTCCCTCAATATCTGATTGCATCCTATTTAGGTGTGTCGGCTGAATTTATAAGTCGCATTAAGAAAAAAAATAAATCGTCTTGACCTAGGTCAATTTTTTCTCCATCAATTACCGTCAACTTTGCTTCATACTATTTAAGAAGCAATGAAACATCATCCTATTTTTCAGAACGCCATTACATGGCGAAGAGAATTGATTAACCGCACTGTAGTTGCGCCCATGTCACGTGTAAGCGCTACTGCTGATGGCTTGGCTACAGACGAAATGATGGACTATTATTCCGCATTTGCAATTGGAGGATTTGCAGTTATCATTACCGAGGGCATCTACACCGATGTATACGGCAGTCAGAGTTATAACAACCAACCTGCACTTGTAAACAATGCACAAAGCACTTCATGGGAAAAGATAACCTGTGCTGTCCATCAATCGCCCTCTCTTATTTTCGCACAGTTAATGCACGGAGGTGCTTTATCGCAATATAGTGAGGACACCTTAGCCCCGTCTGCGCTAAAACCTGTTGGTGTAAAGATGGCTTCCTATGGTGGCGAGGGGGCATTTCCAATCCCAAAAGAAATGGACTTGACGGATATTGAAAGAACGAAACAGGGCTTTATTAACGGAGCTATAAACGCTTATAAGGCAGGATTTGACGGTGTAGAAATTCACGGAGCAAATGGTTACCTCTTAGACCAGTTCCTCACACCGGAACTGAACCACCGTATCGACCATTACGGTGGCACTATGCATAACCGTTTCCGTGTTATTGCTGAAATTATTGCTGGTATAAAGGCAGCAGTACCAGAGGATTTCATTGTAGGTCTACGGGTTTCAGAGGGGAAAGTAAATGACCTTACCTACCGATGGACACAGGGTATTGAAACGGCTAAAGAACTGGCAGATGAAATAAAAGCGAGCCAGCCCGACTTTGTTCACGTAGCGGTGCAGACGGGTGAATGGGAACGGGATAGCTTTCTCGAAGACGGAACATCATTGGCATCGGTTATCCGGCAGGCAACGGGCCTACCTGTAATCGCCAACGGTGGTTTCCATAACCTTGATAAAGCGCAAGTTGCCTTGCAAGATAATCACGCAACACTAATCGCTATCGGAAAAGCAGCTTTGGCAGATCCCTATTGGGTGGTGAAAACGATGAATGAGTTACCGATAATTCCATTCCATCGGGATATGTTATGGCCAGAGGCAACCCTTAGTCACACACAGAAAATTATCAAAGAATTAGGCCTTGAAAAATAACTAATCAGGGAACAACTGAAATGGACAGGCTATTTGTTATGGCACATTGTTTAGATTATGTGCCATAACAGGAAAGTTGTTTACACAGACGAATACGTATCAAACTTTAAATAAAGAAAAAATGAAACCTGCATGTGCCACCATAGAAAAGGGGATATAGAAAAATCAACTCATGCAAGCCTCGTCAACACTAAAAAACAAAATATTATCATGAAAATTTCACAAATTAAAATTACGCCGGATGCATATGAACCTTTCCGTCTGGCACAGGGACATCGTGTAGGTGATTTATTGTTTATTTCGGGGCAGACCGCTATCGGCAAGGATGGAAAGCTAATAGGCATAGGCGATTTCGATGCCCAGGCAGAAATGGCCTTTGAGAACTTGAACAAAGTATTGAAAGCTGGAGGTTCAAGTTTAAAGAACGTGATTAAAGTCACTATCATGCTCCGGGATATGAAAAACTTTGAGAAGATTGTCGAATTGAGAGGCAAATACTTTACTCCTCCTTATCCGGCAGATACTATTTTTGAAGTATCGTCATTGTTTTCGCCGGATGCATTGATTGAGATTGAAGCCATTGCTGTGGCTGATGCGGCGGCAAATTGGGAAAAATAATACAAAATAAAATCCGTCACAAAAAGGAGTGGATAAATAGTATCTCCGTCTTATTTAGTATGGTTATTTATATACAACGATATATAAATAACCATGCGTTTTTAAGTAACAATAATTCTGTATCTTAGTATTTCCTGATATACGAAGTCTGATATGAAAATTAACCTTACATTTCATAATTGTCAATTTTCAATTTGGACGGAGCAGCATTCCCGGGACTATACTAATTTTTATACATCTTCCTTATGAAACACAAACATTCAGATAACTTTGATTTGCTCAGATATTTAAGGTTTCAAAAAAATGAAGGCTATACGGCGCCTTATTATTTGGCATCAAAAACGTGCTTGGAAGAATTGCAAATCACCCGTCCCTTTAAAAACTACTTTTATACTATCGGTCTCTACTACGGTGAAGGGGCTCGCATCAGGATAGGCACTACTGATTATGATTTAACATGTGGAAGCCTGTTAACGATTGGCCCCGGAATGACTTGTCAATGGCTCAATACCAGCTTCCCCCCAAATGACACGCTATTTTTTTATGATGATATTTTTGTAAATAATTTTAGCAGGTCATTTTTCTATTCCCTTGAGTTTTTTTGCCCCGATGAAAAGAGTGTAATCCAACTTTCCGAAAGGCAATTTGAGGAAATGCAACAGCTTTTCAGCACGCTTCGGGCAATTGCTGATAGGCCCGAAGCAGTATCGGGAATACTATATTCAATCCTGATTATTTCACAGAAATATTTCTGGAACCTTTATCGGGGCAATAAAAAGGAACTCAACGGTAAAGAACATACCGTTGTAAAGTTTAGGGAATTGGTTTCAAAAAATTTCTCGCAGTATAAAGATGTTGCTTTTTATGCGGAACAGTTGCATATATCACCAAAATACCTGAGCGAAATTTTAGTTGAATACACCGGGCTTTCGGCAAAAAAATGGATTGAGTTTCATATCATGCAGGAAGCAAAGTACCTGTTGAGCTTTTGGAATATGTCTGTCAAGGAGGTGTCGTTTCAACTTGGCTACACAGACTCTTCTCATTTTTCCCGAGCATTCAGAAGCTATGAAGGTCAGCTCCCCTCCGAATTCAAAAATACGGTTGAAAATCCAAAGTAATCGCGGGTTCTACATCAAAAACAGAAAAAACTACGTTTTTTACCGTGATACTTACTGTGTTGACGGCCAGGTTCCTTCATATCTTTGTATGGTGTGAAAAAATGTACAACAAAGTTTAGCTATCATGTTCTATCGGGATCAAAAACGCTGTCGAAAATGCCCCGTAGCATATCAGTGTTTCTTTAGTTAAGTAAGAAAATTACCCTAAATAAGTTGTCACGTTTTCAGCTTCTAACTTGTCAATAAATTAAACAGTGGCTGACTGTAATCATTTTCCGGCACAGCTGGGCAAACACAAGGAGATCAAAAAGAAACGATGAAAGAAACCACGATAATAAAACACTTGTTGGCCTGCTTGTTTTTCAGCATGTGGTATTTGCATTGCGGAGCGCAAATACCCGTAGAAATCACTGTAGGGCATTCGAGTTACTATTATCAGCATATGTTTTCCGCTAAAATCATTGCGGAAAAGCCGTTTGGATTTTTTAATACGTCTTCTATTTTGCTTCCTTACCACAAAAAACGTGGGATCGAAGTGATGAGCCAATCCTATCTTACATACGAAATAAGTAAACGCTGGTCAACCGGTTTGGGTTCTATTTATGCACCGGGAAATCGGTTTGTGCCTTCGGCTTTTGTTTGGTATTTCAATAAAAAAAATGATATATCGTATCTCATTTTTACGAGGATTGATGTTTGGTCTAAACCCAGTTTTGAGCTGTTTGGTTTTGTGGAATATGAAGGTAGCAAAAATCAGGATTTCAATCTTTATGCGCGTTTGCAGCTTCAATATATTACTTCAATGCATTGGAATGGGCACTTAAAGAGTGTGCAATATGCAAGATTAGGAGTGGACAATAAAGATGTACAATACGGTTTGGGTATAAACTTTGACCAATACGGACCACATACTAAACACTACAGTAACTTTGGACTTTTTGTACGAAGAGTATTCTAAAAGAACTTTTAAAATACAATTAAAGATGACTATCGTTAACAACAAAACAGAAACACCTCACAACAAAAGGAAGAGCGTAACGGTACTTGGATCGGAATCGCAATATTGACAAATGTAAACCGTTGATCCGAGTAGGAGCTAAAACTGCAGAAACCCTTGTTGGAGCAGTTGCTGCCAGCAACACGATTGTGATTTGCCTGTTAGACAATAATCTCTGCGTATGCAAGAAATCAAGAACCTTATGGACCGTAGCATAGCTGACGGGCATGGGACGCTGGGATTTTCGAGTTTATTTGAACTATTAGGGAAACAATAGCAATTTCCTGCATTAACCTCAATAATTGAATGCAAACATGAAATGAACTAGAATAAAAAAGAATAAAATGATGAAACAGAATTTTTTTAGTACACACAATGATTATACAGGTCTGATTATTCGTCTGACAATAGGTATCGTTATGTTTCCACACGGAGCGCAGGCCATGCTGGGCTGGTTTGGTGGCTTTGGGTTTATCCAAACTTTGGAAAATTTGCAACAGATGGGACAGCCATGGCTGGTGGGGCTATTAGTGATTTTAATTGAGTTCTTTGCGCCGGTTTTTATTATAATAGGCTTTGCCTCACGTTTTTGGGCGATCGCAATGGCAGGTCTTTTTACTGGGATAATTTTATTGGCAGGCCATCTTGAGCATGGCTTTTTTATGAACTGGTTTGGTGACAAGGAGGGCGAGGGATTCGAATATCATTTGCTGATGATTGGCTTATGCCTGGCACTATTCATCCAGGGCAGCGGAAAATATTCACTTGACAATTTGATATCCAAAAAATCATAGCTTAAATTTAATCAACGATGATTCCTATTCATGAACTTTTGTGGTTTGCTTTAGCAGCCCTCCTGATGGTTATCAGTCCGGGGCCAAATATGATTTATCTTATTTCCCGAAGTATCACGCAAGGCAAAACAGCCGGGCTTGTTTCCCTGTTAGGTGTTATAAATGGTTTTCTATTTCATATCGTCCTGGCAGGATTTGGGTTGACGGCTATATTATTGGCTGTTCCCTTTGCATACGGGATACTGAAAATTTTGGGCGCTATTTACTTGTTGTACCTAGCATATCAGGCCATTAAACCCAATGACAAGACATTTTTCGAAGTGAATGGACATGTTCCCAAAGATAGGCCTCGAAAACTGTTCCTGATGGGCTTTTTTACCAATGCGTTGAATCCCAAAATGGCTGTATTTTACCTGTCGTTTTTCCCTCAATTTATCAAGGCCGAATATGGTTCCATATTTGGTCAGAGCATGATATTGGGTATTACACAGATTATCATTAGCTTCACTATTAATTTTATTATTGTAATGACCGCCGCAAAAATGGCTTCTTTCCTTACAAAAAATCCACTTTGGGTAAAAGTACAAAAGTGGTTCATGGCCAGTATATTGACTATTTTGGCAATAAAGATGGTGCTTTTAAAAGCTAAATAATCATACACAAGACCAATAAATATGGAAAACAGAATAGACATACAACAGCTGGAGCCGGATGCATTCAAAGCAATGTTCGCTCTGGAAAATTACCTGCAACATTCGGGGCTTTCTAAAACGCATTTCTATCTGATTAAAATTCGCGCATCACAAATCAACGGTTGTGCTTTTTGTATCAATATGCACACTTCAGATGCATTAAAGCATGGCGAAACCGCACAGCGAATTTTTCTGCTCAACGCCTGGAAAGAAACCGGATTATTTACCGAAGAAGAGAAAGCAATTTTAGCCATAACCGAGGAGGTGACCTTAATCAGCCAAGATGGGTTAAGCGATGAAACGTACAGACAGGCCGAACAACTTTTTGATGGAAACCAAATTGCACAAATCATCATGGCAGTTGTTACCATAAATGCTTGGAACAGGATTGTGATCAGTACAAAAAAACGCTAGAATAAACAGAAAACGAACTAAAAAGATACTAAATTATGCAAACAATTTCCAAATCGCTAAAAAGATTATTATCCGCCCTTATACTCTCCAATATCATTTTTATGGCGAGTATCGTCTACTTATACTTAGACAACAAGCAAAACATTAATGCGGAAAGAATAAATATTAATGATGCTTCGGGAAAAAATCGAATCGTTATTGCAAACACGGACCATATTCCACAACCCATCGTTGCTGGAAAAACCTATAAACGAGCTTACGCACCGGCAGGTCTTATATTTTATGACAAGAACGGCGACGAAAGAGGAGGTCTTGCCATAACCGATAACAAGGAGACCAACCTGAACGCGCTCGCATTTGACTATCAGAATGCCGATGCCATCGGTATACTGGCGCAGGACAATAAACACGACAACTATTTCAGGGCCGGTCTATTGATTAACGATAAAGACCTGTCCGGTAAACCCGGCCATAACATCAACCGGATCAACCTGCTTACTGAAAATGGAAATGCGGCTTTGGTGATGAAGGATAACAACGAAATACCGCGGATTATTCTAAAGGTTGATAGTCTAGGCAACCCGTCTATCGAAATGTTTGACAAAAGCGGTAACCTGAACTGGAAACAATAAATACAAGTCCTATGAAAAAAACATTAAAAACCATCATTCTTATTGTGTCTATCCTTATGGCGATGAAAACTTTTGGTCAACATAAAAATCAATTCAAAATGGAACAGAATAACAGAGAAGAGCGCACTGTTACAGAACAGGTGGCCGTCATTGATAAAATTAGCATTCCCCAAAAAGCTATCGCGGCGTATTCCGAAAAATCACTTTTCATCAGGAATACACTAAGGCAGCAGCCCGGCTTTGTAAAGTATGAAATCTTTCAACAGAAAAGCGATAGTGGAAATCTTCGAGTCATTACGGTTGCCATCTGGTCAGATCGGCAGTACATGGATGATGCCAGATTGGTCATACGGGAGGAGATGCAAAATGCAGGTATTAATATGCCCGCGTTTTTAGAACAAAATGGCATTTCGATGGAAAGAGATATTTATCAGGCTGTCGAGGAGTAAGGGCAAGGATTTTAAAGCATATTCCGTAATTGACTTGAAATAATTGGATTACGCAAGAAACGGATTTTAATGAATGTCGGATATCGTTAATTTTAAAAAGAACATAAAAGCTCAGTAAAAATCTTAAAAGGTACAATACATGCATATTAAAAGTTATCCCTCCATTTTATACTTCGGCACACCAGTAGTACTTATCAGTACTAAAAAACCCGATGATACAGCTAATCTTGCGCCTATATCTTCGATTTTCTGGTTGGGTTGGAGGTGCATCATTGGGCTTGGGGCTTCATCTCAAACTGCCCAAAACCTTTTGGAAACCAAAGAGGCCGTCTTAAACCTGCCATCGGTAAACGAAGCAAAGGCCGTGAACCTATTGGCCAGAACAACGGGGTCTAATCCTGTTCCTCCGTCTAAAATATTAAAGGGGTATCGTTTCGAAAAAAATAAATTTGAAATAGCCGGATTGACAGGAACCCCGGCCGAAACCATCAACGCCACCCGGGTTAACGAGTGCCCTGTACAAATGGAAGCTGTTGTCATGGCCATTCATAAAATGGCAGAGGATCAACCATTACAGCAAGGGAAGATTATCACATTTGAACTAAAGATAAACACGGTATTTTTGGATAAATCAATTACTATGGATAATCATTCAAATCGGGTTGATCCCGATAAGTGGAAACCTCTTATTATGAGTTTTCAGGAGTTTTATACACTTGGCGATAAAGTACATGAATCGACACTCGCAGAAATTCCAGAAAATTTATACAATACCTACGACAGGCAATCAACTCAAGCAGAAGTTTAATGAATATTAATAATGAATAAGAAATGATAACAAAGGATGAAATTTTAAATCTCGAGAACATACTTTACGGAGCCATCAAAAATAATGATACGGAAATACTCGACAACCTATTGCATACTGATTTACTTTTTGTAGTTCCCAGTGGTCAGACAATAACGAAGGAAATAGATTTGCAAACTTATCGCGAGGGAAATTTAAAAGTCGAGGAAATCATTCCCAAAGTAGAAGAACTGAATATTATAGCGGATTTGGCTGTTATTGTTTTGCAGATGGATTTAAAAGGAGACTATAATAATAAGCCTTTTGAAGCTAAATATAGATATATACGTTTTTGGAAAAAGTTTCCCGACGGCATAAAAGTAGTTGGTGGAAGCGGAATGGCTATTTAATCAAAATCTGGTAAAACAGTAAGTATTTAATAAAGATTTGTGTATGTTTCTATTTGCACTTTAGATGAATAAGATGAAAGAAAAATTCCTTATAGTTTTGATAATGATCCCAATCAGCTGGCAGTTTTGTACAGCCCAGATTAATTCTATCAAGGAGTACAATCGTATCGAATTAAATGGTGTCAGACACGGCGTATTTATTAAAAGTAGTAATTCATTAAATCCTGTTTTGCTAATATTGCATGGTGGTCCCGGCTTTTCCGATTTTTATTTTTGGCAAACACACAATAAGGAATTGGAACAGCGCTTCACGGTGGTTACTTACGACCAAAGGGGAACAGGCTTATCTTACAACGATACACTACCGCCCGGAAGCATAACCATTAAACAACTTGAAGATGATGCGCTAAGTTTAATACTGATCCTTAAAGAGCGTTTTAAGAAAGATAAAATATATTTGGTTGGTTATTCTTTTGGTTCTATTATGGGCATGCATCTGATTCAAAAATATCCATCGCTATTTCAGGCTTATATTGGTGTGGGACAGGTCACCAATATGTATTTGAATGAAAAGGTTTCGCTAGGCTATTCAATTCAACAGGCCACATTGAAAAAAGATAGTGTAGCAATGGCTCAATTGCAAAAGCTCCGTAAGCACTATCCGTCTCGCTCCAAAAATGAATTATCAGACCTGTATTTATCAAGAAAATGGCTCAGACACTTTCATGGTGATTTTTGCGAAGGCAGCAATGTTGGTAAGCTCTATGAAAATATGGATTCCTTTGCCGAGCAATATTATCAAGATAGCCTGATAGCCAAGGGGCAAGCCTTTACAATGAATGCAATTTGGGATGAAGTAATGCAGATAGATTTATTTAAAACGGTTCCGGCAGTAAAAGTTCCCGTTTACTTTATCGCCGGTCGGTGTGACTATAATGCCCCCTCCACACTTGCATATAAATTTTTCAGGAAATTAAAAGCGCCTCAAAAACAATTCATCTGGTTTGAAAACTCAGGGCATTATGCAGCATTTGTAGAACCAGAAAAATTTAATAGAATCATCTTACAGGAAGTGTTGCCAGATTAAGAAATTAAAGATACTAAGCTCGCTTCACATGTTACTCAGTTCAACACTCATCAATTTGAACTCTTTGGTATAAACTTTTCTTTCTCTTGACATAAGTCTGTTAAGTTATTCGATTCTCTTAACTTAATGTGCAGTCAAATGTAGTAAACTCAAACTGCGAAATGTAGGCTCAGGGGAAACAGCAGGCTATGACGCTATCGTTTTCCTAAAAAAAACATGCAACGCATTCCTATTAGGGAAAAGTTACTGTTCATTTGGCGAATGAGAGCAATCACAAGTATCCCTTACGATTGGCCAATATTCCTCGGATAGTTGCCAGAACGATATTATTTGGCAATTCGCTATTTCCATAATATATTTTCTACAATTTTTTTCATTTCGTTGCATTGATCTTCATTTGTAAAATACACATAGCCAAACTTCTTGTCAGGATCAATCCTAAATGAAGAAGTGTACCCCAGATTATTTCCTCCGTGCCAATAATTTACTGTATCATTTAATCTCACAACAGCCATGCCCAAAGTCCATGCATCAACTCCGAAGTATTTCCTTACCGGATTGTTTTTGTCCATAGAAATTACAGGTTCAAACATTTCCTTAAAATCAAATTTACGGTTCATTAAATAGATCAAGAATTTTGAATAATTTGTAGTATTTGCAAATAAACCACCTGCAGGATCAAAATAACTTCTGTCTCTTTCGTCTTTTACATACTGCATTTTTTGATAACCATCCGCCAGATTTTGTTCAACCTTTGGTGTGAGTATAAAATGAAAGTTTTTCAACTTTAGTTCTCTTGCGACTATATCTTGGAAAACAGCATCCAGGTTTCTGAACGTATTATTGCTGAGTTTTGCAATCACTCTGGCAAGATAAACATATGCTTCGCCTGAATAGGAGAATTGAGTTCCGGGGTCAAATTGTAATTGCATTTTTTCGTTGGTTTCGCTCCAGTTGGGCAAGCCGGTTGTATGGCTTAAAACCATTCTCGTTGTAATTTTTTTGTAACGCTCGTCTTCGATATTATCAGCTGCCAAATATTCAAATAAAGGTTTGTCAATGTCTAGTTTGCCTTGTTTAGCCAATTTAAGTATGAAGAAGGCAAAAACAGGTTTTGATAAAGATGCTGCTTCAAAAAAGGTCGATCGGGTTACCCTTTTCTTAGAAACGATATTTGTTATTCCAAATCCTTTATTAAATACAACTTTTCCGTTATTGATAATAGCAATGGACATGCCCTGAACCTGTAACGAATCCATTGCAATTTTTATTTTTTTCTCAAAATCAACCACTGTTAATTGAGCACCATTAAATGTTTTAATCTGACTAAAACTAATTTGGTGAATTAAAATACATACCAACAATACATACTTCTTCATAATGTTTCTAATGTCGTAAATGCCTCAGCCATTTGGTGTACCGACGGATAATTATATATCTATTTCAATGTATTTTTTATATCATTCAGAAAATCAACTATCGGGAAGGCATCACCTTGGTTTGTAAGGGCAATTATGGTGTTATTGTTTTTTAAATCTCTCCAAAATAGACTTCTGAAACCCGCCAGCCCGCCTGTATGTTGGGCAATCATCACCCCACTGGATTTTTCAATAAACCAACCTAAGCCATATTTAGAATTGCTGCCATTTTTCAAAATAGGTGTTTGATAGAGTAGCTCCGTACTTTTTTTTGATAATAATTGATCAGCCCTTAATGCTTTGTCTAATTTATACAGGTCATTTGCCGTAGAAAAAATGCCGCCGTCTCCTGTTGTCAGGATGGAATAGTCATCCACTATTTTATTTCTGTTATACCCGATAGCCCTATTGGGAATACTGGCATTTTCCTCATAAACAGTTGTGTGAGACATTTGTAGAGGTTTGAATATATTGGTTGTCAAAAATTGTCCATAGGACATTTTAGAAATATTTTCAACAATTAATGCCAGAATGATGTAGCCGGAATTACTGTATTGAAATTTTGTTCCGGGTTCAAATGCTAAACCATCCTGACTATGAAGCCAATGGATTACATCGCTGTTTGTCAGTCCTTTCTTGATGAGCAGATTTTCGTAATCTCTTATCCCCGATGTATGATTTAGCAATTGCTTTATGGTAATGCCATGAACATAAGCGGGAAGATTATCAATGAGCTTTTCTATTTTATCATCGAACGAAAGAAGGCCTTTTTCTATAATAAGAGTAATGCAAATGGCAGTAATGGCTTTGCTTAATGAAGCAATATATAACGGGGTTTCTTTTGTTAGAACAGCTTTGGTATTAAAATCTCGGTATCCGAAAATTGTATCAATAACGATTTGATTATTTTGAGCGACTAATATGCTGCCGTTGAACTTTCCGTTCCGATAATAGCGATTAATGACATCATCCGGCGTTTGCTTTTTAGCTTGGCATCCCATTAGAACGAAAAATATCAAAAATGAGATAATATGAAAATACTTCATAAAATATTCATTTTTATTGATCACTTAATGGATAAAAGTCTTCTGTCATGACCACGCTTTCAAATTCCCCATCTTTGAAAGTATGTAAAAATGAACCTCCCCAAAGTGTGTTTGGGTACATTAAAATTTGTGCGGTTTCTTTCTTTAGCGCTTCATTACGAATGTTGTTAACAACATCTTTTATGGCAAACCACTTATATTCTCTATCAGGCTGTTTAGGTTGAATAATTTCCCCATTAAGATATTTAGCTGTGTAATGCGTTCTATACGAAACTTCTTTGTGGTCCGGCAGGTTCTTAAATTTATAGGTATAGACCCCCGAAAGTTTTACTATTTTAACCGTAAGACCGATAGCTTTTGCCAGACTGTCCAAACCTTCTTTTAATGACTGATTTTCGTTTGAGCGTAGCGCCGGAGTCATCCAACCGTTCTGTCCTTTTTCCAACAAAATTTGGTTGCCCTTATAGATAATAAGTCGCTGAATGGTGTAATTGTCAGCTTTTTTGATTACCTCTTGTTGTCTGGAGGAAGCCTTTGCCGTTTCCTGAGCGAAAGAGTCAACCTGTGCACTACAGAACGTCGTGGCAAATACCTGGAATACCACTAATACAACTATATTCTTCATCATAATCTTTAGATTTTAAGCAGCCCCTTGATCTAATTTAATGAAATTATTTCTTAAATTAGATAGATGAAGAATAACTTAATAGCCATTTTTAGTCTTTTAACTGTGGTATTATCTTCTTGTTCTGGTACACGCATTGCCACAATGAGAAAATCGAAAATGGAGCAGCTTGAATTGGGGATGTCTAAATTGCAAGTTGTTAATATTCTTGGATCATCCTATTCAATTGCGCAAAAAGAAGCAAACGCTACGGATACTATCGAAGTTATTTCCTACCGGAATGTTCCTTTTGACGAGGAATTCTATTTATTTAGGTTTAAGAATAATAAACTGGAGAAATGGCATCGCGAATTCCAGCCGACATACAAAGAAATAAAGCCGTAGATTTTGATACGCAGCTCTGCCGTCGCTACAAGCGGGCCACTTTTCATCTGGCACTAGTTACCGCAAAGAGGGTGACAGCCTCAAACTATCAACTGCCAGTCAGGCACTTCTTAACTGGCTGACGGTGCACTATTTTTCCGTTTTCATCAATTTATCAAACTACATTGACAAGTGTAACGATTTTTAAGGGAGATTACAACTCTCAGAGAACCACATTTAAAGATGTAGCTATCAGAGGTAGATCCTTTAGTGTCGCAAATTCTGTAGCCGTATAGTTCAAAAGAATGGATGAATACTCAAACTCCGGGGATCCATGGAAAGACGATCTGGAAAACAATATCGATGCGGTTTGTTTACGATGAGTTGTTGTAATTTTGGCCATGAATAAAAAAAATACTACTAATTTAGTAGTATTTTTTGTTAGGATGTTTTATATTTGTGACCAAATCGTATATCAATTGGCGTTGGCAGCGATACAACCTAACAAAAACAAAGTTCAAATGAGACAACAGAGATCAACCTTTTCCGTCATTCACAGCCTGAAAAACATTCGATTTATTCTTATTACATTTCGAATGCGCTATTGCGCATAAGTTTTTTCTTCTAGAGCCTTCTAATGCATAATATGGGATCGCGGTTCTCTTATTATTCATCACACCACAAGTAGCATCATCCTACTTGTTAGTATTCACTTATTAAACTAATTCATCCCTATGAAAAAATACGAGGTATTTTTCCAGTGTTCGCTATTGCTTTTTTTTCTGTGGAGCAGTATTCCTTTTGCTTCTGCCCAGGGGGGCTCCGTTCCCAAAGTTTTTCAAAATGAATCCGGCGGGCAAAACTTGGAAAAAGATTATTATTTTCCGGCTGGAAGCCGTTTTGCAGCAAACATCCCTGCACCAAGTCAATTTTTCAATCATCAAATAGGTCATCGTCATACCCCTTATGACCAGATTGTTGATTATTTTAAAATCCTTGAGCAACGTTCCGACCGGATAAAGATAGATACGATTGGTCGTACCTGGGAAGGTAGACCATTGGTCGTACTGAAAGCCTCTTCACCCGATAATATACGCAATAGCGAACAAATTCGTCAACAGCATATTGAAACGATTAACAATGCAAAAGATAACCGGATAGTGTCCAAGGAGGCACAGCCCGCTTTGGTGTTTTTGGGTTTCAGTGTGCATGGTAACGAAACCTCCGCTGCCGAAGCATCTATTTTAACCGCTTATTATCTGGCAGCGTCCCAAGATCCTATCGTCGCGACGTCACTTGCAAACGGAATATTTTTTATAGATCCGGTCCGTAATCCGGATGGCTATGATCGTTATGTCAATTGGGTCAATGCTAATGCAACATTTCCACCAAACGGAAATGCCTTGGATAGAGAGCACAACGAAGCTTGGCCCGGGGGGCGAACAAATCATTATTGGTTTGACTTAAACCGCGATTGGATCAATCAGGTAAATCCCGAAAGTAAAGCGCGCGTCAGCTATTTTCAACATTGGTTGCCTCATTTTCAGGGCGACTTCCATGAGATGGGTGCAGCATCTTCGTTCTTTTTCGAACCCACAAAGCAAGATGCTCAAGAATCTCCTTTAGTCCCTAAAGGTACCTATCAGCTAAATCAGAAATTTGCCGCTTACTATGCGAAAGCATTGGATGAAATTGGATCTTTTTATTTCACCAAAGAGCAATTTGACAATATCAATCCAACCTATGGATCTACCTACCCTGATCATGTCGGAAGCCTGGGAATTCTCTTTGAGCAGGCAAGTCCAAGGGGGCTCTTTCAGAGGACAAATAATGGCGATCTAACTTATCCCTTTGCTATTCGAAATCATTTCAGAATAGCATTGGCGAGCATTGGTGCATCTATTGATCATCGTACGGAGCTTCTGGAAAACCAATTGAAATTCTTCCAGTCCGCTTTCGAATTGGCCCAAAAAGATCCAATCAAAGGTTATCTGGTGGATCTAAAATACAATAATAACACAGCGGCACATTTCAAAGAACTTCTTACCAGGCATCAAATCCATTACATAACGAACAATCGTGACCGTAAGGTAGATGGTAAAGATTTTGAGAAAGGAACCTCAATCATTATTCCGACGGCACAGGCAAATTATCGGCTGGTCAAAGTCATCTTTGACGAGACAAAGACCTATGTGGATAGCGTTTTTTATGATGGCTCCGGCAATTCTATTGCCTATCTCTATGGTTTCTCTTATGCTGGTCTTAGACAAGCGCTAGACGACGGAGATACTGATCGAAGTGCTGCCACCAATATACCCCCTGTTGCATTGACAAAGAGCAATTATGCCTATCTCGTAGACTGGCGGCAGGAGGGAGCACCTTGGTTATTATCCCAATTGCTACAGCGCGGAATCCTTGTGAAGTCCGCTGGCAGTCCTTTTGAACTGTCTGATCAGGGCAGGACAATTGGGTTTGATTATGGAAGCCTGTTGATTCCAATATATGGCCAGTCCATCTCAGCGGATGAATTATTTGACTTCTTACGGAAATTGAATGCAATGGGAAATGTAACTATTGTATCTGCTTCCACCGGATACAGCGCGAAGGGAATAGATCTTGGAAGTAGTGGATTTAAAAGCCTCGTACCTCAAAATGCATTGCTTTTGACCGGAAATGGGATTAGTGCCTATGAGGCCGGTGAAGTGTGGTATACATTTGAGCGCCAATTGGAACAGCCTATTTTACGGTTAAATATTGATCTGTTTAGTCGTGTAAACCTAGAGGACTATCAGGTACTTGTGTTGGTCAGCGGTGAGTATGCAGGATTGAGTTCGGCAGCTATAGAGCGTATCCGGGCTTGGGTAAAAAATGGAGGAACATTAATTGCTTTTGGACGTACCGGTCAATGGCTTGCAGGACAGAAGATTGCTTCTTTTGAATTTCTTGACGGAAGGAGCGATAGTGTAAAGCGGAAAGAAGAAAAAACAACGAAAACAAAGGAACGGTTTGATTATGCTTCCGCTCAAAGTCGGGAAGGAACAAAGCGTATTGGTGGAACCTATTTTAACACTGAAATTGATAGAACACACCCCATCGGTTATGGTTACACACAGAGGACAAAACCTGTCTATCGCAACCACACTCTTTTTGTTGAGCAGGGTGACCAGGCCTACAATAATGTAGCAATTTATAGCAAGTCTCCCTTATTAAATGGTTACGCATCGGCCGAAAACCAAAAAAACATCGCAGGCACAGCTAGCATCCTCGTAGAAAATAGCGGGAATGGACGCATTGTATACTTTGTTGACGATCCCTTGTTTCGGGGCATTTCCTTTGGCAATGCTCGGAGCTTCTCCAATGCTGTTTTGCTTGGACAGGTTCTCCAATCTGGGGTAAGAAGATAAACGGTTCCATTTATATCAAAGACACTCCTAAATAATTTAAATAGATGAAAAATAAACTCACATTATTTACTGTTTCGATGCTATTTCTTATCACACAGGCATCGGCCCAAAAAGTAGCAGCACTGCGTTTAACAGGAAAAATAGAAGGATTGAAAGAAGGTAAAATATACCTGCAACAATACGACAATAAAGTATTTAAAACGATTGATTCAGCCTTGGTCAACAAAGGTCAATTTAGTTTTGGAACTAAAGTACAGTTACCCGAACTCTATGGTCTGAAGTTGAATGAGGAAAGCTATCCTGTCCAGCTTTTCTTGGAGGACGCTCCAATAGAAGTATTCATCCAGTCTGGAGAAAATGGCGTTCATGCGACCGTGAAAGGATCAAAAGCCCAAGCTTATTTTGAGCATGCAAATAAAGAGCAACGTAAGTATACTGCCAAGCAGTTTATTGAAGCGGATCCCAAATCTATTGTCGCTGCATATGCATTGTTTCGCAATTATTCTTATAATCTGTCACCGGACGAACTCGAAGAGCATATAAAGTTGTTGGATGCTTCATTACAGCAAACACAATATGTGCGCATCTTGAAAGATTTGATCTTAAAACAGCGTGCCGTGTTGCCAGGCAATAAAGCCTTAGACTTTGTATCTACCGGTCCCGAGGGAAATAAAATACGATTCAGTGAGCATCTTGGTAAAGGATATGTGCTACTTGATTTTTGGGCAGCATGGTGTGGTCCTTGCCGTCGGGAAAATCCTAATATCGTTGCGGCTTTTCAGAAATATAAAGGCCGTGGATTTAGCGTATTTGGCGTATCGCTGGATAAGAAAAAAGCAGACTGGTTAAAAGCCATTAAAGACGATGGGTTGGACTGGACTCAGGTTTCTGATCTTTCGTTCTGGGATACGGAAGCGGCAGCTTTGTATGGTGTCCGCTTTATCCCGAGCAACCTTCTTATCGATGAGCATGGCATTATTGTGGCCCGCAACATTAAAGGCGATGCCCTATTGCAGAGATTGAAGGAAATCTACGGCGAGTAAAGAACAAACAAAAAAACATCAAACAGAAAAACAATGAGAAAATCAAGCTTGTTTTATTTGCTTCTTTTGTTAGCTGGGACTGGAGCTGTGGCACCTTCCTTCGCACAGGAGCAAACAAAATCCATTATAAATGCTGTACTCAGTGGTGTTGTACAGGACGCCGCCAGCGGAAAGCCACTTTCTGGTGCAACCTTAAGTCTAAAGGATGTAACCCACCATGTAACCACCGATAAATTCGGGAAATTTCAATTTGTAACCGGACAGAAATTGCCATTCACGGTTACGATTTCTTTTGTGGGGTATACAAGTCAGACCTTGGTTATAAATCACTCTCCAGTGGTTATTGAACTTGAACCTGTGGATCATACACTTGAAGAGACCGTCGTTGTAGGCTATACTACCGCTAAAAAATCAAGTTATACCGGATCTGTCGCTACAGTAAGTGGTAAAGAACTGGATAATCTACAGATTACGACGATCGGGAAAGCATTGCAGGGGACAGTACCCGGACTACAATCCATTGCCGCGGCAGGTCAGCCGGGGAGTGACGCCGAACTATTTGTCAGGGGGGTAGGCTCAGTAAACGCATCCACAGCACCACTTTATGTCGTAGATGGTACACCCGGAGCCAATCCCAATAGTCTCAATCCAAAAGATATCCTCTCCATTTCGGTCTTAAAAGATGCGACAGCAAGCGCACTATATGGCTCCCGGGGTGCAAATGGCGTCATCGTGATCACGACAAAATCCGGTGAACTGAACAGCAAGACTGCTGTTGATTTTTCGGCCAATTACGGTTATACCGGTAGGGCAGTGAAAGATTATGAATACCTATCCCAGCAAGAATACTACGAATTGCAATGGGAAGCAATCCGTAATACACAGCTCGATCAAGGGAAAACCGCTGACGATGCTGCCCAGTATGCTACAGATTATTTAGTGGACGGAGCGCTTAAAGTAAACATCTTTGGGACTAACTATCCGAAGCCCGTGGGGCTCGATGGAAAGCTTGTTGCGGGAGCAACACCACTCTGGAACGATAACTGGGGAAAAGCAATTTCCCGAAAGGGGGTACGCCAGCAATATGACCTTAGTCTGAGTGGCGGCGGGGCTAGCACACGTTATTATCTTTCTGCCGGTTACCTCAATGAGCAGGGGTGGATTCGCACAGCTGATTTCAAGCGGTATAATTTCCGCACAAATATACAGTCAAAGGTCAACAACTGGTTTGAAGTTGGCGGGAATGTTGCCCTGTCGTCCGGTTTCCAACGTGCACCTACACAAAGTGACAGCAATACGGGCAACTTCGCTAACTTTCAGCGTTTGGTGTCTGATCTGTATCCCGTCTATCAGCGCAATCCTGATGGCAGCTATGTGCTGGATGAACAAGGCAATAAAATCTGGGACTATGGGCTATGGCGCCCAACCACAGCCGCGAGTGGTTCAAATATTTTAGGCAGCGCTGAAAATGCAATTTCCGGTACCAACAATGAATCAGTTTTGTTGGGTACCAATATCAAAATATCATTTACAGACAATTTATTTTTGAAGACCTCGGCCAATATCGACTACCGAAACACAAGTTCGCATACCTATTCGCATTCGTACTATAGTACAGGTGTCCTTACAGATGGAGCGGGATCCGCAAGCCGAAGTTCGAGCCGTACACTTAATTATACGGTCAATAGCTTTCTGAATTATGCGACGACCTTTGGTAATAAGCATAGCATTAGTGCTTTGGTCGGTCCCGAAATCTACGTGGAGGGAGCTTCTTCGCTATCGGGTAACCGAACAGGCTTTCAGGTACTTGGTAAAACGGAGCCTTCCGCAGGTACGCTGAGCGGTGTTTTTAATGGGACTTCTTCCGATTACAAGCTTGCAAGCTGGTTGGGGCAGGTAAATTACGATTATCTTGACCGCTATCACTTTTCGACGAGCTATCGAAGAGATGGTTCATCACGATTTAGTAAGCAGTCACGTTGGGGCAATTTCTGGTCTGTCGGTGCGGCCTGGAACGTGAAAAAAGAATCCTTCCTGAAAGAAATCAATACGATTAACAACCTGAATTTAAGGGCGAGTTATGGAGCCCAGGGAAATGATAAAGTCGGTAATTACGCCTACGGCGGATTTTATTCTATTTATAACAGTTTGGACAATCTCGGACTTTTGCCTTCCGATTTGCCTACACCAGACCTAAAATGGGAGACAAATCTCAATCTCAACATCGGTGCTGATATCGCTTTATTCAACAATCGGTTGGTAGCACAGATTGATGTCTATGACCGGCAGTCTAAAGACCTGCTTTTCCAAAAGCCACTTTCACCATCTACTGGCTATAGCGGGATCGATGCCAATATTGGCTCCTTGAGCAACCGCGGAATTGATGCGCAGATTACAGGTGTACCTATTCGAAACAGAGATTTCAGATGGTCTATTACGGCAAATGTTGGGCACTACAAGAATAAAATCACCAAACTGCCACAAAAGGAAATTCTCACTGGGTCCATTGGACAGTATGGCAATACAAAAAAAATGGTTGAAGGTGGTTCCATCTATGACTTTTATATCAAGGAATGGGCCGGAGTAGATCCGGAGACTGGGAAGGCAACCTGGTATAAGGATATAAAAGATGCATCGGGAAATATAAGCGGGCGAACGACGACAACGAATCAAAATGAAGCGTCGTTTTATTTTGAAGGAAGTTCATTGCCAGATCTCTATGGAGGTATTAGTAATAGCTTTAGTTACAAAGGAATAGATTTATCTTTCTTGTTATCCTATAGTCTGGGAGGGAAAATCTTTGATGGTGATCAACCCATGATAATGCATGTGGGGTCAGCACCGGGACGAAGCTGGTCTAAGGAAGCCCTCAATAGATGGACGCCCGAAAATAGAGAGACCGATTTCCCCCGATTGTCATACGTGAGCGATTCCTGGAATACTATCCCCTCCACGCGTTTTCTACGGAGTGCAAGCTATGGACGCCTAAAGAATCTGAGTTTAAGCTATACGTTTCCGCGTAACTTGGTGTCAAATTGGGCTCTTTCCGATGTCCGGATACGTTTTGTAGGAGAAAATTTATTGACGTTCTATGGGACTCAGGGCCTCGATCCAGAGCAAACGGTAGGTGGAGTAACCTACTATCGCTACCCGGCACAGAAGTCATATGCACTCGTCCTAAATGTTTCTTTTTAACACTCATATTTAATTTACCATGAAATTAAAATATATCACCATTGTTTTTCCTTTATTGGCACTCTCATCCTGTCGTGACAGTTTCTTTGAGACTGCTCCCGCTACCCAGATTACGACTCCTGAGGTGTTTTCTTCTGAGAATAATATTGATGCCTTTATCAACGGATCAATCCGTTTTTTGATGGAAAATAGCACCTCTCAAGACAATCCTGGTCTCCCGACCATATTCCTCACTCATGAAGTGATGGGAGAGGACGCTATAGCACGGGATGGCCGCTATGGTTTTCGGGACTCATATCCCTATAAAGACCCATTTGACAATACCACCCGACGGGCGCTTTTCTTTTGGACCTTGCAATATAAATCTATCGACCATGCCAATAATCTGATCGCCAATATAAAAATTGACGATAACAGTAAAGAAACTCTAAAACACCTCAAGGGGCAAGCCTATGCCTTGAGGGGACTCAATTATCTCAATCTCGTACGTCAGTATCAGTTTACCTACGTGAAAGATCCAAATGCCAAGGCAATACCCATTTATACAGAGCCGACGACACCAACGACGGTTCCCCGACCTCTGGCAACAGTAAAAGAGGTTTATGAACAGGTTGTTTCCGATTTGAAAGAAGCCGAAAAATTATTGGTAGGTTTCAAGCGAAAAGTGAAGAACAGACTCGACCTCAATGTCGTTTATGGTCTACTGGCCAGAACATATTTAACACAGGAAAACTGGCCCCAAGCACGGGATTACGCAGCGAAAGCACGTACTGGTTATCCGATTATGACGGCGGAGCAGTACAAGGAAGGATTTAACGATGTCAGTAATCCGGAGTGGATCTGGGGACATCCTCAGACCGCTACCCAAAATTTGGGTGGAGCTTCTTTCTTAGCTTATATTGAGACTACTCCCTATGCGACAGATGCCAAAGGTGTAAACCTATATTTTGGTTATAATAGCATTATTCCCGATCCCAATTTTATCAGCTTATTTACAGCTGGTGATGTGCGTAAATCGCTCTTTGAGATTGCCAGGCAACCTGCTGAGGCGATCTATCGCTCCTATCGCTATCGTAAGTTTAGAAATAAACATCCCAATCGCGATGGACATATCGTTTTAATGCGATCATCAGAGCAGCTGCTTATCGAAGCGGAGAGTCGAGCTCGCCTGGACGATGTAAAAGGGGCTATAGACCTCTTAAACGAATTAAGACGTAAACGGACTCTGCAAGATCTTGATGTCGCAAATTTCGATAAGGCAAAGGCGGTACAGGAAGTTTTATTGGAGCGCCGCAAAGAACTTTGGGGTGAAGGTTTCCGTCTTTACGATATTCTTCGGACACAGACGGCGCCTGTACGTCGCGAAGCCAATGAGACCTTTTTGGATGATGCCGGCAAGACTGTAGCTGTAATGGGACATTATATTCTCAAGTTTCCGGATGGATCCAGCTTATCTCCAAATAGCAAATATTTTTTATTTCCAATTCCCCTAAACGAACTGAATAATAATCCAAATTTACAAAACTGATAGCTGATCAGTTGTTTTTTAGAGTCTCTGAGGCCACCTAGTAAAAACGCTGGGTGGCTATTGTATTTAGTCATATCAGGTATAGTTACTTTTAGATGAGTTAAGCTGATTTAGTCCTTGTTCCTTTGCTTCACTTATCATGATGTTAATTTATTAAATTCTCTTAACTTAATGTCCAGCTAAATGTAGCAACTTCATAGGCCTAAAACTGGAAAATGTTGAGTTTCTTACTGCCAATAATCAGGGTACGATTAGACTGACGGATTATATCACAAATGAAAAAGACCTGTTGTACAATGACAATCATTGCGTATTAGCACCCAAGGATAATTATGACGAGTATGGGACTCTCGCACCGATAGCGAATTTTGTAAAAGAACATAGTCGTTTCTTTAAACCGGGAAAAGAGATACTGGGCTTATGTGATTAAATAAATTCAATCTTATTTTTTGTGATCAATGAAGGATAGCAATTTAGCTATCCTTTTTTATGTATTATATCAGCTGTTGAAATTTATGAAATTTCGGTATCTCCCCGTTACTGCTTACATATCGCTTCTTTTCCTCAGATATCCTTATCTACAGACCTACTTTTGCTAAAAATTACGGAAATGATATCGACCGTTCATTTCATGCGCGGGGGTGTTGAAAGATTTCTGCGTAGGCTTATCTATATCGATAAAAGTTATGAGAATGGCGCGCAAAAGCAAGCCCCCATATCCCTTTTTCCTGTTTTCATTTTCAATAGCATTCAGTGGTCGCATGGCCGTTAACTCTTTATAGTCAAATTATTGATTTGATCCAGATCATAGAAGCAATTGGCTTTAGGGGTAAGTCCTTTTATTTTGCACATACATATAATATCAAGTGTACAAATCTAAATTTATCAAGAAAGGAGGGATATGGCTTTTCCATAAATATATCTATTTACAATTCGCTTCAAATAAACAATAGTAATTACCAAACCAAAGGTAACATTGATTTCTTGTACGAAATTTTATCAAACTAAAGAAATAAACCTAATAAATCATAAAAATGAAAAAAATAATCCCTCTGATAATTATTGTATTATTGGCTACGGCCTGTAAAAAAAATCTATATCCGACTGATCCCAACACGGTACATACCTCTGACGGTTTTAGCAGTGATAGATCGAGAAACTTAAATATCGTGTATTTCGTGCCAAGTGATTTAGATACATTGCCCGATTACCAAAGTCGTCTCAGTGATATCTTGCTATGGGTGCAGCGATTTTATAAGGACGAAATGAGCCGACATGGGTATCCGGATAAAACCTTTGGCATGTTTGTCAATAGCGACAGTCTCGTTAGGATAATAACAATTAGGGGAACTAAACCCAAGAGTGCCTATCCTTATGAGGGTGGCAGTGGGGCTGTGGCCCAGGAAGTGGACGCCTGGTTTGCCGCCCATCCGGCTGATAATACGAGTGATCATACATTGATCATCATTCCCCGGTATGAATTTAGGCCCGATGGTACAGCTACCGGAGGACCGTTTTATGGTACCGGCAGATGGTGCTATGCCCTAGACTACGAAGATTTTAATATAGACAATATCGGTAAGGCCAATAATCAGTTTACAGGCTGGTTTGGTGGCCTTGCTCATGAGCTGGGGCATGGGCTTAATCTGCCCCATAATTCAGAAAAGCTGTCTGAAAAACCTCTTTTTGGCACAGCTCTTATGGGATATGGTAACTTTACCTTAGGGAAAGAAGCGACACTTTTGACGGCTGCCGATGCTGCAATTTTGAGTGCCAACCAAATATTTAATAAGGATAGCAAAAAATATTACGATGCCGCCGATGCACAAATCGACCGGATACATGGCTATTATGATATCACGAAGGAAGCTATTGTTGTCTCGGGTAAATTCCATGCATCCAGTAAAATCAATAGTATTGCATATTATAATGATCCCGAAGGAGGCGGCGATTATAATGCAGTAACCTGGGAATCGAAACCGATCGGGGTGGATAGTTTTTATGTAGAGATGAAAATCTCGGATCTACAGTATAAAGCAGATTCTCTGTATGATCTACGATTGAGGTTTGTGCACGACAACGGTATCATTTCTACCTTTACCTACAATTATAAGTTTAGTAACAACTTACCGGTCATCAATTTTAGTACACGGGCAGAATTAAATAAACAGGGTTGGCAGATATATACTTTCAGTTCTGAAGAAACTGCCAGTGAAGATGGTGCTTCTGCCAATCTAATTGACGACAACTCTTCAACATACTGGCATTCGAGATGGTCAAGCAACCCGGCCAGCTTCCCGCATGAGTTTGTAATAGATCTAGGGGCTGCTAAAACAGCTCAGGGTTTAAGTTATAGACACCGGGACGGATTGTCCCGTGCTGTCAGGCATATAGAAGTGGCGTACAGTATGGATGGCCTGACCTTTACATCGGCCGGAAACTTTGAGGTACCTAACTTGAACGGACCGCAATACCTAGATTTTATTGGACCAATATCTTTTCGGTTTTTGAAGATTAAAGCGATGGATGCTTGGGATGCCGAGCAGTTCGCATCAATTGCTGAAATAGGGTTGTATTGAATAAATTGCCGATTATTGTTGCTCAACGCTGATCAATCCCGGCCAGTGTTGAGCAACAATTTAAGCTATTCGGCTTTTTTGCCAAACAATTCTAATTCCCTTACGGCGGGTTTACTATTCTCGGGACGAATGCCTTCGATTCTAAGCCGTAAAAATCGGATCTCCGACTCATGGATGCTTTTTATGTTATAATCTTGCCCCGAAGAAGCTACATGACTTTCAACTGATTTCCAGTGTTGGCCATCTATTGAGGATTCTAGTGTATAGACATACCAGTCACTGTCTTTGCCCCAATATATACGATAAGCATCCACTTTATATCTTGTTTCCAGGTCAATTGAAAGCGTGATCGGCAGTGCAGACTTGTCTCCTTGCCAGACCGTGGATAGATTGCCGTCAAACAGTTGTTGAATCTGTTCATTTGCTTGTCCATTAACTGTGACAGACGTACTGCGGAGATCGATACTCGTTTTGAGCTGCTTTTGTGTGTCTGCATTGACGCTTTTGACTCTTCGGTGGTCATACTCACCTACCCACCCGGCATGTTTTCCATCCGGCACTGGCGTGTTAGGGTTGGCGATGGATTTGATTTCAGCAGCCGCGGACCGGAGGCCTGCACTGCTTGCTTGAATGACCATTGGCCCTGCCGAGTAGGTGGTCCGTATCAGAGCGTACGCAATTCCCCCTTCGGTAACCTGTGGAGAGACGCCGGTCTGTGGGGTATTATTGCCAATCAGCTTGCCATTTCCGGATACTGTCAGCTTGATGGAAATAGCCGCCGCACGGCTTGCTGAATGGACGATATTCCCTCTTTTGTCGCAGACTTTAATGTAAACCGGAACCATGTCGGAACCTCCCGCAATAGGAGCAATACCTTGGTCCGCAAATTCAATTTCTAAATGATGCGGTGGACCTGGCGTTTCTACACAGTGCGTTGCAACAATATCTCCATCCAGAATGCCTTCCGCTTTAAGTGCTCCGGGCTCATAATCGGGTAATGAAAAGCGAAAATAGGGGCTGCCGCCTTTGTTGTAAATAAAGGCGGCAGTGTTGGCGTTGCTTTTTCTGTCCTGTTCTCCCACAAGGATGCCGTTTCTGGAAAGCCTGACGGTATCACAATTCGAAAAGACAATAATTGTTGAGTCCAGATCCTTTCGTGCATGATAACTCGCGATGTGTATGGTTGGCCCATAAGCGGGATTACGGGGATCTTGCATGGCCTGCATCTGATAATAGCCGAATTTTGGGTATCGGTCCAGATCAACCACTCCGCTAAAACTGGTTATGGGGTCGTATCCACGGGTATAATCGTTGAAACTCCAAAGAAAATAACCGCCGATTCGTGGATTGGCATCCAGACCTGCATGGTCCCAATACCCGCCAAGGGATTCGTCTTTTTCTCCATTTAGCGCATTTTGCCGCAAGATGCACTGATTGATTAATCCCTTCTCACCATAGATTCTCGATGCACGTAAACCGTTTTCCTTGCTTGCATCGGCAAACCATGCATCCCCCCATTCCCTGGTGAAAGAGGGGGCACTGGGGAAGGGGTCGGTTCCGTCCGGATGGATGACTTTGTAAAAAACGTCGTAAAAAGGTCGGCTTCTGTCATTCAGATCGTCTGCAGTAAATAGCTGGTCACCGGGCAATTCATCATGCGCTATCTTTACCGCCTCTTTCATCCATGAAGAGGGCGTAGGAGATTCATTGAGCGAGGTCTCCCATAAAAAGATGGATGGATGGTTGCGGTCTCTTCTGATCATTTGACGGATATCGCGGTAGGTCCGTTGAATGAATACAGAGTCTTCACTGAAGTACTGCCACCCGGGCTGACATTCGATGACCAGCAACCCGAGAGAATCACAGGCGTCCAGAAAGGCTACTGATGGAGGGTAGTGGGCCCCTCTCACTGCATTGAAACCTCCTTTCTTCAGCTGTATCACATCACGGACTTGCATCGAATTGCTTGCGGCATCGCCCACATAAGGGAACGCCTGATGCCGGTTTGCCCCTCTTATGTAGAGTTTTTCACCATTCAGATACAAGCCGTCGGCTTCTCCACGTGATGAACGCATATCAAACCGCCTGATGCCTACCCAGGTCGTTACCTCATCCACCAACGTATCGTTACGGTAAATCCGGGATACTAGCCGGTAGCGAAATGGACGGTCGGGGTGCCACAGTCGTGGACTGGAAACCTGGAGATTTTGTGAAAATGTGGTGTCGTTATGAGGCAGTGATGTTGTACTGTTTGCTCTAGTCACCACATTTCCTTTTTCGTCCAGGAGTATGGTCTCTAAACGTAGTTGCGCACTTGAAGGTGCTCTCCCATTGATTACATGGGTACGGCAGTTGATCGTGGCCTTTTCTTTGGTAACGGTGGGAAAGCTGACCAAAATCCCTCCTCCTGCGGGAATATCCGCTTCCAGGGGATCCGAAATGTAAGTGCTATCTGTAACGAGCATTTTTACATTGCGGTAGATGCCTCCATAATAATTAAAATCGAGCTTTCGCATCGGTTTACCAGGAGGTGTCTGTGCGTCATCTTTATTTGTTACACGAAGGGCGAGGACATTGTCACGGTCATAGCTTATATAGGGGGTTGCATCGACTGAAAAACCGAGATATCCACCGGCATGTGCCGCTATTTCCTTCCCATTGAGATAGATGATGCAACTGCTCTGGATACCCTCAAATTGAAGGGTGATTCTTTTATTATGGTAGCTGCCTGACAGTCGAAAGTAACGACGGTACCAGCCTGTTCCCTGAAAAACAGCGCCACCGTTATGTTTACGTTCTACCCGCATGATGTGCGGGATACTTACAGCCTCCCACTGACTATCGTCATAGTCTACTGTCATTGCCCGGTCTACATCTCCCGGATAAAAGGCCCATCCGGTATTCATGTCCAGTAGAACCCTTGATGTTGGTGTCTTTGCGGCAAGGAGAATGGATGTAATAGTACATAGAACGGTTGTTAAAAGGGTATAAAATATGTTGTTCATGTGATATCGGTATGATGTCATCTATTTATACCACCAAGGTCACCATAAAATGCGTTGATTGATGGTAAAATAGTGTTAAAGAAAAAGCAGCCACTACAGGATTATGCTCCTTGTAATGGCTGCAGTGGGTTAATTCGGATAACCCGGATTTTGGACCAGGTTTTTGTTTACGTCAGTTTCTTTCCGTGGGATAGGCCACAGATAATCTTTTTCGCTAAAAGTTCTCGATTCGGCTTCAACATGGTCTCCAGTTAGGGTTAATGATCCGTTCTTTGGATCTACAGTTCCCAGTCGGGTTCCATATACGGTCCCCTGGCGTACTTGAGGTCCGATTTTCCACCGTTTGATGTCAAACCAGCGCAATCCTTCCAAAGCGAGTTCTGCGCGTCTTTCTCTTCTCAGCAAAGTACGTAACGAATTTTGGGATGCATATACCGCGCGGTTCACATTGGGCATTCCAGCACGCTGTCTTACCGCATCAATGGCGTCATATACGCTGTTATCAATCGCTCCGGTTTCAATTTTTGCCTCGGCATAGTTCAATAATATCTCCGCATAGCGGATCAGGATCATGTTTAGCCCGGTATTCCATAAATCCGGATAGTCCGAAAGATCTGCGGTGAATTTTTTATACAGATAGCCTGTTTTGGAATTGTTCGATCCGTTGTAATAATCACCTGAGTTTTTCTCAATCGGATTATAGTATTTGCCTTCATACAGCTGACTGGGGTAAACGATCGTGGCCTGCAGACGCGGGTCTCTGTTTTTATAGGGATCATTTTTATTATAACCTGAAGCGGGGTCATCTATGGTTTTCCCGTTAGCCATCTCATAACTGTCAACGAGGGACTGCGTCGGGTTTAACGAGGCCCATCCGCCAAAAGTGGAAGATGGCATGGTCCCGATATTGCCATTCGAATAATCATTTTCTTTGTATTGGATATCAAGAATGACTTCATCGTTGTTTTCATTCTGGATCCGGAAAAGGTCCCGGTAGGAAGGGTAGAGTGTATATCCTAGTTTCATGACTTGTTCGCTCGTTGTGATACAGTCAGCGAAATTGCCCATGTACAACTGCAGACGTGCCTGAAGCGATAATGCAGCTCCTCGGGTGATTCTACCGATATCACTGCCGGAATATTTGACCGGGAGCCCGGGTGAGATAGCTTTGAGTTCGTCGATAATAAATTTCTGGACTTCACTGATTGCTGTCCGGCTGACCCGGTTTGCTTCATCCTGATTAAGTGATTTTGTCACCAAGGGGACATCGCCATACAGCTGAGTCAGGGTAAAGTATTGATAGGCCCGTAAAAAACGAGCTTCTGCTTTCATTCTGGTCTTTAGATTTTCAGCCATGGGGGTATTGTCCACGTTTTCCAAAAACCAGTTGCATTTCTGTATAGTACTGTATGATGGTGTCCACCTGTCTGATATCCAGGTGTCCGACGGGCTTGCCGATCCATTGCCCAGACTGGTGTAACCTTCCCAATAATACTGGCTGTACACGTTGTCCGATAATCCATCCATGTAGATGACATGATAGCCGTCGCTCCATGAATTATAACAGCCGTTCAGCGCGGTCAGCGCATCGCTTTCCGATGACCAGAGCGAAGAATTGCTATAGGCATCTTTTGGATTTCTGTCAAGAAAATCCTTCTGACAGCCGGAGAATGCCATGGAAAGGATCAGAGATAATATAAGAGGTGTTTTTTTCATAATTTAAAGCGTTAAAAAGCAACATTTAATCCGATCGTATGCACTTTGACCTGGGGATAATAGTATATCCCGCTACTATACGATGCTTCGGGGTCAATCCAGTCCTGAAGTCCGCTGAAGGTGAGTATATTCTGCCCACTGTAATAGATCCGTGCCCGGCTAATCCCCAATTTTTTAACCAGGGTAGTAAAATTATAGCCCACCTGTAGATTCTTTAGGCGGATATAGGACGCATCTTTGACCCAGAAGGAAGAAGGATTGTCGATGGCGTTATTCTGATTTTGGGCGTAAAGGATCCTTGGGAGTGAGGCATTGGGGTTATCTGGGGTCCAGGAGTCCAGGAGGGCTGAGGTCGGTTTTCCGGCAGCATCGCTCACTTGCCCGAGTTTTCCTTCCAGATAGGTATTTACACGCGCAGTACCCTGAAAGAAGAGCGTAAGGTCAACATTTTTGTAAGATCCTCCTATGTTCAGTCCAAAAGTTGTTTTTGGATAGTAATTCCCCAAATATTGCTTGTCGTCGCTGTCAATGATTTTATTTCCGTCGATATCTCGGTATTTGAGGTCTCCGGGAGCAGTGCGGTCGCTCTGGAAGGCATGCTTCTCTACTTCTTCTTTGGTCTGGAAAATTCCTTCAGCAACATAGCCATACAAGGAGTTGATCGGCAGGCCCACTTGTTGTATGGTGGTGTTTGTTAAGTAAGGCCCTGTGCCATACAGGTCTGTTATCTTGTTGTCGATGAAAGCGATATTAAAGGAGCCGTTATAAGAAAAATCACCCTTATGGTCTTTGTAGCCGATCATAAATTCCCAGCCTTTATTTTGTACAGCGCCTGCATTCCTGGTGGGCGGTCTGAGTCCATATACACCGCTGACAGGGACATCCAATATCACATCATTGGTTTTGCGGTTAAACCAGTCGACCGTCAGATCGATTTTACCTTTTAAGAATGACGCGTCTATACCAGTGCCGTAAGTCGTGGTGCTTTCCCACCGCAGATCAGCATTTGCACCACTGGTTGGCGCTACGCCTGTGGCGATGGTCGGTGTAGTACCGCCAAAAGTATAGTTTTGTTCTGAACTGATAACCGTGATATAGGGGTAATAAGGTGCGCTGGGAAAATCGCCGTTTGCCTTCACTTCCTGATTTCCCAGCTTTCCCCAGGAACCGCGGATTTTGAACGTGGACATCAGCTCATTTAGCGGCGTGAAGAAACTTTCTTTGTGGACATTCCATCCGGCAGAGAAGGAAGGAAATGCACCCCAGCGGTGTTTGGGTGAAAATCTGGACGTACCGTCATGTCTTAAATTGGCTTCGAATAGGTACTTTCCGGCAAAATCATAGTTGAGTCGGCCAAAATAGGAGCGTAGCGCCATCTCATAACTATAGCCATTTGCGGTCTGTCCGGCAGTCGATCCGAGATTAATTTCGCTCAGCTCATTGTTTAAGAAACGTTGCCGGTACGCGCTGTTCTCTGTATACTGGGTCAGCTCTTGAAAATAACCGCCCAGTACCTTAAAATTGTGGTCACCAAAGCTTTTGCTATAATCTAAAAGCCCCTGCAAAGTGGTTCTGCGAAATGTGGTGTTTTTGTCGGTCAGTTTATTGGGACCCTGGTAAAATGTTTTGTCACCCGCCGCATTGTAGTATTGAATATCAGCGATGAAAAATTTATTCTGTGCGATCGATGAAACATATCCCAATGTAGGTTTAAAGTGTAGTCCCTTTATAATTTCCCAATCTGCGCCAACGTTGCCCACGAAATCATAGTAGTTTTCACGGTTGAATGATGGCGATTCTAACCAGGCCATCGGGTTTCCGTCTGAAATACTTCCATAGTGTCCATTTTCGTATTTATAGGGAACCATGGGGACGATCCGGTTGATCTGACGGATGATCTGTGTAAAGCCCGGGACTCCGGGCATGCTTGACTGCGGTTCCTGTAATGGAGAGAAAGTATAAGCGAGATTGCCATGAACGGTCAATCGATCATTGACTTTAGATTCTAGATTAAAACGGGATGTATAGCGTTTGGCATTCGTTTTTTTGACGAGACCATTTTGATCAAAATAGCCAAGAGAAAGCATATATTTCGAATTTTCATTTCCGCCGTTCACACTAAGGTAGTGGTTTTGTTGTATGCCATTTCCGTTATAGGCCAATCCAAGCCAGTCTGTGTTCGGATAATTAAAGGGATCGGAACCGGTTCTAAACTTCTCGATTTCCTCTGCTGTATAACGGGGCTGTCTATCTTCGTTTTGCAAAGCTTGGTTGTAAAGGTCAGCAGCCTGCCATGAAGGAAGGTAATCAAAGAGGCCGGTTGCGCTTTGTTTGCCCACATAGCTGTTATAAGAAAGTGTCGTTTTTCCTGCTTTGCCTTTTTTGGTCGTGATTAATATGACGCCATTAGCAGCCCGCGAGCCATATATGGCAGCTGAGGCGGCGTCTTTCAGTACAGAAATCGTTTCAATATCGTCGGGGTTGACGTTGTTCATCGTCGAAATCATGCCGTCTACGACGACCATTGCGCCGGCGTTGTTCAGTGTTCCGATCCCCCTGACCCGAATTGTCGCTGCATCACGTCCCGGCTGTCCCGAACTGGCCGCTGTCACGGTGACACCTGCCATTGTCCCCTGCAATGCATTCCCTACGCTGGTTACAGGACGATCGCTCAGCGCCGAAGAATTGACTGTTGAAACAGATCCCGTCAGATTTTCTTTTCGTTGCTGGCCAAAACCGACCACCACGACTTCCTGTAAGCTGGCTTGATCGGACTGCATGGTTAGGTGGATGGTCTCCGGACCCTTGACGGTGATTTCTTGTGCTTTGTAGCCCACATAGCGGAACACAAGGGTGCCTTCATGGGGGACCTTCAGCTGGAATTTTCCGTTAGAATCGGTTGTTGTGCCTATTCCGGCACTGCCTTTCAATACAATGCTGACACCGGAAAGGACTTTGGATGAATCACGAACTGTTCCTGTCACCGTGAAGTCCTGTGCTTTGGTGATGGTAGGTAACGCTTTGCGCTGTATCACGATCGTTTTATTTTTGATCGTATAGATGACAGGCTGGTCTGCAAAACAGATGTTGAGTGCATCGGTGAGCGGGACATGGGTCACGTTGATAGCAATAGGCTTACTTTTCATCAATACTTCATTTTTGTAAATGAAGTCATAGCCCGTCTGCTGTTTGATCATATTAAATATTTCCAAGAGTGTTGCATGTTCTTTTTTCAGTGTTACCTGCTGGCCATTGACAGCCAGTGACGACTGCAGAAAGGTAACCGTGAGAATAATACAGGTTAGGCATATTTTAACCAGGTCTCTTTTTAAGATAAAACCGCATGATTCGCGCAACAGGTTGCAAGCGATTCTACAAAACGGAGTGGGAGAACTTTCTCCCCTTGAGTTATTCAACATTTTTTTTAATTTAGGGTCATCAATTGAAGTTCATTTGATCAGGATCATCTACTTTAAAGGATTGGTGCAAGTAGTACATGCTATTTTTTGATCCATTCGTAGTTTTGTCTAAGGAATAACCATAATCCTCCTTCCTTTTAGGTCAAAGTGGATACCGGTTAACTTAAGAACCTCCAGCACTTCATGGATGTCCTTGCCACGTGATATTGATCCACCAAATTTTATCTTTCCGATATTGCCGTTGTAGACAACCTCAACATCGTACCAGCGGGATAGCTGTCGCATAATCTCTTCCAGGGGCATTTCGTCGAATGTGAAATCTCCCGTTTTCCAGGCAGTGGACTGCCCTACATTCACCTGCTGTATGCTGAATTTCTCGCCGTTGAGCACGCTCTGTTGTCCTGGCTTCAATAATTGTGGAGCGAATAGATGGGCTGGTGAGACCTTTACACTGCCCTCGATTAAGGTTGTTTTGACCTGTTCTTCTTCAGGATAGGCACTGATGTTAAAGACTGTCCCTAGTACCTCTACTTGCTGTTTATCCGTTTCCACAATAAAGGACAGCCGTTCCTGTGGGTTGCTTTTTTTTGTTACTTTTGCCACGTCAAAGTAGCCTTCACCGATGAGTTTGACACGCCTATTATCCTCAGAAAAGTAGCTTGGAAACGTTAATGAAGAAGAGGCATTGAGCCATACTGTCGTGCCATCCGAAAGTTTTACTTTAAACTGTCCCCCGCGTGGAACAGTAATCGTATGCAAGTCCGGTTTATAATCGACGCCATTGATATGGCTGTAATCCAGTTCGCCTTTGCGAGACAGACGGATAACATCGCCCGAAGCGAAGCCGATTTCTCCTGAGGCAGTGCTGTCCAGATAAACTCTGCGTCCGTCGGCGAGTTGTAACACGGCCCGGTCGGAGCCGGGGACAACAGTTGCACGTTCAGTGATTTCTTTTTTTTCAGAGCTGTGATATAACCATAGCGTCACACTCGCTAAGCATAGGACAATTGCCGCCATAGCGATTTTTAGCCAGCTAAAAAATGGATCGGATGCCTTACGTATGGTCTGATTATCGCCGATGCTCCGATTAATTCTCTGCCATAATATATGCTCCAGCACTTTTTTGTTCCCATGTACGTTTTCGTCCCACTCGTTCGGCTGGGATTCGATATGGCTATAAAATGTAAAAAGCTGTTCTTCCTCTCTCTTGCTAGCTTTGCGTTTCAAGTATTTTCTGATAATGTGCTGTATGGTCTTTTTAGTTTTCATCGGTCTGTTATTGTATGTGCAATAAAAAAGCACCAGCCCCTAAGGGTGGTGCTTTATTTTTTTTAGTATAAATTAGTTGAAAAGATTCAGTATTGTCGGTAGCAAAACTGGCAAGGTCCAGGGAGATAAGTACTTCTTTAGCTTTTTTATAGCTATAGTAATCTGGTTTTCAACTGTTTTAATGGAAATATTAAGATGCTGTGCGATTTCCTTGTTGCTAAGCTGCTCTTTTCTGCTCAAGTAAAATATTTTGCTGCATTTTTCTGGTAATTGTTCAATACCATGCTGTAGTGCTTCTTCGATTTCTTGATAAAGATACGCTTGTTCAAAGAAATCTGCAGGTAATTTGGTTAGCGCCAAAATCAAATTATTCCTGCATTTTTGTTCATTTATGCTACGAAATACCTGGAAGCGCACGGCCTTAATGAGATAGAACTCCAGGTTTCTGATATCCAAAGAAGCACGTCTGTTCCACAATTGAGAGAAGATATCCTGTACAATATCTTCACACACTTCCTTGTTCCGGAGGATGTTGTAGGCAGCAAGGTACATTTTGTGCCAAAAGCGGCTATATATTTTTTCAAATGCTGCTATCGACCCCTCGGCAAGGGCACTAAGAAGTAATGCATTATCAAATGGAGGATCTTTCTTTTCTAAATCTGATAAATAAACATTATGAATAATTTCCATAGCATTTGAATGGTTATTAGTTTTTCTGTACGGTTATTAAGGCACTGGTTGATAACTTGAAGGCGATCTGAGGCGAGCATTTTGCTGGTTGGCCAAATTAATGGCTGTCGCGTTCATATGGTGTGCCCAGATCAGATAGGTTTTTGTTTTAGCAGAGCCAATTATTAGGATTAGCAGTCTTAATTGATTTTATTATATTGTCAAACACGGGTTTGTATTGATAAGTGAAAATCTTTAGGAAGACGTCACTAAGGGTGTTTAAAAGCTGATAGATAATAAAAAGCAACCTATTAAATAATAGGTCGCTTTTTACCGTTATCTGTAAGGAACGCCTTCCCGTTAGATAACTATATTATCCATAAAAAAGAACGCAAAAATTAATTTCTTACACAACGGACGTTTTTCAGCTGGGTTTCTACTAAATCCACGCCAATAACTGACACATTGAGTAAGCTAGCTGTAAGGTCGTCATTGTGAATATTGAAAGCACCTCTATCGGCGTGATAATACCATGCACCAAAACCAAAAAGCCCGCCAAGGTTTACTCCCGATGTACCTGTCCATAATTCGGCACGATTACCATAATTGGCCAGGTTGATCTGTAATATACCATTGACAAAAGCAAATGAGTCACTGCCACCGTTAAAGTTAAAATGAAGCTTGTTGCTTGGATATGGAGCAGCAGTTCCGCTTGCATCATATTCAAAATAACCACGGTTGTTAACCGAACCATAAGTAGTTTGCTTACCACCAATTCCTAATACTCCAGTAAGCTTTCTGAAATCGCTTTCACTTGCCTGGCGCCATACGCCAGTAGGATACACCTGAGCACAAGGATCACTATTTACGCCAAATTGATCCGGAACAAGGCCTTTAAATGAGAAGTATGTATTTCGGGCATTGGAGTGCGCATACGTATGGTGAAAACGATAAGGGTTGTGTCCGGCTTGGTAATAAATGTTTTGTCTAGCCCATCTGGTCCCTTCCACCGTCAATGGAGATTCTATCAAGTTGACCAGCAAACGGTGACTGTTTCCTAATACCGGAGTGATGTTGAATGCAAAGTTGACAGGAGTCGCCGAAAATTGACGGGTGGAGTTGTCATCAATCTCTAATGCCAGATTGGAGACACTCACTTTGATCCCGCCTGTTACTGCTGCTGGATCAGCTGTGTACGTATAGGCAATTTTAGCATCTTGATAAAGTGCATTGATGTCCTTAAAGTCGACAAACGGGATTTCGTGGTCGGCGGTGACAAGGTCACTTAAGGCACCGCTGGCGATATCAATCGATGCTGTTTTGATTCCGGCTACTGCAACCGTTGCTCCGCTCATATTTGCAAACATGCCTTGTGTATTTAATTCTATACCAAGTCTTGCAAATTTGTGGTTGAACATAATATTGATAGGCACATTGACGCTACTGCCACCAGTTGGGACCGATACTTCACCCGATGTATATAAGATATCTTTTCCGCCGGGAAGGCTGATTATGGTGTTAGCAGACGTTACATTAGGAATATCATCTGCTGTATTGTACGAAAGTGCCACCCATTTATACGTTGTTCCTTGCGTCACATCAATAGTTCCCTGAGTTCCGGCAATAAACTGCTCAGAAGAAATCAATTGAGTTCCATCTTGTGAAAATAAATAAAGACGGTATTTTACTCCATTTTCTATAGCAGCAGCTCTTGTCGAGCTACCGCTAGTTGAAGCTGCTTTAGTTAAAGATTGTGCTGCCTTAAATGGTATGTTATTATCTGTCTGTAGAACAGCATCAAATTCTGGAAATTCCAATACTTTGGTATTCGCTGAGTTTGACGCAGCCACTTTTGCTTGCGAACCCTTTGTCGATATAGATTGACTCTCATCAATACCCGACACGTTCAACATTAATTTTGTCCCCTCGACTTTAGCTGTTTCTTCGATTTGTTCCTTGTCTTTCGAACAACTTGAAAAGGTACCACTTCCTACTAGCAAGAATGCAATGGAAGCAATGGTCCAATTTAATTGCTTTTTATATAATACTCTCATAAAAATCTTAATTTTGTAGTTTTTTAATAGCTTAATTTTATAGATCTCCATTGCCACTACCATCCGAACCATCACCCCAGTCACCTACACCAGGGTTAGGGGTACCTGTTCCAGAACCAGCAGCAATCCCTTGCTCCAGCTCAATTGTAAGCACGCTGATAGCAGGTGCTTCATAAGTTTTCTTTTCTGTTTTCATTTTGAATTATTTAAGTTTTAAATCATTGTTAATGATTAGTCGTTGGATTCAAATACATGGCCGAGCTTTTCCGGGAGCTGGGCAAGTCCTTGGAAATCCGATACAAACATGAATATTTTATGAGATAGAAATGAAAAATCAGTCCCCCCAAGGACTACTCTTGTTTTGTTAAGTTGTTGTTTTTTAGTGTTTTAGTTTTTACTCAAGGTGTTGGATGGCATCAAAGGAGACTGCTGTTTATTGTTTGTTATCGAAAATATTTTAATATTTTATGGTGATAAATAATTCTGAACTGATCTGGAGTTGATGTTTTAGGTGGATTTCTTAACCTTCCGTTGGAGGATTGTCGTCTACGCGGTTTCGGAGCCAAAGGATAAAGTCTTCTTCCGGTGCAAGTCTCAGTTTTTTTCGCAGGTTATAACGATTGTTTTCAATAGTTTTGGTCGCTTTGAAAGTATAATCTGCAATTTCTTTTGTTGAAAAGCCCAGATAGATATAAGCACATAGGATTAATTCAGACGATTTGAAATTTGCATCGATGCACAGCATTCTTTTTAAGAATTTCGGATGGACCTCTTGAAAGCGAGCCCAAAATGTGGGTGAATTTTTCTTTGCTAATTCGATAATCTCTGAAAATGATTCATTCACCTTAAGTTCCAGGGTCTCTATAAGCTCTTTCTTTTTCGCTATCTCGATTTTCTGTGCAGATAAGAGCTCTTTCTTTTTTTGCTTGTACTCCTTATATTTCCATAGAAAAAGTATTAAAGTGACAAACAGAGCTATACAGAGAACTATTTTTAATTGATAATCTCTATATTTTATTGTTCTTTCTTCCTTTTCGATATTTTCTAATATGGCCTGCACCCTTTTTCTGTTTTTATTCTCGTCAATCAATCTTTCAGAAGCAGATAACCGAAGGTATTTTTCTCCTTCTTCATACCGATTGATTTTATTATAACTCTTTGATATTTTTAGGTACAAGTCTGCAGAGGTAGATCTATTCCACATCCTTTTCTGCTTGTCAGCAATAGCGAGTAAATAAAATTCTATGGCTTTTTCTGTTTTTCCCATCTGCATATAGTAATCTGCATATAATTCCAGAAAGAGGGTGATCGGCCTATCGTCTACTATCGCCTGTTGATAGGCCTGGTGAATAAAAGGAAGAGCTTCTTTGGGCTTTAATTGCTCAATGTAGGTCATCGCCTTGTAATAGAATAAATTTGCTTTTACATTGTAAATTTTTTTAAGGTTATGATAAACAGTGTCTGGAACTGTTTCTGCATGTTTGAGTGCTCTATCAAGGGATTGGTGGGCAGGGAGATAGTCGTTGATTATCGTGTACGAAAGGCCTAGAGAAGCAAGACTGAGCGCTGCGATCATTACGGATTCGGGATCTTTTCTTGACATTGTTAGATCTATTACTTCCTGATGCTGTTTCGCCTGCTGTTTATAGAGATGGAGTCGTGAGTAATGATAGCCTTTTAGAGACAGGAAGCGGGCTTTTAATAGATTATTCCTCCTTGTAGCATCTTCTTCTAGCCCTTTTTCAATGAATGGAAAGGATTTTTCATATTCTTCCAAAATATTTAGGCTATGGGCGATATAATAATAAGTTTCAGCCTTCCTTTTTGAATCATTTGTTTTTTCAGCAATTAAACTGGCAGTTTTAGCATATTCCAAGGATTTGAGACCATCGCTGTCCAGTAAGTTATCTGCCCGTTGTAGCAGGTCATCAATTTTGGAGTTTTCTTCTTGATCGCGACTACAGGAAACGATAAGTAGTGCACAAATAAATAATGATAAAAATTGAAGATAGTTCATTAAAAATCTGTTTAGCATAGTTATAGATAGATATTCTTAAGTATTAGTATTTATTTCAATGATATTTTCAGCTATTTGATATCCTTTTTATCGCCTATATGCAGTCGAATAAAGAATAATGTGCAATGCCGTTCAATATCTATCAAAATATAAAAGACAAGTACCGAAATAATTGCTGTTTTACGTTATGAGCAATACTTTAGCTTCCTTATTATATTAAAATATCAATAGTAGTTATGTTTTTTGTAAATTGGTGCCATAATAAGAGGTCTTGAGCTTGGTTTTTCTTTAGATTATTATACAGAACTTTTTCAAAAATCAGATGAAAGAAAATCAACATGAATTAGTCAAAATGGGGGACAGAAATTACAGAGCGGTATTTTGAGTTTTTGAACCAACATATTGATGATGTTGTGTTGGGTAGAGTCGGAAATTAACGAGATCGCATCCGCACTTTTCCTTTCCCAGACCCATAGCTGAGATTGCACGCTTGCTGACTTATGCCCCCCCAATTTTTCCAAGTTCTTTAAAAAGTTTGTCGGGAAAACTCCCGGACAATATCGTACAGATCTAAAAACGAAAAAATTTAAAACCTCAGTATAAAACAAATGACTTCTTGTTATTGCAGCTCTCCCCTCCAGCGATAAACTAAATAGCTGAATATTGCTAGTTCACATTTTTGGACCTGCTTCTTACGTGCTTTCGTAACCAGGCTATAATAGTTCGTCTGTCGGTAATATTATATTTTTCCATGGCTTCTTCGAGGAATAGTTCTCCCTTTACGATAGAAAGAACGATCAGTTCCTTATTCTCTTTAGCATAGCGGTTAGCAGAATTCTTTTTCATAATTTTTATAACAATACTGATTAAAATAGTTAAGCTGCCTTATCAAATAACTGACAGTTGGCTCTGTGAAAATTCTGAGAAGTATCACAAAAGTACTACTAAATTGAAAAGTTTTTTTTGGGGGGTGAAAAAAAATACCCCCCAAGAACTACCCTAGGAAGGTCAATCTTCTAGTATTTAGTTATTTTTGGCTATTAATATAGAAATAGCCGAATTTTTGGCTACATCATATTTAACAGAACTTGAACCCGCTATTCAAAGCGATATATATGAAATTACAAGGGACATTGGTTAACAGTGATTCTGAAATAGGCTCATGAACAGCAAATTTGCTTTATAAACAGGGTTGACAAATAAATTTATTTGCCCGGATATTGACTTTTGTAAATCGGTCTTTTATAATGGAGGGTATGTAAATATAGCTCCCGCTCACCAACGTTTTTCGAACGCGGAGGAAATGAGAAATTATAGGCCTTTTCCTCAAATAAAAGTATTAGCGCTGAATAATGAATTTGATTCAAAACTGGATCTGTTCTATTCTTGCTTAATGCGTCTTTTGTCCAGTCGAATTTTTGGGTTGCTTGGATATAAAATTTACGCTCTTGTTGATCCTTACATTTAGATAATATGGCTATATGTTTTGTCCAACTAATTTCTCCAACCAATGGTTGGAGATTTGGATTATCATTATATTCATTATAAAATTGAGCCATATACCACAGATTTGTTATAGAAAATCCACCTATACCCGGAAACTCCTTTTGAAACTACCACCTACATAAACCTTCTTTTCCTCAAATAGGGAGACCACCTCGAATACTTTTGCTGTACACTTTAAAAGAAAAGAAAATGGCAAATCAGCTTTTAATCAAGAACACATGCAGGAGATGGGTAATCTCTCTCCAGAAGAAATTACAGGACTACAAGGTACTACTTCAATCTATTCAGGAGTTAAGCTACTATAGTGCCGGTAAGGGGAAAATATCAGTCTTCCGGGGCGAAAATTCTATACTTCAAGAACACTAAGTATACCACATGATACAATTTTCGTGAATGTTTCAGCTGTGTTGAAGTACAATATTCAAGTTTTGTATTTCTATTTAAATTTGTATTTTAGTACTATGTTCCGGCTTTCAAATCGTGCCCGAACGCAAACCCCGAAACGTTATCCGAATTATATCCAATCCAACTGCTGCTAAATGAAAGATACTGATTTTGAAGATTTTTGGAATGGCTTAAGCCAACTTTGGAAAGCTGATCTATCTCACGGACTAGGTAATGATTATTCTCTACGGGGCAAAATTCCGGTATCATTTGAAGAACTTAATAAGGTAAAACTTTTGTATTTATGTCAGCACTCTAATCTAGAACCATTATTACACCTTCCCAATTTGGAAGCTTTATTTTTGTCTGGTTGGGTAAATATAGACTATACAAGCCTAAGTAAATGTGAGAATTTAAAAGAGTTAGGATTAGCTAATACAGATATTGACAATCTGAACTGGATTACTTCTCTGAAAAAGCTGAAAAAACTGAGTATAAGTAAAACAAAGATCAAGAATATTGAGCCATTGCTTAGTTTACCTTCACTCACTGAACTTAATATATCGGAAACAGATATTGTAGACTGGAAACCGTTAACTAGCATACACAAACTCTCTAAACTTTATGCATTCTACTGTAAAAAACCAATTGATTTAGAAACAGTTTCAAAACTTAAAAATCTTACACTAATCGACATTCGTGGTAATGATATTGAAAATCTAAATTTCTTATCCGAGTTAAAAAAACTAAAATGTATTTGGGACATAGATTGTGGTACTAACAATTATGATGTATTAAAAAAGCTTCCAAGCCTTAACCAAATTGGTTGCAGAAAAGAAGTATTCGAAGAAATTAAAGATTGGTTTATTGACAAAACAATGCATTATAATGTGAATGGGAAAGAAATTACAATTAAAAAATAATACGTCGTATAACAAGGATTTGCCAAACCGCGCTTTCGAGTTTACGAAAATAAAGAGGAAGATAAGTTTACCACAATCTGAGTTATTTAAAGATATTGTAGCTATAGATCTGGATGGTATTTATCTTGATCTACATAATGAATATGACTGCATTAGATTGGCATACAACGCAGCATATAACGAATTTCGTCTTACGTTTAAACGAATTAATCTAGCTACTGACGCCAACTATAGTCTAGTTGATCTCGTATTTATTGATGCTGTCATGGAGACATGCTTATTTGTTCTTGACGGAGATGTTTCCAATGAATTTAAGACGATTGACCTGATATATCGAGGTCGGTTTGAAAATGAAACTGCGCTAGCTGAGTTTGATGGCCCTGGGCGATCATTGTACTATATAGTTTTTTATAGCGGTATTGAATTAAAGGTATTTGCAACCTCGTTAATCGTTGAGTTGTAGAATGATCATGTTGCTATCACTTCTATTTTAAATTTGGCTTGAATTGATAATTTGTTGAAATTAGACGAACAATAATCCTCATTTTTTTGATAGTTAAATTGACGATGATCATTATGCGAAAAATGCAGTTCAAATTATTTTTTACTCATCGAGTAGAGGATATTTTCAATGACAATATCGATATTCATATTATACTGAGTAATGACGATGTATATGTTGCTACTTTGTTTACGTTAAACAATATTGGGATGTTAATGCGACGTGACGAGGCTTCCTATTTCTGGGCTTCCGATATGATTATTGTGCCGGATTTATCTCATTTGACAATCCGTAAAGCTATTCAGGAGGCATTGGATGACGGGTATTTTGAAAAAACCTGCTCAAAAATAGGTACAGTTAAAACAGTGTTTGATTATGAAGGATGGCAATCCTATAACCAAGTTGATAAAACTTCTATATAACTGAATGATATTAAAGCAAGACATAATCATGGCACTCAGCAAAAAATTGTCTCTGCCTTACAAAGTGCATATTCCGGAGTAAATTGACCCCATGATTCCGGTACGTTGCACTGGAGTATATGCGCAATTCCATTGAGTTATCGCATGCCATTCCGGCAGATGTTGACCCCTTTATAAGATTTAGATGAACTT
>Ga0222428_100086_pt1 | contig 158033 bp, 129 predicted proteins | sample 2B5Ametagenome_FD_182471 | JGI IMG/M metagenome (GOLD analysis project Ga0222428, IMG submission 182471) | Enriched microbial communities from leaf-cutter ant dump, University of Wisconsin, Madison, United States - 2B5A (version 2) | ecosystem: Environmental > Terrestrial > Nest > Insects nest...
CAGGTGCTAAATTATCGGGTGCCCGTGTAGCGATCTTAGACGAGAAGAACAACATTATTTCGACTAAAACAACCGAAGCAGACGGAACGGTATCGTACGCTGTTGAGTGTGATAAAGCTTACACGATCCAAGTGGCCAAAGACGGTTATGAAAGCAACAACTTCCCGGTTAGTAAAACCAAAGGAGGTATTGTAAACATCAGCGCCGACTTACAACCAATCGATGTTATTGTTACTGAAACAGAAGTTATCTTAAACGATATTTACTTTGAATATGACAAGAGCAATATTACTCAACAAGGTGCTTTTGAGTTAGACAAGTTAGTTCAGGTAATGAAAAATAACGCTGCTATGGTGATCATGGTTAAATCCCACACCGATAGCAGAGGTAGCGATAAATACAACATGAATTTATCGGACCGTCGTGCAAAATCAACTGTACAATATATAATCTCCAAAGGAATTGCTAAGGATAGAATCTCCGGAAAAGGTTACGGAGAGAGCGAGCCTAAAGTAAACTGTGGTGATAACTGTACCGAAGAAGAATACGCGAAAAACAGACGATCAGAATTCCTGATTGTTAAAAAGTAATTATAACACCTGAAAGGTTTTCAAACCAGTCAGATGAAAAAAGTAAAGGCGGCCAATCGGTCGCCTTTTTTATTTGTTTTCTTGGAGGGTGCTTTTAGAGGTGCCATTTATATTGTGTTTACTTTGAGTTAGCGCGGATTTGTAATCCGTGTTATTAGTAGCTACACCTGACAGGTTTCCAAAACCTGTCAGGTGTAAAAGCTTTAAAAGTATAAAGAGTTGTAAAAAATTTAAAGGCGGCCAATTGGTCGCCTTTTTATTTGTCTTTTTAGAAGGTGTCTTTATTGTCGATGAGGGTTTTATTGCTGAATGCTAAATAATGCAGCATAAGGCCTAAAAACAATGTTTTAACAGATGTTGATCATGTGATGATAAACAGTTTGTTTCAAGGATGTTTTTAGGGGGATCATTTATATTCGGATTTATTCAAGTTGGCGTGGATTTGAAATCCGTGTTGTTGGTTTTAGCTACACCTGACAGGTTTCCAAAACCTGTCAGGTGTAAAAGTAGTAAAAGGGGAATGAGGTATAAAAAAATAAAGCCGATCAACTGACAGCCTTTTATTTGCCTCTTTAAGGGTGTTTTTGTCTTTTAGATGGGTTTTGTTGTCTGTTTTTAGATAATGTTGCTCAGGGCTTAAAAAGAATGTTTAAGGAGGTGTTGGTGCTATGTTGACGACTATTCGTTTTGTCAGAGCTTTTAATTACTCCATTATGCTTAAACTACAACACCTGACAGGTTTCTAAAACCTGTCAGGTGTAAAAAGTGATTATTAGAGGAACAATAAAAAAAGCAGCCAATTGGCTGCTTTAAAAATATAGGATTCTATTTTTTAGTTTACTGTAATATCATCAACCTGCATAGTAGTTGTAATAGTTGGTGTTCCCGAATGTTCGAAAACAAAATAACCGTTACCTGTTACACTACCAGGAATGTTATACGTACCACTAGACTGGAATGTCGAAGCCGATTGTCCTGTAGCCGGTGTAGAAATACTGAATGATGATGTAATATCTACAAAGTTAGCCAGGTTAATTGGTCCGCCAGCAGTATAGTTAGCAGCAGTTACATAGTATACTTTTAATACGTTACCCTGATAAAAACGAGCAAGTGTTTTGAAAGCAAATGTATTAGCAGCTGTGAAATCTACTGGTACAAAGAAATACGTTTTAGCTGTTACACCACCACTTCCAAAAGAAGTCATTTCGATGTATTTGTTACCTGTATTAGCCGGGAACTGTTTTAACTGCCAGTATCTTCCTCCAATAGTCTGATCGTTTACATATTTAGGGAAAGCCGTTAGGTTAACCGCATAACTTGTAAAATCTTCTGTAAAAGACCCGTTGAATTGAATGTCTGTTCCTCCCTGAGCGGTACTGATATAGAATCTTGGGTTTTCCAACATAATATCTCTTTCTGTACGAGCAAGGAATTGGAAATCACTGTTGTATTTTGTTAATACACCACGAACTTTTCCGCTTTTGTTTGGAACTGGTTTACCTGCAAACTTAGCAAACTCACTTGTTCTGAAAATAATTTCATGACCGGTATTGTCTGTAAGTTTCCAGTTGGTTGCACCACCGATGGTAGCACTACTGTTAGCATCATAATAAGTCGATCCCATTGCAGCATCGTTAAACTGAACATTGTCAAACTCGATAAGTTTGTTAATGTGGTTGTTGTTTAATGCCTCAGCAATAGTCATGTGTGATACTAATTCATCTTCATTTACGAAATCACAAGAAGCTTTTGCTGTTCTTCTGAATTCTTCCGGTACCAAACGTCCTACGGCATTTCCCTGATATAAATCACCAATTACCAATGAACTGTGAGCAATCGCGATATAACGGTCTTTTAGGTTTACATATACTTTTCTTCCCGGTTCGAATTCAGTATAGATGTTATACATGTCAACCGGAATACTGAAACCTCTTGACTTGTCAAGTGTTTCCAAAGAAACCGTTTTGTAAAATGTACCACCTTCATCGCTCGATACTACATAAGCCTCGATAATGTCATCGGTTGTAACTTGTGTAGGTGTAGCGGTAGCAACTGTAAAAATATCAGCAACTGTCTTTGTCGGTGTTAAAGTATAACAAGGGGTATCCGCTTTAGGATAATGATCGCCGTTCACACAGCCGGTTAATATTCCAGCTGAAAGTGATGCGAATAAAAGGGATTTAATTGAAATTTTCATCGTTGTATTTTTTAGCTTAGAATATTTTTACGTTGTCAATCATATAAGCTCCGGCAATTGCAGTGGCAGTTCCACCGGTTGCTTTAAATCCGATATAAATGGTCCCGGAATAGTTAGCAAGATTGATCGCACCCGCTTTAAAAAAGTCGTAGTTATTAGTGCTTCCCGCTAGAGGTGGCGTAAAAGATACCTGCGTCCAGGTAGCATCCATTACGTTTGTTCCATCATAATCGGTAGAAATAAAAACTTCTAATTTATTGTTTGCCAAATCGGTCACGTGGTGTTGTGCCACGTCGAAAGTTAAACGTTTTTTAATGGCTCCGTCAATGTTGATTCCCGGTGTTACGATCCAGCCAACATTCGATGCCTGATTACTGTTAAATGGCGTGAACTCGGCATATCCGTTACCCTGATAAGCGTTTTCAATCCATTTTTTTGTACCTACCTGTGCGAAGTTTGTCCATCCTTCAAAATCAAATGGCGTATTAGCCACAGCCGACTGGAAATCTTCAAAATAGATAGCCGGAACAATTGGTGGCAAATTTGTATCGTCTTCTTTTGTACAGCTGCTCAAAGCACCTAAGGCAACTAAAGCAACACAAAGTGTTTTTATATTAAAATTTTTCATGTGAGTTCTTCTTTACTGGTTAAAATTAGAATGTTAAGTAAACATTTACGAAATACGTTCTGCCGTAACCGTAGAAATATTTCGATCCGAATGAACGGGTACCGCTGGCATAATCCATATTTAACTCTCTGTAGTTCGCGTTTCTGGCTTGTTCGAAACCTCCAGTTTTGTAAGTAACATCAAAGATGTTGTTAACACTTGCAAAGAAACCTAAAGTATTTCCGTTAATTCTCCATGATTTACCACCTGTAAGGTTAACCAACATGAACGAATCGAATTTCTCCTGGCTTAATAACTGACGTGCTCTTTCTTCTGTAACTTCCGGATACGATACTCCTGAACCTCCAGGTTGCATAAAGAAGTTGTTGGTACGGATTAGCGGATCTACTTCAACATAACTGTCATCTAAGTAGTTTGCATTCGCTCCGATCCACCAGAATTTAGGATCTCTATACTCAATTCCAAGAGAGTAAGCCTGTTGTGGCATACCACCTTGTCTGTAGTTTTTAAGGTAAGAATCACCGAAGTTAACAATTGGGTTAAGCCCAGCTGCCTGACGTGAATCGATGTTAAGAAGTACTGTTGGGTTGTTGCTGTAGATGTATTGACCATATGAAGCAGAACCGGTAACTTTAATTGTTTTAGACAATTGGTACTCTAAACCTAACTCTAAACCGATGTTTTGTTTGTCGATGTTTTTTGTGATCTCAGCTACGAAGTCATTCTCACTGTCGTTACCACCATCTTCGATAGCTCCTAAACCTTCTGCATAGAAGAAACCAACTTTAGTTGCATCTTCGATTTTAGAGTAGAATCCGGTTAAACGTGCTTTTAATTTTGGAGCTCTGATGATATAACTTGCATCAACACTTGAAATTTTCTCGTCATCTAATCCGCTAACGATGCTGTTGTTTAAACGAGCATTGTTGAATGCATTTCTTAGCATTGGCGCTTTAGTCATATAAGCAGCGTTAACACTTAACATGTGTTTACCTGTAATTTTGTAAGTAAGACCTCCTTTGAAACCGTAGTTGTTAAACTCTAACTTGTCGCTTTTTCCGTAAGAGTTGTCAGCGTATAATCCGTTTCTGTAAAGACCTTCTCTCTGGTATCTTGTTTGAGAGAATGTTTGTGCTAAATAGAAATCGAATTTGTTGTATGTAAATTTAAACTGAGTAAATGCATCAGCAACAATAGCGCGCATGATGTAGTTGTATCCGTAACGGTCACCTGCGTAAACCACACGGTTCGGGTTGTTTAAGTCACTTTGAGACTGACCTGCTGCAAAACCACTTCCTTCGTAGAATAAATCCGTGTCAACAAAACCATAATCTCCAAGTGGATCTAACATTTTTTGGAAGTTTTCCGATTTTAATGAGCGGAAGTTAATTCCTGCATTTAAAGTAATGTTATCCGATAATTGAGAGTTTAAGATTGAGTTTGCAGTCCAGGTAACATCTTCCATACGGTCTTCATACAAAGCATAGATACTGCGTTTGTTGATGTCGTTTGCATGGTACATTCTTTCCCAGTTAATCTGGCTGTTGTTGATGAAGTCCTGTCTTGCGATGTTAGCCTGTGCATAGTTTGGTGTATGCGTTGGTAAAGAACCGTCAGCTGGAATATCGTGTAAGTTTAAAAAGTAACTTGGTAAGTTTTTGTAGTAAGTAGGATCAGGGTTGTTTCCACCGTTATAGTCTAATCTGGAATTCCCGATTCCTCCTGATTGGTAAGAAATATTCGTGTTTAACGTGTTTTTCTCGTTGATTTTCCAGTAGTGGCTTAACATTAAGATTGGCTCGTCAACGTTTTTGTCTCTTGAGTTTCTTCTTTTACCATTTTGCCATCCCCAATAAGAGTTGTACTCTGTACCCATTAAGTCAGTAACTTCCTGAGTGTTTGGTGAATTTTTACCTCTGCTGTTTTGAGCGTAGATAGAAGTAAAGTTGATACTGTGTTTGTCATTGAATTTTTTCTCGATACTTGCGAAAAGGGAGTTAGCAGAATAATCTGTTCCTTCGAAGTAACCTTCTTTAGCCCATCTTCTGGATCCAGAAACCACAAATGCCCATCCGTCTTTGTTCATTCCGGAAGCATAAGTTGCCATTGTTCTCCAGCTGTAGTTTGAGTTTGTTCCAGAAAACGAAACACGTGTTCCCGGACGGTAAAAAGAAGCTCTAGTGTTTATCTCTTGCGTACCTAAAATGTTACCAAAGGTATAATCGGAAGGAGCAGATCCCATAGTGAACTCCTGGTTTCTGGTCGCGTCATTAAGACCTCCCCAGTTACTCCACTGTGGTCTTCCGTCAAAAAGTTTGTTCATTACGATACCATTAATCATAGTAGTACCATACTCATTATCCAAACCTCTGATTCGGAATCTCGCCTGACCCCAGTTGAAAGCAGCAGCTTGTTGGTAAGTGTCACGGGATGCCTGTAGCAAACCTGCAGTACTCTCGGAACCACTGTTGTCATCTCCAAGATCATTTTCTGTGATGGTGATCAAGCTTAGTTGTTGCTCAGATGTAATGTCTTCTTCCAGGAAAACCACACCTAAATCTAAAGATTGTCCTTTCACAATGCTAAGTGTAAAAGTCTGGGTAGTGTACCCTGTACTTCCTACAGTTAACTTTTGTTGTCCTTCTGTTGCTACATCAAAAGAGAAAACACCCGCTGCATCTGTTAAAGCAGACTGGTTGGTGCTTAAGATGGTCGCAACAACATTTCTTAATGGTTTTTGCGTTTTAGAATCAACAACTTTTCCCTTTAGTGCTGGGGAGTGTTGTGACCAAACAAAAACGGCTTGCAGTACGAATAAAATACTAAATACAAGTTTTTTCATAAATAAAATTAAGTTAATTTTTTGTTTGCTAAGTCTTAATAAAAACTTAACAGCCTGCAAATGTACATCTTTTAATAATATTATTTACTTTTGGCCCGGAGTTTGTCTCAAACTTGATGTTAATTTAATATACTTTACATGAAAATTAGAAATTTCATCGCGCTTTTAATTGTATGTTTCTCATTTAATGGGATTTACGCGCAAAACAAAAAATTCAAAGTGTACACTGTTGCCTTTTACAACCTTGAAAACCTGTTTGATACAATCAATGGGCCGAACAATGACGAGGAGTGGTTGCCTAACGGTACACAGCACTGGACCAGAGCAAAGTATCAGAAAAAACTGGCTAATTTAAGCCGCGTTATCCCGGAAATCGGAACCGGTGAAAATCCACATGCCCCGGTAATCGTTGGATGTGCCGAAGTTGAAAACAGAGGTGTATTGGAAGACCTGGTAAAACAACCGGGAATGATCGAAAAAGACTATGGCGTGATCCATTTTGACTCTCCGGACAAAAGGGGAATTGATGTGGGCTTTTTATACCAAAAGAAACACTTTAAGCCGTTAAGCTATAAAAATATACCTTTATATATATATGAAAACGAGCAGGGTCTGAATAAAAAAGACAAAGAAGAAGGTGATGATAAGGTAGAGGTAAATGTGAATCTGGATGCTAAAACCAGAAGAATATATACCCGTGACCAATTGTTGGTAACCGGATTATTGGATGGTGAAGAAATCAGCGTTATTGTAAATCACTGGCCATCGCGTTCCGGAGGTGAGAAAAAAAGTAGCCCGTTCCGTGAAGCTGCCGGTGCTTTAAATAAAAAAATTATCGACTCCCTGTACCGAATTAATCCAAATGCCAAAGTAATTACGATGGGCGATTTAAATGATGGTCCTTATAATAAGAGTGTAAAAGAAGCTTTAGGTGCTAAAGGGAAAAAAGACGATGTTAAAGAATTCGGTATGTTTAACCCAATGGAGCAAATGTCTAAAGACGGTATTGGTACATTGGCCTACCGTGATGCATGGGATTTATTTGACCAGATTATCATCAGCGAACCATTGATCCGTAAAGATTATTCGTCATTGCGTTTCTGGAAAGCCGGCGTATTTAACAAACCGTATCTGATCCAGAGTTCAGGGCAATACAAAGGGTATCCGCTGCGTAACTCCAATGGTGAAGTCGGATTTAGTGACCACTTTCCAGTGTACATTTATCTGATTAAAGAAGTGAAGTAATAATAAAGGCAGGTTTTTTAACCTGCCTTTTTCCTTTTTTGTACTTTAGTGCAAACATTCAACCTATGGCTATCCAACCTCCTTTTAATCTTAATCAATGGATTAATGATAACCGGCACCTGTTAAAACCGCCGGTTGGTAATAAAAATATATATGTAGACGCCAACGATTTTATTGTTATGATCGTGGCCGGTCCCAATGCGCGTAAAGACTATCATTATAATGAAACGGAAGAAATCTTCTACCAACTGGAAGGAGATATTAAAATCGTAATTCAGGAAGATGGCGAGCGTAAAGAAATGCCACTTAAGGCAGGTGATATGTACCTGCATCCGGCAAAAATACCGCACTCACCGGTGAGAAGTGAAGGTTCCATCGGACTGGTAATCGAACGGAAAAGAGCCGGAAAAGGATTTACCGATGGATTACTATGGCATTGCGACAATTGTAACCACAAACTATACGATGTATATTTCGAATTAAAAGATATCGAAAAAGACTTCCTGCCGCATTTCCAGCATTTTTATAATTCGGAAACCCTGCGAACCTGCGAGAAATGTGGAACCGTGATGGAATCCGACCCGCGTTTTGTCGCAAAAAAATAAAAAAAGACAAAGGTTATTGTTTTGGAAACTTAAGCGTAAAAGTTAATCCTTTATAATGCTAAACAAAAAATAGTAACTTTGTGAAAAATAAAAACACACGAAAATAACTTAGAATAATGGCAACAGCAATTGACCAATTCGGTATTCAGGAAGCACTACAACAACTAGGGCTTAAAGAAATAAACGAAGGAACATCAACCGGATCAAACTGGTTTTCAAATGGTAAAATTATCGAATCGTATTCTCCTGCAACCGGAGAATTAATCGGAAAAGTTAAATCATCAACTAAAGAAGATTACGAAACAGCCATGAAAACGGCTGAAGAAGCTTTTAAAGAATGGCGATTGATCCCGGCTCCGAAAAGAGGAGAGATTGTGCGTCAAATGGGTGAAGCACTTAGAAAATATAAAGAGCCTCTTGGGAAACTGGTTTCGTATGAAATGGGTAAAAGCCTTCAGGAAGGTTTGGGTGAAGTTCAGGAAATGATCGATATCTGTGATTTCGCAGTAGGATTATCCCGTCAGCTTTACGGATTAACAATGCATTCCGAAAGACCAATGCACAGAATGTACGAGCAATGGCATCCGTTTGGAGTAGTAGGGGTTATCTCTGCTTTTAACTTCCCGGTAGCGGTATGGAGCTGGAACTCAATGTTGGCTTGGGTTTGTGGAGACGTTTGTATCTGGAAACCAAGTTCAAAAACACCTTTGTGTGCAGTAGCTTGTCAGAATATCATTGTTGAAGTATTGCGCAACAACAATGTATCAGAAGGTGTTAGCTGCTTGGTAGTAGGTAATGAGTCTGGTGATTTAATTAATAACGACAAACGTATTCCGTTGGTATCGTTCACAGGTTCTACAAGAATCGGACGTCACGTATCCAAAACTGTAGCGGAGCGTTTCGGAAATACTATCCTGGAATTAGGAGGAAACAACGCAATTATCGTTTCAGAACATGCCGATATCAGCATGGTATTGGTTGGAGCGGTATTCGGAGCAGTAGGAACTGCCGGACAACGTTGTACCTCTACAAGACGTTTAATCGTTCACGAAAGTGTTTACGACAAAACGATCAGTGTATTGAAAAATGCATACGGACAATTAAAAATCGGAAATCCATTGGATTCTAACAACCACGTTGGACCGCTAATCGACAAAGGTGCGGTTAACGATTACCTGAATGCTATTGAAAAAGCAAAACAGGAAGGTGGAAACATTATCGTTGAAGGTGGTGTTTTAGAAGGAGAAGGATACGAAAGCGGATGTTATGTAAAACCATGTATCATCGAAGCGAAAAATGAATTCCATATCGTTCAGGAAGAAACATTTGCACCGATCTTATACGTGATGAAATATTCAACTATCGAAGAAGCGATCGCAATGCAAAACGGAGTACCGCAAGGATTGTCATCGTCTATCTTTACCAACAACATGAGAGAAATGGAATTATTCCTTTCTCAGGCTGGTTCTGATTGTGGTATCGCAAACGTAAACATCGGAACTTCTGGTGCTGAAATCGGTGGTGCTTTTGGTGGTGAAAAAGAAACAGGTGGTGGACGTGAGTCAGGATCAGATGCGTGGAAAGCGTATATGAGAAGACAAACGAACACAATCAACTACGGAACTGCGTTGCCATTGGCACAAGGTATCAAATTTGATTTCTAATCGATAAATCCTAATATAAAAAGGGCTGTCTATTTTTGTAGACAGCCCTTTTTTATTTTTAACACCTGATGACCAGATATGTTATTTAGATTTCTAACACCTGACAGGTTTTCAAAACCTGTCAGGTGTAGCATTTAAAGTTTTAAAAACGATACCCGATACTTACTCCGGCATTAAATTCAAGCGCGCTAAAACGATCGTTTACCGCACGGCTAAAGTTACGCCCGATATTAGCATACGGAGCAATCGCAAATTTATTGTTCCAAGCCCATTTGTATCCGGTTCCAAAACCGATGATAAAACTGTTCATATCGGTAGTGAGGGTTACTTCCACATCGTCGATGACTTCTTTTTCGTTAAAATCACCAAAACGGTATTTTAAAAATGGCGATAGATAATAACCGGAATTGCTTTCGCCATTGGCTCCGATATAAAAATTATAAGAGGCTAGAATACTATTGGTTTTAAATTCTTTGGCACCACCGCTCTTTTCAGTAGTATAGGAAAAACGATCGTTAATCAGGAATTCAATCCCGATAGACTGGTTGTTGTCAAGGAAATGCTCGTAGCCTAATTCCACTGATGCCAGTACGAGCGTATTTAAAATATTAACTTTAACCTCGTTCTTGGCTTGTGCATTGGCAAAAAGGCCACTCAATAGTACACCTAAAAGAATAATGTGCTTTTTCATATCTCAAAATTTTTGCAAAAGTATAAAAATCGGACGAAACGATTAGTTACGTCCTTTTTCGTTGGCATAAAGTTCGTGTAACGGATCACTTTGCCAGAAGGATTTGGTATCCACATCCATAATGGTTAGCTTGCCTTTAAATGCAGCTCCGGTATCTACATTCCAGACATTGGCTTTGTTTACCGGAACGGTTTCGCCAATTCGGGTTACCGGCGTATGACCGATAAAAATTTCCTGATATAGCGTAAGGCGTTTTGGGTAAAATAAATCGTCTTTCGAGAGTTCCGGGTTTAACGACATGGCCGTTTCCCATAACGTTCGGTCCCAACAGAACATTCCGCGGAAAAACTCGTAATAAACCCCTTTCTGATTCGTAAAACCGGCATGAACATACAGTCGGTTTTGTTCGTCGATATAATAGTCGTTTAAACGCGCCAGAAAACCTACGTGACGGTCTTTGGTGGGAATGTCGAGATCCTGATAGGCATCCACAGTCGATTGGCCACCGTGGATACGCCATTCGGCATTGTCGTCGCCGGCTGTTAACCAGCGTAAAACCATTTCTTCATGGTTGCCGCGGATAAAAAAACAATCGTGGGTTTTGTCCAGTTCAATTAAAAAATCGATTACACGAGGCGAATCGCTCCATCCGTCAATATAATCGCCTAAAAAAACCAGTTTATCAGTTGTGGTAACCTGGGCGCGTTCCAGGATCTGGTGTAAAGCTTTCAGTCCGCCGTGTATATCTCCAATAACTAACGTTCTACTCATTATTCATTCCGTATTTCATTTTTCGTAAAATGCGCATGGCTTCTTTAAACGACACATAAACCGTAGGATTTTCGTGTGCTTTAAGGAGCAATTTGGCATCAATAAGTTTTTGTTTGGCCTCGTCAAATCCATTCAGATAACAGATCATCAGGGTCGAAGGCAGGTTTTCCAGGTCTTTGTTCTCGCGTTCGGACAACGGTAAACCTTTTTGCAATTTACGGATTAATGCCAAATTGGAGTTATAAATATGAAATAACATTTTCCGGTTAAATTCCGGTGGCTCGAAAAGCATCTGGTTGTCGATCTTGTAATAACCATTGTCGTAAAACCGGATGCTAACCTGTTCCAACGGGTAATAACTCGTTTTGTCGTTTAATCCTAAAAGCAGGTATTCGGTGATCCTAAAACAATCGTCTGTATAGTCTACCGTTACCTCGTCTAATGCCGAATAAAAAAGTTTGACCTGTTCGTTGATTAATTCGATATCAACCCGGGATAAAAAAGTGGTGTCCCGTATTTTCTTTTTGTTTCCGGCCCAGCAAACAATAAAAAATTCCTTGAAAACCTTGTATTTGGGATTCATGTCCTTATGCCGGTTGTTCATAAAATCGATAACGCCTTCCAACGTATATTCGATACTGTTCCGGGAGTTGTTTTCGATACTGATAACGGTTTCGGTATTGGAACTCGCCATCGGTTCCTGAAAGAAATCCGGCTCGTCAATCGGGATCGAATTACTGCCGCGCCGCATAAAAATGGCTTTGGCCGGTATGGTATAAATCGCTTTTTTAAAAGATGACATTTTATGCGTGGGTCGAATCGTAACCAATCCAACGACCTTGTCTTTTGGTAAATGCGGAAACGGAACGTTTTCGTACTGAATCCGCGGTGGATTATCCAAAAAAGCATTAACCAGATTCTGAATCCGGCTGTCGTCGAAAAAGTCGTCGCCCACAATTTCGTTGTCCTGATCTTCCACGCCAACCACAATATAGGAATTGTTCGTTGGGTTGGAATTCGATAACGCACAGATGTGTTTTAAAAACTTTGCCTTGCCTTCCTTGGTATGCAGATTCAGCTGACGCTTTTTGTCATAGAAGCTGCTCTCATCGTTGTGAGCCAATAGGTTTTTGATAAGCAGGCGCTTGTTAATCATCGAATAAAAAAGAGGTTATAAATTCTTGTTTACGATTGTAGAGGTAGCCTGAGCGGTCGATAATACCATCAGGTCGGCAATGTTAACATGATACGGTCTTGAAATTACAAAGTGGATAATGTCCGCGATGTCTTCGGCCAGTAATGGCTGGAAACCTTTGTATACATTATCGGCACGATCGGTATCGCCTTTAAAGCGCACTTCCGAAAAAGCCGTGTGAACCATACCCGGATGGATACCGCCAACTTTAATTCCGAAAGCATTCAGGTCGATCCGCATGCCTTGCGTAATCGCATCAACAGCGTGTTTGCTCGCGCAATAAACGTTTCCGTTCGGATAAACTTCCTTTGCAGCGGTCGATCCGATGTTGATAATATGACCGGATTTACGTTCGGTCATTTGCGGTAGTATCGCTTTCGAAACATACAACAATCCTTTTACGTTGATGTCGAGCATCGCATCCCAGTCGTCGGTGTTTCCGGTTTGGATCGGATCCAGTCCGTGGGCATTTCCGGCATTATTGATCAGAATGTCGATTTTTGAAAAGTCCTCCGGGAGGGACGAAATGGCTTTGAAAACCGAATCTTTGTCTTTCACATCAAAGGCAAGTGAAGTAATTTGTGTATGTTTTGCTAAATCGCTTTCTAATGTTTCGAGAATTTCTTTTCTTCGTCCACAGATAATCAGACGATATTGATGACGGGCCAAAAGCTCAGCTGTCGCTTTTCCGATTCCGCTTGTAGCACCCGTGATAAGAACTGTTTTCATGGTAATTAAATTTCAGATCTTAAAAATATAAAAACAAAATCATAATTCGGGCTTAAAAAGAAACTGTTACCAAGACTTTTAACCAATTGTTAACAACAAAACACTAAATAAATTTTCAATTTGCAGTGTTAAAATAACTTATTTAATTTCACGGCTCAAAAAAACATAAAAATGGAAGACACCACAGCTACTTTAGACATTAGAGCAATTAATGAAAAAATAGAGAGAGAAAGTGCTTTTATCGATCTGCTGACAATGGAGATGAACAAGGTAATTGTAGGTCAGAAGCACATGGTAGAACGATTATTAATCGGACTTTTAGGACAAGGGCATATCCTTTTGGAAGGAGTACCGGGATTGGCAAAAACATTAGCCATCAATACCCTGTCGCAAGCGGTTCAAGGTTCTTTCAGCAGAATTCAGTTTACGCCCGACCTTTTACCGGCGGACGTAGTGGGAACCATGATCTATAACATCAAACAAAATGACTTCTCGATAAAAAAAGGACCGATCTTCGCCAATTTCGTATTAGCGGATGAGATCAACCGTGCACCTGCAAAAGTGCAATCGGCATTACTGGAAGCCATGCAGGAAAAACAGGTAACCATTGGCGACGAAACCTTTAAACTGGACAAACCGTTCCTGGTAATGGCAACTCAAAACCCGGTAGAACAGGAAGGAACCTATCCGTTACCGGAAGCGCAGGTCGATCGTTTTATGTTAAAAACGGTAATCGACTATCCTAAAATGGAAGACGAGCGTATGGTAATCCGTCAAAACCTGAAAGGAAGCTACGAAAAAGTGAACGCGGTGATTTCTTTGGATCAGATCCGAAGAGCACAGGAAGCGGTTCGCGAAGTCTATATGGACGAGAAAATTGAAAAATACATCCTGGATATCATCTTTGCTACCCGTTATCCGGAAAAATACAAACTGGCCGATTTAAAACCATTAATCAGCTTCGGAGCTTCTCCAAGGGGAAGTATCAACCTGGCTACGGCTGCCAAATGTTATGCCTTTATCAAACGCCGTGGTTATGTAATCCCGGAAGACGTTCGCGCCGTGGTTCACGATGTGTTGCGTCACAGAATCGGAATTACCTACGAAGCAGAGGCCGAAAACATCACTTCTGTGGAGATCATCAATAAAATTGTAAACGAAATCGAAGTGCCTTAGAATATAGATGGCTGATTTTTAACCCTGTTGGCAAACAACAGGATCGAATCGTTAATCTGTAATCACTCTTAGAATGGATACCAAAGAGCTTTTAAAAAAAGTACGAAAAATAGAAATCAAAACCCGGAGACTGAGCGATCATATCTTTTCGGGCGAATACCATACGTCTTTTAAAGGACGGGGGATGACGTTTTCGGAAGTGCGCCAGTATCAGTTTGGCGACGATGTTCGTGCGATCGACTGGAATGTAACGGCGCGTTATAACGAACCGTATATCAAGGTTTTCGAAGAAGAACGCGAACTCACGATGATGTTGCTGGTCGACATCAGTGGATCGGAAAGTTTTGGAACCCGTAACCAGCTTAAAAAGGATGTGGTAACCGAAATCGCGGCAACCCTTGCTTTTTCGGCGACAAAAAACAACGACAAAATCGGATTGATCCTGTTTTCGGATCAGATTGAATTGTTTATTCCGCCTAAAAAAGGGAAATCCCACGTGTTGCGTATTATCCGCGAACTAATCGAGTTTACGCCAAAAAGTAAAAAAACCGACTTGTCGCAAGCCCTGAAATTTTTGTCGGGTGTGATGAAAAAGAAAGCCATCGTATTCGTGATTTCGGATTTTATGGCTTCCGATTATGAGCAAACCCTGAAAATCGCCGGGAAAAAACACGATGTAACCGGAGTTCGGGTATACGATGTCCGCGAAGAAAAAATGCCAAACATCGGAATGGTACATATGGAAGATGCCGAAACCGGCGAAACCCTATTGGTCAATACCAATTCGAAATCGGTTCGGGCAGAATACGAAAAACACTATCAGGAAAACGTAAAATATTTTAAAGAAACGTTTTCCCGTTGTGGTTCCGGAACGGTTAGTACCCGTGTGGACGAATCTTATGTAACCAAGTTATTGGGTTATTTTAAAGCAAGAACCTAGAAATGATAAAGAATAAGTTTTACATACTGCTGTTTTTAATGCTCGGTACTGTGGTTTTCGCACAGCAAAAACCGGTGCAGGCTACGGTCGATTCGACAAAGATCAAAATAGGATCGCAGTTTAAGCTGACGTTAAAAACAACAGTAGACAGTACGACACAGGTCTATTTCCCGGATAGCAAAACATTTGGCTACCTGGAAGTGCTGGAATCCTATCCGGTAGATACCATCAAAAAAGCAAACCAATACGAGCTAATCAAAAGATACGGCCTGACGCAGTTTGATACCGGAAAATATACGGTACCGCAATTACCGGTGATCATCAATAACAAACAGTTCCTGACCGATTCGCTTGCGATTCAGGTTATGGGTGTGGTGGTCGATACAACCAAACAGCAGATGTACGATATCAAACCGGTGATCACGGTTAAAAAGCCAATCAGCAATGTTTGGAAATACAGTCTTATTCTGGCCTTGATAATTGGTGCCGGCTTTTTGGTAAACTGGTTGTTGAAACGCTATCAGAACAAAGACAAAAAAGTAGAAGAGATTTATGCGACACCTATTGAAAAAGCAACGAATCTGCTACAAAATCTGGAGAAAAAAGAGCTTTGGCAAAATGGAGATGTAAAATCCTATTATTCCGAAATGACTGATATCACGCGTACCTATATCGAAGAAACCATTCAGGTTCCGGCAATGGAAAGTACGACGGCCGAATTGCTTGCCGCCTTAAAAGAAGCGGTGATCAAAAAGAAAATGGGTATCAAAAAGGATACGTTCGAAACCTTTGAAAAAATCCTTAAAAATGCCGATCTGGTAAAATTCGCCAAATCCAAACCGCTGGATTTCGAAATTGCCTCCGACCGTAAGAATATCGAAGGGATTATCTTTACGATCGAAAAATCCATCCCGAAAGAAGTAGAACAGGCGATTGTAGACGAGCGCTTGCGAAAAGAACGCTTGCTCAAACAACAAAAAGTACGCCGTATACTGATTTCGACAGCAACCAGTATTGTGCTTTTTATTGCCGCATTTACCTACTTCCTGTCAACCGACGGATTGGATTTTATTAAAGACAAACTCATCGGACACAGTACAAAAGACCTGCTAAAAGGCGAATGGGTAAAAAGCGAATACGGAGAACCGTCGGTGATAATCGAAACGCCAAAAGTGTTAAAACGATATAGCGACGAACGCGTTCAGACGAATTTACCGGCTAATATTAAGTCAACTCAGAAATTCCTGTACGGAAGTCTGATCGATAATTTTAGTATTGCGATCAATACAACCACGTTTAAAGACTCACTTCAAGCCGACAATGATGCGATTCTGAATGAAAATATTGCCCGATTTGAAAAAACAGTCGGAGCCAAAGGGATCATCGTAAAAACGGACGATTTTGAAATCAAGGACGGATTTACCGGAAAAAGAGGTTATGGAACGATGACAATCTTTAATCCGGCGAAAAACGAAGACGAACGAATGGAATACCAGATTATTATCTTCTCCCAGAAATTCGGAATACAGGAAATTGCACTGGTATACCGCGAAGGAGACGAAAATGCAAAAGAAATAGCCGACAGGATTGTAAAATCCATTGAACTTAGAAAAGTAACCGAATGATGAAGAATATCTCTTTTTTACATCCCGAGTTTTTTTGGCTGTTTTTGGTAATACCAGTTGTAATCGCATGGTATTTCTGGAAAAGAAAAAAACAATCGGCGACCTTAAAAATCAGTTCGGTAAAAGGATTTAAAGGAACAACCTCGATTTTACCAAAGTTAAAACCGTTGTTGTTTGTACTGCGCATACTGGCGTTAAGCGCGATGATTGTCGCTTTAGCGCGTCCGCAGTCGACCGATGTGACCAATAAAACCCGTACAACCAGCGGAATCGATATCGTAATGGCAATTGACGTTTCCGGAAGTATGCTGGCAAAAGATTTAAAACCAAACCGAATGGAAGCGCTAAAACGAGTGGCTTCCGAGTTTGTAAAAGAACGACCGAACGACCGGATCGGATTGGTGGTTTATGCGGCCGAAAGTTATACCAAAACACCGGTAACCAGTGATAAAGCCGTGGTACTCGAAGCCTTAAAAGGTGTAAAGTACGACAACGTATTACAGGACGGAACCGGAATTGGCGTGGGATTGGCAACTGCCGTAAACCGATTAAAAGATAGTAAAGCCAAAAGTAAAGTAGTAATCCTGTTAACCGATGGTGTGAACAATGCCGGGTTTATCGATCCGAGAATGGCATCCGAAATCGCCAAAGAGTACGGAATTAAAGTCTATACTATCGGAATCGGAACCAACGGAATGGCGGAGTTTCCCTATGCGATTGCGCCAAACGGACAATTCCTGTTTCGTATGATGCAGGTGGAAATCGATGAAAAGCTGATGAAGGAAATCGCTGCGACCACCGATGGAAAATACTTTAGAGCAACCAGCAATAAGAGTCTGGAGAATATCTATAACGAAATCAATAAACTGGAAAAAACCGAAATAGAAGAAATGCGCTATTTCAACTATGATGAGAAATACAGATCGCTTGTATTTCTGGCCTTAGGCTTACTGGTTTTGGAAATTTTATTACGAAAAACTATTTTTAGAAGTTTTATCTGATTATGTGGCAATTTGAAGAACCAAAATATTTTTACCTGTTGGGCGTCATACCGTTTTTGGTATTGCTGTTCCTGATCAATCTGTATTGGAAACGGAAAAAGCAAAAACAATTCGGTGACCTTGAACTGATTAAAAAATTAAGCCCGGAGAAATCCATTTTTAAACCGGTATTAAAACTGGTGGTGTTACTATTGGCATTGGCGGGAATCATCCTGGCTTTGATCAACCCGAAAATCGGAACCAAAATGGAAACCGTAAAACGTCAGGGAGTGGATATCGTTTTTGCTGTGGATATTTCCAAAAGTATGCTGGCAGAAGATATTGCACCCAATCGTTTGGAAAAAAGTAAACAGTTGGTTTCTCAGATCATCAATCAATTGGGAAGCGACCGTATCGGGATTGTAGGATATGCCGGAAGTGCCTATCCGGTTTTGCCGATTACAACCGATTATAGTGTGGCCAAAATGTACCTGCAAAGTATGAATACCGATATGGTGTCATCGCAGGGAACTGCCTTGTCGGAAGCCGTTAAACTGGCTACTTCTTATTTTGATGATCCGCAAACAAGTAAGCTGATCGTGTTGATTTCCGATGGAGAAGATCACGGAGAAGGTTTTGAAGATGCGGTGGAAGAAGCCAAAGAAAAGCGAATTAAAATCCTGACCATCGGTGTTGGAACCGAAAAAGGAGGGCCAATTCCGTTGCGAAATCATGGTAAAATAGAAGGCTATAAAAAAGATTCCAAAGGGGAAACCGTGGTGACAAAACTATACCCGGAAACCCTGAAAACTATTGCGAAAAGTGCCAATGGCGGTTATGTATATGGCGGAAGCACCAAAGAAGTAGTGGAGTTCGTGAAAAACGGATTGGACAATCTGGAAAAAACCGACTTCGAAAGTCAGCAGATAGCCGATTTTCAATCGCAATACCAATGGTTTTTAGGCATTGCATTTTTACTGCTACTATTGGACGTTTTCTTGTTGGAACGCAAAACAGCCTGGGTTAAAAAGTTGAATTTATTTAATGAAAAAGAATAATGAAGAAGTGGTTTAGTTGTTATTTTCTGTTGTTTTCATTGGTAATGGCGGCTCAGGTCAAAGATCGGAACCTGCCGCGCGGCAATGAAGCGTTTGGCGAAAAAAACTATTCGGAAGCCGAAGCAGATTATCGTATCTCGCAATCTAAAGTGCCAACACGAGCGACTTCATCCTATAATCTCGGAAATGCCATTTACAGGCAAAACCAACCTGGGGAAGCGAAGTTTGCGTATATGAAGGCGATTGAAAATGCCAAAGGGAAAAAGCAAAAGCACAAAGCAATGCACAACCTTGGGAACGTTTTTATGTTGGAAAAAAACTATTCGGGTGCGGTTGAAGCCTATAAAGATGCGTTGCGAAATAATCCGTATGACGAGGAAACCCGTTATAATTATGCATTGGCCAAACAGAAGTTAAAAGAAAATCCGCCGAAAAATAATAATAAAGACAAAAACAAGGATAAGAATAAAGATCAGCAGGATCAGAAAGATAAGGATAAAAACAAAGATAAAGGCGACAATAAACAAGACCAGAATAAAGATAAAGGTCAGGATAAAAAAGACGATAAAGGCGATCCGAAAGACAAAAACGGAGATAAAGGCGACAAAGACAAACAGAACGCCCAGCCAAAACCAAGTGGCGCTTCCAAACAACGAATGGAAAATATGTTGGACGCGTTAAATAACGAAGAGAAGAAAATTCAGGACAAAGTGAAGGCAAGAGAAGTCAAAGGAAGTCCTGTTAAAAATGAAAAAGATTGGTAATCGGACAAAAAAGTATACCTTGTCGGACAAACTAAGTAGTGACACTAAAACAACAATGAATAGAGCTATTTTTCTGCTATTATTATGCTTTCAGGGACTTTTTGCTCAGGTGCAGTTTGAAGCAACCGTGAGTAAGAATACCCTTGGAATTAACGAACGCCTTCGTATTGATTTTACAATGAATGAAGACGGGGATAATTTCAGCCCACCGGCTTTTGAAGGATTCCGGGTTGTGGGTGGCCCGAATCAGGCGGTGAGCTATTCGTGGATTAACGGAAAAAAATCATTTAATAAATCCTATTCCTATTTTCTGATGCCGTTAAAAAAAGGACCGGCCATCATTAAATCGGCTTCTATTGAAATCGAAGGGAAAATTTATAAAACGAATCCGGTAAAAGTAACGGTTACCAATGCGGTACAGGAAGAAGTAAATCCGTATTATCCGCAACAAAAAATGGGCGAGGGAATTCATCTTGTAGCCGAAATTTCCAAAACCAATCCGTATATCAACGAACCGATAACGGTGGTGTATAAATTATATGTGAGCAACACGGCCAGTGTGAGAAACTGGCGCGAAATGGCCAGTCCGAAATACAACGATTTCTGGAGTCAGAATATCGATATCAAAAAACTGGTGGTGGAAAACGGAAAATACAACGGCGAAGACTATCGTTATGTGGTATTGCGCAAAACGGTGTTATATCCGCAAAAAGCCGGGAAACTCGAAATAGAACCGCTTTCACTGGACATCGAAGTCGACTTGCCAACCGGGCGTCGTGATTTCTTCGGGCGTATGGAATATGCCAGTGGAAATAAAACGGTTTCGGCCGGAGCCAAATCGATCAATGTACGCACCTTACCGGAAGCCGGAAAACCAATCGATTTTACGGGTGCTGTAGGTGATTTCGATTTTAAAGTGACACCGTCGAAAACGACCTTAAAAGCGGGTGAATCGCTGAATCTGGTGGTGAGTGTTTCCGGAAAAGGAAATCTGAAATTGTTTAACCTGCCAAAACCGGTAGTGCCAAGTGCGCTTGAAATGTACGATCCGGAACATAAAGAAAAAGTAACCACACCGCTTTCTGGTATGCAGGGCGAAGTGTCGGATACCTATGCAATCATTCCGCAATACAAAGGAAACTATCTGATCAAACCAATGGTTTTCTCCTATTTCGATCTGAGTGCCAATAAATATAAGACGATCAATACGCCAGAGATAATGATCAATGTGATGGACGGACCGTCGCCAACTTCAGGTGATAATCAGGTGGCTTCGGCACCCGGAAAACAAAATGTGGTGGCAAACGATCAGTTTCAGTTTATCAAACTAAAAACCAATCTGACCAGCATCCATCAAAAAGGATTCTTAGGTTCCGGTTTGTTTTATTCCTTATTGATGGCACCATTCCTGATCATTCCGATAATTGTATTGGCAAGAAAGAAAAAAGAAGCTATCGATGGCGATGTGGTTGGAAACAAAATCCGTCAGTCGAATAAACTGGCCAAACGATTCCTGTCGGAAGCCAATAAGCAAATGGGGAATAAAGAGGCCTTTTATGTGGCTATGGAAAAAGCCCTGCACAATTTCTTAAAAGCAAAATTGAATATTGAGACTTCGGAGATGAGTAAAGAGAATATCCAGGAATTGCTATTGTCCAGAAAAGCGACTCCGGAAACGGTTCAAAACTTTTTAGGATTGATGGATAGCTGCGAATTTGCACGCTATACGCCGGCATCGGTTGGAACCATGCAACAGGATTATGATAAAGCTGTAACCGTAATTTCCGGACTGGAAAAACAAATCACGAACTAATCGCTATGAAAAAGCTATTGTATATCGTCCTTTTAGTTTCCCAGGTATTTTGGGCGCAGACTGCTTTTGATAAAGGAAATGATTTCTATAAAAAAGAAAAATACGAAGAGGCGGCTGCCAGTTACGAACAGGTGGTTCAATCCGGAAAGCAATCGGCAGAGTTGTATTTTAACTTAGGAAATGCCTATTATAAAATGCATAAAGTGGCACCGGCTATTTATAATTATGAAAAGGCGTTGTTGTTAAATCCGAAAGATCATGCCGCGCAGACAAATCTGCATTTTGCGCAGAAAATGACTATCGATGAGATTAAAGTCGTACCGAAAGTTGGTTTTTCCAAAATGATTAACGACCTGCTGGATGTATTCCATTATGAACAATGGGCGTGGATTGCCGTTGGATCGTCTGCTTTTTTTCTGTTGTGTTTTATTGGTTATTATTTTGCCAGTCAAACCGTGGTGAAACGAATCTTTTTCTTCGGAATGTTTGTCGTGCTATTATCGATGCTAATCAGCGTATCGGCGGCTATTGCGGAAAAAGATAATTATAACAGTGAACGACCGGCTATTGTTTTTGCTGAGGTTGTTCCGGTTAAAAGTGAACCAAAAGAAACGGCTTCAGATGCGTTTGTACTACACGAAGGAGCCAAAGTCTTTGTTCTCGAATCGCTCGATAACTGGCGGAAAATCCAACTGACCGACGATACGGAAGGCTGGATCGAAAAAGAGGCCATTAAAGAATTAAAATAAAATTACGATGCCGATGAAGTCTCTTTGTCGGCATCGATCGTTTTAAAATCCTCATACCATTCCTGAACACTCGGAAAAATCAGTTGTGAGGTTTTCTGAATCGGATTATAAAACAACGAATTATCCATCGTTTCCTGAGAAAGGAAATAATTATTGATGTTGATTTTCTGAAAAAGATTCAGCAATATACTCAGGATTAAAGCCATTTTTAAGATCCCGAAAAGTCCTCCGGCAATCGTATTGAGCCAACCCATTTGTGCAAAACTGGCAATTCCGGTAAATAGTTTGGCCAACAGGATTATGCCCACAACAACGAGGACAAACGTAAGTCCGAAAGCGGTCACTTCAATATATTTCGGATTCCAGGAAACATGATTTTCGATAACCGAACGTACCAGATGCGAAAATTTGATAGCCAGAATAATACCTACAATCAAAGAGATCAGCGAGGCAAAAGCGGTGAATAATCCCTGACGGAAACCCTGGATAAATCCGTAAAGTAAAACAGCGGCAAGTAGAATGTCGAAAAAGCTCATGGAGTATAGTGTAAAAAAGCAAAGATAAAAGAAATAAGAAAAGCATAACGGAACTTAGTATCTTTGCGGCTTATTTTTGATAAAACACTTCCGTTGGGAAGTTAAAATGAGATACGATGTCAAGAGACGAACAATTAAAACAGCGTTGGGATACGCTGGTCAAGATATTATCCGAACGTTTTGCCGATGGCGATATGTTGGATCTGGATGCGATCATTTACCTGATTGGCGTACAGGAACTGGGGAAAATTAACAAGAAATTCAAAAAAGACGAAAAGATCAATCTGATGCATATCGCGATTTGCCGTCTGTTGGAACCCTATGGTTACTATGAGTTTTCTTTTTTCGATGAGGATGGTTGGCCGCATTATACGGTAAAAGAACAATTGCCACCATTAAAAGCCGGCGAACAATCGGTGTTGATGAAAGAGGCTATTGTGAATTATTTCCTCGAAAAAGGATTGATCGAATAAAATAAAAAATGGACAAAAGGCACAATTTACCGGTAAATTAATCAGCAAAAGCTGTAGAATCTGAATCCAAAATCCGTAAATTTGCCCTTTATTGATAGAACGATGATTGATAAGATAAAAGAATACATTGGTGAAGCGCAGGCTTTTACTACAGATAATAAAGAAACCCTGGAAACATTCCGTATTAAGTTCTTAGGAAGCAAAGGCCTTCTAAAAGACTTGTTTGCCGAATTTAAAAATGTTCCCAACGATCAGAAAAAAGAATTCGGTCAGGTGATCAACCTACTGAAAACAACCGCGGAAGATAAAGTAAAATCCATTCAGGATGCTTTAGAAAGCAAAGAAGAAACCAAAGGTATTTACGGCGATTTGTCTCGTCCGGGTGAACCATTGGTAATCGGATCACGCCATCCGATTTCAATTGTAAAAAATCAGATTGTCGATATTTTTTCCAATATCGGATTCAACGTTTCCGAAGGTCCGGAAATCGAAGACGACTGGCATAACTTTACCGCGTTAAACTTACCGGAATACCACCCGGCACGCGATATGCAGGATACGTTCTTTATCCAGACCAATCCGGATATATTATTGCGTACCCATACGTCGTCCGTTCAGGTGCGTTATATGGAAGACAATAAACCACCAATCCGAACCATTTCTCCGGGAAGAGTATTCCGTAACGAAGCGGTATCGTCCCGTTCACACTGTATTTTCCATCAGGTGGAAGGTTTGTATATCGATCAGAATGTTTCGTTTGCCGATTTAAAACAAACCTTGTTGTATTTTACAAAAGAGATGTTCGGAAAATCGAAAATCCGTCTACGTCCGTCTTATTTCCCATTCACCGAGCCAAGTGCCGAAGTGGATATTTACTGGGGATTAAAAACCGAAACCGATTACCGGATTACTAAAGGAACCGGTTGGTTGGAAATTATGGGATGTGGAATGGTTGATCCGAATGTTTTGAAAAACTGCGGAATTGATGCTGATAAATACAACGGATTCGCCTTCGGTATGGGTATCGAACGAATTGCCATGTTGCTATATCAAATCGGAGACATTCGTATGTTCTACGAAAATGACGTCCGGTTTTTAGAACAATTCAAATCCAGTATTTAAAAAATAAAAAAGCGAATAGGTCACACTATTCGCTTTTACACTACTAATCAAGCCTGTTTATCCCGTTAAAAATGAAAAAAGATATCACGATTCCAAAAGTTGAAAATGTTTATGTAGCCGCTATCCAGGAGTGGAACGACGACTTTATGGAAAATTCATGGTATGCCTACCTGATTAACGACAGCGATGTAAAATTGGAAATGGCACTGGTAGTTTCCAGAGCCTATGGAAAAATAAACGGAGAAGACCGTAAAACCGGAACGTTCCGCCACGCTTTTAAAGAAGTAGAGCCAAACTCGTCTGTTAAAATCGAATTGCTGGAAAACAATGTCCTGCAACTGAACAATGAGTTTATGGTAACCTATTTTCAGGACGGGAAATTATTCGATAAAACCTATGTCTTCCGCACCAATACGATTAATGATAAAGCCTTAGTCGATCTTCCGGTGATGACAAAAAGAGGAATTTTAGGGAAGTAATTTTAGTGTAGGAATTGGTCTGTTCGCGAAAATTTTTCAACTTTATGGAAAATTTACAGCACCATCCGCATGAGAAAGATTCTTTTTTGCTTCCTTTTACTTCAGACAGCCACGCTGTTTTCGCAAAAAAATAACTACGCACAATACATAAATCCATTTATAGGAACCGGAGGTCATGGTCATACCTTTCCCGGTGCGACAGTTCCGTTTGGAATGGTACAGCTTTCACCCGATACCCGAATCGACGGTAGTTGGGATGGATGTAGTGGTTATCATTATTCCGATTCGGTTATCTATGGCTTTTCGCATACCCACTTAAACGGTACCGGAGTTTCCGATTTTGGGGATATCATGCTGATGCCCACTATGGGAGAACCAAAATTAGACAGTGACGCGTATCGTTCACCTTTTTCGCATAAAAATGAAAAAGCATCAGCGGGTTATTATGCGGTAAAACTGGACAACCACAATATCGATGTCCGCTTAACCGCCACAACTCGTGTAGGTCTACAGGAATATACGTTTAATCAATCGGGTAAGGCAAATATTATTCTGGATCTGAATCATCGCGACAAACTGTTAATGGGCGATGTTCGTATCATCGACAATCAGACCATTGAAGTCCTTCGCAGAAGTGAAGCCTGGGCAAGGGATCAGTATGTATATGCGCGGATTGTATTTAGCGTACCGATGCAAATTACCAATGTCCGTAATAACGGATTCGCACCACCTAAAAATACCGATACTTTTTTTGCCGGATCCCAACTGGCGATAAGCTTTTCGAAAGACGTAAAAAAAGGGGATACAATATTGGTAAAAGTAGCCTTGTCGCCAACCGGCTATGAAGGAGCCAAAAAAAATCTGCTGGCCGAAATGCCCGACTGGAATTTCGAGGCTGTAAAAAAACAGGCGGAAACCCTTTGGAATAAAGAGCTGTCTAAAATTGAAATTACGACTTCCGATAAAGACAAAAAAACGATTTTCTATACCGCATTATACCACACCATGATGCAACCCAACATCGCTATGGATGTGGATGGGCTGTATCGCGGACGTGACAACGAATTACACAAAGCAGAAGGGTTCGATTATTATACTGTTTTTTCGCTTTGGGATACATTCAGAGGTGCGCATCCGCTGTACACGCTTATCGATAAAAAAAGAACAGCCGATTATTGCAATACGTTTATCAAACAATACGAACAGGGTGGCCGTTTGCCGGTTTGGGAACTGGCGTCCAATGAAACCGATTGTATGATCGGGTATCATTCGGTTTCGGTACTCGCCGATGCGATGGCAAAAGGAATCAAAGGGTTTGATTATGAAAAAGCGTTTCAGGCGGCCAAACATAGTGCGATGCTGGATCATCTGGGATTGGATGCCTACAAGAAAAATGGTTTTATCAGTATTGACGACGAACACGAGAGTGTTTCCAAAACGCTGGAATATGCCTACGATGACTGGTGTATCGCGCAAATGGCGATGTTGTTAAACAAGGTAGATGACTATCATTATTTTATCAAACGTTCGCAAAACTGGAAAAATATTTTTGACAATCAGACTGGGTTTATGCGCCCAAAGAAAAACGGTGGTTGGGACAAGCCTTTTGATCCAAGGGAAGTGAACAACAATTTTACCGAAGGAAACAGCTGGCAGTATTCCTTTTTTGTACCGCAGGATATTCCGGGTATGATTGAAGCCTATGGTGGTAAGGATGCATTTGAGAAAAAACTCGACGCGATGTTTGTAGCGCCATCGGAAACAACCGGAAGGGAACAGGTCGATATTACCGGACTGATAGGGCAATATGCGCACGGGAACGAACCGAGTCATCATATGGCCTATTTGTATAATGCGATTGGGAAACCGGAAAAAACGGCCGAAAAAGTAAAATACATTCTGGATACGTTTTATAAAAATACCCCGGACGGTTTGATCGGAAATGAAGATTGCGGACAGATGAGTGCGTGGTATATTCTGAGTAGTATGGGGATTTATGCCGTTACACCGGGATTACCCGTATGGAGTACGACAACACCGTATTTTGATAAAGTGCTGATCCATCTGGAAGACGGAACCACGCGAACCATCACCAAAAAAACAACGGCCGACAGTCTTAAAAATCTGGGGTTAAATGCGGATGTTGTGGTCGTGAATACCAGTGCGTCGGATACGATTGTACCGGTTCCGGTGATTGAAGCCGAAAGTAAAGCGTTTAAAGACAAACAGACGATTACGATCCGTTCCGGAAATACGGAGGATAAATTATATTATTCGGATAGTTCCGTTTCGAAAAATCAGTTTGTATTGTATACCAAACCGTTTACGATCGGGAAATCGGCGGTTATTCGTGCCTATGCCGAAAATAACGGAAAGAAAAGTGCGATTGTAGAAGCGTCCTATTTTAAAAAGGAAAACGACTGGACGGTGACCATTGCATCCAAAAACCATCCGCAATACCACGCTGGCGGACCGGATGGATTGATAGATGGGATTCTCGGTACCGAAAACTGGAGAAAAGGGGATTGGCAAGGCTATCAGGGACAAAATTTTGAAGCGGTGATCGATCTGAAAAAAGTACAATCGGTTTCGCAAATCGATGCCCGTTTTTTACAGGATAGCCGTGCCTGGATTCTAATGCCGGTTAAAGTGGAGTATTTCCTTTCGGACGACAATATAAACTTTAAACCCGTGGCTACGGTAACCAATACGCTCGATGCTAAAAATACCGACGTTGCGATCCGTTCGTTTAAAGCGGGGTTAAAAAACAGTACGGCGCGTTATGTAAAAATAGTAGCCTATAATTATGGGAAATTACCGGACTGGCACCAGGGTGCGGGTGGCGATGCCTATATCTTTATTGATGAAATTCAGGTAAAATAAAAAACACCTGACAGGTTTTCAAAACCTGTCAGGTGTTATAGTATATATGAACTTCTTTTTTTACTCTTTTACCGGGAAAAGCAGCGAAGCCACCACCGATAAAATCAAAATACTACCCACGATTAGTAAAGAAACCGGCGAGGAGATATGAAAGAATGGTGAGATAAGCATTTTAATACCGATAAAACTCAAAATAACGGCCAATCCGTACTTTAATCGGCTAAACATATACATGAAGTTAGCCAAAAGGAAATAAAGCGCTCTAAGGCCTAAAATTGCGAAAATATTCGATGTGTACAGAATAAACGGATCGTCAGGAGCAATAGCGAAGATTGCCGGAATACTATCGACTGCAAAAATAAGATCCGTAAATTCGATTACTGCAACCACTACTAATAGCGGTGTTGCCATTTTGATTCCGTTTTCAATCGTGAAAAACTTATCACCATCGTAGTTTTCGCTCACTTTAAAAAAGCGATGAACTAGTCGGGCACCGGGACTTTTGGTAAAGTCTTTGTCACCGTCGTCGCCATCTTCGGCAAACCAGGATTTGATACCGGCAATAACCAGGAAAATACCAAAAATAGACAACACGACATTAATTCGGGCGGCATGACCAAAAAGATCCATTTCCGGTAAATAGGTCATGTTAATCAATTCCACACCGGTGAAAATAAAAATCGCCCGGAACACTAATGCACCAATAATTCCCCAAAAAAGTACTTTATGATGTAGTTCTTTCGGAACATTAAAAAATCCGAAAACGAGAATAAATACAAAGAGGTTGTCGACCGATAGCGCCTTTTCGATCCAGTAGGCCGATTGAAACTGGGTGAATTGTTCCAGTCCCATAAAGTAATAAATAACCCCGCTAAAGCCCATAGCCAGCGAGATCCATACTACAGACCAGATAAGTGCTTCGCGGTTGGAAACCACATGACTCTTCTTGTTGAAAACGCCAAGATCGAGCAACAGCATGATAAAAATGATAATGGAAAAAGCGGTTAGAATGCCCGGATGATTGATTAAATGATCCATTGTTGGTTTTTTTTAGTTTTTGCGAAAATAAGACTTCTTTTTTTACCCAAGGGAAAAGAGTGTAAGTTGTTGTTTTTTAGATTGTTATAGGGTTTGTTTTGCGAATGCTTACAAATAAAAAAGAATCCTAAAAAGATTTTAAAACAATGATTGTCAGTAGTTTAAAATCTTTTTAGGATTCTGAGAACGGTATTTTTAGCGTAAACGGGTAAAAATAAAAATTTTTAATCCAATTTTTCCGTCAGTTTTTTAAATACTTTTTTAGGTTCTTTTCCTTCGTATAATATATCGTAAACGGCATCTATAATTGGCGTTTTGGCTTTGTATTCTTCGTTTAATTTATGAGCACTTTTGGTCGCATAATAACCCTCTGCAACCATACTCATTTCCATTTGCGCCGATTTTACCGTATAGCCTTTTCCAATCATGTTTCCAAACATACGGTTACGGGAAAAAACAGAATATCCGGTTACAAGTAAGTCGCCCAGATAAGCCGAATCGTTAATGTTGCGTTTCATTTTGTGTACTTTTTTGATAAACTTTTTCATCTCGCGGATGGCATTGCTCATCAATAAAGCCTGAAAATTATCACCATAGCCCAAACCGTGTGCAATCCCGGCGGCAATGGAGTAGATGTTTTTTAGCATCGCGGCATATTCGGTACCGACAATGTCGTCCGAAATTTTGGTTTTAATATAATGACTGTTCAGATTTTTGGCCATTACTTTGGCAGTTTTCATATCGCCACAAGCAATCGTCAGATACGATAAACGCTCCAAAGCCACTTCTTCTGCGTGACACGGACCGGTAATAACACCAATATTGTCGTATGGAATGTTATAGGTTTTATGGAAATGTTCGCCAACAATCAGACTGGTTTCCGGAACAATTCCTTTAATCGCCGAAAAAATGATCTTGTTTTCAAGGCTAACCGTTAGTTTTTCCAGTTCCCCGCTTAAAAAAGCCGATGGAATGGCAAAAATTACATAATCGGCATAAGCAACTGCCTCGTTTATATCGTTGGTTAAAAGTAATTTAGTAGTATCGAATTCAACAGAACTCAGGTAATTCGGATTGTGTCTGTTTTGTTTGATATGTTCGATAGCATAGGTACTTCTCATGTACCACGCTATCTCCGAAAGGTTTACGCATAACATCTTTGCAATGGCCGTAGCCCAACTTCCCCCGCCTATTACTGCAAATTTTGGATGGTCACTCATTATCGTTTTTAATTTATGAATCCAAATGTACTTAAAAACATAGGAAGTACAAAGTATAGGCTGTAAAAGTGCTTCCCACTGTTAAAATCCGATCCGGAAATCCGGAAAAAGAAAAGTGGCACGCAAATTGGTTACCGTGTTATAACAAAAACCCCGATGTTATGAAAACGATAAAATTACTTTTAGCTTTACTAATCGCACCCATACTGTTATCGTCTTGTTCTATTAACTATGACGACGGTTATGTTGGCGGAAATGAGACACTTCCGCAACTGATGCATCGTTATGAATTGTGGTATGTGGATTACGACCGGACAACCGGAAACGGAGATATTCCGTTTTTGTCGCGGGCTTTTACAATCTCGTTTGTCAACGGAAATCTTTTTGCGAATAACAACCTGGTTGGAATTGGTGCTACCGGAAACGGCTATGGAATTAATGTGGGTTATTATGATTTTTATCCGGATGCCATCCGCTTTTTTCACAATGTCTACGGACAGTATAATCTGGAAGTGACCCGATTGAGTGCAAATGAAATCCGCTTGTACGACCGAAATCAGAATACATCCTATTATCTGGTGGGTTACCAGCGCAACGGATTTGATTACAACCGTTTATTTTACGATAACATTACTTATTTCCTACAGGAATACAAAGCATGGGAAAAAGTTTATACCAGTCAGTATGGTGCTTTAAACGATTTTGATCACGAAAACTTTGTTCAGTTTTTATCCAGTGGAAATAATTTCAGATCGTCGCAGGATGCCTCCGGAACACCGGTAAATAACATCTATTGGGATTTTACAGGAGGCTACGGAATCTATAATGTGCCGGGAAATGCCTACGCGAAAACTTTAACATTAGATTATGATTTCTGGGGCAATGAAGCGTTTCGATTAACCGTTATTAATGACAGTAGAATTCGATTGTTTCATCAGGCTTCAGGCACAACTTACGAATTTCAGGGAAGAGGATTTATCCAGTACCTTAAAGAAGGTGGACTGAAACGTGTTAAACAGGAAGAACTCAAGTTAAGTTAAAATAAGTTACTATTTTTTGTTTTTGGTGAAGAAAGGCGCTCCAGATTTTTTCGGGAGCGCCTTTCGTTTTTTAGAATCCGGAAATCGTTAGTAACTCATTTCTACGATTTCGCGTACTTTTTCAAGGGTGATGTTCTGACGTTCGCCCATCGCTTTCCATCCTCTTTCCTGAAAACGGTCTACGATAAAATCGGCTGTTTTTTCATAGTCGGTGGTATAATTGGAAATTTTGGTATCCATTCCCATAGTATGGAAAAACTGAACGGTTTTTTCGATTGCCTGAGTGGCTTTTTCTTCTACGGTTTTGCCGCTTACATTCCAGATACGTTCGCCGTATTGCGCCAGTTTTTCTTTTTTGGTTTCAAACAACACACGGTATAGGTTCGGACCGATAATGGCCAACGTTCGGGCATGATCGATTTCGTATAAAGCGGTTAGTTCGTGTCCGATCATATGCGTTGCCCAATCGGTTGGAACTCCTTTTTGAATTAATCCGTTTAAAGCCATCGTACAGCTCCACATAAAGTTGGCTGCCAATTTATAGTCGGTTGGATTTTCTACCACATCCGGTCCGATTTCAACTAAGGTTTGTAAGATACCTTCGGCGATACGATCCTGTAATAAGGCGTCGTGCGGATAGGTAAGGTATTGTTCCATAACATGCGTAAAGGCATCAACCACACCGTTTTGTAACTGACGCTTAGGTAAGGATGCAATAACCGTAGGATCACAGATGGAAAATTTCGGAAATAAAGCCGAACCGCCAAACGATAGTTTTTCCTGCGTTTCGTTAATTGTAATCACCGCTCCGGAGTTCATTTCACTTCCTGTAGCCGGTAAGGTTAATACCGTTCCAAACGGCATCGCGTTTTCTTTGATCAATAATCGTTTATGAAGGATTTCCATTGGATTTCCGTCGAAATGTACGGCAGCCGATATAAATTTTACACCGTCGATAACCGAACCACCACCAACAGCCAGAATAAAATCCAGTTTTTGTTCGCGGATTACCGTTACGGCTTTCATCAGGGTTTCGTAACGCGGATTGGGTTCGATACCACCAAATTCTACGATTTCAAAACCTTCTAAAGCGGCTTTCACCTGATCGTAAACACCGTTTTTAAAGATGCTTCCGCCACCATAAGCCAATAAAATTTTGCTGTTTTTCGGAACCAACTGACCTAGTTTTTCCGTTTGCCCTTTCCCAAAAATTAAGTTGGTCGGGTTATATAATTCGAAGTTTAACATAGTGTATTTTTTAACAAAGGTATTTAACGCACTAGCAAATGACGTTAATATAATGATAAAATAAACTGCCGTTTGTCGGTTGTTTTAATGGTATTGTCGATATAATGACCTGGTTTTTAAGTGTTTGAATCTTTGTGTGTAAATTTGTGTATAACCAATTAAATAGTTGATGATGAAAACAATAGTACGCTCACTGCTATTTTGCAGCGCCTTGTTGTTAATGGCTGCCTGCGAAAACGAATCGGTTGTTTCTAATGTGCCGGATTCTGAAATGAACAAAACAGAAAATCTTGTTTTTGATGTTTCCAATGCCTGTTATACTACCGACCTGATTGCAGGGCAATTTTACCTTGCCGGGAATGTTTATGTAAAAATGGATGCGAATAATGTGTATGTGATTTATAATACTATAAATAACTGGAAGATAAAAGCAACACATTTGTATGTAGGCGATTGTAATCTGATTCCGCAAACAGGTACCGGAAATCCGATTCCGGGCAGATTTCCATTGGCTACGAATAATTCTTCGGGTGTACAACAGGTGGTGTATACGATTGCTAAATCCGGATTAGGAGATTGTTTTTGTGTTGCAGCACATGCCGAAGTTTCCAGACCTGGTCAAAGTGAAACCGCCTGGGCGAAAGGGAATGATTTTCCAGGTAATAACTGGGCGATGTTTTTTAGTATTTGTAAATCCAATTGTCTGGATGAGGAAGAACACTAATCCAATTATTTTTTATAAAAAAGATTGTGATCAATGTATTCCCATACTTTAATCGGTAACATGGGTTTGATGTTTTTGCCGTTTTTGATATTGTCGCGAATAAAAGTTGAAGACAATTCAATTACCGGTGCGCCAACTCTATGGATTTTTGGATGGTTAATAAATTCACCGGAGATGATTTCGGATGAAATTCGCGGATAAACAAAAATAGTATGGTTTTGAAGGATTACTTCGTAGTTCTTCCATTTGTGAAGCGAATTCAGGTTGTCTTCACCCATAATCAGGGAAAATTCATGATTGGGGTGTTTTTCCTGTAAATGCGCCAGTGTGTTTACCGTATAATTGGGTTGTGACAGCTTGAATTCAACATCGGAAGGTTTTATTTTGGGATAGTCTTCGGTCGCCAGAAAAACCATTTGCAGACGATGGTAATCGTCCAGCAAACTATTTTTCTTTTTGTGCGGATTATGTGGTGTAACAACCATCCATATCTGATCCATATCGGTGTTTTCGGCCATATGATTGGCGATGATCAGGTGTCCGATATGAATGGGGTTGAAAGTTCCGAAATAAAGCCCTATTTTCATGGGAATTATGTTGCTTGCTTATTGTACGAAATCACGAACCAGTTCGTATGCCTCCTGTTTGGCGGTATCGAGATCGTAATTTTTAATGATTCGATCAAATTGCGGTGCCGTAGCCAACTCTACCGAAGCTTTGGCGATGCGCATGTTGATTTTGTCTTCGCTTTCGGTGGAACGTTTTTTCAGACGGATTTTCAGCTCGTCAATACTTGGCGGTTTTACAAAAACAGCTAAGGTTTGCTCCGGGAATTTTTTCTTAATACGCAATCCGCCGGCTACATCAATGTCGAAAATAACATTTTTTCCTTTGGCCCAGATCCGTTCCACTTCTGTTTTTAGTGTACCGTAAAAATTATCGCGGTATACTTCTTCCCATTCCAGGAAATCTTCGGCTTTGATATGCTTTTTAAAATTTTCGAGTGAAATAAAGTAATAATCGGTTCCGTCGATCTCTTCACCTCTCGGTGCGCGGGACGTAGCCGATATGGAAAATTCCAGGTTTAAATCGTCTTTTCCTAATAAATGTCTGACAATGGTTGTTTTTCCCGAACCCGATGGTGCCGAGAAAACAATTAATTTTCCTCCTGTATTCATTGTTGTATTGTTGGGTACCGTAGTTATAAAACGTTTAGTACTTGTTCTTTAATTTTTTCTAATTCGTCTTTCATCTGTACCACCAGTTTTTGCATACCGGCATGGTTGGATTTGGATCCCATGGTGTTGATTTCACGTCCCATTTCCTGTGTGATAAAACCAAGTTTACGTCCGTTGGCTTCACTTCCGGATAGCGTTTCCAGAAAATAATCCAGATGGTTGCCCAAACGAACTTTTTCTTCGGTGATATCCAGTTTTTCAAGGTAGTAGATTAATTCCTGTTCAAAACGGTTTTCGTCAACATTGGCCTGCAATTCGGTAATGGCATTTTGCAAACGCTCTTTAATCAGTTGGATTCGTTCCGGATCCAATAGGAGCGCCTGTTCCATAAACGAACGGATATTGCCAATTCGCAAGCGGAATTCTTTTTCTAAAGAGGCGCCTTCGTCTTTTCTGAAATTGTTGATGTTTACCAACGCGTCATTAATAACCGACTGAATCTGTTGCCATTCGTTTTCGTCAATTTCGTCTCTTTCGGTTTTTAAAGCATCGGGCATACGTACGGCCATTTTCATTAATTCCGTAGCATCGGCTTCCGGTAAAATGTCCCGCATCTGACGGATATACGCTTTTACAATCGGAGCGTTCACTTTGGTAGAAGTCTCTTCTCCTGTTACTTCAATATACATCGAGAAATCTACTTTACCGCGTTCCAGTTGTTGTGCAATCTGGTTGCGAAGACCCAGTTCCATTTCGCGGAAAACAGACGGCATACGAACATTAAGATCCAGACCTTTGCTGTTTAGGGATTTGATTTCTATGGTAATTTTCTTGGTTGGCAATTGCAATGATGCTTTGCCAAAACCCGTCATCGATTGTATCATATAAAAATGTAATAGCTACAAATGTACTAAAAAGAGTTTAGTCTGTTAAAAAACTTAATCAAAGCCTTTTTATTCCGTTGGTTTTACTTTTTTCTGTGTGACCAGATAAACCCCGCTAAAGATTAGTAAAGACGAACCGATTTTAACCCAGCTTAATTCGTCTTTCCCGAGTCCGATCGCAAAAACGGATGCGAAAAACGGTTGCAGGTAAATAAAAACGGCTACCGTGGTGGGCTTTAATTCCCGCATGGATAGCAGGTTTAACAGATAGGTTAAGAAAGTTGAGATCACAATTACAAAACCGATTTTCCAGTAAATGTCAAATGGAACGGACGGCCAGTCGATTTGCTGAAACTCCTGCCAGCCAAAAGGGATGACCATCAGAAATCCAAACAGATAAATCCATTTTACAAAGGCGTAGGCACTGTATTTATCCATTAATTTTTTTACCAGAATAAGATAAAAGCCATAGGAAACCGCGTTGACAAATACCAAAAAGTTACCTAAAGCGGCATTTGGCGCATTGATCATGGATCGGCCGTATAAAATCAAAAGTAAGGTTCCGGCCAATCCGAGGATGATTCCAAAGATCTTTTGACGCTGCATTTTTTCTTTCATGATAAAAGCCGACAAAACGAGTACGATCATTGGTGTGGTAACCATTAATACAGCACCCATAATCGGAGAAGTGTAACTCAGCCCTTTAAAAAAGGTCAGCATATTAAAAGCCACGCCAAAAAAAGCCGCAGCAATAATTCTCGGGAAATCTTTTAAATCGATTTTCTGGTTTTGCGACGGATTGGCAAGTGCCATTCCGAGTGCGGTGAGCCAGAATAATACCGTCGAACCGCCAACGCGCATAAAAATAAAACCGAACGCATCGACATGCGCTGGCATCACATCTTTGGCAATGGTAAAGGTAACGCCATAAATGATAGCTACCGTCCAGGCAGCAATCAATGCATAGGTTCGTTTGCTCATTTAGCTTACAAAAGCAATCGCTGCTTCGATTACTTTGGGACTATTGCCAACAAATGCTTTTCCGTCGGCCAAAATAACCGGACGGTTTAAAAAGGTGTAATGTTCCAGGATATAACGTTTAAAATCCGGTTCGGATAAGGTCTCGTTTTTAAGTCCCATTTCTTTATAGAGTTTGGCTCTTTTGCTAAACAGCGTTTCATAACTGCCGGTTAGCGCATGAATTTCCTCCAGTTGCTTTACTGTAATCGGACTTTCTTTGATGTCTTGTAATACAAAGGTATCCAGGTTGGGAATTGTTTTTAAGATGCGTTTACAAGTATCGCAGGTTTTTAAATAATATATTTTTCTCATGGTGTGTTCTGTACTATAATACAGTTGCAAAAGTAACGATAAACCAAAGAAATAATAGGTATGGCCGTCTATATTTTTAGTTGGTAAAAAATGAATAGTGCCGTTTTTCGAATAGGACTTTTACCTACATTAGCGAAAAAACAAAACATGAAAACAAGCTTTGAAATCACCCGAATGAACCGTCGGAAACTACTGGATGTACTGGAAAATAATACACTCGAGCAATTGAATAAAGTTCCGGAAGGATTTAGTAATAACCTAATCTGGAATATAGCACATATTGTAGTCGTTCAGCAAATGCTGGTTTATAAATTGTCGGGATTACCAATGCAGATTTCGGATGCAATGGTGGATACCTACAAACGCGGAACCAAACCGGAAGCTGATGTGACTGCTGATGAGGTTGAAACAATCAAACAATTGCTAACGTCAACAATCGATCAGACGGAAGCCGATTATAACGCCGGGATTTTCCGTGATTATACTGACTTTACCACCATGTCAGGTTTTGTGATTACCAATGCGCAACAGGCAATTGAATTTAACAATTACCACGAAGGAATTCATGCCGGTATTATGTTGGGTATTCGGAAATTTATTTAAGAATCAGGTACGGTTTTATACTGTCATACGGTAATAACAATTCTCTTGGCCCATCTACATATGGCGCAATCTCATAAGTGTTATAGTATAAAACCAATCCTTTTTCGGAAAAGATATAGGTTTCCGGAAGATGGAAGACTTCGTTTTCGAACATCAATCCGTTTTCGTTAATCGGTTTTCCAGCCGGAATATTGAATTTTTCCCGGAATTTCTTTTCGGCATACGCCTGAAAGCCTTTTTTGTCTTTTATAAAGCCTTCTTCAGGGATGCGTTGTCCGTTATCCGCATTCAGTATTATCGAACGGACACCGGAATAGCCATGTGCGCCTCCGGTAAACGTATAATGTTTTAAGGTGATGTTGATAACCTTTTCCGAGCGGTAAACCACTTTGCCTTCAACGGTTGCTTCCCAGGCCGGCATCTTGTCGTTTGGAAACTGAGCAATCAGGTCGTTATACGATTTTACAAAATCTGCCATCAATTCCTGATAGTTGGAAGCCGTATATGGTTGTTCTCCAAAATAAACAATTTCACGAACGGTATTAAATACCGCATTATTAATACTGTCTTCCGTAACCGGGCTGTTTTCGGCTATCGGAATATTTATTTTTACCTGAGTGCAGGTAGAATCACACGGTTTTTTACTCTGCTTTTCATAAGCGATATTTTCGAATTGCAATTCCTTTTTTTCGCAGCTAACAACGAAAAGTCCGATAAATAGAAAATAAACGATCTGTTTCATGGTAAAAATGTGTTAATAATATATAAAGGTACGGCTTTCTGTGCGGTTGACAGAAAATAAAAAGTAAATTTGCTTAGTTTTTACGATAAAAATCAGAAAAAAGATATGAAATTTAATACAAAAGCAATACACGGAGGACAACATCACGACCCGAGTACGGGAGCCGTTATGCCACCGGTATATCAGACATCGACCTATGTGCAAACCAGCCCGGGTGTTCCTTTAAATGAATACGAATACAGTCGTGCAGCAAACCCGACAAGAACGGCTTTGGAAAATGCGTTGGCCAGTATTGAAAATGGAACCCGAGGTTTGGCATTCTCGTCCGGACTTGCGGCAACCGATTGTGTACTTCGCTCGTTAAAAGCCGGTGATGAGGTAATTGCGATGGACGATTTGTACGGAGGAACCTACCGTATGTTTACCCGTATTTATAAGGATTCCGGAATCGTTTTCCATTTTGTGGATATGAACGACCTAAATAAATTCGAATCACTTATCAATGCCAATACGAAATTGGTTTGGGTGGAAACGCCAACCAACCCGTTGATGAAACTGGCGGATATTGCTGCGATTGCTATAATCACGCAAAAACATAAAATCCTTTTTGCCGTGGATAATACGTTTGCAACACCCTATTTGCAAAAACCATTGGATCTGGGTGCGGATATCGTAATGCATTCGGCTACAAAATACCTTGGCGGGCATTCGGATGTTATCGCCGGAGCGTTAATTGTAAAAGATAAAGAATTGGGCGATCAGTTGCATTTTCAGCAGTTTGCTACCGGAGCGACTTTAGGGCCTCAGGATTCCTTTTTGGTATTGCGCGGAATCAAAACCTTACACCTTCGTGTACAAAGACATTGTGAAAACGGTGAAAAAGTAGCCGAGTTCCTTTTAAATCACCCGAAAGTAGAAAAAGTATATTACCCGGGATTACCGTCGCATCCGTTTCATGAAATTGCCAAAAAACAAATGATTGGTGGTTTCGGCGGAATGGTAACCTTTACTTTTAAATCCGGTAAAAAAGAAGACGCAATCGACTTTCTGGAAAAAGTAAAAGTGTTTACACTGGCAGAATCATTAGGAGGTGTGGAGTCATTGGCCAATCACCCGGCTTTAATGACGCATGCTTCTATTCCGGAAGACAAACGTAAAGAAATCGGTATTTCCGATGACCTGGTTCGATTGAGTGTTGGAGTAGAAGATATCGATGATTTAATTGCCGATTTAAAACAGGCACTAGCATAAAATAAAAAAACCGGGATTCTAGAATCCCGGTTTTTTTATTTTATGATCTACCATTTAAACTAGTTTAAATAGTAGATGTAACCTACGTTTAACCAAACCAACCAGTCGTTGTGTTTGTTTTCCGGATAGCGTGTCGGATCCGGACTCATACCGTCAACCCAGTTGGAAAAATAATATTGCATACGAAGGTCAATCATTAAATCGGATAACTCCGTTAGCTTGTATCGTGTTCCTACGCTCGATACGACAGACCATGTTGTTCCGCTGTCGTTACGTACAGCTCCGATATATTTTTCGGGTGTTACATTTGGATTCGTTCCTAAATTGGGACCTAAAGTAGAATAAGCTTCGGTTGTAAAATAATTAAAATGCGCTCCTAAACTTACAAAAGGTGCCCAGGCGCCCGGTGTAACAGAAAAATCACGAATACTAAGCGGATAATATTCTAACTGCATCCCTAAATCGGTTACTGCAGTCGATCCGCGCATGGCTCTAAGTTGATTCGCCATAACCGATTGACGGCTGTCTTCAACCCATTTACCAAAGTGTTTTAATTTGGTTTTATTGTAAGATAATTCAGTGCGTAACTTGAAGTGGTCATTAAAATAAGTTTCTGGAGTATAACAACTACAGTCGGCTCTGTAAGAAAAATTCAGATAGTGCACAATACCAATCCCGTATCCGGTATTGCCGGCATCTGTGCTCAGATTATCTCTTTCCCCATAATCCGATTGGAATGCTACAGGGCCCGCAATAACTCCTATTTCGTGAGAAAATCCGAATTGCGCTTTAACTGACGTGCTGCTCCCTAACACAATGGTAAGAAGGAGAAGTAGAATTTTTCTTCGCATTTTTAACTAAAAGATATAACTTTTCCTGACAAATATATAAAAACATAATTTCATTGTGATAAAAAAAAGCGTTATATTGAAAATATAATCGATGAAAGGGATTTTTTATTTTTTAAGACCGGTAAAACTTAAAATGATGATAGATATACGATATACAAAAAATGAAATAATTGCGTTTTAGTCTATATTTGTAAATCAATCTGAGGTTAATGAAAAAAATATTATATAGCATCTTTGCACTACTGTTTGTAACTCCTTTTTTTGCGCAACAAAACCAGCTTTGGAGAGGCTTTTTTTCGTTTGCTGAGGTAACGGATATTGCGGCAACCCCAATACGGGTTTTTGCGACTTCGGAAAATGGCGTTTTTTCAAAAAGTCTGGTAACGAATGAATTAAAAACCACAACTTCTATTAACGGATTTAAAGCCGAAACCATTACGGCCATGCATTTTAGTGTTACCAAAAATAAAACGTTTGTAGGAAATGATAATGGTTTATTGCTGGTTGTTAACGAGGCAGACGGGAGTGTGTTTAATGTGGTGGATATCGTAAATAAACCATCAATAGCACCGAACAAGAAAAAAATCAATCATCTTTACGAAAGCGACGGAAAATTGTATATCTCCTGTGATTTCGGACTTTGTGTCTACAATCTGGCTACGATGGAGTTTGGAGATACTTATTTTATCGGGCCTGCAGGTCAGGAAGTCGAAGTATTGCAAACTGCGGTTTATAAGGGTATGATTTACGCGGTAACCCGCAATAACGGAATTCGCCGGGCCAGTGTGGCCAATCCGAATCTGATCGATTTTTCCCAATGGCAGGAATTTGATGCCGGAACGTGGTTGGGAGCGGTAACCTTCAATAACCGACTGTTGTTAGCGAATACCAATAGCCGGATTTATAGTTATACGAATGCCGCTATTCAGGAAGTATATGCGACCATGCAACAGGCTGTGGATTTTAAGAGTTTTAATGACCGATTGGTGTATACGTCGGCAAACCATGTCTATGTGTTTGATCCGGCAATGGTTTTGCTTGCTCATATCACCCAAATACCGGATGTTACGACCACATTTACCTGTGGTGTGGCAACAGGAAATAATATCTTTATCGGAACGAAAGACAAAGGGATGTTTAGTACGACTACAACCAACAGTATGACATTCCAAAATAATACTCCCGACGGACCGGTTCGGAATAAAATATTCTCCCTAAAAAAGGCACCTAGTGCGCTTTGGGTGATTTACGGAGATTACGACCGATATTATAATCCGTATCCTTTGGAGGATTTCGGTATCAGTAAATTTAAAGAAAGTAGTGGTTGGTCATTGATTCCAAATGCAGAATTAGGCTATGCGAAATCACTCAGTAGGGTGGCACTCAATCCGAATAATGAAAATCAGGTATTTGTGAGTTCGTATTATTCCGGCCTTTTGAAAATTGAAAATGATGAATTGGTTACACTTTATACACAACTGAATACGGGTAATAACGGACTGGAATCATTGCCGCCGCCTAATAATAATGATATCCGTATTAATGGACCTGCTTTTGACCGAAGAGGGAATCTTTGGATGACCAATAGTTTGATAGCAAAAGGACTCAAAGTACTTCGTGCCGATAATCAATGGGTATCCTATGATTTGTCTAATGCAACCGTACAACCGGAAACCAATAGTTATGGACCGCTCATCGTTGATAAAAATAATACCAAGTGGATTCCGTCGGTGAGTAATGGACTAATCGGGTTTAACGAAAATTATGGCAATAAGTTTATTACAATCAAAAGTGGTACCGATAGCGGAAATCTCGCCGATAACGATGTTAGAACGGTTGCGGTTGATACCCGAAATCAGCTTTGGATCGGAACGAATAAAGGATTGCGGATTTTGCCGAGTGTGGATCGTTTTTTAACCGAAACCAGTTTAACCACAAATGCGATTATCATTCTGGAAGACGGTTTGGCGCAGGAACTTTTTTACCAGCAGGTAATCCTGGATATTGCGGTCGATGGATCAAATAATAAGTGGTTGTCCATTGCCGGTGGTGGTGTTTTTCAGGTGTCGCCAAACGGACAGAGTGTACTGCATAAATTTACAAAAGAGAATTCCCCTTTGCCAAGTAATAATATCAACGATATTGAAATTGACGGGGTTACCGGGGAAGTGTTTTTTGCGACCGATAAAGGATTGGTTTCGTTTCAGGGAACGGCAACGAAGGCTAACGAAAACCTGAATAATGTTTATGTGTTTCCGAATCCGGTGCGTCCGGGATTTGAAGGCGATGTAAACATTAGCGGACTAATCGATAAGGCCAATGTGAAAATTACCGATATCGAAGGGAACCTGGTATACGAAACGACGTCACAAGGAGGAACGGTAATGTGGGATACACGGGCATTTGGGAAATATAAAGTGGCTTCCGGGGTTTATATGATCTTTATTTCATCGGAAGACGGCTCTGAAACCAAAGTCAAAAAAGTAATGGTGATTCGTTAATCCAATCGGAAAATTTCAATAGTTAAGATGCTTGTCAAAACAAAAGCAATTGTGCTTAGTTCCATTCGGTTTCAGGAAAAAAGCCTGATTGTAAAATGCTTTACCCAATCGGATGGCTTGAAATCCTATTTTGTACAAAGCGCTTTTTCCGGAAAAAAGAGCAATCAAAAAATCGCCTATTTCCAACCGCTTACCTTACTCGAAATTGAAGCCAGTCATAAAAATAAAGGAACACTCGAACGGTTTAAAGAGGTAAAACTGGCAACGCCTTATACGTCGGTTACGGTCGATGTGGTGAAAAGTACCATTGTGATTTTTATCTCCGAAATGCTTCATAATTGTATCCGGGAAGAAGAACAAAACGAAAACTTATTCGCGTTTCTGGAAACCGCTTTGCTTTGGCTGGATACACACGACGAAGTGGCCAATTTTCACCTGATGCTTCTAATGGAAATTACCAAATTCCTTGGGTTTTATCCGGATGTTTCCAATGACGAATATGCCTTTTTTGAAATGACCGAAGGGATGTTTGTGCCCTTTCACGGAATTACCTGTCTGACGGAACAGGAAACACTGTTGTTTAAGAAGTTAAAAGATCTGAAGTTTGATAGTGATCAAAAGATTTTTAACGGAAAGGAACGACAAATACTACTTAAAATACTACTCGATTATTATACCTTTCACTTCGACGGATTTAAAAAACCACGGTCATTGGAAGTACTCAAAGAAGTTTTTCAGTAAAAAACAGCAAAAAGTCTTTGTAAACCATCTATTTTCTAATTGTCTTAACTAAGAATTATTCAAAAATCCTTACTTTCGCAAATTGATTAGAAAAAACGATAAAATGAGTACGAAATTTACTGAATACAAAGGACTTGATTTGCCAACAGTAGCATCTGAAGTGCTTGAATTTTGGAAAAAACAGAACATCTTTGAACAGAGTATTACTTCCCGTGAAGGAAACCAGCCGTTTGTGTTTTTCGAAGGACCGCCATCGGCAAATGGTCTTCCTGGAATTCACCACGTAATGGCGCGCTCCATTAAAGATATTTTTTGTCGTTATAAAACTCAGAAAGGATACCAGGTAAAACGTAAAGCCGGATGGGATACGCATGGATTACCGGTAGAGCTGGGAACCGAAAAAGAACTGGGAATTACCAAAGAAGATATCGGAACCAAAATCACCGTTGCCGAATATAACGAAGCGTGTAAAAGAACCGTGATGCGCTATACGGATGTATGGAACGACCTGACCGAAAAAATGGGATATTGGGTGGATATGGAAAACCCGTATATCACTTATAAATCCAAATATATGGAAACTGTTTGGTGGCTTTTAAAACAGATCTACAATAAAGATTTGTTGTACAAAGGTTACACTATTCAGCCGTACTCGCCAAAAGCCGGAACCGGATTGAGTTCGCATGAAGTGAACCAGCCGGGAAGTTATCGCGATGTAACCGATACGACTATAGTGGCGCAGTTTAAAGCAATTGATGGAACATTACCGGAAGCTTTACAAGGTTTTGGAGAGGTACACTTTTTAGCATGGACAACCACGCCATGGACGTTACCGTCGAATACAGCCTTAACCGTTGGTCCGAAAATCGATTATGTATTGGTGAAAACCTTTAACCAGTATACGTTCGAGCCGATCAATGTGATTTTGGCAAAACCGCTATTGGCAAAACAATTTGCCGGGAAATATTTCCTGTCTGAAAACGAAGAAGACTTTGCGAATTACAAAGCTGAAGATAAAAAAATACCGTATACCGTTTTAGCCGAAGTAAAAGGAGCTACTCTGGTAGGAACCCGTTACGAACAATTGTTGGATTATGCGTTACCGTATCAGAATCCGGAAAATGCATTCCGCGTGATTTCGGGCGATTTCGTAACCACGGAAGATGGTACCGGAATCGTACATACGGCGCCTACATTTGGTGCAGACGATGCCAAGGTGGCAAAAGAAGCCACACCGGAAGTGCCGCCAATGTTGGTGTTGGACGATGCCGGAAATCCGGTTCCTTTGGTAGACTTACAAGGTAAGTTTGTGAAACAAATGGGAACGGAAATGGGCGGTAAATACGTTAAAAACGAATACTATAACGACGGAGAAGCGCCGGAACGCTCGGTGGATGTCGAAATTGCGATCCACTTAAAAGAAGCAAACAAAGCCTTTAAAGTTGAAAAATATGTACACAGTTACCCACACTGTTGGAGAACCGATAAGCCAATCCTTTATTATCCGTTGGATTCCTGGTTTATTAAAGTAACCGAAGTAAAAGATCGTATGTTCGACCTAAACGAAACGATCAACTGGAAGCCAAAAGCAACCGGTGAGGGACGTTTCGGAAACTGGTTAAAAAATGCAAACGACTGGAATTTATCGCGTTCCCGTTATTGGGGTATTCCGTTACCAATCTGGAGAACGGAAGACAAAACCGAAGAAATGCTTGTCGGTTCTGTTGAAGAACTATATACTGAAATTGAAAAAGCCATCGCAGCCGGAGTTCAGGGTGAAAATCCGTTTAAAGGTTTTGTGATTGGCGATATGAGTGAAGCCAACTACGAGTTGGTGGATCTTCATAAAAACGTAGTGGATAACATTACGTTGGTATCGGCCAGCGGTAAACCGATGAAACGCGAAAGCGATCTAATCGACGTTTGGTTCGATAGTGGAGCGATGCCGTATGCACAATGGCATTATCCGTTTGAAAATAAAGAATTGGTAGACGATCAGTTGGCATTTCCAGCCGATTTTATCGCCGAAGGAGTCGATCAGACACGTGGATGGTTCTATACCTTACATGCGATCGCTACATTGGTATTCGATAAAGTAGCCTATAAAAACGTAGTTTCGAACGGGCTTGTATTAGACAAAAACGGACAAAAAATGTCCAAACGATTAGGGAATGCAGTCGATCCGTTTGAAACGTTAAAAGAATACGGACCGGATGCGACCCGATGGTATATGATTGCGAACGCAAATCCGTGGGATAACCTGAAATTTGATATCGAAGGTGTGGCGGAAGTGCGCCGTAAGTTCTTCGGAACACTATACAATACGTATTCTTTCTTTGCGTTATATGCTAACATCGACGGTTTTAGTTATACAGAAGCCGAAGTGCCGTTAGAAGAAAGACCGGAAATTGATCAGTGGATTCTTTCGGAATTAAATACGTTGATTAAAAATGTAGATGAATATTATGCCGATTACGAACCGACTAAAGCGGCACGTGCTATATCTGATTTCGTTCAGGAAAACCTGAGTAACTGGTATGTACGTCTTTGCAGAAGACGTTTCTGGAAAGGAGAATATGCACAAGATAAGATTGCAGCGTACCAAACGCTATACAGTTGCTTGCTAACGGTAGCCAAATTAAGCGCACCGATTGCACCGTTCTTTATGGACAAACTTTACAAAGATTTAACCCAGGCTACACAGTCGGAAAACTACGATAGTGTACATTTGGCCGAGTTTCCGGTATACGTTGAAAACTTTGTTAATAAATCGTTGGAAAGCAAAATGCAGAAAGCACAAACCATTTCATCGCTGGTATTATCCCTGCGTAAAAAGGAAATGATTAAAGTGCGTCAACCGCTGCAAAAGGTAATGATTCCGGTACTTGACGATGATCAACGTGCTGAAATCGAAGCGGTTTCCGACCTGATTAAAGCTGAGGTAAACGTGAAGGAAGTTGAGTTGTTGGACGATGCTTCCGGGGTATTGGTAAAACAAATCAAACCAAACTTTAAAGCCTTAGGGCCGCGATTTGGGAAAGATATGGGGTTGATTTCTAAGGAGATACAAAATTTCTCTCAGGAGCAAATCAATCAATTGGAGAAAGAAGGGACGTTAACGCTTGTTATATCAGAAAAAAGTGTTAATTTAACAACTGAAGATGTTGAGATTTCTTCTCAGGATATCGAGGGTTGGCTGGTAGCAAATTCCGGTGGGATTACAGTGGCATTGGACATTACGATTTCCGATGAATTAAGAAAAGAAGGTATCGCCAGGGAGTTAGTAAACCGTATCCAGAATATCCGTAAAGATTCGGGATTAGAAGTAACGGACAAAATTAAAGTGCATCTGCAAAAAGACCTGCAATTGGAAAATGCAGTCATAAGCAATGAAGACTATATCAAAGCAGAAACGTTAACCGAAACTTTAATTTTTGAAGAACAACTCAACAATGGTATAGAAATTGAGTTTGATGACATTAAAACTAGAGTATTAATTTCAAAATAGAAAGAAATTATGGTGGATGAAAAAATAAGATATTCCGACGCTGATTTAGCAGAGTTCAGAGAGATCATCTTAAAGAAAATGGAAAAAGCAAAAGCCGATTTGGATCTGATAAAAAGTGCTTATCTGAATGACCTTAATAATGGTACCGATGATACGTCACCAACATTCAAAGCCTTTGAGGAAGGAAGCGAAACCATGTCGAAAGAAGCAAACTCTCAGTTGGCCATCCGTCAGGAAAAGTTTATCAGGGATTTAAAAAATGCATTAATCCGTATTGAAAACAAAACCTATGGTATCTGTAAAGTTACCGGAAAATTAATAAGTAAAGAAAGATTAAAACTCGTTCCGCATGCGACTATGAGTATCGAAGCGAAAAATTTACAACGTTAATCTTTTCAAAATATCTCGAAAACGCTCCGTAAGGAGCGTTTTTATTATATAATTCTTTTATTTTTGCTGTCAAATTATTGAAAATGTCTTTACGAAAAGCTTATTTGTTAGTAATACTGGTCCTGGTTGTCGATCAGCTTTCTAAAATCTATATCAAAACCAATTTCGCTCTTAACGATGAAGTCTATGTTTTTGATTGGTTCCGTATTCATTTTATCGAAAATGAAGGAATGGCATGGGGTGTCGAAATACCCGGAGCCTACGGTAAACTGTTCTTAACCTTATTCCGGATTGTAGCCGTATGTGGAATCGGATACTGGTTGTATGATTCGGTAAAGAAAAAATGTTCCAACTACCTGATCGTAGCGGTGGCATTAATTCTGGCCGGTGCTTTTGGTAATATTATTGACTCGGTTTTTTATGGCGTGATCTTTAACGACAGTATTCACGAACCGGCAACTTTATTTGCTTCCAATCCATACGGAACCTGGTTCCACGGAAAAGTAGTCGATATGCTGTATTTCCCAATCTGGGAAGGTAACCTGCCAAAATGGTTACCGCTTTGGGGAGGTAAACACTTCACCTTTTTTAATGCGATTTTTAACGTAGCCGATATGGCGATATCCGTAGCTGTAGGAATGCTGATTGTGTTTAACAAAAAAGCCTTCGGAAAATAAAAAAACAAAAGCGTCAGAGATGGCGCTTTTTTATTGCAGCTCTATTTAAAAGTATGTTTGCCTGAGCAACTAAATAGTTACAATAAAGACAACCTGATTCTTGTAATCAGGTTTTGTTGTTTTAAGGAAAGAAATTCAAAAGGTTGTGTTGAATTATTTTTTTAATTTGTAAAATATGATTTAAAATTAGTCGAGCCGACATTCGGCTCCACGCTTACGGATTTAATCATCGAATTGGACTATCTGAAAAAAAGCGAAAATTTAATTTCATATTAGCGGGAAATTTATATTTTTGGCACCTTAATTTTAAAATGAATTATTGTGAAAAAAATAGTACTATTCTTGCTGTTTTCTTTGATTTTTGTTGGCTGTAGTTCAGATTCATCAGACGCGAATCCGGGGGGAGGTCCATCGCCTGGTCAAACAGATGTACCACCTGTATTGGTGACATTAGCTCCTACTTTTCCTGCCGGAGCAATTCAGTTTAACGGGAACATACAGTCGTTAGGTGACGGTTATTATCAAAGAGGTTTTTGTTGGGGGTACAATACAAACCCAGTCGTGGATATGTCAAACTATATTTATGTTGACGGTTCGGGAACAGGAAACTTTTTTAAAGCAACTGCCTATACGGATATATTAGAAACTGGCGGTCGTACTTATAATGTTAGAGCTTTTGCTATTACCATGAGAGGGCAAACTGTATATGGTAATAATATTGTAATGACTACACCGTATAAATATTCGCTTACTACAGCAGGTGTAAAAGAAATACATACCAATAAAGCTACATTTTCCGCAGAAATAATTTCAAACAACCTTTATTATCAAACGATATCTGAAAAAGGTTTTTGTTACAGTACGGCATCAAATCCAACATTAACAAACGGAATGAGTGTTAGTATGGAAGGAATGATAGGAAATCCTAATGCTATAGGGGATTATTCGAGAGAGGTTACAGGATTAGTGCCCAATACTACCTACTATGTGAGAAGCTACGGAAAAGATTTTAACGGTGAAGTATTCTATGGTAATGAAACAAGCTTTAAAACAGCTGGTCGTATAGGAGCTTCGGGTGGTGTTGTTTTCTACGATAAAGGGGAAACAACAAACGGATGGCGTTATCTGGAAGCCGCTCCAAATGATTTAACGTTCAACGGTTCTATTATAATGGCATGGGGATGTAATGGTACGGTAATCGGTCAAACGCAGGCGATTGTGGGTTCAGGATTGGAAAATACCGCCAGAATCCTGTCGCAATGTTCGAATAGCGGTACAGCAGCCAGAGTTTGTGACGAATATTCGATCAACGGACTTAATGATTGGTTTTTACCGTCTATTAAAGAGTTGGAAATTTTCTACGTAAGTTCTGTTGGAGCCTATACTATTCCGACATCTCAGCCTAGAGAATATTGGTCATCAACAGAAACAGGTATGAACCAGGCGCAATCGTATGATACGCAATATGCAAGTATATACCAGTGGGAAACAAAAAGCTCCGGAAAAAAAGTTAGAGCGATTCGTAGATTTTAATATATTTTCGATACATAAAAAAAGCGTCAGAGATGACGCTTTTTTTATTTCTGTTGTCCCGGAGCAAAAGGCTTGGCGCTTTTGGTTCCGTAAATTTTCTTTGCTTGTCCCGGAGGAAGCGACTTGCCGGAATTGGAATTTCCGGTCGTGTGAACCGTTGTACTGCAGCCGGAAAGGATAAGTGCAAAACTGCAAACTAAAAGTAGGGCAAATGACTTCATAAGCTAAAAAGTATAAATTTTATCTGGGGTGATACAATAATCCAAAGCGATATCGCTCTCAAATACATCGGCAATCGTATTTTCGGCCTCAAAAAACGACAATCCAACCTTGATCACATCTTTCTTGCATTCCGAAAGAAAACGGTCGTAAAAGCCTTTTCCGTAGCCAACACGATGTCCGTTCGTGTCAAAAGCCAATAACGGAACAAAAACCACATCGATTTTTGTCGAAGGAACTTCAATCCCATCTACTGGTTCCGGAATGTTATATTCGTTTTTCCGGATCTTCGTGTTATCGGTTAACAAATAATGTACCATTTTTCCGGTTTCAAAATCCGATTTCGAAAGGACTGTTTCCTTGTCTTTGCCGGCCAGAATCTGTAATATAAATTCGGTATCGACCTCGTTTTGCTCTGCGATCGGAAGAAACAAATGATAATAGGTATGATTCCAGATGGCAACCTGCAATAAACGGTTGGCGATTTCGAGACTTTTGGTTTCGATCGCTTCCGGCGAAAGTGCTTTCCGCAGTTCCTTATATTTTTTTCGCAGTTCGCGTTTAGTTGTCATGGCTTAATGTCGTTGAAATATGATAAATCGCATCACCCTGATATACAATTGGTGATTCGTTTACATTGATAATATAACCGGAATTCGGTGCTTTTAACTTGTGTTCTTCTTTGCCATACGGATCGGAAACCACTGCAAGCAAATCGCCGCGTTCTACATATTGACCAATTTCGGTATTGCTGTGAAACAAACCGGAAAAACGGGCGCGTACCCAGGTCGATTTTTCAATGTAAATAATTTTGTCTTCTGGCGTATTCGTTTTTTGGCGGTCGTTTAACATATGCAGGTAGTCCAATACTCTTTTGGCACCGTCTACACCTTGTTCGGTTATGTTGTTGTTAATGTCGTTGGATTTTCCGCCTTCAAAAAGCAACATTTTTACACCCAGTTTATGACAGGCGCTGCGAAACGAACCGTTGATGTTTTTGGAAAACAACGTAAATGGTGCGTGAAAAACATCGGCCAGTGCTTTTAATTCGGAATTGTCCGGAATAATTCGGATTTGTGCCGCGTTAAAACGACTGGCGCCACCGGCATGAAAATCGATGGCATAATCCACGTGAGGAATGATTTCTTTTAACAGATAATAGGCAAACCGACTGGCCAGTGAACCGGTTTTGCTACCCGGAAAAACCCGATTCAAATCCCGCCCATCCGGGAATTCCCGCGTTTTGTTGACAAATCCAAAAATGTTAATGATCGGAATACAGATAATTGTTCCGATTTTAGGTTTGTTGATTTTCTGTACGATGAGTTGTCGGACAATTTCCGTCCCGTTAATCTCATCTCCGTGCAATCCGGCCGTAAATAAAACGGTTGGTCCGGCTATTTTGGAACGTTCTACAATGATCGGAATTTTTAATTTGGTCATCGTGTGGAGCTTTGCAATTTCCATATTGATGGTTTTGCTCTCGCCCGGTAATACAGTCTCTTTTAATATCGTAATGCCTTTGTGCTGGTAACTCATAAAATATAATCAAAAGATAAAAGTAACTATTTCTGCGGTAAGCGGGCTAAGTTGATACTGTTTTTCGGTTATCAGAAATGTTATTTGTAAATTTGAATGCAATTCCGAAAATAGCAGACCTACAATGAGTATTCCTTCTTTAGAGCTTCAGATACAAACCTTGCCCGATAGCCCGGGTGTTTATCAATATTATGATAAAGACGGAAAAATACTATATGTCGGAAAAGCGAAAAACCTCCGGAAACGGGTAGCGTCCTATTTTAATAAAATACACGATACGGCCAAAACAAACGTTCTGGTCAAAAAAATCGTATCCATTAAGCATATTGTTGTTCCAACGGAAACGGATGCGTTGTTGTTGGAAAACAACCTGATCAAAAAATTACAGCCGCGGTATAATGTCCTTTTAAAAGACGATAAAACCTATCCGTGGATCTGTATTAAAAAAGAACCCTTTTCCCGGATATTTCCAACCCGTAATATGATCAAAGACGGATCGGAGTATTTCGGACCGTATACCAGTTTTAAAACGGTCAATACGCTGTTGGAGCTCATCAAGGAATTATATCCGTTGCGGACGTGTAATTACGATCTGAGCAAATCGAATATCGATAGCGGAAAATTTAAAGTATGCCTCGAATACCATATCGGGAATTGCAAAGGGCCTTGCGAAGGCTATGAATCCCTCGAAAACTACCAGAAACATGTCAATGCGATTCGGGAAATCCTAAAAGGTAACTTTAAAGAAAGTTTAAAAGACTTTAAAAAACTGATGATTGCACTTGCTTCGGAAATGAAGTTTGAAGAAGCGCAAAAAATAAAGGAAAAAATCGAAGTGCTGGAAAACTACCAGGCTAAGTCGACAATATTAAATCCGAAAATTTCGAATATCGATGTGTTTTCGATTGTCTCGGACGAAAGTATGGCGTATATCAATTTCCTTCAGATTTCGCATGGCGCGATTGTGCGTTCGCATACGATGGAGTTAAAAAAGAAACTCGAGGAAACCGATCAGGAGTTACTCGAATTGGCTGTAGTGGAACTTCGCGAGCGTTTTCATCTCAATTCGAAAGAAATCGTAGTGCCGTTTGAAATGGATTTTGGAGAAGCGATAAAAGTTACCGTACCCAAGCTGGGCGATAAAAAACAAATTCTGGATTTGTCCGAACGAAATGCGAAATACTATCGTTTGGATCAGTTAAAGCAAATCAAGATTGTCGATCCGGATCGACATACCAACCGGATTATGGCGCAAATGCAAAAAGACCTGCGTTTGTCGGTCGAACCGCGTCATATCGAATGTTTCGATAACTCCAATATTCAGGGGACGAATCCGGTTTCGGCTTGTGTGGTGTTTAAAGATGGTAAACCGAGTAAAAAGGATTACCGCCATTTTAATATCAAAACGGTCGAAGGACCCAACGACTTTGCCTCGATGGAAGAGGTGGTATACCGTCGCTATAAACGTTTGCTTGATGAGAATGAATCCTTGCCGCAGCTGATCATTATCGATGGCGGTAAAGGACAATTGTCATCCGCATTAAAAAGTCTTGAGGAATTGGGATTGCGCGGTAAAATTGCCATTATCGGAATTGCAAAACGACTGGAAGAAATCTACTATCCGGGCGATTCGGTTCCGTTATATCTCGATAAAAAATCCGAAACCCTGAAAACGATTCAGCATCTTCGGAATGAAGCGCACCGTTTCGGGATTACATTCCACAGGGATAAAAGAAGTAAAAACGCTTTGCAGACGTCAATAGAATCCATTCCGGGTATCGGCGAAAAAACCATGATTACGCTGTTAAAACATTTTAAATCGGTAAAAAGACTGACTCAGGCATCGGAAAAAGAAATTTCTGAGGTGGTAGGACTTTCAAAAGCCAAAAAAATTACCGAATTTTACAAGGCAACCAATTCTTCCAAGTGATATGAAAAAAATACTACTGCTACTTTTGTGCCTATGTTTGATACAGGCGGTACAGGCACAGGATAAAAGACCTAAAGTCGGAGTTGTATTGAGTGGTGGTGGAGCAAAAGGACTGGCGCATATTGGTGTGCTAAAAGTACTGGAAGAAGCAGGTGTTCAGGTCGATTATATCGGAGGAACCAGTATGGGGGCGATTATTGGCGGATTGTATGCGTCCGGATATTCGGCGCGACAGTTGGATTCGATATTCCGCGAAGTCGATTCGGATGCCTTGTTACAGGATTATATTCCGCGAACCTCCAAAAGTTTTTTCGAAAAACGCAATGACGAAGTATATGCGTTATCGCTTCCGTTTAATAACTTTAAAATCGGAGTTCCTACGGCTTTATCAAAAGGGTTGTATAATTATAACCTGTTGACGCGACTTACCAATCACGTGCGACATATTCGCAATTTTAACGATCTTCCTATTCCTTTTGTTTGTATTGCAACCGATATTGAAACCGGACACAAAGTAGTTTTAAATAAAGGAATATTACCTCAGGCGATTTTGGCGAGTGGTGCTTTTCCATCGTTATATTCGCCGGTAGAAATCGATGGACGTATTTTAATTGACGGTGGTGTAGTAGACAATTACCCACTTGAGGAAATTAAAAAAATGGGCGCGGATATTATTATCGGAGTAGATGTACAGGATGGATTAAAAGATCGGAATACGATTGGGGGTGCTACGGGAGTGCTGTTGCAGATCACGAATTTCTCAATGATCGGACAGATGGAAGCCAAAAAGAAAGCGACCGATATTTATATCAAACCCAATATACAAGGTTATTCGGTGATCTCGTTTGATCAGGGTGGCGAAATTATCAAAAAAGGGGAAGAAGCGGCTTTTTCCGTTTATGAAGACCTGGCAAAACTCGGTGCGATCGCTAGTAAATCGGTGCTGTTCGAACCGCGACGACTTACCGATACACTGCAAATTTCCAAAATTGAAATCAAAGGGATTGAAGGGTATACCAGAGCGTATGTTTTGGGAAAACTGCGTTTTCATCAGAATTCAAAAATCACAAATGCAACACTGGATAAAGGAATCAATAATCTAAATGCGACGCAGAACTTTAGTTCGATTTCGTATTATTTCGAAGAAGCCGAAAAAGGAGATAATCTGGTACTAAACTTAAAGGAAAATCCAATAAACCGGTATTTGAAGTTTGGATTGCATTACGATGAACTATACAAAAGTGCGGTGTTGCTCAATCTGACACAGAAAAAGTTCCTGCTCAAAAACGACGTGGTTTCACTGGATGTAATTTTGGGAGATAACTTCCGGTATAACCTGAATTATTATATCGATAATGGTTTTTACTGGAGTTTCGGATTTAATTCCCGTTACAACCGATTTAATAAAAATGTGGCAACCGATTTTAGCGACGGACAAATATTGACAAACCTGGGACTAAAATCGATTAATGTTGATTTTTCCGATTTTACCAACCAGATTTATCTGCAAACGGTTTTCGCTCAGAAATTCCTTATTGGTGCCGGATTGGAACACAAACATCTTAAAATACGCTCTTCCACACTCGAAAATGTTGGCGGTGTGATTAGTAGTGACGATTATTTTTCCGTTTTCGGAAACCTGAAATACGACTCGTTCGATCAGAAATATTTCCCGAAAAGAGGCTGGTATTTTTCCGGTGATTTCCACACCACGGCCTATACAAAAGACGGTCACGATCGTTTAAGTCAGTTTTCTATTGCCAAGGCGGATGCCGGTATTGTGAAGACATTTTATAAAACGATTTCACTAAAAGTACAGTCGGAAGCCGGATTTACGATTGGAAGAGAAGGCGTTCCGTATTATAATTTCGTACTGGGAGGTTATGGCTATCAGATGATTAACAATTTTCGCCATTTTTATGGTTATGATTTCCTCAGTATTGCCGGCGACAGCTATATCAAAGGAAGCGCAACACTGGATTATGAATTCTATAAAAAACACCATATCAACTTTACGGCAAACTACGCCAATGTAGGTCAGAAAATCTTTAATACGACCGATTGGTTTTTAAATGCCAACTATTCCGGATATGCACTTGGATATGGTTTTGAAACCCTTATCGGGCCAATTGAAGTGAAATACAGTTGGTCGCCCGAAACCAAAGACGGTAGTACCTGGTTTAGCGTAGGTTTTTGGTTTTAATCTTACAAAAAACGTTTTAAAAGCGACATTTTTCGGATTAAACTGTATTTTATATGTGAATGTTTTTAAAAAATTATATTTTTGGAAACTAAAAAAACCGAAAAACTAAATTTATGTCTATTTGGAAACGTAAACCATTGGGGCAACTCATCGAAGAAGCCTCGGAATCAGAAAAAGGATTAAAGAAAACATTAACGGCGTCGGGATTAACCGCGTTAGGTGTAGGAGCGATTATTGGAGCAGGGTTGTTTTCGATTACCGGTTTGGCTGCAGCAACCAATGCAGGGCCGGCGATTACCATTTCTTTTATTGTAGCGGCTATCGGATGTCTTTTTGCCGGTTTATGTTATGCCGAATTTTCATCGATGATCCCGGTTGCAGGTAGTGCTTATACCTACTCGTTTGCAACTATGGGGGAATTCGTTGCCTGGATTATCGGCTGGGATCTTGTGCTGGAATATGCCGTTGGTGCGGCAACCGTTTCCATCAGTTGGTCGCGTTATCTCACAAAATTTTTAGATGGCTACGGTATTCATCTCAGCGAACAGTTAACACATTCGCCTTTTGAAGGCGGTTTGATTAACATTCCTGCGGTGCTTATTGTAATGGTTATGTCATTAGTATTAATGCGCGGAACAAAAGAATCGGCTTTGGTAAACGGTATTATCGTATTGCTAAAAGTATCGGTGGTTTTGGTGTTTATCGCATTGGGATGGCAATATATCCGTCCGGAAAACTATACACCATATATCCCGGAAAACACCGGTACTTTTGGTGAGTTCGGATTTACAGGAATTATCCGTGCTGCGGCGATCGTATTCTTTGCCTATATCGGTTTTGATGCGGTGTCGACAGCTGCTCAGGAAGCGAAAAACCCAAAAAGAGATATGCCAATCGGTATTCTGTTATCGTTGATTATCTGTACGGTACTTTATATCTTGTTTGCGCACGTAATGACCGGAGTGGTAAATTATTCTGCTTTTGCCGGAGCCGATGGTATTGCACCGGTGGCGATTGCGATTGATCATATGGGAGTTGCGGATGCATCGGGTATGATTACACCAGCTTATCCATGGTTGAATAAAGCGATTATTCTTGCGATTTTAGCAGGTTATGCTTCGGTAATTTTAGTAATGTTAATGGGACAAAGTCGTGTATTCTTCTCGATGAGTAAAGATGGTTTGATGCCAAAAGTATTCTCGGAAGTACACCCAAAATATAGAACACCGGCTAAAAACAACTTGTTGTTCATGTTGATCGTGAGTTTGTTTGCAGCATTTGTTCCGGCTCGTGTGGTTGGAGAAATGACCAGTATCGGAACCTTATTTGCCTTTATCCTGGTATGTCTTGGTGTAATTGTAATGCGAAGAACAATGCCGGATGCGCCACGAGCGTTTAAAACACCATTAGTGCCGTTGGTACCAATATTAGGTGTTGGGGTATGTTTGTTTATGATGGTATTCCTGCCGTTGGATACATGGATCCGTTTGATCGTTTGGATGATGATCGGTTTCGACTTGTATATTTTCTATGGAATGAAACACAGTATCCTGAACGGTGGTTCATTTGACGGTAAAAGCTATCGAATTGTGAGCTTATCCGGATTGGCAATGGTAGTGGCTTTGGTTGTAGTAGCTTTTGTTCACCATTCAAACCCTGAAATCGACGATACGTTCCTGTATTATTTCTCACTGATTTTTGCAGCAATTCACGCTGTAGTCTATGCATTGAGTTATAAAAAGAACAAATAAGAAAAAAATAGTTTTAAATTCCCAAAAAAATGACGATATCGCTTTTTTTGGGAATTTTTATTTTAAAGAAATGTGATAAAATCCCGATATTTGTATGATCATGAGTTTACATTGGGAAGGCTTATTAGGACTGCTAAAATACCTCATTAAGAGAAATCCGGAATGAGCGGATTGTTTATGTTAAAATATTTCAACAGCACTGCGAGTAATCCGGGTTGTACATTTTAAATTTTTAAAATTAAAAAATATGCCATTTTATCATAAATTAGGACAGATTCCACCAAAAAGACATACCATCTTTCGTAAGCCAAACGGTGATTTGTATTACGAACAACTTTTTGGTACCGTTGGATTCGACGGAATGTCAACCAATATGTATCACGAACACCGACCAACGCAGGTTAAGGAGATCCGCAAGCAATATAGCGTAGCGCCTAAAATCGCGAAGGGAAACAATATCCAATCCTATCGGTTAAGAGGTTTTCAGGTAACGCCGGAAAATGATTATCTGGAAAGCCGAAAAGCCGTATTAACAAATAGCGACTGTACGATTATCCTGGCAGCACCAAAAGAATCCACACGCGATTATTTTTACAAAAACACCGATGCGGATGAGATGATCTTTATCCACAGAGGAACCGGTAAATTAAGAACCATGTTGGGTAATCTGGATTTTAAATACGGTGACTACCTGATCGTACCGAGAGGGATGATCTATAAAATCGATTTTGATACCGATGACAATCGTTTGTTTATTGTAGAATCCAGACGACCAATCTATACGCCAAAACGTTACCGAAACTGGTTTGGACAACTTTTGGAGCATTCGCCTTTCTGCGAACGCGATATCCGTCGTCCGGAAGAACTGGAAACTAATAATGAAAAAGGAGATTTCGTAATTAAAGTAAAGAAAAAAGACGAAATTTTCGAAATGGTATATGCAACACACCCGTTTGACGTGGTGGGTTACGACGGATTCAATTATCCGTATGCCTTATCGATTCACGACTTTGAACCGATAACCGGACGTATTCACCAACCGCCACCGGTACACCAGACGTTCGAAACGGACGCCTTTGTAGTGTGCTCGTTTGTTCCGAGACTTTACGACTATCATCCGCAGGCTATTCCGGCACCGTATAACCATAGTAATATCGACAGTGATGAGGTATTGTACTATGTAGACGGTGACTTTATGAGCCGAAATGATATCGAAGCCGGACACATTTCGTTACACCCGGCGGGAATCCCACACGGACCGCATCCCGGAGCTGTTGAAAGAAGTATCGGCAAAACGGAAACACAGGAATTGGCTGTAATGGTTGATACCTTTAAACCGTTGATGCTTACCGAAGAGGCTATGAAAATTGCCGATGAGAAGTACTACCAATCCTGGTTGGAGCATTAATATCATAAAAAACAAACAAACAATAACAAACATTGAAGCAGGACATCAGAGTATGTTTCCGGCTGACTAAAATAATATTACAATGAGTAAAGAAGTAAAATCAGTTGAATACGGATTAGAAAAAATATTTGAAGGCGCGCAGGATTTCCTTCCGCTAATGGGAACGGATTATGTGGAATTTTATGTAGGAAACGCAAAACAGGCGGCTCACTATTATAAAACAGCATTCGGTTACCAGTCGTTGGCGTATGCCGGATTGGAAACAGGAGTGCGCGATAGAGCGTCTTATGTGTTAAAACAGGATAAAATCCGTTTGGTGTTAACAACACCTTTAAATGCCGATTCACCAATCAATGAGCATATCGTAAAACACGGTGATGGAGTTAAAGTGGTGGCTTTATGGGTAGAAGATGCGACAAAATCGTTCGAAGAAACGACAAAAAGAGGTGCGCGTCCGTTTATGGAGCCAACTGTCGAAAAAGATGAGTTTGGTGAAGTAGTGCGTTCCGGTATTTATACCTATGGCGAAACGGTTCATATTTTTGTGGAGCGTAAAAACTACAACGGGGTATTCCTGCCAGGTTACAAAGAGTGGAAATCCGATTACAACCCGGAACCGGTTGGATTAAAATATATTGACCATATGGTTGGAAACGTGGGGTGGAACGAAATGAATACCTGGGTTAAGTGGTATGAAGATGTGATGGGATTTGTGAATTTCCTTTCTTTCGACGACAAACAGATCCATACAGAATACTCGGCTTTGATGAGTAAAGTAATGTCTAATGGTAACGGACGTATCAAATTTCCGATCAACGAACCGGCTGAAGGAGCAAAACGTTCTCAGATCGAAGAATATTTGGATTTCTATAACGGACCAGGTGTACAGCATATTGCCATTGCTACCGATGATATCATCTCTACGGTTTCTCAGTTAAAGGCTCGTGGAGTGGAGTTTTTATCAGCGCCACCAAAAGCCTACTATGATGCTATTCCGGAAAGATTAGGAGATCATATGGCGATGATGAAAGAAGATATTTCCGAATTGGAAAAACTGGCGATCATGATTGATGCCGATGAAGAAGGATATCTATTACAGATTTTTACGAAGCCGGTTGAAGACAGACCAACGTTGTTTTACGAAATTATCCAACGTATGGGAGCTCGTGGATTTGGTGCAGGTAACTTTAAAGCCCTTTTCGAATCTATCGAAAGAGAGCAGGAATTGAGAGGAACTTTGTAAAAATTGATTTTTACTGATAATAGTTTAAAAACAAGGTCGAAAACAGCCTTGTTTTTGCTAATATTGTGTTAAAGTTGAAATTTCATTTGTAAATCAACAAAAAAACTAGCTACATTTGCACTCGCAAAAATGAGGTACTCATAAGCCTCATATTTGTAAAGTAAATTTTCATAATTTATAGTTTTTTGGTTGGTTAATAGCATAAAAACTCAGTCATTCTTTTGGCTGAGTTTTTTTGTTTCTTATTTTTGGAACAGAAATTGTAACTTCTTATAACAAATGTTTAAAAATTGAGACCCAATGAAAAAAACGGCCCTATTATTTTTGCTCCTGATTATAACAGTTACATCCTTTGCTCAGAAGGATTCTGCGTTTACAGCCGGTGAATGGTTTAAGTTCCGTATTCATTATGGGATTGTAAATGCGGGTTATGCCACTCTGGAAGTTAAGGAAGCAGTCAAAAACAATAAAAAAGTATTCCACATAATGGGTAACGGTTATACGACCGGGATGACCAAATTTTTCTTCAAAGTGGAAGACGATTACCAAAGCTATATTGACAAACAAACCGGGCGTCCGTATCAGTTTGTAAGAAAAATAAACGAAGGAGGGTATAAGAAAAACCAGGAGGGGTTCTTTAATCAAACAAAAAAAACAGTTTTTGTGAAAGATTATGAAAAGAACACCGAAAACACGTTTTCCGTACCCGAAAATGTCCAGGATATTGTATCTTCATTCTATTATTTGCGAAACCATCCCCACATCGACAAGTTAAAAGAAGGTGAGTCGATCGTCATCGATATGTTTTTTGATGATGAAACCTTTAAATTTAAGCTAAAGTTTCTCGGTAGAGAAGATTTAAAAACTAAATTTGGGACCATTTCCACGATGATATTCCGTCCGTATGTGCAGGCTGGCCGTGTTTTTAAAGAACAGGAGAGTCTAACGGTTTGGATATCAGATGATGAGAATAGATTGCCGATACGTATAAAGGCAAGTTTGGCGGTAGGTTCGTTGAAAGCCGATTTGGATGAATTCAAGGGACTGAAAAACTCTTTCAAAATTAAAGTGAAACCATAATGAAAATTACCTCAGAGATTCAGAGTAAGATTGATGAAATAGATGCAAAATATAAAGCGATAAATCAAAAGACGGAAACCCATTTGGAAGGGTTGCTTTGGGCAAAGCCCATAACGTATTGGGATTATATACAGACGGATCCGCTTTTGAGTCTCCAGGTACAACGTACAACACTTCCGGATGAGATGGTGTTTATTATGTACCATCAGGTAAACGAATTGCTTTTTAAAATGATATTGTGGGAAATCAATCAGGTAGCCCATTGTAACGAATTGTCCACATCGTTTTTTACGGAAAAACTGATGCGTATCAGTCGTTATTTTGATATGCTAACCACTTCTTTTGATATTATGAAAGAAGGAATGGCAGTCGATCAGTACTTGAAATTCCGAAATACATTAACACCAGCCAGTGGTTTTCAAAGTGCGCAATATCGCCTGATTGAGTTTGCTTCTACCGATTTGATCAATCTGATCGATCACCGTTTCCGTGCAACAATCGACAGGAACACACCGTATGAACACGCTTTTGAGCATTTGTATTGGCAAGCGGCCGGAAAAGATTACAGAACCGGCGAAAAGTCGTATCTTATCAAAGAATTTGAAAAGAAATATAAAAAATCCTTCCTGGCGCATATGGAAGAATTTAATACCATAAACCTTTGGCGTAAGTTTAAACAACTGCCGGAGGAAGACCAGAAAAATGAAGCTTTGGTTCAGGCTATGCGTCATTACGACAAAACCGTAAACATTACCTGGGTTATGGGACATTATAATGCGGCGGTTAAATATATCGAAAGTGTACCGGGAACACAGGAAGCAACCGGAGGAAGTGATTGGAAAAAATATATGTTACCCAAATACCAGCGAAGAATTTTCTTCCCGGAACTATGGTCGGATGAAGAATTGGAAAAATGGGGAGAATAAAAGAATAACCACTAAACCTACTTGAATTGAAATATATTGCCATCATATTAGTATTAACAACATTATTTGCCTGTAATAAAAAAGAAGAAAAGGAAGTCAAAGCACCCGTAGTTAAAAAAGAAAAAATCCTGGTTGAATACGGATTTACGCTTAACGATTTTAAAGTCGTTAACGATACGGTTAAATCGGGTGATAGCTTCGGAAAGATTCTTGGGGCGCAAAACTTTGACGCTGCCCGGATTCATGAAATTAACGAAAAAATAAAAGACAGCTTTAATGTTCGAGATATCAGGATTGGCAAACCCTATACCTTGTTGCAGAATAAAACCGCACCGCACGATCTAAAGGTTTTTATTTACCAGCCGGATCGGATGACGTATTATGTGGTCGATCTTAGGGATTCGATTGTAGTACACAAAAAACAACGACCGGTTACGATTAAACGACGAACGATTGCTGCGGCTATCGACGGATCGGTGTCGGAAACCTTAAAAAATGCAGGTGTATCTGCTGCACTGGCTCCGGAATTATCCCGTATTTATGCCTGGTCGATCGACTTCTTTAAAATCCAGAAAGGGGATAAATTTGCGGTAACGATCAACGAAAAATACATTAGCGATACTATTTATGCCGGAATTGAAAGCATTGATGCTTCCTATTTCGAATACAAAGGCAAAAAAGTATATGCCTTTCCGTTTAAACAGGATCCGAATTCCAAAAGGGTCGATTATTTTGACGAAGAAGGGAAAGTGCTGAAAAATATGTTTTTAAAAGCACCGCTTAAATTCGTAAACATTACCTCCCGATTTACTAAAAGCCGTTTTCATCCGGTTCAGTTAAAGTGGAAAGCCCATAACGGAACGGATTATGCTGCGCCAACAGGAACCCCAATTATGACAACTGCATCCGGAGTGGTAGAACGTACCGGATATACCGCAGGAAATGGTAACTTTGTAAAGGTAAAACACAACGGTGCCTATGCCACGCAATACCTGCATATGTCCAAAATACTCGTTCGTCAGGGACAACGTGTGCAACAGGGCGATGTCATCGGAAGAGTGGGAAGTACCGGACTGGCAACAGGACCTCACGTGTGTTACCGTTTCTGGAAAAACGGTATTCAGGTGGATCCGTTACGCCAGAAGCTTCCGAATTCGGAGCCTATGAATGCAAAATACAAAGCGCGTTATATGGAGTATATCAAGCCGCTTAAAAAAGAATTAGACAGTGTTTCAATTGCAAAGTTTGGAGAATAGATGTTAGAGAATACAAATCCTACAGGAACCGTTGCCTGGCAAAAGTTACGTGCGCATTTTAACGAAATGCAGTATGTGAAAATGCAGGATCTTTTTGCAGCCGATACACAACGGACAGAAAAGCTACACCTGTTTTGGAACGACTTTTTACTGGATTATTCCAAAAATCGCATTGAAAAAAAAACGCTGGACCTTTTTGCCGAACTGGCCGAAGAGGTTGATCTTACATCAGCAATCGAAAAATATTTCTCAGGAGATAAAATCAATCATACCGAAGAACGAAGTGTGCTTCATACAGCCTTGCGGTCTGAAGAAACTGCAATATGGGTTGATGGGGTCAATATAATTCCGGAAATTCAATCCGTTAAAGCGCATATCCGATCGTTTTCGGAGGCAGTGATTAGCGGAGCTAAAAAAGGATATACGGGAAAAACATTTACCGATATTGTAAATATCGGTATTGGCGGCTCGGACCTTGGGCCGGATATGGTGGTGGAAGCCTTGCAATTTTACAGTAACCATCTGAATGCGCACTTTATTTCAAATATCGATGGCGATCATGTGACTGAAAAATTAAAACACTTCAACCCGGAAACGACACTGTTTATTATTGTTTCCAAAACCTTTACAACTCAGGAAACCCTAACCAATGCCGAAACGATTAAAAAATGGTTTCTGAAAACAGCTCCACTTAAAGCGGTCGCAGATCATTTTGTTGCCGTTTCGACAAATTTGGAAAAGGTGGCCGAGTTTGGAATTTCTGAAGACAATGTTTTCCCGATGTGGGATTGGGTTGGCGGACGGTTTTCACTGTGGAGTGCTGTCGGACTTTCGATTAGCCTGGCGATTGGGAATGCAAATTTCGAACGCCTTTTAAAAGGAGCCAATGAAATGGATATCCATTTCAGAACCGCAGCCTTCGATCGTAATATGCCGGCTATTCTGGCGTTTATCGGTATCTGGTACAATAACTTTTTTGAAGCCGAAACCGAAGCCATTATACCTTATTCCCATTATCTGAAAAAACTCGTTCCGTATTTGCAACAGGCTTTTATGGAAAGTAATGGTAAACAAGTGAACCGTGATGGTCATCCGGTAAATTATCAGACCGGAGCAATTGTATGGGGCGAACCCGGAAGTAATTCGCAACATGCTTTTTTTCAATTGATTCATCAGGGAACAAAATTAATCCCGGCCGATTTTATCGGATTTAGAAAATCCTTATACGGGAATACGGAACACCACGATAAGTTAATGTCGAATTTTTTTGCGCAAACCGAAGCGTTGCTTAAAGGTAAAACGGAAGCAGAATTCGCGAAGGAAGTAGCTGGAAATGACTACCTGATTCCTTTTAAATCGTTTGAAGGTAACCGACCAACCAATACGTTGCTTATTGATACATTAACGCCGGAAACATTAGGAAGTCTGATTGCCATGTACGAACACAAAATTTTTGTACAGGGTGTGATCTGGAATATCTTTAGTTATGATCAGTTTGGTGTGGAATACGGTAAATCGCTTGCGAATACAATTTTAAAAGAAATTGATAATCACGAAGTAGGATTGCACGATAGTTCCACGGCTTTCCTTTTACGGAATTATTTAGAATAAGATACTTTAAAAAATAATAATGAAATTCTGCCACGGCAGAATTTTTTTTGTTTAAATTTAAGTGTTTGATTTTTAATTTTATACGTTTTGTGTGATCACATGAAATTAAAAGATCTTATTTCTCCCTTATAGGATGTCTTTTAGTTATATTCTTTCCTCCTCAAAGACATGCCATTCTAGTTATTTATTAGCTTTTTAGAGTATAGATATGTTATCCCAGATAGCTTTGTATTCTAAATAGGCTTTGTTCCCTCTCGCTTGTCAAAAATAAATAGTATTGTGTTTAAGATAATTATAAAATTATTTTTAAACACGATTTATTGCTATGATAAGCTACTCTAAAAATCAGAAAAACAATTTACTGTAAATCCAAGTGCACGTGGCAGGTATATGTTTTCAAAAAGGTTTCATTAAAAACATAAAAAATGAATTTAGAAAAATTAAGTTTAGTTGAGTTGAATGCTCAGGAAATGATGCGTATTCAAGGAGGTGGAAAAATAGCTGAATGGTTTGGTTATGCAGTAGGTTATGCTGCTGGCAAAGTAGAGCAGGCAGCAGAATGGTTTGAAGAAACGATGCGGGATTATGGGCCAGCAAGAGTCTGATAAAAGTTAAACAATTAAAAATATTCGTATGAGTAATATAGTAGAAAAAAGTTCTTGGATTGAACTAACAAATGAGGAACTAGAGGCAGTAAATGGAGGGATTAGGATACCTGGTCCCTATGGTTGGATAGCGTCTGGACTAATTTGGATTATAGACGAATGGGATGATATTAAAGCTGGATTTGAAAGAGGGTATAATGATGCCCAAAAATAAGATTTGATTTTAGAAGAGGATGAACCCAAATTATAATGGTTTCATCCTCTTATATTTTGAATAAATAATTTATATAGATCATTATGAGTGCTTTTTTAAATTTTAAAATCCTAAAAAGGATATACAGGTTTCATACTACACGAAATAAGTTGGGATTGTTTATAACAGCTTTTGTTGTGTTGTATTCGTTAACGATCATTCTTTCCATTATAGGGAATTGTTTGCAGGAGGATGCTTTAACTGTGAAATTTTTAGAAGGGAAAAATCCGCTTTGGGTCTTTTTCCTTACGGTTATTCTGGCACCTGTAGTTGAAACTTTTATTTTTCAGTATGGTATTATAGAACTTAGTCTGTGGATTCGATCAAGGTTTACTAAAGAAATTGCGATTATTTTGTCGGCATTAGTGTTTGGAATGGAGCATGGATACAATACGATTTATATGGTTCTTGCTATCATTATGGGAGCGGCTCTGGCATTTTATTACCTGCTTTTTAAAAAATACACTACAGGATTTGCGGTTGCTGCGATTATGGTGCTACACGCATTGTTGAATTTTGTTAATTTTTTAATTAACAATGTTTTAGATGTTGAAATATAGAAGAAAGCAGTGTTTGTAGGTTGCTTTTATAGTGTTGGTAAAATAACATTTGTTGTTTTTACAAGGTGAAATTTTTGAATTCTTTATTCTTTAAGTTAAATAATAGTTAAAAAATAAATATTTCTCTTTCACGGGGTGAAAATGTGATAATTATCTAAATTATTAACGTTTGTTAACATTAAATTAACGTAGTGTGAAAATAAATGATCAAACTTTGCAGTAAAATTTTAAAACACAACTGCAACATGAAAAATTTGAAAAATTGGCTGTTGTTAATGCTATTCTCCTTAGTATCAACAGTAGCTTTTTCACAAACTAAGATTACAGGAACCGTTAACGATGGTGAGCTGAAAGGATCGCTTCCGGGTGCCAGTGTTATTGTTAAAGGAACCAGCGAAGGAGTGACTACCGATTTCGATGGAAAATTTACACTGACTACCAATGCTAAATCCGGTGAATTAATTATCTCTTTTGTAGGATATGCTTCAAAAACAGTTTCTTTTAAAGGAGAAGCCGGAAAAACAATCGTAATCGGAAATATTGAACTGGAATCCGATTCCAATACCTTAGAAGATATTGTGGTAGTAGGAAAAGGGGTAATCGACTTAGCAAAAGACAGAAGAACTCCAATTGCTGTTTCGACGATCAAGGCTTCTGAAATTCAGGCAAAAGTTGGTTCAGCCGATATTACACAAACTTTAGTGAACACTCCTTCCGTTTACGTTGCCGGTCAGGCAGGTGGATTTGGAGATTCCAGAGTGAATGTTCGTGGTTTTGCACAAGATAATACCGCTTTCTTATTAAACGGTCAGCCGATTAATGGTATGGAAGATGGTAAAATATACTGGTCTAACTGGTCAGGGATGTCGGATATCGCTAATGGAATCCAGATTCAAAGAGGTTTGGGATCATCTAAATTAGCCATTTCTTCTGTTGGAGGTACGGTGAACTTTATTACAAAAGCAACGGATAAAAGACAAGGTGGATTTGCTTCTTTCGGATTAGCAAATAACGATTATTTTAAATCGACTATCGGATATAATACCGGTATGAATGCCAAAGGATGGGGTATGAGCGTTATGTTCACTCATTGGCAGGGAGACGGGTATAACTACGGAACCAAAGGTGAAGGACAAAGTTATTTTATCTCCGTAGGATATCAGCCAAACAGCAAACATAATTTTAACTTCTTACTGACTGGTGCGCCACAGGAACACGATCAGAACTTTACCAAAACAATCAAAACGTATTTGGATAAAGGAAGAAGATTTAACGATAACTGGGGAACTCTAAACGGGAAATACCTGTCGGAAAGAACCAATTTCTATCACAAACCGGTTGCAAACTTTAACTGGGATTTTAACATCAGTGATAAAACACAATTGTCAACCGTATTATATGCTTCATGGGGACGTGGAGGAGGAACAGGTAACTACGGTAAAAGTAGTGCTAAGTTAAGAACTCCGGATGGTCAGATCGATTTTGATGGAATCTATGCTTTCAACGAGACTGCTGCAAACGGTGATGGTAATCCAAACAACAACTACATTATCCGTTCTTCTATGAACAACCACTCTTGGTATGGATTGGTGTCGAACCTAAAAACAGAGTTAACGAAAAACCTAAACTTAAATGTTGGTTTGGATTTAAGAACGTATAACGGTACACACTACAGACAGGTTTCGAATTTCTTAGGGTTAAACAGCTGGACTGAATCAAGATCGTTACGCGATAATACACACCAAACGGTTACGGCACCTGTATTCAATACGGTAACAGATCAGATGGGAACGAATCCATGGACATCGATGTTTAGTACTATGGCGGAAAACCAGAGAATCGATTACGATTATAGCGAAACAATTACCTATGGTGGTGTATTCGGTCAGTTAGAATATTCAGACGATAAAGTATCGGCTTTCTTCCAGGGAGCAGCATCAAACCAGGCTCACGAACGTGAGGATCGTTACGATTATTTACCGGAATTTCAAAAATCCGAAAAAGTAAACAACTGGGGCTATAACGTAAAAGCAGGAGGTAGCTATAACATTACCGAAAACAATTCATTCTATGTGAATGCCGGATACTACTCCAGACAGCCATACCACGATAATGTTTACCTAAACTTTACGAATGCCGTAAACCCATTGTCGTCTAATGAAAAAATATTAGGTTTGGAAGCAGGTTATAGCTTTAAATCGAAATTCTTAAGCGCGAATCTTAACGCCTACAGAACAACCTGGAAAGACAGAGTTACAACAACATCAAGTACAACAACTGCCGATGGTGTTATTGGAACGACACCGGTAGCTGCAGGAAGCTTGATCTACAAGACAAATCAAGGAGTTGAACAAATTCACACCGGATTGGAGTTAGACCTTATTGCAAAACCATTCCGTCAATTGGAAATCAAAGGATTTGCATCGGTTGGAAACTGGAAATATAAAGGAGAAGTGGTAACCACACAAAGAGATGAAAGTCTAAACACTTTGGATGAGAAAAGAGAAGATGTTGACGGAGGTAAAGTGGGTGACGCTGCTCAGACTACTTTTGGTGCCGGATTCAAATACGAAATCGTAGAACGTGTATCATTTGATGCTGATTGGAGAAACTACTCTAAATTATATGCTAACGTTGGTGCTGTAAAAGATAACCTGGAATTACCATCTTATAATTTGGTTGATGCAGGATTCTCATACAAAATGCTAGTTGGAAAAGATAAAAAGAACTCGGTTCAGTTCCGTATCAATGTGAACAACCTTTTTAACGAAATTTACTTATCTGAGTTAACCAGTAATATCAAAACTACAGCTAACGTAAACAATACGAATCCTGCTCAGGGGACATATCAGTCTACTGGAAGAGTATATAAAGGTATTGCCGATGGTAACCAAGGGTATTTCGGATTTGGAAGAACCTGGAACGTATCGTTACGCTATAACTTTTAATTAATTATCCGTTATAATAAGAAAACCTCCCAATCGAAAGAAAGGGAGGTTTTTTTATGCGGTTTTGTTTGTGTTTAAATTTAAGATTCGGACGATTGATTCATTTCCTGAAAAATGCCGTTTAAGGTCGCTAAAAAATGATCAACAGGTTGAGCGCCCTTAACAGCGTATTTGTTGTTTAAAACGAAGAAAGGAACCGAATTAATACCATATTGATACGCCAGTTGCTGATCGGCTTTTACTTCATCGGCAAATAAATCGTTTTCATATACTTCACGGATGTCGGCTTCCTGCAATCCGCAGCTTGCTCCAATCGCAATTAGTGTAGCGATGTCATCAATGTTTTTGCCTTCGGTAAAGTAGGCGCGGAATAAAGCATCTTCAATTTCATTTTGTACGCCTTTGGTTTTGGCAAGAGCCGATAACTGATGCGCTTTCATACTATTGGCCGGAACGGCTTTTTCAAAATGAAAATCCAAGCCCACTTCGCTGGCGATTTCGGTTGCATTTGCATGCATTTCTTCCGATTCTTCCAGACTGATACCTTTGCGACTGGCCATGCTTTGTGCTGCCGATATCGTAGTGTCGGTCACCGCTTCCGGATCCAGTTGAAACGCACGCCAGCTTACTTCTACCTGATCGCGGTGTTCAAATTGTGCCAAGGCTTTTTCGAATTTGGTTTTTCCTATATAACAAAACGGACAACGAATGTCACTCCATATTTCTATTTTCATATCTCTCTTTTAATTTTGATTCATCATTTCCATTAACTCCAAAGCCCGTTTAATCGATTTTACATTTTCGAATGTCAGTAACAGGCGAAGGCCATTTTTGGTTTCTTTTTCTTTTATCTTACATAAGTTACCCTGCTGTTGTACAAAACGGAGTACTTTATGAAAGCGGTTCGATTGGTAAAAATCCGATTGCTGATCGGCTACAAAATAACCTACCATCTTACCTTGTTTTAAAACCAGTTTTTCAATACCGATACTAGTCGCGATCCACTTAATGCGGATGCTGTTTAGTAAGGCGACAGCTTGTCTCGGTAAAGGTCCGAAACGGTCGATCAGTTTTTGTTCGTAGGCTTCTAAATCGGCATCGGTTTTAATAATGCTCAGTTCGTTATACAAATTCAGACGTTCCGAAATATTATTGATGTATTCGTCCGGGAATAAAAGCTCAAAATCGGTGTCGATCTGAATGTCTTTTACGTATTCTTTGGTTTCGATATCATTGTCTTCCGGATATAAATCCTTGAATTCGTTTTCTTTTAATTCTTCGATCGCCTCGTTCATGATCTTCTGATAGGTGTCAAAACCGATTTCGTTGATAAAACCGCTTTGTTCACCACCTAATAAATCGCCGGCACCACGGATTTCAAGGTCTTTCATTGCAATGTTAAAGCCACTTCCCAATTCACTAAACTGTTCCAGTGCCTGAATACGTTTGCGGGCTTCTTCCGTCATAGCCGAATACGGCGGACAGATAAAGTAACAAAACGCTTTTTTATTGCTTCGTCCTACGCGACCACGCATCTGGTGCAAATCCGACAGTCCGAAATTATTGGCATTATTGATAAAAATCGTATTTGCATTCGGAACATCCAATCCACTTTCGATAATGGTGGTGGCAACCAATACGTCAAATTCTCCATCCATAAAAGCAAGCATCAGTTCTTCGAGTTTTTTTCCATCCATCTGACCGTGACCTACGCCAACTTTGGCACCGGGAACGAGTCGCTGTATCATTCCGGCAACTTCCTTGATGTTTTCAATTCGGTTGTTGATAAAATAAACCTGACCGCCACGTTCGATTTCATACGAAACTGCATCGCGGATCACTTCTTCGTTAAAGCCAACCACATGGGTTTCGATCGGATAACGATTGGGTGGAGGTGTGGTAATAACCGATAAATCTCGTGCCGCCATTAACGAAAACTGTAAGGTTCTCGGAATGGGTGTTGCTGTTAAGGTAAGCGTATCAACATTCTGGGCGATTGTTTTGAGTTTGTCTTTTACCGCTACTCCGAATTTTTGTTCTTCGTCGATAATTAATAAACCAAGGTTTTTAAACATCACATTTTTATTCACCAACTGATGGGTTCCGATAATAATGTCTAGTTTCCCGCTTTCGAGTTCTTTCAGGATCTCGGTTTTTTGCTTGGCGGTACGGAATCGGTTGATATAATTCACGTTAACCGGCATGTCTTTTAACCGGTCGCGGAAGGTTTTATAATGCTGAAAGGCCAAAATGGTTGTCGGTACCAAAATAGCAACCTGTTTGCCGTTGTCTACGGCTTTAAAGGCTGCACGGATGGCAACTTCCGTTTTTCCAAAACCTACGTCACCACAAACCAGACGATCCATCGGGCGGTCGTTTTCCATATCGGCTTTTACATCCTGAGTGGCTTTTAACTGATCTGGTGTGTCTTCATAAATAAAAGAACTTTCCAGTTCGGCTTGTAAGTAGCTGTCGGGCGCAAAAGCATAGCCTTTATCCAGTCGGCGTTTCGCGTATAGTTGAATCAGGTTAAACGCAATGTGCTTAACCCGGGCTTTGGTTTTTTGTTTTAAGGTTTTCCAGGCACTCGATCCCAGTTTGTATATTTTGGGTGGTGCACCGTCTTTTCCGTTGTATTTGGATATTTTATGTAAGGAATGAATGCTCACATAAACGATGTCGTTGTCGGCATATACCAGTTTGATGGCTTCCTGAGTTTTGCCTTCGACCTGAATTTTTTGTAAACCGCCAAATTTACCAATACCGTGGTCAATATGGGTAACATAATCGCCAACGGATAGGGTGGTCAGTTCTTTTAAGGTGATGGTCTGTTTTTTCGAATAACCATTTTTTAGGTTAAACTTATGGTACCGTTCAAAAATCTGGTGATCGGTATAACAGACAATTCGGTTTTCGTCGTCGATAAAGCCCTGGTATAAAGGGGAGACGATCGTTTTATATTGTTTGCGAATGTCTTCGTGATTCGTTTCGTCCAACGATTCGAAAATGTCGTGAAAGCGTTTCGCCTGACCTTCGTTGGAGCAGAAAAGGTAATTTTTAAAACCGTTGAAATGGTTGTCGTTCAAATTATTTAATAATAAATCAAACTGTTTGTTAAACGACGGTTGCGGTTGTGTGTGAAATTCGACTGTTTTCTGGGTTCGGTAGATCGGTTTTGAAGCCAGTTCCACTACAGTGAAATCCAATGATCTTTTTACAAAGGATTGCTGGTTCAGAAACATGTTTTCGGGCGATACATGCTGAATTTCAGATGACAATTTCTGAAAGGCTTCGTTGGCTTTTTCGAATAATTTGTCCAGTCGGTTTAACAATAAATCGGTGTTCTGGATAAAAATTACCGTTTGCGGACTTATATAGTCCAGGAAACTTTCGCGGTTTTCTTTTAGAAATTTATTCTCGACATTCGGAATAATCGTGATCTTTTTTTGTTTTTCGACCGATAACTGGGTTTCCACATCAAACGTACGGATGCTGTCTACCTCGTTTCCGAAAAACTCGATCCGGTATGGATTGTCATTGGAAAATGAAAAAACGTCAACAATACCACCGCGAACCGAAAACTCACCCGGTTCTGATACGAAATCCACACGCTTGAAATTGTATTCGAAAAGCACCTCGTTGATAAAATCGATCGAAATATTATCGCCGGTCGCGACTTTTAGTGTGTTTTTGTCCAGTTCCTTACGGGTAACCACTTTTTCGAAAATGGCATCGGCATACGACACAATAATCGAGGGCTTTTTACGCGAGTTGATACGGTTTAGTACTTCGGCACGTAGTAAAACATTGGCGTTGTCGGTTTCTTCAATCTGATACGGACGACGATATGAACCCGGATAAAATAAAACATCCTGGTCGTTGATCAGATTTTCAAGATCATTTAGATAATAGGCTGCTTCTTCCTTGTCCTGGAAAAGCAGTAAAAACGGTAAATCGCTCTTCTGAAAAAGCGATTGAACAACAAACGAAAGGGACGAACCGATCAATCCTTTCAAATGGATCTTTCCTTCCCTTTTTTGAAACTGTTCCGCCAAAAGGGCTACTTTAGGCGATTTCTCGTATATGGATAAAATATCGTTTTTCAATGAATGGTACTTTTGATTAATGGAAACTATTGTTTCGGTTCTGTAAAACCGGCCCGTGCACGACGAACCGTATCCAAAGCCTGAAGCATCTCGGTTTCGCCAACCTCTTTTGGAATCTCCATTTTATAAATGATTTCGGACATTTGATCCTGTATGGAAATTGTTTCTTCCGAAACTTCATGAATCAGTGTGATCACTTTTTGTGTCGGAATATAATCCAGCGAGATAAAAGTTTCCAGTGATTTTATTTTTGTATTAAGTGTCGAAATACGGCTTCTAACGGCAGGTGTGTCAAAAAAGAATGGAATATTATTGGTTAAGGAATCGGATTTTTTAACCAGATTCATCGTTTTTAATTTGAATGCATTAAGGGTGCTTTTGGGTTTTTGTCCCAATTCCTGTTTGAACAAACGCCATTCCTGCCAATTCTGAACTCTTGCTTGTACTTTCGGATTTACAGCCGGAATATCGAATTTCCAGTTGGCGTTGATTACGGCAAAAACGGAATCCCGTCGTTGTAAGGATTTTATATATTCTGTTTCGCGTTCATCTTTGTTATTACATGAAAATAGAAAAAGGGATAAAACCGCTAAAACAGGTACGATATATTTCATTTTTAATAAAGTCGTTAGTATGAATCAACAAATTTACAAATGTTATTGAAAACTTCTTTTTTTATGGGAATTAGTTAACTAAAATTAATCAGATGTCCTAAATAATCACAAGTTAAAGTAAGTTGGAAATAGCTTCGAATCGCTATCTTTGTCAAAAATATAGCTACTACTAAAAATATGAATACAACAATTTTAATTATTGGTGCCTGTGGTCAGATTGGCTCTGAACTGACTGTGAAATTGCGCCAGATCTACGGAAATGACAATGTGATTGCTTCCGATATCAGAAAAGGAACTCAGGAATTTGTATCAACAGGTCCTTTTGAAGTGGTCAATGCAATGGATTTTAACCAGATTGAAGAAGTTGTTGAAAAATATAAGGTAGACGAAGTGTATCTTATGGCGGCTTTGCTTTCGGCCACCGCTGAAAAAAATCCTGCTTTTGCCTGGGATCTGAATATGAATTCATTATTCCACGTGTTAAATCTGGCGAAAGCTGAAAAAATTAAAAAAGTGTTCTGGCCTTCCAGTATCGCTGTTTTCGGACCTACAACACCGCGAATCGATACCCCGCAATATACCGTAATGGAACCGTCTACTGTGTATGGAATTTCCAAACAAACCGGTGAAAGATGGTGTGAATACTACCACCAGAAATATGGTGTGGATGTGAGAAGTATCCGTTATCCGGGACTTATTTCCTGGACAACACCTCCTGGCGGCGGAACAACCGATTATGCCGTGGATATTTATTATAAAGCATTAGAGAATAAGGCATATACGTGTTTCCTTTCGGAAGAAACGGCTTTGCCAATGATGTATATGGATGATGCAATTAAAGCGACGATCAGTATCATGCAGGCGCCAGCCGATGACGTGAAAATTCGTTCATCGTATAATCTTTCGGCGATGAGTTTTACGCCAAAAGAAATTGCAGAATCGATTAAAAAACAGATCCCGGAATTTACAATTGCTTACGAACCGGACTTCCGTCAGGCAATTGCCGATAGCTGGCCGGCAAGTATCGACGACAGTTGTGCGAGAAACGACTGGGGTTGGAAACACGATTTCGATCTGGAAAAAATGACCGCGGTAATGCTGGAAAATCTTTCTAAAAAATAATAACAAAAGGGACTGTTTATAAGCAGTCCCTTTTTGTTGCATGCAGGTTAATTAAAGTGGAGTTATTGTTGTACAACCTGCGTTCGCAGGGATTCTAATATTGTGCCGACTTCTCCAATCAGTTCGTTTGGTACGTTATTCTTTTGTGCGCCAATTACGACATCGCCGATAAATTTGTCCATGTCGGCATTATTGGCTTTCATTGCCATTCGGGGATTTGTCGCCGGATTATGTGCGTCCACCATATTTAAACCGGAATAGGTGAAGTTTTTCGCTCCGGTACCCACACAAAAGAAATCGGTTAAATTTTTGCTTAATATGGCGAGGTTAGTCGTGTTTCCGGAACCTACTTCCGAAAGTAATGTCGAAAAATAAGGTTGTAACTGCGGATCGGCTGCAATTACAAAAATAGTACTGTCTACAACGGAGCGTAGTCCCAAACGTCCTTTTTCGATCATTTGCGACGGATTGTTCGGATCGGCTACCATCGTAGTACCGCCTAATTTCTCATAAAGTGTAGGTGGCGTTACAACCACCGGATTATCGTCGTTGTCATCGCTACAGGAATAGAAAAGGACTGCTCCGACCAGTAAAAGTCCTGCGAAAGTAATTTTTAAACTGCTTTTCATAATAATTTGGTTTTATAGTTAATTAAATAGTTTGTGTATTCCGTTAGAAAAACGATAGGAAAACGAATTCCGATCCATGATCGGGCATCCGGTATTTTTCATTGCATCGGTTACCACAAAGCGTTCGGCTTTATAGTTGCCCTTTTGCATAAGCGTTTCGAATGCCTGTTCTGCATCAACTTTGTTTAAATCGTGCGAATAGACTAAAGTGCCGTCTTCGATGTTGAAAAAGGTGTTTTTTACGCCATCAATACTTCGAAGTTGCGCGTTGATGTGCTTTGCTTTGACAGAATCGATGGGTTCTTTAAAATCGATACGGCTCAGTTGTAGGCTGTTGTTATCATAGTTTTTTGGGGTGACCAATAGGATATGAACAACGAGAGCTACAAAAAGAAGCGCCGTTATGCCTAAAATAGAACCTGCAATCCATTTGATTTTTTTGTTGATTTTCATGGCATAGTTTGGTTTTAAATGTTTGTTAGGTTTATTTACGGTGAAAAAGCGGGTTTGGTTTTAAAATAATTGAAATAAAAAAACCGGATACAATGATCCGGTTTTTTTTAAATGGTTTAAAAGGCTATAAAAAAGCTATGGTGTCTGCTTTTTTAACTCGCTTGCCAGTTTGTTTTCAATGTCGTTTTTTGCTTTTACAACATCGTTTATTTTGTCGTTCGGAATGGTCATCGAAAGGACATAATGTTTGATTTTCCATTCGCCATCTTTTTTGATCACGACACCCGAACCACGACAGATTTTCATTTGTGTGTCCAAAAGCTCGTCAAACCAGGCAATCGAAAGGTCTTCGTTAAAATAAATGTTTCGCTGTAGTGGTTTGAAACTCCAGGCTTGACCTTTGTCGAAATACGGTTTTGCAAATTCGCCGAACGCTTTTTTATTCCAGTTTTCGGTTGCATCGGTACCAATATAAGTAGCGTCGTCGGTCAGATCATTGAAATAGTCCTCATAATCGGCTGCTGCGGCAGCCTGATGCCATTCGTCCAGCATCATGTTGATTTCCTGTTTTTCTTCGTTTATAGTGGCTTCGCTGGGTTTCATACAGGAAGCAAAAAGAGCGGCTGTCGCCAAAAGTAATACTGTTTTTTGCATGTTAGTGTTGTATTAGTACCGTTTTTATGTTTACAAATTCGTGAATGCCTTCTTCGGATAATTCCCGTCCGTATCCTGATTTTTTAATACCGCCAAAAGGCAATCGCGGATCGGATTTAACCATTTCATTAATAAAAACGGCACCTTCTTCAAAGTCGGTAATACGGGTCTTGATATAATCGATGTTTTGGGTGAAAACCGAAACGCCCAATCCAAAACGGGAGTTGTTGCTAATAGCGATGGCTTCATCCAGGTTTTTAAAAGCGACTAACGCGGCTACGGGACCAAAGACCTCTTCATTAAAAACGGGCATCTCTTTTGTGATGTCGGTTATGATGGTCGGGTCGAAGTATGCCTCGTTACGGTTTCCGCCAAAAGCGATAGTGGCACCCATGGCAACGGATCGTTGTACCTGGTTTTCCACTTCCTGGGCCAGATCCTCCCGAGCCATCGGGCCGATTTGTGTTGTAGGATCCATTGGATCACCCATTTTTAACTGACCTAAAGCCGCTTTGTATTTTTCCAGAAACGCATCGTAAATACTTTCCTGGATCAGGAAGCGTTTTCCGGCAATACAACTCTGACCGGCATTTTGCATCCGGGCATTTACGGCAGTACTCACGGCTTTGTCCAGATCGGCATCTTCACAAACGATAAACGCATTACTACCGCCCAATTCCAGAACCGATTTTTTTAAGTGTCTGGCGGCTTCGGTTGCAACGGCAATACCGGCATTTTCACTTCCGGTTAAGGATACGGCTTTTATATGCGGATTGGCAATAACACCGGCTACCTCTTTACTCGAAATAGGAAGGTTTTGATAAATCCCTTCCGGTATACCGCTGTCACGGCAAAGTGTTTCGATAATTTGTGCTGTTTCCGGAACATTACTGGCGTGTTTTACCACAACGGTATTCCCGGCCACAATCGATGGAATTGCAAAACGAAACACCTGCCAAAACGGAAAATTCCAGGGCATAACACCCAAAAGAACACCGAGCGGTTCGTAGGTGACGTAGCTTTCTGCGGCTTCGGTTGTAATTGTCCGACCTTGTAAAAAAGTCGGTGCATTATGGATATAATAGTCGCATAAAAGTCCACATTTTTCTACTTCGGCTATGGATTGAGTTATCGGCTTACCCATTTCCCTGCTGATCCATTCGGCATATTCCTGTTTGTTTTCTAAAAGTTTTGCTTTCAGATTTTCAATATGCCGAATTCTTTCTGACAGAGTCGTTTTTTTCCAGATTTGGAAAGCAACTGCAGCCGTGTCTATTTTTTCGGGAATGTTTTTTGTAGCCATTATCAACTTTTTTCTATGCTAGTAAAGATACTTATTTTCAGAAAAATAGTCTGTTAAAATAAGATGTCATTCGAGAACAGTTATAACGAGGTTGATTATTTTAATCGCCTTGTCCTGGTGTTGTATTTAAAAAAGGAATATATCGGACAGAAATTAAAAAGGCCGGTAAGTAATAATAAGGTGCCGATGATCAATAGGATATAACCCATTGTTCCGGTGATAATTTCCGTAGATACCAATAATGACAAGATGATGGCAATGGTAATCCGGATGATTTTGTCGATACTACCCATATTTTTTCTCATAGTACAACTGATAAAGGTTAATTTTTATGCGCACGGATGATAGTGATCAATTCCTCTTTGGAAATCAACCCGGAATGTCTCCAGAGTTGTTGGCCGTCTTTAAACAGCATCATAGTAGGAACGCTTCGGATTTGGTAGGTTGCGGCAAGAGATTGGTTTTTGTCTACGTCGATTTTAATAATATGAACCGATTCGCCCAATGTGTCTTTTACGTCTTTTAAAACGGGGGCTAATACAGTACAAGGCTGACACCAGGTAGCGAAAAAATCGACCAGAACGGGTTCTTTTTTTTGAATGATTTCTGAAAAAGTACTCATAGTTGTTACGTGTAATTTTGGGATTTATTTATCGTCTGGTTTTATTGGGAATGGAACATTGGTTGCTATTGCATCCGAAATTAAAAATAGCCTGAAGCAGGAAAAATAATCCGAATACACCAAACATCCATTCCCGGTTTTCATAGGCGGTATAAAACATAAATATGGCGATGGCCAAACGGAAATACCGCATAAAATGCCAGTTTGAAAATAGGGTTTTCATTATTAGAGAAATTCTGTTTCTTATAAATTTACGAAAAATAATGGAGTTTGGATGTAACAAATGTTACTTAATGTAGGAGAGGTAATGTTTGAAGGTGTATAAAAACAAAAAAGCCATTCGATAGAATGGCTTTTTTGTTTTGCTCCCCCTCTTGGGCTCGAACCAAGGACCCTCTGATTAACAGTCAGATGCTCTAACCAACTGAGCTAAGGAGGAAACTGTAATTTTTTGTCAAAAAAAGAACTTATTGTTAGATATAAAAAGCCAGCGTTGAACTGGCTTTTATTTTGCTCCCCCTCTTGGGCTCGAACCAAGGACCCTCTGATTAACAGTCAGATGCTCTAACCAACTGAGCTAAGGAGGAAGGTGTGTTACCTTTATTGCGGTGCAAATATAAGTCGAAATTTTAATCTCGCAAATAAAATGCTTAAAAAAATTAGAAAAATTTGTCGGCAATCAGCTGATAGATGTCCTTCCCGAAGGTTAAGGCCATTAGTGTCAGTAAGATAATCATTCCGAAAGTCTGTACATGCCCCATTGCTTTTTCGCTTAATTTTTTTCCGGTTATCATCTCAGCGATGGTAAATAGTGCGTGACCACCGTCTAATCCTGGGATTGGAAGTAAATTCATAAACGCTAAACCGATCGAAAATAAAGCCGTAAAGTTCCAGATAAACTCCCAGTTCCACTGATTCGGTAAAGCACGTGCAATTCCAACCGGGCTTTTTACATGTTTATAGGCTTCCGTTTTTGGACGTAAAATCAGTTTAAATTGTTTTACGTTATAAACCAATAAAGCATATGATTCTTTAACCGCTTCCGGGATTGCCTGGAAAAGAGAAAGTTTATTGACCACCTCAAAGTCCATTTTGTCTTTAAACGTTGGTAAAAAGCCAATTTTTCCGTCTTTGTCTACTAAAGTTTTTAAGTTGACTCTTTCGTTGTTACGGATTACGGTAATGCTTACCGAATCGTTTTTATGTGTGTTAAGGTTATCGCGCAATTCGTCAAAGAATTTAAATTCTTTGTTGTCGATCGCTACCAAATGATCTCCTTTTTTAAATCCGGCTTTAAAAGCTTCCGATTTCGGCGTAACTGAATCAACCACCACGCTCGAAAGACGCGGCTGAATAAAATCGCGACCTTCTTTTCCGATGATTTCCGCTTTCTGCGGATCGGTTAGAACAATGGTTTTCTTTTCGCCGTTGCGTTCGATGTCTATTTTGTCTCCTAAAAGGATGTCTAATGTCATACGGTTAAAACGATCCTGGTATTTACCGTCGACCGCTAGAATCTTATCGCCGTTTTTAAAACCTACATTTAAACCGGTTTCACCAAAAGCCAGTCCGTTTTTCTGAATAGCTTCCGTTGCGATATATTTCTGGCCGTAGGTTACATATACCATTGTGTAAATAAACCAGGCCAAAAGGATGTTTACAATAATACCGCCCAACATGATGATAAGACGTTGCCAGGCCGGTTTTGAACGGAATTCCCACGGTTGTGGTTCCTGTTTCATTTGTTCCAGGTCCATGCTTTCGTCAACCATTCCGGCTAATTTTACATAACCGCCAATTGGTAGCCATCCGATTCCCCATTCTGTTTCGCCGATCTTCTTTTTTAATAATGAGAATCCCGCATCCATAAAGAGATAGAATTTTTCTACGCGTACTTTAAACATTCTGGCGGTGATATAATGCCCGAATTCGTGGAGGATAACTAATACAGAAAGTATGAAAAGGATTTGCCCTAATTGTATCATTTTTAAAACACTTTTTTTATTGTAAACGACAAAAGTAAGGTTTTCACCTTACTTTTTATCATGGAATTACAGATTGCCTATTTTTTTATAAAATTTTTATGAAAGACACCTTCGGAAGTATTGATTTTTATGAAATGGATTCCGTTGGATAAAGTACTTACCGAAAATTCCGACTTGGTTTGAGTGCTGACCAACTGTCCCAATGTGTTGTAAATTTCAATGTTTTTCAGCTCGATATCGGTCGGTAACTGAATGGTAACACGGTCGCTGGACGGGTTTGGATATAACAGAATAGTATCGGAAATGTCAAACGAACGGGTGTCTAAAGTAGTGTTGTTGTTTCTGGAAATAATATCTTTTTCCGGATCGAACTCGAAACTGGTAACGGTAAACGGAACCGAAACAATAAATTCCTGCCCGTTGGTTGTATTGTCTACAATAACATCTTGTGTTTGGGTGCCGTTTTTTAAACGAATCGGCAGTGGCATTTCAAAATAACTTACCGATGCATGCGATTGGGTTTGAGTTACTTTTATTTTGGCTTGTCCGGCACCAAGGTTTTGAACCGTAATGTTATAAGACGGATAGCCTTGATTGTATATCCAGTCGTTAAAAAACTCGGTAAGATCCATTCCGGATACGGTTTCAAGATGTGCTTTTAGTTGTGGCGTAACGGCATAACCGTAGGCCAGTGCCGGATCGTTCAGATAATTGCGTAGCGCCTGGAAAAAGTTGGTGTCGCCCATTTTAAACCGTAGCATATTGGTCACCATGGAGCCTTTGTCATAGGTGATACGACTACTGAAAATACGACCAACATTGGATAGTTGCGCATCGGTTAGGTATAAATTACCATCCGGTTGGGAGGTAATGTTGTTTGTTTTTCCTTCTTTCCAGGTGATAAATGAGGTATTACTGGTTAGGTTTTTAACAACCATTCCGGACATAAATTCGGTGATCCCTTCGTTCAGCCAGATGTCTTTCCAGCTACCACAGGTTACTTTGTCGCCAAACCATTGATGTGCCATTTCGTGGGCGATAAGACTTCTGCTAAAACCACCCATAAAGGAAACGGTCGTATGTTCCATTCCTCCGCCGAATCCGCATTGTGCATGACCGTATTTTTCGTTGCGAAACGGATACGGGCCAATCAATGTCTCGTATAGATTGATGATCGATGGTGTTGGCGCCAGATTATTCTGGGTAACAAGTGCATTCTCCGGATAGATATAATTTACTATCGGAAACGTGTTGGGAGCCACACCGCCAACCTGATTGTAAATCTGGTAATTGGTTACGGCTATGGCGATCAGATAGGCCGGAATTGGATAGCTGTGGTGAAAACGTGTGGTTTTCGTTCCGTTGCTATTGGTGGTACTGCCAACCTGAAGTCCGTTCGCAACACTTACATATTGTGATGGTGCTGTAATGTAAACGTCAATAGAGTTGACTTTGTCATTAAGGTCTTGTTTACACGGCCACCAGTCTTTGGCACCATAGGGTTCGGAAAGTGTCCAGATAATCGGATTCCCGGAATGATAGCTTGCCGTAAAAGCGTTATTCGCGGTGCCAGGAGCGCCGGAATAGGTTATAATAACCGAACTCGAAGCACCGGATGTTAGTGTTGTTGGAAGCGTAATCACCAATTCGTCGTTTGCATTTTGAGTAAACATAAGACTGGTGTTTCCCTGTTTAACACTGCTCACCGTTAGTGCATCTGTTAGATCAAAGGTGATGGTGTTCATGTTTTGTTTGGCCGTAAAATTGGTTGTTACGACACCCGAAATAAAATAATTGGCCGGATCTACCGTGAATTCGAGTTTGTGGTAGGTGATGTCGTAATTCTGGGTATTCGCATTGGCGGCAAATTGCATCATGCCGGAAGCGGCCTTCATTTCGGCCTCGACCATTCTGGAAAAATCGGCTTCTTCGGTTTGGGCGAACGAAAAAGCGGTTGCCAGTAATGCAAAAATTAAGAAATAGTTTTTCATAAATTTTAGTAAAGTTTGCCAAATTTAGGGAATAATACAAAATATAGGCTTAAAATATTGGAATAATATGGTTTTGCCCCGATATGGCCGGATTCTGTGCCAGCTTTGTAAAATTGCCCGTCTTATTATATAAAACAATTCCTTAAATTTGCTGACCATAAAATCATTATACTATGTTACAGATAGCATTTATTAGAGAAAACCAGGAAAAAGTAATCCAGGCTTTGGCAAAACGAAATTTAGACGCTAAAGCAATGGTTGAAGAAGTGGTGGCTTTAGATGAAAAGCGCCGCGCAACGCAAGTGGAATTGGACAATATTTTGGCGGAATCGAACAAGCTATCGAAAGACATCGGTGAGTTGATGAAAGGTGGTGAAAAAGCCAAAGCAGAAATCCTAAAAGAAAAAACAGTCTCTTTAAAGGAGAAAAGTAAAGAACTGACGGAAGTTTTAAATACGGTTTCGGATCAGATGATTCACGAGTTGTATAAATTACCGAATATGCCGGCCGATGTGGTTCCGGAAGGTAAATCAGCCGATGATAACGAAACAGTTTTTGAAGAAGGTACTATCCCGGTATTGCACGAAGGTGCCTTGCCGCATTGGGAACTGGCTAAAAAATACGACATTATCGATTTCGAACTGGGAACCAAAATTTCCGGTGCCGGTTTCCCGGTGTATAAAGGAAAAGGAGCGCGTTTGCAAAGAGCGTTGATTTCTTATTTCCTGGATAAAAATACCGATGCCGGTTATAAAGAATTTCAGGTGCCACATTTAATCAACGAAGCGTCTGGTTACGGAACCGGACAGTTGCCGGATAAAGAAGGGCAAATGTATCATGTGGGCATCGACGATTTGTATCTGATTCCGACTGCCGAAGTACCGGTAACCAATATGTTCCGCGATGTTATTTTACAGGAAAGCGAATTGCCGGTAATGTGTACCGGTTATACACCGTGTTTCCGTCGTGAAGCCGGTTCTTACGGAGCACACGTTCGCGGACTAAACCGTTTGCACCAGTTTGATAAAGTGGAAATCGTACGAATTGAACATCCGGAAAAATCATACGAAGCTTTGGAAGGAATGGTCGAACATGTAAAAACCTTGTTGCAAGAGTTGAAATTACCATACCGTATCCTGCGTTTATGCGGTGGCGATATGGGATTCACATCGGCATTGACTTACGATTTCGAAGTGTTTTCAACGGCACAGGATCGTTGGTTGGAAATCAGTTCTGTGTCGAATTTCGAAACCTTTCAGGCCAACCGTCTGAAATTGCGTTTTAGAGATAAAGACGGAAAAAATCATTTGGCGCACACGCTTAACGGAAGTTCACTGGCATTGCCAAGAGTTTTGGCAGGAATCCTGGAAAACTATCAGACTCCGGAAGGAATCGTGATTCCGGAAGTGTTGCGTCCATACACCGGATTTGATATCATTAATTAATAAAATCTTATACTACAACAATGTACTAATTAGCTGAAAAATGGCTACATTAGTACATTGTTTTTTTAGGATAACCATATCATGAAAAACTTTTTTTCCTATATCGCTCTGTTATGCTCGGTGTTTGTTTTTGCACAAAACGAACAGCTCGCGCAAAACTATTTCGATAGGGGAGAGTTTGAAAAAGCCATGGTGATCTACGAGGAATTGCTAAAATCGCAACCAAATAATTATCAGTATTTTCAAAAACAGGTTGCCTGCTACCAACAGCTAAAACAATATACCAAAGCGGAAGAAATGATCCGAACCCGGATTGACCGTTTTAAACAAAATAACCTTTATGTGGAACTGGGTTACAATTACCAGCTGCAAAAGGATATGGATAAAGCCAATAAAGCCTATCAGAAAGCATTGGATGTTATCAAAGAAAATCCGAACAATGTCTACGGTGTCGCGAGCCTTTTCGAACAGAAAGTATTACTGGAGCAAGCTTTAAAAGCCTACGATCTGGGCGTTGCCGGAAATCCAAGTTTTAATTTCGATTATCAGATTGCCTTACTACAGGGACAATTGGGGAATATGGAATTAATGGTGGATAAACTACTCGATTATGCCTATCGCAATCCGCAAAACGCTCCGTTGGTACAAAGTCAGTTGGCGCGTTTTATGATGGAAGATACACAGGAATCGTTCAATACAAATCTTCGGAAAGCATTATTGGTTCGTACGCAAAAAACACAGGATATTTTCTGGAACCAATTTCTAAGCTGGTTTTTTGTACAGCAAAAGGAATACGGAAAAGCCTTTATTCAGGAAAAAGCCATTTTTAAACGAAATCCGGATAATTTTTATACGATCATTAGCCTGGCAAAACTGGCTGTTCAGGAACAGGAAAACGATACGGCAAAAGAGATACTGGATTTTATACTGCTCAATACGCAGGATCTGGATTTGCAAATGGAAGCCCATTATCAGTTGTTGACGATGGATATCGAAAAAGCAACGCCAAAAGAATATCCGTTAATCCGGGAAAAAGTAAACCTGTTGCTAAAACAATACGGCATTTCGCCTTATTCACTACGACTTCAGGTTTTAAAAGCGCATTTTGAAGCCTTTTATCTGAAACAATTTGAAACGGCGCGCCAGTTGCTTACCAATGCATTGGAATTGCCAATCAATAATTATCAGAAGGCAGAAGTGAAAATGGAACTTGCCGATGTATTGCTGCTGGATGAAAAGTTCAATCAGGCGATTATCTATTATGCGCAGATTGAAGACGATTTGAAAAACGATGAAGTCGGACACGAAGCCAGTCTGAAGATGGCAAAAGCCAGCTATTTTAAAGGCGATTTCGACTGGGCACAACAACAGTTCAAAGTGCTAAAAGCTTCTTCGTCTCAGTTGATTGCCAATGACGCTCTGGAATTATTTCTTTTGATTAATGATCATACAACACAGGACAGTACGCGAGTGGCATTAAAGAAATTTGCCAAAGCCGATTTCCTGTTGTATCAAAATAAAACAGACGAAGCCTTAAATGGATTTCGTACCCTTTTAAAAGAACACAAAGGACAAAGTGTAGAAGACGAAACGCTATTGAAAATCGGACGTATTCTCGAAGAGAAAAAAGAATATGCCGAAGCGTTAAAAGTTTATCAGGAGATTATTGAGAAACATGCCGAAGGGATTTATGTAGACGAAGCCCTGTTTTTTTCGGCGGAAATTTACCGAAAGGATTTGCCCGATGTCGAAAAAGCCAAAGCCTTGTATGAAAAGGTTATTTTTAACCATCAGGATAGTATTTACTACGTAGACGCCCGGAATAATTACAGGAAATTACGAGGGGATAACAATTTATAAAACCCGACCGACAATTGTTAGGCGGGAAATAACTTAAGTTTTAAAAGATGATTATTTACAATGTGACGATCAATATACACGAGAGTGTACATGACCAGTGGATGAAATGGATGCAGGAGAAGCATATAGCAGATGTAATGGCTACCGGAAAGTTTACAACTGCGCGAATGGTAAAAGTGTTGGTGGAGGAAGAAATGGGCGGTGTAACCTATTCCATTCAGTATACAACCGATAGTAAGGAAACGTTGCAACGGTATTACGACGAAGATGCGCCACGACTAAGAGCAGAAGGCTTTGCGCTTTTTGGAGATAAAATGCTGGCGTTCCGTACGGAATTAGAATTGATCAGCGATCATTAATAGCCTTAAAAACGAAGTATGGATAAGGTAAGAGCTAAAAAACATTTGGGACAACACTTCCTGAATGATGAAAATATTGCCCAAAAAATTGCCGATACACTAACCCTGAATGGGTATCAGAAAGTATTGGAAATCGGTCCGGGTATGGGAGTGCTAACCAAGTATCTTCTGGAAAAACCAATCGAAACCTATGTGATCGAAATCGATACCGAATCGGTGGAATATCTGCAAACGCATTATCTGAAGTTGTCCAATCGTATTATCTCGAAAGATTTTTTACGCTACAACCTTTCGGAAACGTTTGGTGACGATCCATTGGCGATTATTGGGAATTTTCCGTACAATATTTCGTCGCAAATCGTTTTCCGCGTACTCGAAATGCGGGATCGTATTCCGGAGTTTTCGGGAATGTTCCAAAAAGAAGTAGCCGAACGGATTTGTGAGAAAAAAGGAAGCAAAGCCTACGGTATATTATCGGTTCTGGTTCAGGCTTTTTACGATACGGAATACCTGTTTACCGTATCCGAACACGTGTTTACACCACCGCCAAAAGTGAAGTCGGGCGTAATGCGGATGCGTCGAAAAGAAAACTATAAATTGCCATGCGAAGAAAAAATGTTTTTCAATGTGGTAAAAACGGCGTTTAACCAACGTAGAAAAACATTAAGAAATAGTTTAAAAACATTTCAGTTGTCGGATAATTTAAGAGAAGATAGTATCTTTGACCTCCGTCCGGAACAATTATCCGTAGAACAATTTATCGAACTCACTCAAAAAATAGCCGCCGATGGAGTTTAAAATCAGCAGAGACTTTATTGCTCAGATTGAGCAACTAATCAGTGAAAACAAAGGGAACGAACTTGAAAATTTGCTCCAGGAGATTCACTATGCTGATATTGCCGAAATCATGGAGGAACTCGATGATTATGAGGCAAGCTATCTTTTTAAAATACTCGACAGTGAAAAAACAGCGGAAATCCTCCTCGAATTGGATGAGGAAGTCCGTGAAAAAATCTTAAGTAACCTTTCGGCAAAAGAGATTGCCGAAGAGCTGGATGAGCTGAATACGGATGACGCGGCCGATATTATCGCGGAATTACCACAATCGAAAAAAGAAGAAGTTATTTCCGAGCTGGAAGACGTTGAACACGCCAAGGATATTGTCGACTTGTTGCGTTATGACGAAGATACGGCCGGAGGATTAATGGCAAAGGAGCTTGTAAAAGTTAACGAAAACTGGAATGTGCTCACTTGCGTAAAGGAAATGCGTTTACAAGCTGAAAATGTTTCCCGCGTGCATTCGATTTATGTGGTGGATGATGAAGAAAGACTAAAAGGACGGTTGTCGTTAAAAGACTTGTTGACGACATCAACCAAAACACCGATTAGCGAAGTATATATTAAAAAAGTCGACTATGTAAAAGTCGATACCAAAGACGTGGAAGTCGCCCGGATCATGCAAAAGTATGACCTTGAGGCGATCCCGGTGATCGACGAATTGGGACGACTGGTGGGTCGTATTACGATCGATGATATCGTAGACGTGATCAAGGAAGAAGCCGACAAGGATTACCAGTTGGCGGCCGGTATCTCGCAAGACGTTGAGGCGGATGATAGTATTCTGGAACTTACCCGTGCGCGTTTACCGTGGTTGGTATTGGCGTTGCTGGGTGGTTTTATCAGTGTACGCGTATTAGGCCTTTTCGACGGTGCGATGGATAATCATCCGGAGTTGTTCTTTTTTACGCCGCTAATCGCCGCAATGGCCGGAAATGTCGGTGTACAATCATCGGCAATTATTGTTCAGGGTCTTGCGAATAATACATTAAGCGGTTCATTATGGAGCCGATTGCTAAAAGAGGTTACGCTGAGTTTGTTAAACGGATTGATTTTAGGGGTTATCCTGTTAATCGGTAGCCATTTTCTTTTAAATGTAAACTTTATGTTGGGAATTACCGTTACGGTAGCCCTGCTTTCCGTGATTGTCACGGCGTCTGTATTGGGAACCTTTATCCCCATGACGTTAAACCGGTATGGTATTGACCCCGCATTGGCCACCGGGCCTTTTATTACAACCAGTAATGATATCTGCGGAATTCTGATTTACTTTTCCATAGCCAAAATGATCTTAGGCTTTTAATCATAAAAAACGGTTCTTATGAAAATTGTAGTTATAGGTGGTGGTAATTTAGGTACCGCCATCGCTTTGGGTATTGTCCGTTTTACAACGGGGAATCAGGTGATCGTAACCAGGAGAAATCCGGAAGCGATTCGTTTTTTGGAATCGGATGGGATTTTACTTTCTTCCGATAATAAAAATGCCGTTCAAATGGCCGATGTGGTCGTGTTGACGGTTAAGCCCTATCAGGTAGCTGCAATTATTTCCGAATTAAAACCGTTTTTAAAAGGAAAAATAGTCGCTTCGGCAGTTAGTGGTCTTTCTATGGAAATGCTACAGGAGCAGTTGGGAGCAACCGCAATGGCTATCCGGATTATGCCTAATATTGCCATTCAGTTCGGATCGTCTGCAACCTGCGTAACGGTTCGGGAAGATGATAAGGCTGCCGTTCAGCCTTTTTTAAACGTGCTGGAACAATTGGGATCGGTAGTGCTTATCGACGAAAAAATGATGGATGCGGCTACGGTTCTGGGCGCTTGCGGAACAGCCTATGCCTTGCGGTATATCCGTGCCGCGATGCAGGCGGGTATCGAAATTGGTTTCGATGCGCAAACCGCACTGGCTATTGCGTCACAAACAGTTAAAGGTGCGGCCGAAATGGCTTTACGGGAAAAAGTACACCCGGAACAGTTAATCGATCGTGTAACAACGCCTAAAGGTTGTACTATCGCAGGACTGAATGAAATGGAACACCAGGGATTCAGTTCGTCGCTGATCAAAGGAATTAAAACATCGTTAAACAATATTAAAGGGATATGAAACAGCCTGTAAGAATTCTGCATATCGACAGTAATCATCCGGTTTTATGGGACAGATTGGTCGCGGCCGGTTTCGAAAATCATGAGGATTATAAATCGTCTAAAGAAGCCGTTGAAGCTAAGATCCACGAATACCACGGAATTGTGATTAGAAGTCGGTTTAAAATTGATAAAACCTTTCTGGATAAAGCGACAAACTTAAAGTTTATTGCCAGAGTGGGCGCAGGTCTGGAAAGTATCGATTGTGAGTATGCCACACAAAAAGGAGTGCATTTGATTGCCGCTCCGGAAGGAAACCGAAATGCCGTTGGAGAACACGCCCTGGGAATGCTTTTATCGCTTTTGAATAAATTGAATAAAGCCGACCGTGAAGTGCGTAGTGGACACTGGAATCGCGAAGCCAATCGCGGGTATGAACTCGATGGAAAGACCGTTGGTATTATCGGTTATGGTAATATGGGGAAATCGTTTGCGAAAAAACTAAGAGGGTTTGAGGTAGAGGTGCTTTGTTATGATATTCTCGATCATGTGGGCGATGCCAATGCCCGACAAGTATCGTTGCTGGAATTGCAGAAAAAAGCCGATGTGCTAAGTTTGCATACGCCATGGACACCGGAAACCGATAAAATGATCAATACTTCTTTTATCGAAGCGTTTTCCAAACCGTTTTGGTTTATCAATACGGCGAGAGGAAACAGTGTGGTTACGGCCGATTTGGTTACCGCACTGATTCAGGGGAAAGTATTGGGTGCCGGATTGGATGTGCTGGAATATGAAAAGCTTTCTTTTGAAAATTTATTTACAGACGATGCTACTCCGGAGGCTTTGCGCTATCTGTTGCAGGCTGAAAATGTACTATTGACACCACATATCGCCGGGTGGACTTTTGAAAGCAAGGAAAAATTGGCGCAGGTGATCGTCGATAAGATACTTGTATGTTGCAATAATTAATCAAAAACAAACTTAAATTATGGACAAAAAAGAAAATAAAAGAGTAACCGGAATTGGCGGTTTCTTTTTTAAATGCGACGACCCAAATACGGTAAAAGAATGGTATAGAGAACGTCTTGGAATTCCGGTTGGCGACTATGGATGGTCGTTTACCTGGAAAGATGAAGAAGGAAACGATGGTCTTACCCAATGGTCACCATTTGCAGCAAATACCCGTTATTTTGAACCAAGCGAAAAGCAGTTTATGATGAATTTCAGAGTGGAAAATCTGGTAGAATTACTTGAGACGCTTAAAGCAGAAGGAGTTACAGTTGTGGGTGAGATGGAAGAGTATGATTATGGTAAATTTGGCTGGGTTTTGGATCCCGAGGGAAATAAAATTGAACTTTGGGAGCCAAAATAATATTGCTTTTATCTAAAAAGTACTATATTCGCTACATAATCAACCTAATCACAAACAAAAAATGGAAGTAAAAAGCACAAATTCAGAGGATTGGAATAATCCTCAGATCCCGGTTTTTAAAGTGGATCCGATCATGGTTTTGGTGTTCGGAATTATTACCTGCGGATTATACCTTATTTATTGGAATATTAAAGTAGCAGATGTTTTAAACGCTGTTGCCGAAAGACAAATTATTTCACAACCGGTAGCCATCTTTTCAGGATGTTGTTTGCCTGTTAATTTGTATTTCTATTATATTGCAGGTAAAGATGGTTTACCTAAAGTATATCAAAAAATTGGAGAGCCGAACAAAGATCAGTCGGTTTTATTATTGGTTTTAGGGTTTTTCTTCCCTATGGTAGCTGCAATGATTGTTCAGAGTGATATCAACAAGCTTTACAAATAAAAATAGAAAACAACTCAAAATTTATGGGATTATCGGGGCATTATTAACCCTGATAATCCCTTTTTTGCTTACGTTTCAAAACGAGCACAACCATCTCGATGAAGCGCAGTCGTTATGTCCGTTTAAGATGCTCACCGGATTCCCTTGTCCGGGTTGCGGAATTACAAAATCATTGGTTTATGTCTACGAAGGCGATTTGCCTAGAAGTCTTCATTTTCATTTATTCGGACCATTTGTTTTTGGATTGTGCATTGCCGCAATACTCATATTGTCGGTGGAGCTTTTTACCGGTAAAAGCTATTTCCGATCGCTTTTTTATAGTAAAAAAGTAGCCTATTTCCTGGCAACAATATTGGTGGTGTATCATTTGATACGGTTGTTTTATTTTGTGTCGGATAACACCTTCGACGATATCTTGCGACAGTCTATCTGGAAATAAAAAAAGACCTGAAATCTTCCAGGCCTTTTTTGTTTTATTGCGGTATATTTTTCTTATTCTTTTTCGTTTAGCTTGCGTTCCAGTTCTGCCTGAAATTCTTCCATCACGGGTTTTACAGTGCTTTCCGGTAAATCGGCAATGCGGATGTACATTAAACCATCTACGGCATTGTTAAATAGCGGATCGACGTTAAAAGCAACAACTCTTGCATTTTGTTTGATATACTTTTTGATCAAAACCGGTAAACGCAAACTTCCCGGTTCTACTTCATCGATAATTTTATCGAATTTGTTCAGATCGGCTTCCGTTTCATTAAATACAAAATCCTTATCGGCATCTTTTAGTTTTACCTTATATTCCTTTTTAGGGTGAATGTATTGTGCAATATACGGATCGTAATAGTGCGACTTCATAAACTCGATCATAAGCGATTTGGAGAAGTCGGAAAACTGGTTGCTGATACTTACACCGCCAATCAGGTAACGGTGCTCCGGATGACGTAGGGTTGTGTGTACAATTCCTTTCCATAACAGGAACAACGGCATTGGTTTTTGTTGGTATTCTTTGATGATAAAAGCACGTCCCATTTCAATGGATTTCGACATCATATCATACAATTCCGGTTCAAAACGGAATAATTCGTGCAGGTAAAATCCGTTAATACCGAATTTTTTATAAATATCCGAGCCCAATCCCATACGGTAGGCACCGGCGATTTGTTTGCTTTCTTCATCCCACAAAAACATGTGGTGGTAATATTTGTCGTATTGATCTAAATCCAGCGATTCGTTGGTTCCTTCACCTACTTCACGAAACGTGATCTCACGTAAACGCCCGATTTCGTGCAATACATTTGGAATCTTATCTGCTGTAACCAGAAAAACCTCGTAGTTTTTGCTTTGAAGTAAACGGTAGTCGCCTTTGCGTAATTCGGTTACTTCCTGTAGGATTTTTTCGTAATTAGCAGGATGTGCGATTTGCTTCGGACTGCTTTTTGGTAGTGGTAATTTTAAACTTGGTGCCGATAACAACTTGCTTTCGGTACTTTCGAATGAGTTGGACAGCATATAGGTTTTACGACGTAAAAACTCCGAATAGGCTTCGGTGGTTTCGTATTCGTTTTGTTCGCTCACCGAAATCGGTTTTCCGATACGTACTTTGATCACGCGTTTTTTCTGTGTCAATAATTCAGACGGTAATTTAGCGGTACGTAACGTTGGACTTATTTTAGACAGCAAATAAAATAATCGGCTGTTTTTTGCGTGAAAATAAATTGGAACTACAGGAACCTGTGCTTTTTTGATCAGCTTTATGGCGCCTTCCTCCCAGGGTTTGTCAACAACAAGCTCGTCGTCTTTGTAGGTTGATACTTCTCCGGCTGGAAAAATTCCTAACGGTTTTCCTTCGCTAAGGTGACGTAATGTTTCTTTAATTCCGGCAACGCTCGATTTGGCATCTTTGTGATTCTCAAACGGATTCACCGGCATTACATACGGTTTTAACGGATCAATACGATGTAATAGAAAGTTGGCAATAATCTTAAAGTTAGGCTCGCGCTCCAACATCAGTTTTAATAGTAAAATGCCATCAATTCCACCAAGCGGATGATTGGAAATAGTAATATAAGCGCCATCTTTGGGTAGGCGTTTTAAATCTTCTTCCGGAATTTCAAACTTAATCTGGAATTCATCCAGAATTGCGTTTAAAAAAGGAACATCGTTAAGATGTTTATTTCTGTTGTATATAGCATTAAGCGTAGAAATCTTCAGCACCTTCATCAGTAACCAGCCTGAAAAAGTTCCTAAGAAACCGTATTTGTCAGTGTTTATTGCTTTTGCAACTTCTTTAGCGGTAACTAAACCCATTTAATTTCGTTTTGAGCGAAAAACAAAGATACTAATTCTCTCGAAACGCTAAAAGGCTTTGTCTTATTATTATATAATTTTTAATGGCATTGGAATTTAGGTATTTGATTGTGAAGGTTTTGTTTCTATTTCTGTATTTCTGTTTCAATTCTATAGGTTTTTGCCTATTTTTGGGGAAAATGTAACTGTAACAATGAAAATTATTTCTTATAACGTAAACGGAATCCGGGCCGCTATTACCAAAGGTTTTCTGGATTGGTTGAAAAGTGCCGATCCGGATGTGATTTGCCTTCAGGAAATTAAAGCGACTCAGGAACAAATCCCGTTGTTGGATATCGAACTGGCTGGATATCCGTATCATTACTGGTTTCCGGCTGAAAAGAAAGGCTACAGCGGTGTGGCGATTTTGTCGAAAGTAAAACCGAACAATGTGGTTTTCGGAACCGGTATCCCGCATATGGACAAAGAAGGACGTAACCTGCGTGTGGATTTTGATACGTTTTCGGTGATGAGCCTGTATTTGCCTTCCGGGACAAATATCGACCGACTGGATCATAAGTTTATGTATATGGCTGATTTTCAGAATTACATCAACAACCTGAAAAAAGAAATTCCAAACCTGATTATCTGTGGCGATTACAACATCTGTCACGAAGCAATCGATATTCACGATCCGATCCGAAATGCAAAAGTATCGGGATTCCTGCCCGAAGAACGTGCCTGGCTGGACGGTTTTATGAAAAGTGGGTTTGTGGATAGCTTCCGCCATTTTAACAAAGAACCGCATAACTACAGTTGGTGGAGTTACCGCGCTAATGCCAGAGCCAATAACAAAGGGTGGCGTATCGATTATAATCTGGTGAGTGAGCCGTTGCGCGATCGGATGAAACGGGCTGTGATCCTGCCGGAAGCCAAGCATTCCGACCATTGTCCGATTTTAGTTGAAATTGAATAAATTCGAAAAAACTGATATAGCAAATGATAAAAAAAATGTCTATTGGAGTGTTAGCACTTGCGTTGTCCACTTCATGCGTTTCTAAAAAACTGTATACCGATTTAGAGACAAAATACGCCGATTTAAAAAAAGAAAACCGTCAGTTGGCCGATGAAAATACATCGCTGACTAAAGATAAAAACCAGTTGGATTTGCTTTCTAAAGATTTGCAATCGCAATTGGATAAGTTAAAAGCCGAACGCGATAAACTGGCATCCGATTATGCCGCGGCTCAAAACAGTCTGAAAACGTTGCAGTCGTCGTATAAGGCTCTGGAAAAAAACAGCGATGATGCTTTAAAGAGCAATATGGATAAAAACCGGGAGTTATTGGCGCAGTTGGAAGCAAAAGAAAAAGCACTGGCCGCTGAAAAAGACCGTTTGGAAAAACTGAAAAATGATTTAAAAGACCGTTCGGATCGTGTGAACGAACTGGAAAACATGATCGCCGAAAAAGAAGCTTCCATGAAGCGTCTGAAAGAAACCCTTTCCAAAGCGTTAAATGCTTTTGAAGGAAAAGGATTAACGGTAGAACACAAAAACGGAAAAGTATACGTTTCGATGGAAAACAAACTATTGTTTGGAACCGGAAGTTGGGCGGTTGGAACCGAAGGTAGAAAAGCCGTAGTAGCGGTTGGAAAAGTATTGGGCGATAATCCGGACATTACGGTACTGATCGAAGGACATACCGATAATGATAGATATGCCGGTGCCGTAGGTGCTATCGAAAACAACTGGGATTTATCGACAAAAAGAGCGACAGCTATTGTAAATATTCTGGGTGAAAACAAAGCAATCGACAAAAAGAACCTGACCGCAGCCGGTAGAGGAGAGTTTGCGCCAATTGCGTCAAACGATACCGCAGAAGGAAAAGCAAAAAACAGAAGAATCGAAATTATTCTAACCCCTAAATTGGATGAAATTTCGAAAATGCTTAATGATATTAACTAATAAACAGTTATATACTGAAAAAGGTTCAGCCCGTACGGCTGAACCTTTTGTTTTTAGTATTTTTGAAACCTTATAATTGGAGCCTGAAATTAGCATGAAATACACAACATTACCGGGAACGGACATTAAAATAAGTACGATATGTCTCGGAACCATGACGTTTGGAGAACAAAATACCGAAGCGGAAGCACATAGTCAGTTGGACTTTGCCTTGGACAAAGGCGTTACTTTTATCGATACCGCCGAAATGTATCCGGTTGCGGCACGTGAGGAAACTTCCGGACGAACAGAACGTTATATCGGAAGTTGGTTGCATAAAACCGGAAACCGTGATAAAATAGTACTGGCGACTAAAATTGCCGGTCCTAACCGCGGAATGGAATATTTGCGAGACGATTTGCGCTATACCGATAAAACGATTCGCGAATCGGTCGATAAAAGCTTACAACAGTTGCAAACAGATTATATCGATTTGTATCAGTTGCACTGGCCGGAACGAAAATCGAATATGTTCGGACAACGCGGTTTTACCGTTCAGGATGATGCCTGGGAAGATAATTTTAAAAGCGTATTGGAAACCTTTGATGCGTTGATCAAAGAAGGGAAAATCCGTCATATCGGAGTGTCGAACGAAACACCGTGGGGTGTGATGCGTTTTTTGGAAGAAAGCAAAAAACACAAGTTGCCGCGCCTTGCGACCATTCAAAATCCGTATTCGTTGTTAAACCGGACTTTTGAAGTTGGTTTATCCGAAACCTGCTACCGCGAAAAAGTAGGGTTATTGGCCTATTCGCCATTGGGATTCGGAACACTTACCGGAAAGTTCCTTACCGGTGAGCCGTTGCCAAAAGCGAGAATTAACCTGTTTCCGCGTTTTTCCCGTTACTCTGGAGAGCAATCCCAAAAAGCCGTGAAATTATATCAGGAATTGGCTACTTCGTTTGGACTGACGTTAACGGAAATGGCTTTGGCATTTGTACAACAACAAGCCTTTGTTGCTGCTACCATTATTGGAGCGACGAATTTGGAACAGCTGGAGGAAAATATTAAAACCCATTCGGTGGTTTTAACAGAGGAGATGATTCGTGAAATCAATCGTATCCAGGAGCATATTCCAAATCCGGCACCTTAAATTTTATTCTACAGACAACTTGTGCGTAGCAGTGCTACCCTCGCTGTCGGTAATATGAAGAATATATAAACCTGTAGCTAAATGCGACGTTTTAATGTTGACTAGCTCCAGGTTTTTTGTTTTCTGAATATGAACCTGTTTTCCATTCGTATCGAAAATAGCAACCTCATCCGGGAAGCTGTTGCCATTGGCCTTGATGTTGATTTCGGTTTTAGCCGGATTCGGATAGATCGTAAACGTATTTCGGTTAAAATCGGCAGTACCTAGCGAACTGTCTTTTATTTTATAGATGGTTCCGTTGTTAATCGCACCGATATATAATTCACCATTCATATCTTCTCCAAAAGTCACAAAACTGTTACCGCTAAAATTAGTCGAATAGGTTATGGCTCCAGTGTTGTCAACCATACCGATTCGGGGCGAACAATAATCCGTAAAGAAATATTTGTTCTGGAAATTAGGATAAAGCGATCCGGTATAAACATAACCACCGGTTATTGAACAATTTCCGGCACTATGAGCCGTTACCGCCAATGGAAACGTCATCGTTGATTGTGCGGGACATCCGGTGCTGGTATTGTAGGTGTTGTTTCCTTCATAACAACGCCAGCCATAGTTGACTCCCGCCTGAGTGGAAGCGACTTTATTAATTTCTTCGACGGCATCCTGTCCTACATCGGCAATCCATAAGTCACCATTATTTCGGTTAAAGGAAAATTTCCACGGATTACGCAATCCGATCGCCCAGATTTCGTCGGCACCGGCAACACCTAAATACGGATTATTGGCCGGAATGCCATAAGGTGTTCCGGAATTAACATCAATGCGAAGCATTTTACCCAATAATTCGTTGATGTTCTGAGCTCTGTTTCCGGGATCACCACCGCTACCGCCATCACCCATTCCGATGTACAGATAACCATCCGGGCCAAATTTTATAGAGCCGCCATTGTGATTGGAAAAAGGCTGGTTAATGGTGAGTAAAATAGAAGCACTTCCGGTATCGGCAAGGTTCGGATTGGTGCTATTCACATTGTAACGCGCAATTACCGTATTCCCTGCTGTATTGGTATAGTTCACATAAAAGAAGCCATTGCTTTGATAATTCGGATGAAAAGCAAGACCTAACAGACCGCGTTCCCCTCCGGAACTAATTAAGCTGGTTATTGTTAGAAATGGTGTAGGATTAACGGTTCCGTTGGCATTAACTATTTTAATGTTTCCGCCGCGCTCCACCACAAATAAACGGGAATCACCGGCATGTGTTATTTCGACCGGATTGGAGAAACCGGTTGCAAAACTTTCCAAAGCAATGGTTTGCGAAAAACCAATGCTGCTTGTTATAAAAGTCAGAGCAAGTAGTATTTTTTTCATAGGATAGTTGGTGTTGGTTTGTAGTAAAAATAGTAAAAAAATATTTAGTATAGCTGTAACGATTTAATTTTTAGTACAATATAAATCTTTAAAAGGACAATTTGTGCTGCTGTTTTAATGAGTGTATTCTATATCTGTATCTTTCTGAGTTCTGTTTATACCCTAAAAAACGAAACACTTCCTTTATGGAAGAGTTTAACATAATAGTAGTAAATTATAATTTTCATAGGAATCATGAAACAGTTTTTTAGGAAAATAGGAACGCTGTTTTCTAAGCGAGCGGTTATTGGAAAATTCGGAGAAGTAAAACCTGAAAAAAAAGATACGGTTGTGTGTAGTTGTAAAATGTATGTGAAAAAGGCTTCACTAAGAGAGTTAAAAAGCCAGGAAACCGTAAAACAAACACTCAATCGTAATATAACCGGACCCGATGGGGAAAAAATTAAAGTTAACCGCAGTAGGGTTGTTTATATTGAATCAGAAAAAAAACACTCCTATACTTTTTCAGTTGCAGACAAAAAACAGGATATGCAACTGAGAAATCTGGTTTTACTATCCAATGGGGATCAGGATTACCGAGTCTATTTGCTACAGTATAATCTTAGTTGTATGGCTATCGAAAAACTGAAAACTACTAGGGAGCTATCGGGCAAACTAACGGTAAATATGTTGGAAGGGAAAGAAGAGCTGGCGTTGTCCAATTCGGGGATTTGCCGTTATGTCGTTAAAACACCCGTGCTTTTATCAGGTTACTTTAATAAAAAAGGAAGCTGGATCAAAGAAGATAGGGGATTAAAAATAGCCAATCCGGATTTAAAGATGACCGATCTTAGCCCGGAAGATGCCACTGATAAGCCGTTTTCTACAATAGAGAAAGAATCTGTTAAAGAAGAACAGCTATCTGTTGAAGAAGCATTAGTAGAAGAAACCGTTATTATTACCACACCTGTGATTACCTGATGAAATGCTTAATAACAGTAAAAAAAGCTCTTTTTACCGTTATTTGTGTTCGTTGTTTAGATTGAACTGTAGACTTTGTCGAGATTGTAGAAGATTAGCCCCAGTAAAAATTGAGTAAAATTAATTTCTCTGGAAATGAAGAAAATGCTGCAAAATTCGATAATTGTGTTTAGTCTGTTTTGTGTCACACTGTTTAAAAAATGTGGTCAGGAATACAATACAAAACAAGAGGTTGTTAAAAATGAAAGGATAGCTGTAAAAAGGTTATCCAGTGAAGAACTGCGCAAAAAAAAGAATGTCACAAAAAAACTAAATGAAATACTGTTGGTGCTGGCTGCCGATCCGTATAATACGAAAAATAATTTGCTAATACACCGAGATGAAGCTGTTTGTATAACGGAAAAGGGAATCACATCGTATACGTTTCCCGTTACAAGGCGATATCCCGTTGGCAAAATCGAAAATCTGGTACTACATTATAATAAAGACGGTAGCTGTGATGTGTTTTTTACAACCTATGATTTGACCCGAAAGCAGGTATTGGAACTGCATAGTATAAGAAGTCTGGAAAATAAAATGACAGTTGTAATCCAAAAAGAATTAGATTGTGATTCCGGCGAAAAAAAACGGTGCTATAAATACAATATATTGACAAAAGTCCCTGTTAGATGGACCAGTCAAGGTGAAGTTGTAACGGTTTTAGAATGGTTACAAAAACAGGAATGCGAAGAACTACAAGATAGAGATGCAAATAAACAGTCTCTAAACAATAAGGTTCCGGTTTTGCAAATCATGACAACACCGGTTGTGGGTATGACATTTACCTCGTTTTTAGATCAGTTTAAACAGGAGATTGCCGTTGTTGCGCCAAACAGCCTTTGGTGGAAAACCACTTCAAGTGATGCTGTTGTTTCGTATTTAAAAAAATATTTTGATCCGGAAACCGGATTGGAAAATACCGAAATAAACGAATTTGCTACCTGGGCCGTTGGTTATTTGTGTAAACATCCGGAAGTTCGCTGGAAGCATTTGGCAAATTGGTTTTTAACACCAGTTGAAATGGACGATGGATATTGCGACGGTTGGTTTTGGGGAAGTATAGCACAAAAATATCCGTTACGAAAATTGCCTTCTTATGCCGATTTCTCCAAAGCCTTTCCTAAACATGAAGAAGACGGAATTATATACAATATGCCGAGTGATACAGTTTATAAAAGGGTTGGAGGGGCTGTCCTTGCCAAACATCGGGAAGAAAATTCAAAATGCCAAAATGCATGTGCCATTCGGGCTTCTCGGGCATTTAATTATTCGGGATTACCTATAGATGTTGGGCTGAATGGTTCTGAAAAAGTGGATCAGTGAGCGGATGGTAACTATTATATTGTTTCAGCGAAGGCTTTTAATATTTGGATGAAAAAAACATTTGGAAGACCAACGTTTCGCTTAACAGGAACAAAAGCCAACAGTCGTGAAGCCATTGCCGCATTCTTAAAAGATAAAACCGGGGTTTATACCGTTGTAAATAAAAACAGCCATCAAGCCGGATTTTCCGGACATGTAGATCTTATTTCAAATGGTGAATGTCTTTCCGGTGCCAGTCTCAATCCCAAAGGAGGGATTAAGTATATCGAAATATGGCAATTGAAATAAAATCCGATGCATAAATAGTAGTGTTCTTAAAAACAAAGAGCCTCTCCAACAGAGAGGCTCACTTTTCTAAAGATTTCCGATTATCTTATCTTTAGGGTATTTAACGGTATAACTAATGCGGATTTTCTTTGTTTCATTTGGTTTTAAATTGAGTTCCCAACTTAATAAACCGGTTTCGGAATTAACCTTGGCACCATCTTTTTGTTTTAATTCGATTTCAATTTCTTTATCGCTACTTAGTGGATACTGATCTTCCAGTTTTAATAAAACCGCCTCTTTTTTGTTGTTGCGAATCGTAATATCATATGTGAAAGTCTGTTCTTTTTTAGTCGATAGGAATTTAACACCCGATTTATCGACAACTTTTTCACGTGTGATCACAACTTTTTTGTCGCGTCCCATACTAAGATTCAGTGTGTCGGATGTTTGTCCAGGATTGACAAGGGTTTTGCCTACATACATTCCTTCAAAAATGATATTGGCTTCGCCTTTTAACAAATTGTATTTGCCGTAATCAGTAATCTCGGCCAATAAAAAGGATTCTTTGTCCAGTTTGGGCGCTGCATAATATTTATACGTAGCCGGCAATTTGATCTCTTTTAATGAGACACTATGGGTTTTACCATTCGATAGGATGTCATACGGAATATCAATGTCAAACGAAACATTTAACTGATTTTCATTGATCATAGTGTAATCCGAAACCGTACTTCTTGCTTGTAATCCGGAAGCTTTTCCTCGAATCCCGACTGCTGAGGTTACAACTACTTCCTTTAAATCATGGTTAGCCATAGCTTGTGGTGCGGCGCCATAAATCGGTTGGTAGGCTAAAAACCAAGGGTTAATAGTCGGTGCCTGGTTGTTCTGGTTCGGGATTCCACTGGAAAGGGTTAGTTTTACTTTTCTCCAGTCGACTCCGGTATTTTGAACGATTTGCGCTTTATACAACATATTAACCGGTGAGGCAATATTATCGGCACGAAGCTCATAAAACGGTGACCAACGCGCGTTGTTTGTCAGGTACGAAACATCCAGTGTTACGGCTCCGGCCGTTTGGTTCATCACCTGTAATACCAGTTTCCCGGTGGCATTTTTTTCTTCTTTATTGCTGTTGATTTCCAGTTTGGTATTGAGCTTGGTTAAAAGATCGGATAGTTTCTTTTCGCGTTCGTTTAAAACGTCTATAGTATTACTGATATCCGTGCGTTTCGTTTTGTAATACTCAACCATTTTCATCAATTCTGTTACACTCAAACCGGTATTTGCCCCATATACCTGTTGATTTCTATCCAGAATTTCGATGGTTTTCATTTCCGATGTCCGGGTGTTGTTTAAACGATCCAGTTCCTTTTGGACAATTTTGATACTATCCCGTACTTTTTTAATAGCCGGTGAGCTTTCGTCGATGTCGTATTCACTGATATAATCATTGGTGAATTGAGAGGAAAGTACTGTAAGGCTAGAAGGCGCACCGATCTGAACCGTGTTTTCATTCAGATAATTCGCTACATTTTTGATAACGATTTCATGTGTTCCGGCCGGAAGATTCAGATGAGCCGTTTGTGATATCTCGGCGGCATTAAAATATACGGTAACCGCATTGACTTTGGCTGTAGTAAAAACGGGCTTTTGGGCGAATACCATTCCGGATAGGGCGAATAGAAGTATTGTGATAAACTTTTTCATGTTTTTTTAGTAAATATAATGTTTTACAAATTGTTTAAGAACCGTTTTATTTTAGGTTCTTTTTCTACCGGTAGCATTGGCAAAGGCAACGATACCGATAAAAAATAAGGTAAGGATAAAGACTGTTGGCATTTCGTTTTTATTTTTGGAAAGAGTGGATATCATTTTCAATGGTCAGAATTAACAAACAGGTGGCGGTGCAAAAAACCGGACTGGTAATGCAATGGTGACCGTTCCAGCTACCGTTGTTGTTTTGGATGTTGATCAGTTTTCCGCTAACGTTGTCGTACCAGTTTTTCCAGTCATTATCTTTTTTAACCAACATGGATTCGCCTGTTTGCAGAAAGCTCATAAATTCTTCCCCACCATTATTCCCGAAACCATTCATCACACCATTGTCCATTGCCTGTACTTTTGCGGCTTTGTACACTTTTGATGCAACGTCGTAGGAAGCGGCTTTTTCTTTCGAAACACCAATCTTTTGCAGGTTGTCGCGGTTGAGTTCGGCTGTTTTACCAATTTTACCTTCTGCTTTGGCTTTGGTAAACAGTTCTTCTGCTTCTTTGGCTTCCGAGGCACTTCCACGAACCGAACTGCTCACCGCATAAAGCATAATACCGGCACCATCTTCGGTTTTGGCGGTATTGCTTTCGGTATTGTAATTGCTTTTCTGATAGTTACGGGCTGCGGTAATCTTGTCTTCGTTTACGGTAATGTTTTTGTTTTTCTTGGCCTGCTCCAATCCCGAACTGGCAAAAGAAGATTGCAATACACCGGCCCATCCGGCACCGTTTACTTTTCCGTTGATGTCGTAGGATTTCTCAATTTTGTTAACGCAAATTTGTATGGCTCTCTCCACCCGTTGCGATGGGTTTTTTTCGGCTACCTGATTTAAAAACTGAAGGGCTAGCGCCGCATCAATATTTTCGCCCAGTTTGCGTTGTATCTGTGTACCGCGAACCTGCGTAATATAATCACTGTTTTTATTGACTTCGATCTGTTGTAACAGATATTCTAACGCATTGGAAAGTTGTTTCTGATATGGGCCTTTGGTTGTGGTATATCCCATACGGTATAAAGCCATCGCAGCCATCGCAGTTGTAGCCGGATCGGATTGTACGGCATGCGGGTTCATTTCACCTTGATTGCTATGCGAACCGGCGCCCCAGCCTCCGTCGTTGTTTTGTGCGGAAACCAACCATTTCTCTCCTTTTTGAACAACACTTTTTAGAGAAGCGTCATTTTTATATTGGGCATATTCCGCAACAGGTTGTTCACCCATAACCGACATGAAAACACAAGGTTGTTCTTCCGGTGCTTTTTTTGTGTGTAGTACAGTTGTTTCAGTCGATTCCGGTTTTCCGGTTTTGATCACTACTCCGGCCAACAATACCGAAGTCGTTAAAGTTAGTAAAAGATTCTCGGTTTTCATGATATTCGGTTTTTTAAAGATTACAGTTCAAAAGTAGTCGGATCCTAAATGCGGTTTTGGTAGAATGGGTGAAAGCGGGTTTCTACTTGGTGAAAGGATTGTAGTAACTTATTTGGTCGTACTGAGTTGTATGGATTTCAGATCGCCCGATGGTGTTATCAGTATATATTCCTTTTCGTTTTTCGGTACCGGCTTTTTGATGCGCGTGATGGCAATTTTAACTTCATATTGCACCTGAATTACCGGTTCGAGTATGGTTGGGTTGACCACAAAATCGAAATCTTTGTTTACAATGGGTTGGTAATAGAGTGTTGTCGATTTGGTAGCCTGGTTGACATTGGCAAATTTTTTAAGCGAAAGCGATGAACTGCTATAGGCTTCATACGATTTATACATTTCAACCGGAAGCGTGATACTATAACCATCGGTTATTTTTTTCTCGGTATTTGTAAAGGTTTCACCCAACAGTATTTCGTAATTTTTGGTTTTCTCCAAAACCAAAAGCCGGGCTTTGTTCATCAGGTCTTTTTTAACGGTTTCCAGAGTGCTCGAAAAGTAATCCACCCGTACGAGGTCGTAAATTTCATTGGCGGATAGAATTTTAATAAAATCGTCCAACAGATTCGGATCGGTATACTTAATATGAATGTTCTTTTTTAGTTCAAAACCTACCGGGATTTCATTATAGGTCTTCCGACTGAATAGTTTTCGTTCTACTGTATAATCATACATCGGAACAAAAGTGATCATGTCTACAAAGGTTTCCACGCCTTTTTTTAATCGGATTTCTTTTAACGACTGACCAATGCGTTTGTCGATGATCTCATTGACTTCTTCCGTAGTGACGCCGGTTTGCGAAACCTGGAAAATAGCGACATACGCATCGGCTTTAACATTGGCAAGGCCTTTTACACTGGCAATGATATCGGCATTGGAAGGGAAATTCACGTTGATCGAATTGTCGGTAAACACAACCTGGTTTTTATAATTGATATTCCCGGAAACTTGAGCAATGGCAAATTGTACAATCAGTAAACTTGCCAGGAGTATTATTTTTTTCATGTCGGAGGTTTTAAGGTTCGGAACAAATGTATTAATCGAAAAAACGTACTTTTGGTAGAACGGGTGAAACGGGAATCCGACTTGGTGAATGCTATAGGAAAGGATTTTGGTTTTAGCGTACTTTACATTCGGAAAAACAATTAAAACAGCATGCGGTATATAACGTATATCTTGATCGGATTGGGTATCGGACTTTTGGCTCCGCAGCAGGCGATTGCCCAACAAATTACTACCGAAAAAGCGAGTAAAAGTGCCAGTGGTAAACTGAGTAAAGCCGCAGATGAACTGGCCAAATCTTTAGATGCGAATGATGAGGTAAGGATTGCGGTGAGTTACGAAAAACTGGCACAGGAGTTTATCGATGCCGAGGATCCGGTAAAAGGAGAAGAATATCTTAAAAAAGCACTGGAAAGTTTTACCCGACTAAAACGGAAAGAGGATATTGCCCGGGTAACACGAAACCTGGCGCGAACACAAGAGAGTCAGAATAAATATAAAGCAGCGATAAGCAATTATCAGAACGCGAGTGTCATGACGGTCGATAAAAGCGCTATGGAGGTCAATCAGAATGATGCAAAGCGTTTGCAAAGTCCCCAAAATCCGGCGGCACAATATGATTATGTCAATTCCAATATCAAATTGCTGGAAAAGGAAAACCGAAACGAAGAAGTTGCCGATGCCTATGTGCAAAAAGCGGAAATGAGTCTGAAGAAGCGGAATAAAACCGAAGCCATCGAAAGCTATAACCAGGCAATTACGTTTGTTAAAGATAAACCGGAAGCGGTGATCAAACTCAAAAATGAAATCGCAAAAGTCTATACAGCCGACAATCAGTTTGATGAAGCCATCGGGATTTCCGAAAAACTATTGGCCGATGCAAGAGCACGTCAGGATTTTGATACCGAAATAACCCAATTGCAATCGCTGGCAACCATCTATTTTAAAAAGAAAGAACCGGAAAAAGCGACACGTGCCTTAATAGAAGCCTATGAACTGGCAACCGAAAAAGGAAAAGTCGATGCCGTAAAAAAGAACCTTGAAAGATTGCTCGACTATTACCGGCAGACCGGAAATTATAAGGAGAGTACTCAGTTATACGACCAATTCTTTAAAAACTACGAACAGCTAACCCGAAAAGACAGTGCGCAAACCGACCAGGTGAGCTTTCAGGTAACGGAAGAAAAAATCCGCCAGCTGGAAAAAGAAAAGGTTTTAAAAGACGAATTGATCGCTAAGAAAAACACCTTTAACTATTTTCTGATCGGTTCTATGATTGTATTGCTATTGTTTTTTGGCTTGATCATAAAAGCATTGTATTCGATCAAAACAAAGAATAAAGAAATTGCCTTGCAGTCGTTACGCCGGGAAATGAACCCGCATTTTATTTTTAATAGTTTGAATAGTGTCAACCAGTTTATATCGCAAAACCGCGAACTGGAAGCGAACAAATACCTAACGTCCTATTCGAAGCTGATGCGGAATATGATGGAGAATTCCAATAAGGACTTTATCGCCTTGGGAAGTGAAATCGAACAATTGCGAAAATACCTCGACCTCGAACATATGCGCTTCGAAGATCAGTTTGAATATACTATTACGGTAGATGAAAAACTGGATACCGAAACCATTCAGATTCCCAATATGATCATTCAACCACAACTGGAAAATGCCATCTGGCACGGACTTCGTTATAAGGAAGGAAAGGGCTTGTTACAGTTGCGCTTTCTTCTTGAAAAAGAAAACGTTTTAGTGGTGATCGAAGACAATGGTATCGGATTAACCAAAAGTCGGGAACTGAAAACCAGGAATCAGAAAGTACACCAGTCGAGAGGGCTTACCAATACCAAAGAGCGGATTGGTTTGTTAAACGAGTTGTATAAAAAAGAAATTGCCTTACAGATTGTTGAAAAAACAGAACCGGAAACCGGGACTATTGTAACCCTGCGTTTTTCCCGGATTGAAAAATAGAATACCATGCAAAAAATAAGAAGTGTAATCGTAGAAGATGAATTGGCAGCAAGGGAAGTGCTTAAAAATTACCTCGCTAAATATTGTCCTCAGGTTGAGGTGATTGGCGAAGCACAGCATATAAAAGAAGCCGTACCTTTGTTGCATGCATTGGAACCTCAACTGGTTTTTCTCGATGTGGAAATGCCTTTTGGGAATGCTTTCGATGTGTTGGAAGCCTGTAAGGATTTGCAGTTTGAAACCATTTTTGTAACGGCTTTTTCGGAATATTCGCTAAAAGCTTTAAATCAGAGTGCGGCTTATTATTTGCTGAAACCGATCAGTATAGAAGAACTGATTTTGGCGGTCAATAAAGTACAGTTACAGTTGTTAAATCAGGATATTTTTAACCGGAACCGGATCATTGTGGAAAACTTCCGGGAAACCAATCCGGAGCGTCAAAAAGTTATTTTACCAACACTCGAAGGTTTTGAAGTAGCCAAAATGGAAGAAATCGTTCGCCTTCGCGGAAACGGTAATTTTACGGATATCTATTTACAGGACGGTAGTAAAAAAATGGTATGTCGTTTTTTAAAGCATTTTTCGGAAATCCTTCCGTTTCCATTTTTACGGGTTCATAAATCACATATTATCAATGTGAATTTTGTAAAATCTTACCATAAAGGAGCCGGTGGTTATGTGACGCTTTTCGATGGTTCGGAAGTGGAAATTTCACCAACTTATAAAGAGGAATTTCTAAAGAATTTTAAATAAATCGGATCAAAAATAAAAGCGCCTTAGTAATTTACTAAGGCGCTTTTATTTTTTTGAGACTGACCAGATTGCTATCCTACCTATAAGGCTGACCAGATTTTTATCCTGTCTCATTTGTAATACAAATATACGGCTAATTTATTATAAAATACTCTTTTAAAAATGATATTAATTTGTTGATATATAATTTTTTGCGATGATTGTGTCTTAGCTCGAATACTGATCTATCGTTAAGAGTGTGTTTGTGTTTTTTCGGTAAAGGAAAAGTATTGATGTGTTGTCTTGAATAGCTATTGCAAATTGACCATCACTTAATCCAAAATGACTATGTGTCATCGCTGTTTTTATGGTTACTTCGACGCATACTAAAGAAATAAAATGATATTCAACAACTACATTTAGTGTGGCTTTATTGGGATATTTTTGCATCAGTACTATTCTTAAGTTTCGTGATTTTGGAGGAGGATAATTTAGAAAAACAAAGTCTTTATGTTTTAACGCATAATAAACCAGATGTTTAAATGAATTTTCAATTAACTCTTGTACTAACGCTAATGCAATACCTTCTCTTTGTCCATTATCATCCCCAAATTGTACCCGAAGCATATAGTGTTTGTCTACCCATAATTCGACAACAGTTTTGTGTGTATGGGTGACAATCTGTTTCGCGAATTTAGAGCAACTGTTTTCTATATAAGCCTCTATGTCGTTAATTTTTCCTTTTCCAATTCTTGGTCTTTTCCTCTTCATTGCAACTCACATTTTAAATTACAATGGTAGTGAAATAAACCTGGTATCACAATTTCGGATATTGTGTTGTATTTTGGTTTCAGATGTTTTTATATTGAACAGAAAGAAACGTAGTAAATCGCGGGTAGTTTGGTTTTTAAATAAGTTAATACACCATTTCTTTTATAAAAATAGAATCGACGGCAATGCTATCCGGAACGGCTTTTAGTTTTAGTAAGGATCGCGAACGACCGGTTAGCGTGAAAGGCAATTTATAACCAATTGTATCTTCCGGAGTTAAAACACCTCTGCGCAACATTAGCTTTGTCAGGAAGTTTTGTTGCTCGTTGGCATAGCCTTTTAAGCTTCCGGTGCTATCGAACTGCCACATGAATTTTTTAGGCTTTGGTACAATAGTCGCTAAGAAAAGACATTCTTTTAACGTTAGATCAGCGGGCTTTTTCTGGAAATAAAACTGTGCGGCTTCTCCGATTCCGTATACATTTGGTCCCCATTCGATTACATTAAAGTAAACTTCAAGCATCCGTTGCTTGCTTGCGATACGGTTGTTTTCGAGTATATAAACCAATAGGATTTCTTCCAGTTTGCGGGACAATGTTTTTTCACGGGTCAGGAATACATTTTTTACCAATTGCATACTGATCGTACTGGCGCCACGGGCAAATTTTTTGGTTCGGATGTTTTTAACGATCGACTGTTTAAACGCTTCGTTGATAAAACCGCGGTGCGACATAAACGACGGATCTTCCGAAGTTAAAACACTTTTTTGTAAATAAGGTGCTATCTGATCCAACGGCGTGAAATTCGGGTTGGACGGACCAACGACAATCGGACGTTGTGGTACTCCGTTTTCGATTGCGCGATAAGTAAACGGAGTGTTTAATTTGTCCAGATCGGCTTCTCCGTATTTAAGAATCTTAAGGCCTTCTTTTTGGAGCTTACTGTCAAAAACAAGTGCATTCGGGTTGTTTTTGTTAAATTGAAAGTCGAGTTTATAGTTAAAACTACCTTCGGCTTCCATACCTTCAAAATGGGTAAACAATCCTTTGGGAAGTGACGTGATAAAGTCCTGTGCTTTCATTTTCGGAAGCGCAACACGTAAGGTGTATAAAGTATCTTTTTCCGTATTGTATTCGGCAAAGGGCTGTATTTTTATAGCGTTGAGCTGCGCTCTGGAACTGCTGTCTATGGCGACAAAATGTTCGCCAAAAAGAAAGCGGTAATCAAAACGGGCTTTTTCGATGATCACATCTTTTTTAGCAATCCTCGGATGATTAATGGTGAAGTTACTGATAGAGGTATAACCGTCTACATGTAGTTCGTCGCCTTCCATTTTTATTTTGGCTACGTTCACATGAATACTGTCAAAACTGGACAAAAGATGAAAACGTTCGTCGATATACGGAACTTTGATTTTGGATGTATCGCTGTTAAAAAAACGAAGATCGGCTGTTTTATTTCTCGGATCGGCCATTCCACGGATTTTCCAGTTTTGGGTAAAGGTATTGGTGCGGACGTTTATCGTGGTTTGCAGCTGTTTTCCTTTTAGATCGAGTTCGTTTAGATGCATCGTCACTTTCCGTCCCATATCGTCCATCCGGAGCGACAGGTTTTGAAGTGTCATATTGGTCGGAACCAGATTTAACGCTTTGGTCAGTAGACGATAGGCCAGTTTGGCATAATTCTTTTTCTCGTTTTCGGGATTGTCTTCTTTTTCCCTTTTTAAGAAAGCATCGAAATTACGTCCTTTTTCATTTTTTACGAATTGAATAAAACCGTTTTGCATTTCCAGTTCCTGTAATTGAATATCACCGGTAAATAATTGAAAAAGGTTAATTGTCGTTTTAACTTTAGCAACAGCCAACAATGTATCGGCTTGTTTGGGTACTAAAACAATGTTGTGTAAGGTCACGCCATTTAGTCCGTCAAATTGCGCTTTTTTAATCGAAAGCGTACAGTTGTAGTCAGCGTCGAAACGGTTTTCGGCTTTAGTAATTACTTTCTGAAGCAGAGAATCCCGGAAAAGAAAAAGTCCGATAAAAACAAGCGCAAAAAGGACTAGCAGCACTATTGAAAAGCGGATTATTTTTTGCTTTCTGGTTTTCATACTTCTTCTGATTTGTACAAAAATAGGGTATTATCCCTAAAAATAAAGTAGAAGAATATGTTAATATGCAAGGTTTTTAAGAAGGGCAAGCCCTTCCGTTATCGTTGATAATAAGCGGTAAGGGTTGCCTTTGCTAATGTGTTGGCGTTAATGTAGAACCCGACAATCGACGGATTGGTGTTTTTATCGAGTCCCAGTTTTGCGGTTTTGAGTGCAAAAACGGTAATCTCATATTTATGCGGTTTGTCGCCTTCGGGCGGGCAAGGACCTCCATATCCGTAGATTCCGTAATCGGTAATGCTCTGAATAACGTCTTTCGGTAGCGTTGTTTTGTCGGGATCTCCGGAACCGGATTTGATTTCTTTTGTGGTAACCGGGATGTCAAAAGCGACCCAATGCATCCATCCACGTTCGGTTGGCGCATCGGGATCGTACATCACAATCGCAAAACTTTTGGTTCCCTCTGGCGCGTTTTCCCAGGAAAGTTGGGGCGAAATGTTGGATCCGGTACAGCCAAATCCGTTATACACCTGTTTGGACGTTGCCTGTCCTTGTAAATCGGAACTTTTTAAAGTAAAATTCTGAGCTTTTGCAGCGAGCGATAGCATAAGACCGGCTGCGATGACATAAATTGTTTTCATAGTATATTATTTTATGTCAAAAGTAATGGGGAAAGGAATGTTCGGGTTATTCCGAAAAAGCTAAAAAATATAGCTAAACGTTCAAATGCTGTTTTTGGAATTGCTTAGGCGTTTGTCCGTATTTCTGACGAAAGGCCTGAATAAAACTGGACAGACTCTGATAACCGCTTTCTAAATACAGGTCGTTAACGCGGTTATGGGATTGTAAGAGTTTTTGCGCGGCACTTTCCAGTCGTTTTTCCTGCATCCATCGGATTGGAGAGGTATGGTATACCGATTCAAAATGACGTTTAAAGGTCGAAATACTCATGTTGCACAAAAAGGCGAGTTCGGCTACCTGGAGATTGTTGTCGAGGTTGCTGTGAACGACTTCCTGTATTTTGAGTTGCTGGTCTTTATGTTCGTGTTCGAACAGATCGGGTAATTGCAGCCCTTTGTTCTGGATCAGATACAACAGGATTTCTTCCAGTTTTACTTTTTTGGCAAGAGTGTCGTTCGGATTAAGATAGTGTACGGATTGCAAAAAGTGCAGCATATAATCATCAATAACACCTTTGATAAGTCCGGATTGTTGTCGTTTTGAATGCCGAAACTGCGGGTATTTGATCGCAAATTCGGATAGAAAACGATTGTCAAAAAATAACAATTGACTGCGATATTCATTTTGACCGATTGTTTTTTCGGACATCAGATAATTCCCGGAACGCATAAAGACAAATTCCAGAGATCCAATCCGGGTGGTTTCGGTTTCGTTATACACGTGTTTGGTTCCTTGTAATAAAAAACTAAACGCATTGTCTTTTAAAATGATCTTGCTTTTTTCGCATTCCTGATTAGTCCGGTAATCATGGAAATGAATTCCGTCATCGTTCGCCTGATTGTCTAAAAAATGAGATGGTAAAACGTAACGTTCCATATTATTGTATTGTGGTGAGTAAGTTTTCTACGGCTGTTTTTTGCGTCTGGTATTTTTGCTGAAGTTCCGAATTTTCTCCCATACGGTTGTAGTAGTCTAATGCTTTTAGACTAAAAAACTTTTTGTGAAAATCCGATAGCTCGGGAATCAGCGGAAATATAGTATGGAATAACATTTCATAATAGGCTTGCCATTCGCGTTCGTTTTTATCTGTAACCGGATTTATAGCCGATTTCTGTCGGACATGTGTCATTTCGTGTGCCAGTAAATTTAGCATCAGGACAAGCGGAAATTCAAAAGTATTTTCCGGTATCCGTATGATTTGTAGTTCACCGATTACGCCTTCGGTTGTCATTAGTATAAAATCCGGATTGGCCTTTTCGCGTAATTCAAATCCTTTAAAATTCGGATCTTCCAGTTCGTATTCTTTTAAAAGGAAAATAGCGGCCAATATTGTTGCGCCTTCAAGATGTAGCTTGTTTACGGTTTGGGTAATATATAATTGTCTTGTTGTGTCCAAGCGATTATGTGTTTTCTGATGGGCCTAATATGTAAACTAAAAATGAAAAATAGAGTACGAATAAACCGATTGTATACCAAAAATCCAATATTTTAAAAAACCATAGTAATGGGATTGTGAAAAAAAGGATTCCTAAAAAGAAATTTTGATGATCGGTTTTTTTATCGGTTAGTTTTAGCAATTCGAACAGGTATTTCCGTATAAGATTTAATAGACTGTAACATATAAAACTAATTAATATTTTTCGCTTTATGGTAGCCGTTAACTCAAATCGGAATAGCCAGGGCGATAAGATGATAATGACGTTTAAAATGTAAAAAAATATATTGATGCTGCTTTTTCTTCTGGCATTAAGATTTAATACTTGCTCGACATATGTTAGATTGATATTAACAATCCGGTCATTAAATAAAGTAAGTACGTCTCCGGGGATATATTTTTTATAAATTGTTTTACTGTTATAAATTTTATGCCTTTCAAAAGTGTTTTCTTTGTTTTTGATAGACAGTTCAATATCTTGTTTTTTGTCATTCTCAACAGAAACATATTTATAGGCATTTTTAAGTACAATACAGTCTAATTTATTGGTAATTGGATCGGTAAAATAATTGTGGACATAACCACTATAGAGTTCTGTTTTTCCGTTTGCTTCAATTAGAACATCGGCATTGGTATATAGGTATTTGTTCTTGGAATTTTTGTTGCCATTAATTCTTTTTGATTTAATAATATAGTGCCAGTAATTCTTAAACTTAAAAAGAGGAATACTACTGTCGAAATTTGTGGTACGAATAACTTTATAAGAAAAAAAACCGAGAACACCGGATATAAAGTATAAGAGTAAGATGAGATAAATGATATTGGTGTAGTCAGTTATGTCTTTTTTTTCAGGTAATTGATTTACAGAAAGTTTTTCAAATAGATGTTTTATGTTTTCATAGGAAATGTATTCCTGGATTCTGAGGTTAGAATACTTTGCTAGAAGGATAAGGCTTAAAATGCTGAATGTTATAATGCCAATGCTGAAAAAGAGGGTCCATAAAAACCGCTCCATTAAATTTCCCTGGTTGAATTGTTTTGTAAAATCGCCACCAAAATAAAATTTCCTGAACAGAAGTCCAGGAAATATAAATATTGAAATATAGAATATTGTATTTAATGCTATATTTTCCAATAGATTAGCCTAGTGAAATGGTGATTGTTTTGTTGGATAACTCAACGTCTTTTTCTTTGTCATTTTTGTGATTCAGTAAATAATCAACAGCTTCATCGAGTTTCTTCCTGTCACTGGGATTGTTGATTATTTCTAAGATGTCATCATTGATCAGAGAGTTCTCATGAGGAGAATCAGATTTCATTCCTGAAAACAATATTGTTATCGTTCTTTGCAAACCATTTCTAAAAAAGTTTATCTTTTTCATAACTTTCTGATTTTTAGTTTCAAGATACTCTCAAAAATAAAATTAATCTGTTAGAATACAAATGTCTTTAACATATATTTTGTGTCTTTGCAGTTGTTTTTACCCAAACAACTCGCTAACCACATCTTCAATTTTAGAAACCATTTTAACGTTGATTGCGGTGTTTTTTACCGCTACTTTATTATATTTGGATATGAATATTGTTCCGAAACCCAGTTTCTCGGCTTCCTGTATTCGTTGTTCGACACGGTTTACCGGACGGATTTCTCCGGAAAGACCTACCTCACCGGCAAAGCAATAATCTTTGCCTACCGGAATATCTTCGTTAGACGAAAGTATAGCGGCTACAACGGCCAAATCAATCGCCGGATCGTCTACCGATATACCACCGGTTACATTCAGGAAAACGTCTTTGGCACCCAATCGGAAACCGGCGCGCTTTTCCAGTACGGCTAAAATCATATTGAGACGCTTGGCGTTATATCCGGTCGTACTGCGTTGTGGCGTTCCGTATACTGCTGTGCTGACTAATGCCTGAATTTCGATCATCAACGGACGCATTCCTTCAAGCGTGGTAGCAATAGCGGTTCCGGATAATTCTTCTTCCTTATGTGAAATCAAAATTTCCGATGGATTCGCAACTTCACGTAATCCGCTGCCTTGCATTTCGTAAATACCCAATTCGGCCGTAGAACCGAAACGGTTTTTTAGCGAACGCAGAATACGATACACGTGATTCCGGTCGCCTTCAAACTGTAAAACGGTATCGACCATGTGTTCCAATATCTTCGGGCCGGCAATGTTTCCATCTTTAGTGATATGCCCGATAAGGATTACCGGGACATTGGTTTCTTTTGCATACTTGATCAATTCGGCGGTACATTCCCGGATCTGAGAAATGCTTCCGGCCGATGATTCGATATAGTCCGTGTGTAACGTCTGAATCGAATCGATGATTACAATTTCGGGTTCGATGGTTTCGATTTGCCTGAAAATGTTTTGCGTTTTAGTCTCCGTCAGGATATAACAATTATCGCTGTTGGTCGTAATCCGTTCGGCACGCATTTTTATTTGCTTCTGACTTTCTTCTCCGGAAACGTATAAGGTTTTGTAGGGAAGCTTTAGGGAAATTTGTAGCAATAGCGTACTCTTTCCGATACCGGGTTCACCACCTAAAAGGGTAAGCGAACCGGGAACCAGTCCGCCGCCCAATACACGGTTGAGTTCGCCGTCGGTAGTGTCCATTCGGATTTCCTCGGCAGAATCGATTTCATTTATTTTTAACGGCTTGGCCGCTTTTTTAACTTCGGTGGAACTGGCTTTCCAGGCAACTTTTTCTTCTTTCTGGATAACTTCTTCGACTATGGTATTCCACTCTTTACAAGCATTACATTGGCCTTGCCATTTGGAATATTGTGTGCCGCAGCTTTGACAGAAGAAGGTTGTTTTTAATTTGATCGCCATTTCGGATGTATTCTCTTTTTGTAATTGTTATCTGGATTTTACGGCATCGGCTCTTTCCAGCATACCGTCTTTGGTAAGATCGCCAATAGGTTCCAGGTTAAAGGCACTCATATAGGCTTTGTAGGCTTTTTTGTTATCGTTGGTGTTTTCGTAATACAAGCCTTTTTCGTATTCGCTGATCATGCTTTTCGGGTAGTTCTTTTTGGCTACTTCCGAAAGGGTTAACAGCTCTTCGTAATTTTTGTTTTTAAGGATAGCGGCTTCAATCGCTTTAAAGTCGTTTAAACGAATGGTAGGTTTGTATCCCAGTTTCTTTTCCAGATTGGCGTATTTGTCAATTAAATACTGCGTGTGACCGGTTGGTAATTTGGCAATTTTCTCCTGAAACTCAATCGTTGAAATTGGCTGGTAACCGTCGAAAATATGATAGGCGGCATTCGGAATGGCAAAAGTTACCAGCGAATAGTGGGATAGACCTTTAAACTCATCAAAACGGTATTTTAGGTTGCTGTTCGTAACGGCTTTTGCTTTTTCGTCCAGCGTTTTCATTTTAGCCTGAATTTTTTTCAGATCACCATCGGAAGTCGCCTGATAGTAAAAAAGCGGTTTTTGAATAGCGGCCAGTCGTTCCGGAATTCTGTTTTCCATTTCCGGAGCAAATTCAGGGCTTAACGAAATATAGGCATTGAAAATCGGATTGTCTTTATATAAGAAAAAGTTTAAAAAACCGGCTGTAGTATCCAATCCGGCTATCATACGGAAGGGTGCTACACGGTATTTTTTTTCAATATATGGCAGTAATTCCGCACCGATAAATTCGAAAAATTTAGCGCCTTTTTCATTCGGTAATCCACCTTCGTCATAAGAAGTGTCGTATTCTCTTTCGTTGTTTTTATTCTGATTGATGGCAACTATGATCACTTCCGGAAGATCATCCCAATAGGCACCATAGGAAAAAACACCATAAAATGGATTGGTTAGGTATTCGCCGTCAAGAACGAGTAGTAAGGGGTATTTTTTGTCTTTATTGCTCTCGTAATTGTCGGGTGTAATAATGGTAATTTCCCGGATTTCCTTTAGTTTTTCGGAGTTAAAAGCCTCAACGGTCTTTTGGGAAAAGAGGGTGTGACTCAGTAAAAATGTTACCAGGAGTAGTAGCGTTTGTTTCATGTTTGTTAGTAGTTTCTCGTAGTTTTGGAATAGAGAAGCAAGATAACAAAAATTATTTATTTCGGTGTAAAAGCGGTAATAACAAAAAGGAAAGTAGTCCCATCAAAATGATTAGCCCGGTTTGCGATGTCCAAAGAATCCAGCCAAAGGTAGTACCGGCCGTTTCGGGTACCGAATACAGTACTAAAATCTCGGAAATCAATAATGGAAATGCTCCAAAACCACCATTGGTAAAACTGATGGCAAGGCTTCCCACTACAAATGCGGTAACGACTACGCCAAAACTGATGGTGCTGGTTTCTTTAATGGCAAAAATGGCAAAGTAAAAAGTGAGTACATAACCGATCCAGATCACGGCTGTGTAAAATAGAAAGGCCCATTTGTGCGGCATTCGGAATACGCTTAGAACCCCTTCGATCAATCCGGATATTTTCTGTTTGATAATTACAACCGGTCGCCATTTGGAATATAAAAACACCAGTGTTGCAGCGATAAGTAATCCAACACCACTCGCGCCAATCAGGATTAATTTATGAACCGGGATTTTCTGTTCCAAAAAGGTTTTCAGATTGTCAAATTGTAATAGCAGCGCCGTGAACATTAATGCTAATAGTATGACCAGGTCGATTACCCGTTCGGCAATAATAGATCCAAAGGCTTTGTCGAAAGGCACATCTTTGTATTTTTTAACAATCAGTGCGCGGGAAACCTCTCCGGATCTCGGAATGGTAAGGTTCATCAGATAACCGATGCAAACTGCGGCCAGATTGGTTTTAAAAGGAGAGAAATAACCCATGTGTTCCAGACTGAAACGCCAGCGGTAGCCCCTTGCAACAAGGCTTACCAGTGAAAAAAACGTCGAAATCAGAATGTAGTTGTAATTCGCATTCCGGAAATAGCTTTTCATTTCGTCCAGCTGTTCGGGTGTGAATTTTTGGTAGGCATAATACACTAAAAAAACTCCCAACAAGAGTGGGAGTATAATGCCTATGGTTTTTTTAAATTTCTCTTTCAAAAGAATGATTAGGTTAACGTATTGTTATTTTCATTCGGGAAAATGATAGCCGGTTTGAAGTCTTTTGCTTCTTCCGTACTAATAATTCCGTATGAAATGATAATAATAATATCGCCTTTGTGAACTTTTCGTGCAGCGGGTCCGTTTAGGGTAATTTCCCCACTGTTACGCGGTCCGGGAATGGCATAAGTTTCGAGACGTTCCCCGTTATTGATGTTTACAATAGAGACTTTTTCTCCTTCAAAAATATTGGAAGCTTCCATCAAAGCGACGTCAATCGTAATGCTTCCGATATAGTTTAGATCGGCTCCAGTCACCTTTACACGGTGAATTTTGGATTTAACAACTTGAATTTGCATGGTGCAAAGGTAATTAATTTAGTGCAATATTGTCAATCAATCTGATATTGTTTATGTAAACCGCAATAAAGCCGCGGTATTTTTTAGTGCTGCTTTTGCTTGTGGCAGATAATAAGGTGGCTTCATCTGCAATTTCAAAATATTCCAGCTCAAAGGCAGGATATTTGGCAAAAGTACGGGTAACATAATCAATGATATCGTTGGTCGATTGGGTGCTGAATTTTTGTTTAGCTTCCAACAGGGTTTTGTAAATCAGAGATGCTTCTTCACGGGCTTCGCTGCTCAGGCGTTCATTTCGGGAACTCATTGCCAGTCCATTTGCCTCACGGTGAATCGGGCATCCGATTACGTTTACCGGGATATGGTATTTTTCAACCAGTTTCTTTACAATCTGCAGTTGTTGGAAATCCTTTTCGCCAAAATAAGCATTCGTTGGTTGTACAATTTCAAACAGTTTTTTTACAATCGTTCCAACACCGTCAAAATGACCCGGGCGATGGGCGCCTTCCATCTGAAATTCCAAACCGTCGTATTCGAATGCAGCAGCTGTAGTGTTGCCTTCGTAAATATCGTCTACCGTTGGAGCAAAAACCAGAATGTCTTCCGATACCGTACGAACCTTTTCGATGTCGCGGTCGATATGTCGCGGGTATTTTTCAAGGTCTTCCGAATTGTTAAATTGAGTTGGGTTTACAAATATGCTGATAACCGTAATCTGATTTTCGGAACAGGATTTTTGCAACAGGGAAAGATGTCCCTGATGTAATGCGCCCATGGTAGGAACAAGCCCAATCGTTTTTTTGGATGTGCCGATTTGCGCTAAATGTTGCGCTAAATCTGCTTTTTTGGCAAAAACAAACATTTGCTTTGGATTTAAATTGGGTGCAAAATTACTATTTTGTCAAACAACTGCATAAAATTTTGTAATTTTGCATGTTTTTTATATCCAATAAATAAAATTTAATGCAATGAATGATAAGAGGATATTGTATGTATCATCTGAAGTGGTGCCTTATTTAGCTGAAAATGAGGTTTCTTTAATGTCGTACGACGTGCCAAAAATGATCAATGATCAAGGAGGACAAATCAGAATTTTTATGCCTCGATATGGGAATATCAATGAGCGCAGGCACCAATTGCATGAGGTTATCCGCTTGTCTGGGATGAATTTAGTGGTAAACGATATGGATATGCCGTTAATTATTAAGGTGGCTTCTATACCGAAAGAGCGTATTCAGGTTTATTTTATCGATAACGATGAATACTTTAAACGCAAAGCTACTTTCTCGGATGAGGATGGTGTGTTGTATCCGGATAATGATGAGCGTTCCATCTTTTTTGCAAAAGGAGTAGTGGAAACGGTTAAAAAATTAAACTGGGTACCCGATATTATTCACGTGCATGGCTGGTTGGCGGGTATGCTTCCAATTTATATGAAGCATTATTATAAAGATGAAGCCCTTTTTGCCGATACTAAAATTGTAACGTCTGTTTATGCGCAGTCATTTGATGGAACACTGGATCCGGAAATGATGAAAAAAGTAGCGTTTGATGAAGTTCCGGATGCGTCGATTACCGACCTGGAAATTCCGAACTACGAAAATATTATGAAAGCCAGTATTCTGCATTCAGATGCGGTAATTATAGCTTCTGAGGAGCTGTCTCCAAGTTTAACAAAATTTATAGAAACATCGGGTAAACCTTTTTTACCTTTCGTGTCCAAAGATGCTTTTGCGGAAGCGTATACTAATTTCTATAAAAATCAAGTTATATAATCATTCTTTGATCTGATAAAAAATATGAATAGGATTTCATTATTACAAAAATTGCTTTTGTCTTTAACAGCGATTTTGTTGTTCTCCTGCGACAAGGATTTTAATACTGTCGGTTCCGATCTGGTAGGTGAGGAAAATTATAATATGGAGAAATACATAGGGCAAACGCTGGCAGCCTATAATAAAGCTACAGATGGTGTGCAAGTGAACAACCTGCCGGTAAATGTTTTGGGGGTAATGAACAATGATGCCTTTGGAGAAACCAAAGCGCATTTCGTATCGGAAGTGCAATTGGCATCGGTGGCACCAACTATAGGTAATAATCCGGTGATCGATTCAGTTTGGGTATATGTGCCGTATTTTGCAACACAAACAGGAACAGACGATAATGGTGTGCGTTTGTATGAATTGGACTCAATTTACGGAAAAGACAATAAGTTTAAATTAAAAGTTTACGAATCGAAATACCAGTTAAGAACATTTGATCCTAATGGAGGAGATGTTCAGAAATATTTTTCGGACGAAAAAAGCCTGGTTGAAAATAATAAGGGGGCACAGTTAAATACGGGGCCGTTGAGTCAGAATGACGAGTTTTATTTTAATGATCTGGAAACGATTCTGTATAAGATGGATGCGAATAACAACTATGTTAATTCGGCCGGACAGGTTATAGGTAATGACGATATTGCTAACCGTGTTATTTTGGAGCGTTATGCGCCGGGAATGTGGTTGGATTTGAATAAGGCGTTTTTCCAAAATAAAATTTTAAATGCTACTGCTGATAAGTTGTTGAATAATAATGCTTTTAAAGAGTATTTTAGAGGGTTGTATTTCCAGGCAGAAGGAATTCAGGGGAAAACAGCAATGGCAATGCTTGACTTTTCAAAAGCGAAAATTAATATCCGTTATAAAGCTGATATTTCTTCGGAGTCGACTACGCGTGTTAGAAAGTCGATTGTGTTGAATTTAACCGGAACAACGGTTAACTTTTTGGAAAGTGCTTATACGCCGCCAACAACATCAGGTGATAGCCGACTTTACTTAAAAGGTGGACAGGGGTCTCTATCGTATATCGACCTGTTTGATGCTGCCGAATTAGAAAGTTTGAGAGCGGAAGTAACGTCTAAAAAATGGTTGATCAATGAAGCGAATCTTATATTCTATGTTGATAAAACGGCAATGCAAAATGTGGCTTATGAACCGGAGCGTATTTATCTGTATGATATAAAAAATAATAAAGTATTGCTCGACTATAATTATGATGCGACAACAGCAGCGCTTCCGAAACGAAGTAAAGTAATTATAGGTGGATTGGTAGAACGCGAAACTACCGGTGATAAAAAAGCAATCCGTTATAAACTGCGACTAACGCAATATGTAAACAATCTGATTAAAAAAGATTCGAACAATGTTAGAGTAGGGCTTGTTGTGATGGAAGATATTAATAATGTGAAGAGTGCTTATTTTAAGAATCCGTTTGATATGACAGATCCGAAACATTCCGATCCTTATAAAATAAAATTTTTACCTGTTTCATCGGTTGTGAGTCCGTTGGGAACTGTGCTGCACGGAACGAACAGTTCGGATGTAGACAAGCGATTAAAATTAGAGATTTATTATACTAAACCGAAAGAATAATTTATGTGTGGTATTGTAGGTTATGTGGGTCACAGAGAAGCTTATCCTGTGATTATAAAAGGTCTTAAAAGACTTGAATATAGAGGTTATGACAGTGCAGGTGTGGTGTTGTGGGATGGTGCTGATTTAAAACTGTCGAAAACCAAAGGTAAGGTTACAGATTTAGAAGCGCGTGTAGCGGCAGAAATAACAACAAACGGTACAATCGGAATGGGGCATACCCGTTGGGCGACTCATGGTGTGCCGAATGATGTAAACTCGCATCCGCATGTTTCTAATTCAGGTGATCTTGTGATTATTCACAACGGAATCATTGAAAATTATGAGCCGCTTAAAAAAGAATTAATTAAAAGAGGATATGTTTTTAAATCGGATACCGATACGGAAGTGTTGGTGAATCTGATTGAAGATGTGCAAAAACAGGAAAACCTGAAATTGGGTAAAGCAGTTCAAAAAGCGCTTAACCAGGTGGTGGGAGCTTACGCTATTGCTGTTTTTGATAAGAAAAAACCAAATGAAATTGTGGTAGCCCGTTTGGGTAGCCCATTGGCAATTGGTATTGGTGAAGACGAATATTTTATCGCTTCCGATGCCTCTCCTTTTATCGAATATACGAGTAATGCGATTTACCTTGAAGATGAGGAAATGGCTATTATTCGTCTGGATAAACCAATGAAGGTTCGTAAAATTAAAGACGACTCATTGGTAGATCCGTATATCCAGGAATTGCAAATGAACCTGGAGCAGATCGAAAAAGGTGGTTACGATCACTTTATGTTAAAAGAGATTTATGAGCAGCCTAGCGTAATTAAAGATACGTATAGAGGTCGTCTTTTGGCAAACAAAGGAATTATCCAGATGGCAGGTGTTGAGGATAATATTGAAAAATTCCTGAATGCCAACAGAATTCTGATTGTAGCTTGTGGAACCTCATGGCATGCAGGTCTTGTAGCGGAATATGTATTGGAAGAGTTTGCGCGAATCCCGGTAGAAGTGGAATACGCTTCGGAATTCCGTTACCGTAATCCGATTATCTATCCGAACGATGTGGTGATTGCTATTTCGCAATCCGGTGAAACGGCCGATACTTTGGCGGCAATCAAACTGGCTAAAGAAAAAGGTGCTTTTGTTTTCGGAGTGTGTAATGTAGTTGGATCGTCTATTTCCCGTGAAACACATGCGGGAGCTTATACGCATGCCGGACCGGAAATCGGAGTGGCTTCTACAAAAGCGTTTACAACGCAGATTACGATTCTGACGCTAATTGCATTGCGTTTGGCAAAAGCAAAAGGAACGATGAATAATTCCGATTACCAACGCTATTTGTTGGAGTTGGAGTTGATTCCTGAAAAAGTGGAAGAAGCCTTAACAACAAATGATATGGCAAAAGCAATTGCCGAAATCTATAAAGATGCGCCAAACTGTTTGTATCTGGGAAGAGGTTATAATTTCCCGGTAGCATTGGAAGGTGCGTTAAAATTAAAAGAGATATCGTATATCCATGCAGAAGGATATCCGGCTGCCGAAATGAAACACGGGCCTATCGCGCTTATCGACGAGCAGATGCCGGTGGTGGTTATTGCGCCAAAACAAAATCATTATGATAAAGTGGTGAGTAATATCCAGGAAATCAAAGCGCGTAGCGGAAAAATTATTGCTGTGGTAACGAAAGGAGATACGCAAGTTAAGGAATTGGCCGATCATGTTATCGAAGTTCCGGATACTGCTGAGGCATTAACGCCACTATTGGCTACAATCCCGTTACAGTTACTGTCGTACCATATCGCAGTATTGCGTAATTGTAATGTCGATCAGCCAAGGAACCTGGCAAAATCAGTTACGGTAGAGTAAATTATAAGAGCGGATTTTTCGGAATTCGCTTTTTTATTATAAAAATTCAAAAATTAAATTGCGTAATTAGCATATAAAAAACTATCTTTGCGCTCTGAAAAAAGAGGTTTTTTCAAGAAACGTAAATAGCTGTTTAATAAATACATAAGCAATGTCTAAAGGAATAGGAAAAGTTGCACAGATTATCGGACCTGTGGTTGACGTAGTATTCAACACACAAAATGCCGAACTTCCAAAGATTTATGATTCATTAGAAATCACTAAAAATGATGGTTCAAAATTAGTACTTGAAGTGCAGTCTCACATCGGTGAAGATACAGTTCGTACTATCTCCATGGATTCTACCGATGGATTAAGCAGAGGTCAAGAAGTTGTTGCTTCTGGAGCTCCGATTCAAATGCCAATTGGTAAAGATATTTATGGTCGTTTATTTAATGTAATCGGAGACGCTATTGACGGTCTTGGAGATTTACCAAAAGAAGGTGAAAACGGATTACCGATCCACCGTCAGGCTCCAAAATTTGAAGATTTATCAACGTCATCAGAAGTTTTATTTACCGGAATCAAAGTAATCGATTTGATCGAGCCTTATGCAAAAGGAGGAAAAATTGGTTTATTTGGTGGTGCTGGTGTTGGTAAAACCGTATTGATCCAGGAGTTGATTAACAATATTGCAAAAGGTCACGGTGGTCTTTCTGTATTCGCTGGAGTAGGAGAAAGAACACGTGAAGGAAATGACTTACTTCGTGAGATGTTAGAGTCAGGTATTATTAAATATGGTGATGATTTCATGCACTCTATGGAAAATGGAGGATGGGATTTATCCAAAGTTGACAAACCGGGTATGAGAGAGTCAAAAGCGACTTTCGTATTCGGACAGATGAACGAGCCACCAGGAGCACGTGCACGTGTAGCTTTATCAGGTCTTTCTATCGCTGAGTATTTCCGTGATGGTGCTGGTGAAGGTCAGGGGAAAGATGTATTATTCTTCGTAGATAATATCTTCCGTTTTACACAGGCTGGTTCTGAGGTGTCTGCACTTTTAGGTCGTATGCCATCTGCGGTAGGTTACCAACCAACATTGGCTACTGAAATGGGTGCGATGCAAGAGCGTATTACATCTACTAAAAATGGTTCCATTACATCAGTACAGGCGGTTTACGTACCTGCGGATGACTTAACGGATCCGGCACCGGCTACAACCTTTGCCCACTTAGATGCAACTACTGTATTGTCTCGTAAGATTGCTGAGTTAGGTATCTATCCTGCAGTAGATCCATTGGATTCTACTTCTCGTATCCTTACACCACAAATCTTAGGTGATGATCACTATAACTGTGCTCAAAGAGTAAAAGAGATCTTACAAAAATACAAACAATTACAGGATATCATCGCGATCTTAGGTATGGAAGAGTTGTCTGAAGAAGATAAATTAGCCGTATCAAGAGCACGTCGTGTACAACGTTTCTTATCACAACCTTTCCACGTGGCAGAACAGTTTACAGGTATCCCTGGTGTATTGGTAGATATTAAAGATACAATCAAAGGTTTCAACATGATTATTGATGGTGAATTAGATCACCTGCCGGAAGCTGCATTCAACTTGAAAGGTACTATCGAAGATGCAATCGAAGCCGGACAAAAAATGTTGGCAGAAGCATAATTCGTTCAATTGAAAAGCTCAATTGCGTAATATCAATTAATAAAAAATATGATTGTAGAAATAGTTTCACCGGAAGCCACTTTATTCAAAGGAGAAGTTACTTCGGTAGCCGTTCCGGGTGTAAATGGTGAGTTTCAGATGTTGAATAACCACGCGCCAATCGTTTCTTTATTAGGTCAAGGAAATGTAAAAATCGTTGGCCCTGGAGTGAAGATCGCAAAAGAATTTGCATCCAAATTCAACAAAGTTAACGAGCAAACCTACTGGTTGCCGATTAATTCCGGAACAGTAGAAATGAATGACAATAAAATTATTGTTTTAGCTGACTAATACAATGATAGCCATAAAAAAAGCCCTCGCATTAGCGGGGGCTTTTTTATTTTATAAAGTTTTATTTACACCTGTCAGGTTTCCAAAACCCGACAGGTGTTATTGTATTATCGGATTACAATTTTCTGTGTTTCCTGACGATCGCCGTTTTTAACGGTTACCAGATAAATACCCGATTGCGTATTTTCTAGCTGAATTGACTCGTTGAAAATAGTCGTCGTTTGGAAATTGCGATTGTAAATACGACGTCCGCTAATATCGAAAACCGTAATCTCGGTTGTATTCGAAGCGTCCGGAGTAAACTGAACATGGAACGAACCGTTGTTCGGGTTCGGGTAAATCATAAAATTGTTCAGCTTGGTTTCAGTTAGTCCTAAAGCAGCACTAACGGTACAGATATTCAGGCTCCAGCTGTTTAAAACACCACCATCCTGATTATAAGCATCTGAAATTCGTAGCGTCCAGTTTCCGGTTGAATTCAGCCCGTTAAAAGCCGATAAGGACTGTGTCGGTTGAACCGTTCCGGAAATGCCCGGATTTGTGCCGCAAATTACAGGAACACCACTGTCGGAGAACGTAGCGACAATATTCTGAATGTCATCGCTGGTACAAGGCTGTGCGAATAATTGCACCTGCGTTCCGGATGGACTGATTAAAATGGCGGTAATATCGTTAATCCAGGTATGTGTAATATTCATAGTGATGGCTACGCTTGAAATAACGCCTCCTGATGGGATATTTAACGTCGAGTTGATCGTAGGTGTTCCGGAGGCCGAGATCGTGATAGGAACGTTAGCAGAAGCGCTGGAAGTACAGCTAATCTGTCCGGTTGTGAATTTAAAAGGATTACTGTAGGTTCCGATACAGGCAGCATTCTTAGGTTGAACGCGCCAGAAATAGTTCGTCGCCTGTGATAATCCGGAAACCGTATAGCTGTTTGTCGCCGATGAACCGGAGCTGATAATGTTGGTAAAAGCGTTATCGGTGGCTACCTGTACGTCATAAGCGTTAGCATTGCTGTTTGCTGCCCAGCTTAGGGTTACGCTTGTGTTCTGACCTACGGCAAGATCCGCCGGTGTGGTTAACGACATGGTTCCGAAGTTGGAGTTTAGTAAATCCAGATAGTAATTCGCATTTTTTGTCGTCGAACCGGAGGTTGCTGTAACGTTTAATGTGTATAAACCTGGAGTAGCGGCATTGGTGTTGGTTACGGTCATGGTAACTGTACCGTTTGCGCTGATACTTGTTGGTGAAAAGGTAACTGTGGTTCCGGCCGGATTTCCGGTAGCGCTAAAAGTCGTGGTTCCGGAAAAACCGTTGTGTGCTTTATAATCGATCGTATAAGAGATATTCGATCCGGTACAGATTGATTTGTTCTGTTCGCCGGCTACGCCGTTAAAGGCCGAAGCAAAAGTTGCCGCCGGAGCCGAAATGGTAAAATTGGCATTGGAAACATCATAAAAGATATTGTCGTAACCGCGTACCATAATTCGGTTTTGCGCTCCAGGTGTATTCGGAATGGTTACAACTTCCGAACCGTCATTCGGAACTTTGCTGGCTAATAAAGTGTCAAATGAAGTACCGCCGTTAGTCGATAGATAAATGTCAACAAATAGAGCGTTAACACCATTGGCGGTTGTTCCGGCTACGTCCCAGGTTACGTTCTGGTTGGTACCGGCTTGCCAGGTAACATTGGTGTTTGGAACCGATACAAGGAATGGTCCGGCAGTTCCGCTCACGGTTACTTTCATAAGGTCGGAAGCCGTTTGTCCGCCTCCGGCTTTGTTGTCTCTTGTGGTTAAGGAGAAGTTTAAGGTTCGGGCTACCGATGGACATACTTCCCAGGTGTTGGCTGTATTACCAGCTAAAACGGTTGTCAGTGCCGGCATATAGCGGGTTGGTGATGTGGTACCGCGAATGGTACGGAACATCGGACCGTTTACACGTGTTGCTGTAGGCGCTGCTGCCGAGTTCGGGTTTTGCGGGTCATTCTGTTCCCAGGTATAGGTTAGGGCATCTCCATCCGGATCGGTTCCGGTTCCGGTTAAGATAAATGCAGTCGATTTTGGAATAACATAATCCCTGCCGGCATCGGCTGTTGGTGGATTATTGGTGATGGCGGTAATCTGGGCGCAACTGGAGCTTACTCCGGATTTTACATTGGCCAGAATATCGCGAATATTTACATAGGTAAAATAATCGTCACTGTTGTTTTGTACATTGGTTGGACAAATCCCGGCATAGGCCATGATAGACGATCCGGAACCGGGTTCTACTTCGGTTAATCCGCTTCCGGAACGACAGTTGGAGCTACTCTGCGTGTGGTAACCACCAAACTGGTGTCCCATTTCGTGCGCTACATAATCGATATCGAAAGCATCGCCGGTTGGGTTGGACATTCCGGTCATTCCGGTTCCTTTGTGGAAACCGCCGTTTGGATTGCTGTTGGTACTGCAAACACATCCGATACAGCCGGCATTTCCGCCTCCGGAAGTATTAAAGTTGTGTCCGATGTCGTAGTTTGCAAAGCCAATTGCGGCATCAATGGTAATACCGGTACGAACGTTGTATTCGCCGCTCCACGGATCGGCTGTAGTACTTCCAAAATAAATCAACAGGTCGTTATTCGCAACAAATACCATAGTAACCGAAAGGTCTCTTTCGTAAACACCGTTCACACGGGTCATGGTAATGGCCATTTGCGCCTGAATGTTGGCTCGTTTCTGAGCATCGGTTCCGGTTCCGGCAAAAATATTACCGTATTCTGCAGTACAGGACTGTGCCAATCGGTAGGTTCTCAGTTTTTTGTCATCGGTATTCAAAGCAGTTTCAGGACTTCCAACACGACCTTCGGTTAACGATGGTAGTTTGATGCCATCATCGGTCAGACAGGAAAAGTCCGAAAAAGCCCGGTGTAACGAAGCTTTGTTGTAAACGATATAGTTTTGACGGTCTTCGGTATACGGGTCGATAAAAACCGTGCTTTCTTCACTTGATAATGTCATGCTGTGTAAACCCAATTGGGTAACCGAAAAACGGGCTACTGCTGTCGGGTCTTCTACGCCTTGTGCGGCATACGATTTGATCATTGGGTATTTGGCTGCTAAAGCTGGTTCCATTATCGGGGTTTCCATTACCCGGAAGTGTTCCAGTTGTCCTTGTGCATTGGGAAGCTCGATAATCAGATTGGATTTGCCCTCAAACTGACCGCGTATCGGAGCGTTGGACAAGCTGTTTTTTAAAGTGTTCAGGTCAAGTGTGAACAGATTGTAATTCCTGGGAAAGGAACTTCGGGTTACTTTTTTCTGTGTCGTGATGCTACTTTCGTCAATCGGTTTCCAAAGCCTTTGCGTTTGGGCAAAACCAGAGGAGAATGAAAAAAGTAACAAAAACGCCAGTTGTAATTGTTTTTTCATTTTTGTTTGGGTTAAGTGTTAAATAGTTGCTAAAAATAATAAAATTTATTGTGTTTTTTGTTTTTAATTTTAAATCAATACGTTTTGTTGTGTTCGGTTTCATAGGGTTGTGATATATTGGGAACGAAAAAAGATACTTACTTTTGCCAGTATGAAACGCTTTCCAGTATCACTATCGACTAAATTACAATCCCGGACAGAGGCCAATGCGTTACGGCAATTGCCCGAACAGAAAAAGGGCGTCGATTTTTCGTCGAACGATTATTTGGGTTTTGCCCGATCCGAATCGCTTTTTCAAAAAGCAGCGGCTTTGTTGTTGCAACAGCATAATTCGCATAATGGTGCTACCGGTTCGCGATTGCTATCGGGAAATCACGCGCTTTATACAGAAACCGAAACCAAGATTGCCGCTTTTCATCAATCGGAGAGCGCTTTGATTTTTAATTCGGGCTACGATGCCAATCTGGGCTTTTTTAGTAGTGTGCCACAACGGAATGATGTGGTGTTGTTTGACGAGTTGAGTCATGCTTCCATCCGCGACGGGATCCGTCTTTCAAATGCGCGGTCGTATAAATTCCTGCATAACGACCTGGAAGATCTCGAACGACAGATTAAGCGTTTTCAAAATGATCAGGGAGCTGTTTATATCGTTACAGAAACGGTTTTTTCAATGGATGGCGATTCGCCTGATCTGGAACAAATGGCTGCGCTTTCCGAACAGTACGGCTGTTTTTTTGTAGTCGACGAAGCACATGCTTTAGGTGTGTTTGGTGAAAAAGGAGAAGGATTGATCGATGCACTGGCACTTCGCGAAGCTGTTTTTGCCCGGATTATGACCTATGGAAAAGGATTAGGTTGTCATGGGGCTGCGGTGTTAGGCGATGTAAGACTTAAAGAATATCTGGTCAATTTTGCCCGAAGTTTTATTTATACGACAGGTTTACCGCCGCATGCGATTGCTACAATCCAGGCGGGGTATTCGACTTTGGAAACGGAAGCCGAAGCACGGATTCGGTTAAAAGAAAATATCGTTCATTTTAATCGGGAAAAGAACCTGTTGGGATTAAAACCATTGTTTATCCGAAGTAAATCGGCCATACAATCGGCCGTGATTCCGGGAAATGAAAAAGTAAAGAATATTGCCCGCCAATTGGAACAATCCGGATTTGATGTACGGCCCATTATGGCGCCAACCGTACCGGAAGGACAGGAACGATTGCGTTTTTGTTTGCATAGCTATAATACAACAGAAGAAATATCGGAAGTGTTACATCTTTTAAATCGATTATTGTAGAACAGTCGGCTTTAGTTGTGTTTTTAGGTTGTAATTATATCTAACTATTTGAAAATGTAATTGTTGATTTGGGTAATGGTTACAATTTGAACGTGTTTATATGAGTAATATTCCTATCTTTAAGAAAATCTTGAACTAACATGGGGAATATTACCACGACTATAGATCAGCAAATTGCAAAGCTTGAGGAAAGAGGGATGATTTTAGATTTGCCCGCAGAAAAGATAAAAGAAATCTTATTGGATATCGGTTACTATAGACTGGGGTTTTATTGGCATCCTTTTGAAGTTGATGATAAGCATAATCTTAAAGAAGAAATACGGTTTTCGACTGTTTTAGAGTTGTATTATATGGATGTCGATTTACGGCATTTATTAATAAAATTTATCAATAGAATTGAATTGAGTTTCCGCACAAAAATAATTTATTATGTATCGAATATTAATAGAGCCAGTCTACATGGTTTGTAGATACTAAAGTGATTGATAATACTTTTATTAAGAACTTTGATTTGTATTATAACGATGAGTTTAAAAAAAATAATGTTATTGCTAAGCATCATAAAAGATATATAAATGACAAATATGCTCCGGCATGGAAAACATTAGAATATTTTACATTTGGGACAAATCTAAAGATTTATAAATCTTTACTTGATATTAAGACAAAAGAGCGGATTTCCAAAATTTTTAATGTCAATGACGTTAAAAAATTTATTCAAATTATGGAAGTTGTAGTGTTTGTAAGGAATTATTGTGCACATAGCGGAGTTGTTTTTGATTTAAGAAATACATATGGAATACCAAAGCTTCCGTTTTATAGTTTTAATAATAATGATAGGCATTGTTTGGATTCGTGTATAAAGGTGATTATCTTTATATTAGAACAAATTTCTTCTAATAGAGCTGATGATTTAAGAGAAAGTGTGCGTGAACTTTTTAAAAAATATTCCGAAAAAGATGAGGAAATTAAAGAGATCATTTTAAATAAAATAAATTATAGCTTGTAAAGATTGCTTTTTGAAAAGGAATTGTTGCTTTGGATAAAAAGAATGTCGTATCTTTGCATAAGTGTCCCGTTATTCAGAAATGCTTTAACGCTGCACTATAAAAAAGAAATTACAACCTCAGACTTGCTCTGAGGTTTTTTTATTTTAGATATAATTATGCTTTTAGATTATAGAAGTGTCTAGGTGATAAATTAAAAAATATGAAACTATTTGTAACAGGTATCGGAACCGATGTTGGGAAAACTGTAGCCGCAACGATTATAACCGAGGCTTTGGAAGCCGATTACTGGAAACCGGTTCAGGCGGGTGATCTGGAGTATTCCGATAGTCATAAAATAAAAGAGAAGTTATCGAATACTAAAACCCGGATTTTCGATAATGCGTATGCTTTAAATACACCGGCGAGTCCGCATGTGGCAGCAAAAATCGACGATGTGATTATCGATCTGAAAAAAATCAAAGAACCGAAAACTGAAAATCATCTGGTTATTGAAGGTGCCGGTGGTGTATTGGTGCCGTTAAACGATACGGATTCGATTATCGATCTGATTCAGCCGGATTATAAGGTGATTGTGGTTTCACGTCATTATCTGGGAAGTATCAATCATACGTTATTGACAATCGAGGTTTTAAAAGCAAGGGGATTGGCTGTTGCCGGAATTATTTTTAGCGGAAAAGAAAACCCGGATTCGGAATCGATCATTTTAAATCGTACCGGGGTTAAATTTCTGGGACGAATCGACGAAGAACCGTATTTTGATCAAAACGTGGTTAAGGAATACGCCGACTTGTTTGCGGAAACCTTGTTGGGTTTATAAAAAACAAAACCCGCCGGTTTAGTAATCCGACAGGTTTTGATTGAAAGGTTGCCTTTTGCAGGCGACCTTTTTTATAGGTAAACGGTTATTGTTGTTCCACCAGGCAGGGTTATGGTTGCAATGTTATCGCAAGATCCGTTGCCATAATCCAGAGTGTAGGTTTGTGAGTTTTTAGTGATGGTTTTTGTACCTTTTACGATAACCGGACAACCGATATTTCGGATTAAAGGTTGGGTAATATCCATATGCAATACCGTTCCGTTAGGTAAAGTTGTTAAGGCGTCACCGTCGATACGAAATACATCGTCTGAGAAAACCAAAGGAGTGGAAACACCGCCGATTTTTTCGATACTGAAGTTTCCTTCTCTATGAATCGTTCCGCCACCGGATGGCTGGATGATATTGATGTTTGTTTCGCGGGTATAGGTCGGAACACTGTTTACGATTGCGCGGCTCACGTCAATGGTTCCTTCAATTTTATGACTGTTGATGTAATAATTGTCAAATGTAATATTGGCTGTAATTACGTTGGTTGTAGTGTTTTTGTGGACAACAATGTAAATGATTCCGCTACGATTGTCTCCGTTAGTGTCAACGCATCCGGTTCCGAAATCAACTTTAAATTTTTTGTCTCCGTTGGTTAGTGTTTCCTGAGTGATCACACGGCAGCTAGAAGGCGGTAATTGATTGTCGGTGTTTTTCGAAGCATAATAACCGTCGCCAGCCAATACTTCTTCTTTTATACCTTCTACATCTTCTTCAAAAGCTTGTGCTTTGGCATCTGCTGTAATGGTTGTGTCCTGAGTACTACCGGTATCGGAACTTTCACTGTCGCTATTGCAGGAAATAGCAAGTAAAGCAGTAAGGGTTAGTAATTTAATAGATGTTTTCATAATTTTTTCTGATAAGGTTCTTTTTTTTAGACAAATAAAACGATAAATGGTTTAATGTTAAACTTTTCTGTTTTCAAAAAGTAATCCGAAAGTGCGCTTTATCTTTGCAGTACAGAATCGAAGTGTATAAAAAGAAGTGTAAAGTGGAAAATAACAGACTGCAAAAAGCCGATGCAAATCATTTGTGGCATCCGTATACCCAACATAAAACGGCGCATCCGCATATAGCTATAACGAAAGGAAAAGGAGCTTTATTATGGGATGAAAACGGAAAGGAATATATCGATGCTATTGCCTCCTGGTGGGTCAATCCGTATGGTCATTCCAATCCGGTTATTGCCGATGCGATTTACAAACAGTTAACAACACTGGAGCATGTATTGTTTGGTGGGTTTACGCATGAACCGGCAGTGGTACTGGCAGAAAAATTGATTCCGATGTTACCGGATAATCAGAAAAAGATTTTCTTTTCCGATAATGGATCTACAGCGGTTGAAGTTGCTTTAAAAGTCGCTTTACAGTATTATTTTAATAAAGGAGAAAAGCGAACCAAAATCATCGCTTTCGAAAATGCCTTTCACGGAGATACGTTTGCAGCTATGGCGGCCAGTGGTATTTCTTTTTTTACCGAGGCTTTCCAGGGATCAATGATTCAGGTAACGCGGATTCCGGTGCCAACTCCGGGTAATGAAGCGGCTAGTTTCGAAGTGTTGCATGCCTTGTTGGAAACCAACGAATATGCCGGATTTATTTTTGAACCTTTGGTTCAGGGTGCGGCAGGTATGGTCATGTACGAACCGGAACAACTCGATAAGCTAATCCAAAGCTGTAAAGCATACGGTGTGTTTACCATTGCCGACGAAGTGATGACGGGATTTGGAAAAACCGGAAAAAATTTCGCTTGCGATTATCTGACACAACAACCGGATATGATGTGTCTTTCCAAAGCACTAACCGGTGGAACGATTCCAATGGCATTAACGACTTTTACACAGGAGTTGTTCGATGGTTTTTATGACGATGATGTGAATAAGGCCTTGTTTCACGGACATACTTTTACGGCAAATCCAACCGGTTGTGCGGCAGCACTGGCCAGTTTGGAATTGCTTTCCGATACGGAAATTCAAAATGGTATTGCAAGAATTCATCAGCAACATCTGGCTTTTCAGGCGCGTGTCGAAAATCATCCGCGGGTAAAAACTACCCGGGTTTTGGGTGTAATCTTCGCCCTGGAATTTAAGAGGGATTCATCGGATAGTTATTACGGAGATTTTAGAAATACCCTGTATCGTTTCTTTATCGATAAAGGAATCATATTGCGTCCGGTTGGGAATATTGTATATATTCTGCCGCCGTATATTATTTCGGAAGCCGAACTTGAAAAAGTGTACCAGATTGTCGGGGAAGCGTTGGATATGTTTTAATTTTGCACCCAAATACTTTTACGTTGAAAAACAAGATTGCGATAACAGGACTGGCATCCGTTTCTCCTTTGGGTGATAATCCGACTTCGATTTGGGAAGCCTACGGGAACCCGGAAAGTTATATCCGGTTTTTGCCGGTGGGTGATTCCGTATTTCCGGTAGCGACTCTTTCTGCCGATGTAAAACAAAGCATAGAAGCCCTGAGATTTTCGGATGTAAAATATAAAAATCTGGACGATTCTGTTTTATATGCTATTGCCGCTTCCCGTAAAGCGGTAGCACAGGCGGGTTGGAATGATGGTCGTTTTGGAATCAATATTGGTTCATCCAGAGGTGCGACGCAATTGTTTGAAAAGTACCATCGTGAATTTTTGGAAACCGGATCAACGGCTACATTGGCATCGCCTACAACTACATTGGGAAATATCGCTTCGTGGGTGGCAAACGACCTGAATAATGACGGACCGGATATTTCGCATTCGATTACCTGTTCGACGGCGCTGCATGCGCTTTTAAACGGTGTTGCCTGGCTTCAATCGGGGATGGCTGATAAATTCCTCGTTGGAGGAAGTGAAGCACCGCTAACGCCTTTTACGCTGGCACAGCTAAAAGCGATGAAGATCTATTCAACTTTTGAAGATTCTTATCCCTGTAAAGCGTTTGATCTCGATAAAAAAAGTAATACGATGGTTCTTGGCGAAGGCGCGGCTATGGCCTGTCTGGAAACCGGCGAAAATGCAAATGCGCTTGCCTGGATTGAGGGAATTGGTTATGCTACGGAAATGCTACAGCACAATGTTTCGATATCTGCCAATGCGGAATGTTTTCAGAAATCAATGCGAATGGCTTTAAAAGGGATCGATCCGACAGAAGTTGATGCTATTGTACTTCATGCACCGGGAACGGTAAAAGGCGATTTGTCGGAACGCAATGCTGTCGAAAAAGTATTTGGCGATCATATGCCAATGCTAACCACTAATAAATGGAAAATCGGACATACTTTCGGTTCCTCCGGAATATTAAGTGTGGAGCTGGCGGTGTTGATGTTGCAACATCAGCAATTTATAGGAATCCCATTTCGGGATCATCCGGTTTCGAAACCGGCAAGCATTCGTAAAGTATTGATCAATGCTGTTGGGTTTGGTGGTAATGCCGTGAGTGTGTTACTGTCGAAATAAGTTATTCGGCACTTAAATCATTGCATTTTTCGAAAATCAGATTGGATTCATAACCTTTCCGCATCAGGAAATCACAAAACTTTTTTTTCTTTTTAAGGAGATTGGATTCTTTAATGGAATTCCAGGTCGCATCGGCCAATGTGTCGAAGGTTTCGAAATACTCTTCGGAAGTGAATTCTTTTAGAGCGCTGTCGATATTGTATTTGGAGATGCCCCGGAATTTAAGTTCGTTAACAATCCGGAGCTTTCCCCATTTTTTTATACGGTGTTTTCCCCGGGCAAAACTGCGGGCAAAACGTTCTTCGTTTAGAAAGTTATTTTCGATCAGGTGTACGACTATTGCGTCGATAGCCTGTGGAATCATATGCATTTGCTGTAGTTTCTGAACTACTTCCGCATGACATCGCTCCTGATAACCACAATAATATTCCAGTTTTTTTATCGCGTCATCAATTGAGTAGTATTGGTGTTTGTGCTGCATCAATCAATGCGCTTTGAAAGTTATTGTATACCTAGTTTTTTATGTGTCTGAATAATGGCCTGCTCGTTTTTATGATCGATCCATTGCTGTCCTTTTCGTCTTCGCATAAAGTTGTCGAAATGACGCATGATGAATACGTTATAAGCGGCTTTTGTCAGATTGGAAATGCTTCTTGGAAACGCTCGTAAACTCATCGAAAATCCGGGAGTGAGGTATTTCATATAGTGCCAGTAACCTTCCGGCATATAAAGCATTTCACCGTGATTTAAGTTACAGATAAGTCCTTTGGCGTGTTTTAAAGCCGGCCATTTTTCAAAATCCGGATTGTCGAAATCGATATCTTCTCTCGAAATCAAAGCATGCGGGATTTTGTATAAATAAGGCGTCTGGTTTGGTTCGAAAAGAATACATTGTTTTTTTCCGTTGAAATGGAAGTGTAAAATATTGGAGTAATCAATATCAAAGTGCATAAATACTCTCGAATTTTCACCACCAAAAAACAGCATCGGAAGTTGCTTTACCAGTCGTAATCCAATATCCGGCCATTTAAAGTCATTTTGCAGGGATGGCACTTCCTTCATCAGGTTGTATAGGAAAATACGGTAGTTGGTTGGTTTCGATTGTAACAGATCGATATAATCGGCCATCTTCATCGTTGCATGTGCTTCGTTGAATCCGTCTTTATGGGATACGGGTCTGTCGTCGTATAGCGGTACTGTTTTATCTCCGGCAATATCTTTAATATAATTCAACTTCCATTTTTCGTAGGCGGGCCAGTCGGTTGTCAGTTGTTCGATGACTAGTGGTTTCTGCTTTTTTACGTAGTTTTTGTAAAAATCTTCTTTTGATATGGTTTTTACGCGTTCAATTTCGGTTAAATGTAAAGGCATAATACAATGAGATTATTTTAAAAAAAAAGCTCCTAGTTTGTTTTTTACAAACAGGAGCTAAGTTACTAAAGCTTTATCTTTTTGTGAAATTATTTTAAACTAAAATCAACTTAGTTTTTAACAATTTCCTGGTTTTTGTTTTTGGTGGAAGCTTCCAGGTTTCGGTCGATTGTGTGTCCTGGTCGGGTCCATTTTGGTTTTTCACCTAAGGCCTGGAATTTAGAATCCTCGGCTTCTACTGTTTCCGGCTGCATTAATTTGATAAATGGTTTTTGCGGTGCTAAACCAAGTTCCTGGAACATCTTCATGTCTTCGTTTACATCCGGGTTTGGTGTGGTTAGCAGTTTATCTCCTGCAAAGATCGAATTGGCTCCGGCAAAGAAACACATCGCCTGACCTTCTCTTGACATTTGCGTTCTTCCGGCAGACAAACGTACCTGGGTTTCCGGCATAACAATACGGGTTGTGGCAACCATACGAATCATTTCCCAGATTTCAACCGGTTTTTCTTCTTCCATCGGAGTTCCTTCTACGGCTACCAATGCGTTAATTGGCACCGATTCCGGCTGTGGGTTTAAAGTAGATAAGGCTACAAGCATTCCGGCTCTGTCTTCGATACTTTCTCCCATTCCGATAATACCACCACTACAAACGGTCACATTGGTTTTTCGTACGTTTTCGATTGTTTGTAAACGGTCTTCGTAACCTCTTGTAGAGATAACCTCTTTGTAATACTCTTCCGAAGTATCAAGGTTGTGGTTGTAGGCATAAAGTCCGGCTTCGGCCAAACGTTGTGCCTGATTTTCCGTAAGCATTCCCAGCGTACAACAAACTTCCATATCCAGTTTGTTGATCGTACGAACCATTTCCAACACCTGATCAAATTCCGGTCCGTCTTTAACGTTTCTCCAGGCCGCTCCCATACAAACACGGGAAGAACCGCTTGATTTTGCACGTAACGCCTGTGCTTTTACCTGTTGTACCGACATCAGGTCGTTGCCTTCGATGTTGGTGTGGTAGCGCGCAGCTTGTGGACAATATCCGCAATCTTCCGGACATCCTCCGGTTTTGATCGATAATAGGGTAGATACTTGTACGGTGTTTTGGTCGTGATTGGTTCGGTGTATTGTGGCTGCTTCATAAAGCAAATCCATCAATGGTTTATTGTATATGGCAATGATTTCTTCTTTGGTCCAATTGTGTCTTGTTGCACTCATCCTTAAACATTTTTTGATGTTTCAAAAATAGGGAATTTGAATTTAAGTAGAAAAATTTTGTTTGCCTTCGAGTTTTGATGCAATTAGTGAATTTTTTTATTTTTTATGGTTTGTTTTGTGAATCTTGACTTTTGTAGGATTGACAAGGGTTTTAAGATAATTTTTGTAATGCTTTTTGTGAAAAAACATCAAATAGTCCTATAATTTTTACATGATACGCTTTTTTCTTTGAAATAAAATTTTACATTTGTGTGAAATTTAACAATTGATCTTACGTAATACTACGTGGTTATGGGGTCAGTTTATGGTAATTAATGTCTTAGTAGCGAAGATGTAAAGGTGCATTTTTATCGGATTTAATGAGTAAGAAGTAGAATTTTATTTAAAAAATACGAGTTTCATCCATGATGATGCTGTCAGATTAAGATTAAAAAAGAAAAAGAACAACATTTTAATTGCATGCGCCGAATTTTACCAAAAAAAACTATTCTAAAAGCACAAATTGTTTCGTTTAGAAATGAAGTAATAGTGTTTAAAAATGAAATAGCTATTTGTTCAAACAAAAAATATGCAAGTGTATAGAAAACTACTTTTTATATTTTTTGTTTTTTCATTATGCTCCTGTAAAAAAGAAAAAACAGCGACGGGTAGGGATGACTCAGAAATCCGTTCCCGTTATTTTCAGTTAGAGAAAATCGGCTGGAAGTCGCGCGAATATTCTCAAAAAGTAGACGACATCAATTTTACGGCTACCGAAGTACCTATTCAATATTACATTTTAAAAGACCAGGGAACAACCGATCTGTTTAAAGTGGACTCTCTTTATGAAGCCAACAAACAGGAACGGGTTGTTGAATTTACGTTTCGTCAGGATCAGGAAAAAGACCTTTTGTCCGATCAATTTACAGGATTGCCTTATGCCGATGCGGTTAAATATATGTCGTTTGCTATCAATAACGATTTTTATGTGGTTACCTCTAAAAATGATACAATACCGTGTAATGGCGTTTCCTACGAGCGTAATTATAAAATAGCACCTTTCCAGAAAATAGTATTGTTCTTTTCCGGAATTGATCCCAATGAAAAAATACAACTGATTTATAAAGACCAGTTATTCCGTAAGGGAACATTGAAATTTAAGTTTAAAGACACATTTACAGAAATATTATTATGATCCAAAAAATCAGAACAAGTAAGGTTACAAAAGTCGTTGCTATTTATTTAGCAATGATGTTGTTTTTAGAAATGGTTCAGCCAATGGCAGCGTATGCGTTAACCACGGGTCCTTCACAACCGGAGTTTGAATCGTTTACACCTATTGATACTTCCGATATGGTCGATCTGGCCAGCGGTGATTTTAACTATAATATCCCGATTATGGATGTTGGTGGTTATCCGTTAAATCTGGCATACAATTCCGGAGTTACCATGGATCAGGAAGCCTCATGGGTTGGTTTAGGCTGGGATTTGAACGTAGGGCAGATTAACCGACAAATGCGTGGTTTGCCAGATGATTTCAAAGGAGACGAGATGATCTATGAAAATAACATGAAAGACAATGTGACCATCGGGTCGAATGTAAACCTCTTTCTTGCCGGATTTGGTATTGGCGAAATGGCCATGCCAAGTATCGGACTTGGTGTGAAGTATAACAATTACGATGGTTTTGGATTCTCGGTTAATGGTGGTTTGAGCTATCAAATCAGTGATAACCTTTCGGTAGGGATGAATATGGAATCATCTTCTTCCGAAGGCGTTTCGGTATCGCCAAGTGTGTCGTTCAATAAAAAGAAAACCGATAAAGATAAAAATGAAAATACTTTAACCGGGAGTCTTGGGGTGAGCTTAAATAGCCGAAAAGGATTGGAGACAATGACGATGTCATATAAGGCAGCCAAAAACAACAATAATCTTAAATATATAAAGAATCAGCAAGATTTATCAGGCTCTTTGTCGTTTGCGGATGTATCTTTTACACCTACAAAACGTGTTGGAATGGTGTCGTCCAACTATATGTTTGGTATGAATGTGGAAGGAGAGTTTTGGGGTGTGGAACCGGGAATGAAGTTTTCCGGATACCGAACCAGTCAGGGAATTAAAAGTTCTGAAAAATATAAAACAGAAAGAGGATATGGTTTTGAAAATAGCTATAATGCCGGAAGTGCTGATATCTTAGATTTTAACAGAGAAAAAGACAGAACGTTTAATAAAAATACAACATCATTACCGGTTACGAACAATACATACGATTTGTATAGTGTTCAAGGACAAGGGGTAGCAGGAATGTACCGTCCGTATAAATCGCAGGTGGGATTTGTGTACGATAGTTATATACAAGACGATACTAACGGTGGTAGTTTAGGTCTTGAATTTGGAGCCGGTGGAGGTGTTCACTTTGGTATCGATGCAACGATTACTAAAGGTAATAGTGCTACAGGATTGTGGATGAGTAATAATCCGGCTTTGGCGCGATTTAGAGAGAAGGTGAGTGGTAATAAAGTGGATTATGAAAAAGTGTTCTTCAAAAATATCGGAGGAGAGCATGTTGATAAAGAATTAAACTTATTCAATACGCAATTAGGAGGTTATGATCCGATTAAACTGGAAATTGGAGGTACTAAGTTTTCAAGAAATACTATTCTGAATTATTCCAGAAACGGTAGTTATATACAGAACGCCAGCTATGTAAAAAGAGAAGGACGTTTAAACAGAAATCAGGTTATCCAAAAGTTAACCCGTACGGAAGCGCAAAAATTTGGTTTTAAAACGCAATTTAGCCCGTACTCGTTAGCAGGAAAACACGATCATCATACTTCTGAGGTACGAATTATACAAGAAGGAGGCGATCGCTATATCTTCGGACGTGCGGCATATAACTCCATAAAGAGAGAAGCTACGTTTGATGTAGGAAGTAATCCGGGTGTAAACTGTTCCAAAGGATTGGTAAATTATAACCCGGGTAGTGATAACTCAGCCAATAACAGTAAAGACGGTGACCAGTATTTTAACAGGATTACAACTCCGGCTTATGCACATACGTATTTATTGACGTCTGTTTTGTCATCCGATTATCAGGATTTAAAAGATGACGGTCCTACCGATGACGATTTAGGGACTTATACGAAGTTTACCTATAATAATACACAACCCTATAAATGGCGTATTCCGTTTAAAGAAAATGTAGCCAATTATGATGAAGGTTTACGTTCCAGTAAAAAGGATAACAAAGGAAACTATCAGTACGGTGAAAAAGAAATGCTTTATATCAAAAAAATCGAAACGAAAACACACGTTGCTATTTTTGAGATTTCACCACGTAAAGACGCTTACGGTGTAAAAGGTGAAAACGGAGGTATCGGATTGGATTCGAAGTCGTATAAACTGGATAAGATTTCATTGTATTCGAAACCGGAATATTTAGCCAATCCTACAGCGGCTACACCTATTAAAGTAGCACATTTTGAATATGATTATAGTTTGTGTCAGGGAGTTGAAAACCACGAAAACGCAAATATGTCGGGAGGCGCTTACGATGGTCAAAAAGGAAAACTAACACTTAAAAAAGTATATTTTACCTATAAGAAATCCAATATGGGTAAATACACACCGTATACCTTTAATTATGGGTATAATCCTTCTTACGATATGAAGGCCTATGATATATGGGGGAATTACAAGCCGGTTGCGGCGAATGTAGGTTGCGGAACAAACGATGCATTATCTAATGCCGAATTCGGATATGTGGATCAAAAAGACAGGGCTGCTGCAGATCAATATGCTTCTGCCTGGTTGTTAAACAACGTTAGTTTGCCATCGGGTGGTAGAATAGAGTTGAATTATGAAGCTGATGATTATGCTCATGTTCAGGATCGCGATGTTATGGAAATGTTTAAAGTGGTGGGAGCCGGTGAGGCACCGCTAACATCTCTAAGCCAGTTAAACAATACAAAACTATATGGAAATAATCTTTCCCGTTATTTATATATCAAATTAGATGATTCTAATTTTCAAGACTTTCATGAGCGTTATATCAAACCGATACAAAATGATCCGATTTATTTTAGGTTTTTAGTGAATATGGCGCCAAATGATAATGCCAAATACGATTATGTGACAGGTTATCTAAACGTTGTAAAAAACCAAACGTATAACTTTATTCAGGACGGTAACGGTGAAAGTTATGCGTCTATTAAAATAGAAATGGTAAACCAGGGCGACGGTGGTAATCCGGAAGTGAACCCGATATCGAAAGCGGGTTGGTACTTCGGAAGACAAAACCTAAACCGTGTGGTGTATAGTATGAACAATGAAGAGGATACTAATAATCTTGAAGGTGTTGTGATGGAGCTTATCGGTTGGATTCCAACGTTGTTGGATATTTTCAAAAGTCCAAACGGGAAACTAAAAGAAAAAGGAATTGCCAGCAAATTTATCTCCGGAAAATCATGGATTCGTTTAATGCAACCGAACCGTGAAAAAATCGGTGGCGGTAGTCGTGTAAAAGAAGTAAAAATGCATGATGAATGGCAAATCATGACCGATAACCCAAGTGATGAATTATATAAACAATATTACGGTCAGGTATATACCTATAAAACGGAACAAGGTAAAACATCGGGAGTAGCAAGCTATGAGCCGATTGGGGCTAAAGAAAATCCATTTGTAGAGCCATTTTATGATAAAACAAGCAAAAGTTTATTATTAGGTCCTGAAACGGAAAACTATGTCGAAAAACCTTTTGGAGAATCGTTTTTCCCGTCACCGAAAATTACCTATAGTAGGGTAGTGGTTAAAAACCTTCCAAGGGGGAAATCGTTAGGACCACGGGATCCGGGTATGGTAAAACGACATGCTACAGGACAGGTGGTAACCGAATTCTATACGACTTACGATTTCCCTACTGTGGTTAACTATACGCCTATGTCATCGAAATATGATAAATCGGATATCCTGGCAAGTTTATTAAAAATCAATGTTAGAGATCATTTAACATTGTCTCAGGGATACTCGATCCATACCAATGATATGGATGGTAAGATGAAGAGCCAACGTGTCTATGCCGAAGGACAACTTGCTTTTATCTCCGGAGTGGATTATAAATACAGAGAAAATCCAAATGCACCTAAAAGTCAGGGGAAACTAAACAACGTGGTTACTACCGTTGATGGTTCCGGAAATATTAGTTCAAAACTGGTAGGAGTAGATTATGACGTAATCAACGACTTTAGAGAAAGTAAATCGGTAACACAAACGGCCGGTATTCACTTTAATACTGCCGGTATTCCGTTGTTTCTGGTTTTTGTAATTATACCAGTTCCATTACCGAGTTATTCGAAACATGAAAATCAGATCCGAACTGCTGTAACTACAAAAGTGATTCATAGTAGTGGTATTTTATCCGAAAAAGTAGTGTATGATGTCGGATCTAAAGTGTCTACGAAAAATAGCGCATGGGATGCCGATACCGGGCAAGTACTGTTAACGGAAACGACAAACGAATATAACGATAATTATTACAGCTTTAATTTCCCGGCATACTGGTCGTATAAAGGAATGGGGCAGGTAGCGAAAAATATCGGAATGGAATGTGCTATTTCCAATATAAATAACACCGATAAATATAAAATGGATGGTGGTTATAGTGCAGCCAAATATTTAATGGATGGTGATGAAGTGTGGGTTAATGGAATCAACCGATCGGAACAAGACCAGACATTTTTCGCCTGGGTAGTTCAAAATAAAGAAATCGGAAATGAATTTATGATGATTGATCGCAATGGTTTGCGTATCACCAGGGATAATATCATTAATGGTAGTATTAAGATCATCCGATCCGGATATCGAAACAGGTTGGAAGACTCCATGTCAGCAATAACATCGACTAAAAATCCGCTTTACACGTATAACGGAAATAATCAGATGGTATCGATGAAATCAAACATCGGAAGCAACCCATTTTACTCGTCAACATTTAACGATTACAGAATCGTAAATGCATCGGCAGTAGAATACAGTAATATCTGGGCAGCACAATGTGAATGTGATTTACCAAAGATGACCTATGACAGTGGACATAACCTTGTTTTTGAATATGAAAAAGACAATAATACCAGTGACCCGGATGATATCGCCGCAAACTCGTACAATCCATATTTGTATAATGTTTTAGGAAACTGGAGAGCCAACAAATCGTATGCGTATTTAACCGGAAGAAATTTTACCGATAATACGAATGATCTGAACCCTACACTGCGAAAAACAGGTTTCTTTAACAATTATGAGTCGTTCTATGTTTATAATGCTTTTACAGGGAGATGGGAGAAGAATGCACTGTATTCCAATTTTGGTAAATGGACTTTTGCATCAGAAATAACACAGTTCAACCCATATGGTCAGGAAGTGGAAAACAAAGATGCGTTAAATCGTTATTCATCGGCGTTCTTCGGTTATAATAACCGATTCCCGATCGCAGTAGCATCCAATGCAAAATATAAAGAAATGGCTTTTGACGGATTTGAAGATTATGATTTCTCTACCTGTCTGACATCAGCGCACTTTAATTTCCAGGGATTACTAGTACCAAATGAAGTAACTGTTTCGTCGAAACAATCGCATACCGGTAGAAAAAGTTTGAAAATTGAAGCCGGGAAAAAAGCACTACTTAAAAAACAGGTGGTTTCCTGTATTGATGTGCCAAGTAGTCCAGTGGCCAAAGTAAAACCGGTACAAAAAGAATTAGCTAAAGTCATTAAAAAATAGTAGTAGAGATGATTCGTATAAAATTGAAAAATTTAGTTTTAATAGTGTTTTTACTATTGTCTGGCATGACTGTTTTGGCTCAGGTTACCCCGGAAGAAAAACAGGCACTGATCGATATATATAACAGTACTAATGGTAAGAAATGGAAAAACAATAAGGGTTGGGATGTTACGAATCCTAAATCGGTTGTGACTTCCTGGGATGCTGCAAAGAAAACAGGATGGTATGGTATTACCGTTAAAGACGGCCATGTTACTGATATCGTTTTAAATGACAATAATCTTGAAGGGGAATTAAAAGCAGACCCGGACGCATTTCAGGCGTTGACTCGTTTTTTAATTAATGGTAACAACGTAACCGGCGAACTAGCCGAAGATCTATTGGAACCATTGGGAGAGCTGCCTAAATATATGGACGAAGCTCCAAAGGTGGCAAAAGAAACAGCGACTAAGCGTGTTGCTGATGCAAAGGTGGAGAAGGTAGCGGTTGCGGATAATGCAACGGCTGTAACAACCGAGAGAAAACGTTGGGAATCGTGTACCAGAGATAATCCCAATTCACCGATAGTAAAAAATATATTCCTAAAGTTTATAAAATACCTGGTTAACGCCAAGAATAGTGGTGTACCGGATTATCAGATTGAAGGAAGCAACCCACCGGAATTTAACGCACTAAAACCGTTTATTACGGATCCGAATCCTAAGATTACACATTTTGTTTCCGCTTTCGATCCTTCGAATACTGTTCTAACGGAAATGCGTTTCTCTTTTACAGGAGATCACGGTGAGCATGATGTTTGGCTTTCCGGTAGTTTTTCGGATATCGCCAATGTTAATTTTGATATTGATTTAAGTGGTTATTCCGATTCAGGACATTATTTGGATTTACAAGGTGATTATTCTGAGATTTATCCGGGCTATAAAATCTATTTAAAACGATTTGAAGTGATGCACGTCGATTTCTGCCCGGACAGATTACCGGTTTGTAACGAAAAAAACCGAATGATTTTGTCAAGTTCTTCCGGACTGGAAGCGTTATGCGCCGGACAATTTATTAAGGCGACTTTCTACCCTTCTATGGCGAGTGCCGATTATAGTATCGCGATTCTAAATTCAAGTGGCGCTACCGTATATACCGGTACGTATAGCGGCGGCAATGAGGTGTATATCAATGCGCTGGAAGCGGGTACCTACACGATTTATATAGATGTTATGAATTATGATAGCGGATGTGTCTTCTCGGTTGAGCAAAATTTTACGGTTCAGAATTGTAGTAACTTCTGTGCTTCCAATAATCCGAATACCGTAATTGTAAAATACTTATATCTTAATTTAATAAACCATTTGGTGACCAAAATGGTAACCGATGGTATGATTCCGGATGGGTATTTTCCACCGCAATTGAGCGCATTAGTACCGTATATCTCCGATCCGAATCCGAAAATTTACAATGCGCATTTTACAAGTCACAACGAGTATTTCCGTTTTTCATTTGCAAATCATGGTTCCGATTATGATGTTTCGCTACGATTTACGCCAAATACCACTGTAACCGGTATCGATTTGGCCGGATATTCATCGCCTAATTTAGTTTCGGCAATTCCGGTGCTTTATAATACGGGTGTGATGGAGCCGAATCATACGGTGAAGCATATCGATTTTTGTCCGGCAACACCAGTATATTGTACGACAACAAATCCAAATGCTCCGGTAATTAAAAACTTGTTCCTTAATTTGATCAATAAATTAAGAACACTTCCTACTGCGAGTGTGCCTAATGGATATACTTGTACGGAGTTAACGGCTTTGGCGCCCTATGTTACGGATCCGAGTCCTAAAATTTACAACTTTGCCAATTCAGGAGGTTCGATTTCATTCTCCTTTAATCCACACGGTTCACAATATGACGTAGTGGTTCCGCTTCTAAGTAATTTAAGTATTACCAATGTGGAGTTCAATAATTTTGTTGCTCCGGATATGCAGGCGACATTTAAAACGACTTTCAGTAACGGTTCGTCAAATAATACGGTTGGAAAGGTTAAGCATATCAATTTATGTCCGGACGATCTGTACTGTATGTCGCACGTGGCAATCGTAGTGGACGAATCCGGATCGCTTGATGATACCGAAATCCGAAAAATCAGAAAACAACTAAAAGCATTTGTACAGCAACAAGCCGATACAAATGATAATTTAGGAACCAATATCTATATTTCCCTGATCGGTATGTCCGACAGCGATACCTACAACAGAGCTGATGCCATCATGCAGGTTAAAATTACAAACGGTTCGACTTTAAATCAATTTAATAACTGGATTAACAGTTTTGGTGCCCGATACGGTCAAACAGGTATCAGTCATGGTTCCGATTACTGGAAAAGTGCTTTGGACAAAGCATTAAGCACCTCGATGAAACCTAAGGGGGTTATTATGATCACCGATGGTTGTCAGACGTCCAATGTTGCGAATTTGGTTAACACGATGAAATCATTTGATAATTATAGAAATCCAGCGAATCCAACAACTTCATTAAACCCAAATGCTCCGCATTTATATGTACTGGGAATCGAAAACGGTTTCTATGTGGATTCGGAAACGGTAGTAAGTCAGCGAATGGCGCAAAACCAGGATCCTAATTTAAATCCGGCTTTGGTAGCACCTGCTTTGGGAACTAACGATTTTGCCCGAGTTGCTCCGGTTGAACATACCGATGTAATTCAAACACAAGCCGAATCACGTCTTAGAAAGTCATTAAAATTCTTATTGGGTTACCCTGCAGATCAATTCCCGGTAGCGAGTATCGATTACTTTAAACCAGCCGATTATTATGGTCATGATAACTTTAATATCCTGGGTTCAGACGATCGTTACCTTTCGGAGAAATTGGTAGACAGTCAAATCTCATGTGGTATCTCCATTACAAAAGATTTTTGTGAAGATTGTTACTCGTTCCAACCGGAACCCGGAAAGGAATATATCTTAAGTGCCTGGGCAAAAGAAGAGACAAACGAACAACTTAAAACATTTGCAAACCCTGCGATTACACTGATTTTTTATCACAATAAACAGGCATTGCCACAACACGAAATAACAAGAATCACAGCGACACCTTCCGGTGAAATTATCGACGGATGGCAACGCATCTTTACCAAGTTTAAGATTCCGTATTCTGAAACAAGTGCTATCAACAATACGATTTCAATTGGAGTTGAGCTAACGAATAACAGCCCGAGTATTCCAGTTTATTTTGATGATATACGAGTGCATCCTTTAAAAGGTAGTATGAAATCATTTGTATACGATCCGGAAACCTTTAAGTTGATGTCGGAATTAGACGATAATAACTACGCTACTTTTTATGAGTATGACAATGAAGGCGGACTGGTTCGTATTAAAAAAGAAACGGAAAGAGGCGTGAAAACCATTCAGGAAACCCGTTCCGGAAGTGTAATTAAAAACTAAAGGATAGTCATGGTAAATAAAATCATCACATCCGTTTCCATCCTTTTTATGGGGTGTCTGGTTCAGGCACAAACCGTAGGAGAGGTTTTGAAAAAAATTACAGCCGGATACAGTATTGCAGAACCACTACAGTATAAAACCGATTATAAGCTGTTTAAAGATCATAAGTCGACTAAGGTGGAAGAAAATTATAAAGGAGTCTTTTATAAAAATGCGGCGAACGAGGTTTACATTAAAATCAACGATACGGAGATTATTAATACGAAGAAAACCAATATAAAAGTCAGCCACTCCGAAAACGCTATTGTGGTTTCGAATCCGGTTGCCAATTATTTCGGTGAAGCCGATTTTAATAAAGTATTTGAATTGTGTAAACTGAATTCGTTTAAAGATTATAAGACCTATTGGGAAATCAGTCTGGAACCCAAAACCCATTCCGGATTGACCTATTCCAAGATCATTTTAAACGTGTCAAAGAACTATTTTATACAAAAACAGATCTTTTACTATAACACGGGAATTAATTTTTCCAAGGATTATAAAGGAACAGATGTTAACTATCCGAGACTGGAAGTGGTTTATAGCGATTATAGCAGAAAAGCAATTCCTCCTACGGTTATTAATACACAAAACTATCTTTCTTTCTCTAACAAGAATAGCATTGTTTTGGCTCAACGGTTTAAAAAATACGAAATAATTGATCAACGAATTGTTTCTAATAATATAAAATAAAAATCAGATATATGTATATCCCTAAGCGTTTATTTATTTTAGTATTTACACTATTTACAGCGTTTGTTTTCGGGCAACAGGAAGAAACTTTGGGTGCTATTACCTCGGGTAGCCAGTTGCATAGTTTGCCAACGCTAAGCATTACCGACCCGAAATATGGCTCTTTGAATCAGCAGAATGTTTTTACATCTATTGATCCTGCGGTATATATTCATTTTGGTTTCAAGGATCTTGTAACGAATCAGCCGGCTTATCAGGCACAATATTCTTGCGAGGTGAAATTGGGAGTTATACCCTATAATAACCAAAATGGACAAGTGGCGGGTTATGCTGTTAAGTTGAAAATTGTACACGACAACCTGACTGAGGGCGTGAAATTCGACGATTATGCGGTTTATAAGTTGCCGGGTATTCATAGAGCGGATGTAGTGGTAGAAGAGGTAGTGTACAGAGATTTGTCGGGACAAATTATTCCTACAGTTAGTAATTCTACGGCCTATCTTCAGCTTCGTTTTAAAACGGATCGTTATTACAATATCAAAAATACAACGGTTAATCCGGTTTCGAAAAGACTCATTAAATACAATGGAATGTCGGAAATGGTGGTTAACAATGTAAGTGATGGTGCCGAAGAACTGGAAATCAACTGGACGCGTTATAATGATGCGCCAGCGACGGAATATGAACTGGAATGGACCTGGGTGGATAACTTTGGGCCAAACGGAAGCAAATTGATGCCGAATCAGATTGCCTTAACAGAACAGGATTTTAAACTAAATAGTACTCGAGTACAAACCAAAGAGTTACGATATAGAATTCCATTGGTGTTTTCCAAAGGGTATCTGGTATACCGGGTTCGACCGGTTGGACGCTTCCTTGACGATACCAAAAAGAGCTATTATGGAACCTGGTCATCCGGATTAGCCGGTGCCTTCCAGAATGTAGCTAACTGGGGTACTTTCCTTGAAATTGATGCCGATCATGAAGTTGGTAAAAAGAACTGGCAGTATAAGGCTTCTTTTGCCGAAGATGGTAAGAAAAAAGAAGTTGTAAGTTATTTCGATGGTACCTTACGTAATCGTCAAACGGTTACGAAAACCAATACTAATAATAAAACAATTGTTGGAGAATCGGTATATGATAATCAGGGACGTGTTGCCATAGAAGTATTACCAACTCCTATTGAAGCTTCCGGTATTCGCTATTACCGTGACTTAAATAAAAATGATGGCGGGAAGGTTTTTACCCATCATGATTTCGATTGGGATCGACTTAATGGATTAATCTGCGAACCTATAGTGCCACCGGGAATGTCTAAAAGTTCCGGTTCTAGTAAATATTATTCGGAAGAAAATCCTATTGTAGGTAACTACCAGGATTTTGTACCTAATGCGAATAAATATCCTTTTTCTCAGATTGAATATACGCCGGATAACACGGGAAGAATCCGAAGAAAAGGAGGCGTAGGACAAGAGCTTCAATTGGGTAATGGGCATGAAATGAGTTATTTATACCTGCAACCGGATCAGGAAGAATTAAACCGACTTTTTGGATATAAAGTAGGGGATTTCAAACGCTATAAAAAGAATGTAGTTGTCGATCCAAATAGACAGGTTAGTATCAATTATCTGGATCCACAGGGAAGAACTATTGCTACAGCGTTGGCCGGTGATAATCCGAAAGAGCCTATGGTCTCGTTAGAGGATGAAACGAATAATGCATTACACCAGATGACAACAGCTGATGTGTTGTCGAATAACGATGCGTATGCTACCGGACAAAATGGAATCCTATTGGATGGAGTACGATTAAATAAGCAGATAGGTGTTATTAAGGAAGAAGCGTTAACATTTAATTATGGTCTGACACATGCTACTAATACCTATACCGACTATTGTATGGGTGGAAAACACTATCCTTTTGTATTTGACTGGAGTATGAATCTTTTGGATGATTGCGGTAGCGGTATGTTAGTCAACCAGCATGGTGATTTTGAAATTCCGGGCGGGGTCTTTCAGTTAGGAGCGGTAAATCTGAATTCGTATACGCCGAATGCACCAGCGATTCTATTCAATAGAAGTTCAACGTCCGGTGTGTTAAAAATTGGTTCGTATACTTTAAGTAAAGATATCCGGGTAAATCAGGCCGCTGTCGAGCAATATGCAGATGATTATATCGCACAATTAAGAATTACAAGCAATCCGTGTTTTCCGACTTTAGGAAACTATGTAGTTGATATTAGCGAAGAAGACTGTCACGTGACGTGTAGAAGTTGCGAGGAAGCGTTGATTTGTACCTATTTGACACCACAGGAATGTGCGGCATATAGAACAACGTTCCCTATTGGTACAGACGAAAGCGTATTGGGAGACATCAATGTAAGAGAGTATTATGTCTTACTTGCTGAACGAAAATATGTAATCGACAATCTGAACACTAATTTTGCAGGAAGTTCATTTTCTTATAACGGAACACAATATGTAGATGTGAATGGACTTATTTCGCAGTATACAATCAATATATATGTGACTCGTTTCAAAAAGGAACTTAGAGTAATGTTAGATGGTTGTAGAGAATTGTGTATACAGCCGGGAGATACCTGTAACATCAATACCAGCATATTGTTATCGGATGTTAGTCCGCACGGACAATACGGATCAATTTCAGGAATCGATTTTCCAACGGCACAACCAGGTGGAACAACAACACCTGCAACTAGTGTAGATGATACCTTGAGTTTGTTTAATGAAGACAACCAATTGTTATATGGTGGTTCTTCAACACAGACGTATGTCGATTTGGATACCGGATTAACCGTTACTCAAAATGTATCGAACTATAACTGGAGAAGACCGGCAACGCCATATATGGACGATAACGGTGATATTGCGAAGGTTAAAGTAGAAAGAATCAATTATAACACCTATATTCCGGAGGTAATGCTTTCGGCTAGTGTCGAAGATGATCCACTGGATCCTACTTCATCAAATAAATATGTGCGTCCGCAATATTTAAGAAATGTAACGGATTTTGTAAATAACTGGCAAGCAAGCTGGGCAGAATCGTTATTGCCATACCACCCGGAATACCAGTATTTGAAATATAATAAAGCAATTTGTGCTAAAACAAATTCAACTGGAGATAACTCGGATAGCTTTGATGAGAAACTTAAAGCCTTGGATTATACCAATGTCTTTACAACAAATGGAATGGTACAAAATTTAGTCAATATTACGGCTAATGACCCTTTCTATAACAGTCAGATTACAACAATGCCTGCACAGGGTATCACGTATGAGATAGAAACGGCTGCTGATTTTAACCTGAGAAGGAATTTATTGGTAGAAGCAATGAATACGAATTACGAAGGTATTAAATTGGCTAATAACGCCCGATTGAATATGCTTCAGATGGCGTATTATACTACTGTGTTTGGTAATGGAATTGCGCCGGCTTCTACCTATCAGAGTTTGGTTACATCTCCGCTTAACCAGTTGCTTCCAATTCTTAATGCGCTGAATCCGAGTGAAAAAGAGCGTGTTTGGAAGAGCTTTATGAATAACTATATCGCGTTTAAACAAAAAACGAGAACGGTATATTCCCATATGTTTGCCCTACGAAATAGTGGTTATAACGGTTGTATTGGCGACGTACAGAACGTTGATACTTTTGTAACACTATTTGAAAAATATAATACAACAGGTAATTATAGTAACCTGTTACAACGAATCAACCAGGCTTTTGCAACTCCGGTTCCAACAACGCCTGCTGGTACGATACTGGCTTGTTCTACAACTACAGTAGCCTACTATAAAAACAAAGAAAAACGATTTATATCAGCTGATTATGGCTTTAACTCCGGTGTTCCGGGAGCACAGACAATTGCCAATGCTACTGCCGATGCCGATGCACATACGTATCAGCAAACTGGAAAATGTCCATTATTAGTAGATACCGAAAGTTTGTTAAAAGGGTTGATCAATCCTTCTTTCCAAAGTCAGGGATTATTGCTTTACGGCTTTAATGCGTACAGCATGCCGATGTTAACCCCGGATTTATTTAATTCGGTATTGTTAGACCCGGCTGCTTATGCGGCAAACCCACAAAATGTTACCATTAATGGAAATATTGTAAATGGGGGAGCGAGTTTGAATCTTACTTTTAATACCGCGAGCGGTGTTATTTCACAACCGATCGAACTTAGAATTCTGACACAAACTTTATCTATAGGCTCCTATATGAATGGTTGTAACGAAACGTTACCGGCTCCTACATGGACGGCTTATAATACAAACTTTAAGATTGTTGATTTCAAGAACATTTATTATGTGCCGGGATCATTTAATGCGGCCAATAATACCTATAAATTCCAGATTGTTGCGGTTTTAAAAAGACTTACGGGAACAAGTTGTCCGGCTCTTGAAGAGATCGTACTAGAAGGAACTGTTAAAGCAGCTATCGGACAATGTAGTTTCGGGGATGCAGCTGGAGAAACAGGTGAAAATTGCGACAAACGAGTGCGTTTTGAAAAAGCATTGGTACGCGTTATGAATGCTTTAAAAGGAACAAATCCAAATATTCCGGGACAATTATTTACATCTGGTATAGCCTTAAATGGTGCTCCAAATGATAAATATACCTATGGAAGCAGTGTTATGCCGGAGGTATTAAACGACTTAGCATTAAATTCGACCTGGTCGTGTAGTCCGAGTACCAGTTTTACGGTTAACGGTCCAACTCCGTTTACAATTTATCATCTGGTGAACGAAGCCGGAAATCCATCTTTCCTTCCGGGCTCTTTTTATAGAGTAACGGGAATAAAGATTGAAAAAAATATGGTAAATGGTGTTGTAAGTGGTGATGATAAAATAACAATCAGTTATTTGGATCTAAAAGATCAGGTGCTTACCTTAAATGGACGTATTACACCATTAAACTATAGCTGTATCTGTACGGAAGAAGTTTCTCCAATGCAAGTTGCCAGCGCGAACTTCTTAAACCTGACAAACCATCTTTGGACACAGAGCAACACTATGATTATTTCAGATGGGTATAATCCGGTAGAAATGCAGGCTGTGGCTCCTTATATTATCGGAAGTAATCCTTCGGTAAATTCCTATGCAGCCTTCTGGTCTAACGGATTGTCAAACCAAAGTGGAATTAAGTTTAATTTCTTTGCCGGTTCACAGGCATGTCAATTTGAGCTTCCTCTTTATACTTATCCAAAGAGAGGGGGGGCTTTTAACACTTACGTCCAGAGTATTACGCATTTTTCCAACTTTAAGATACTTCAGGATTTAGGCAATAATACGTATGCTTTTAGTGTTTTTGTACATCATGGTCCGTTTTCGGATGGTGACCGATTTGGGGCGACTTTTCCGGCTGGAATTAACGAAGCTTATGGTACGATAAGCTGCCTTCAGCAAACGTTCTGTGAAGAGGAATTCGGAGTGACAACTGCATTGACATCCGTGTTAAAGGATCTTATACAGCAACAAACAGTAGCTGATGGTGCTACTGCTAATGGATTACCGGCTTTAAATACCTACGTTCAGTTATCCGGAGCGGCTCCGTCAGCCAGTATCAATAACTTCTATAAAGTAGAAAATACGGCCAGTTCTCAAATTGGATTTACGTTTGCTAAAGAATCGGAATGTGAAGTAGTGTTTACAGTACCAGGTGTTTCGTTTGCAAATGTTACGAACATCTCGGGATTGTCTTTTACAAATACACAATCGGGTAATTTTACAGCTACGGTTACAACGAATACCGGAGCACAAATTGTTGCCAACGGTACCAGTAAATGTATCACTGCACGAAAATGTAATTCAGTAATTCAGGTGCCTTGTACATCTTGTATACCGTCTACCGTTCCTCCGATGGCTTGTGTGGATAAATGGTTACAGTTCCGCGATATAATGGATATTGTACAAGGGTATCAAATGCCGGATCATTTGGCTCAAGATGCGAAATATTTCTGTGAAGCCAACCTGGGTTATCTGGTTACGGATTATATACATTATTTGAATATAACGGGAGCTTACGATGTTAGTATGCCGGCCTTTATAACGATAAGTGAATTTGGAGCAACCAATTTGAATTATGGTTATAATGGTACCCAAATGGTTATTAATGCCTATGGTACGTATTTGATGTCGCATCCGTTTATTGAGTGGAGTGAATTCGTAAATCAATATGTGGTAGAAAATAAAATTTGTCCTCCGGCACCTATGGTTCCGACCATCAATTTGGAAGTAGATGATATTCCTACCCCTTGTGAGATTTTTGTACACTCGGTACAACAGACGTATATACAGGAATTAATGGAGGAATATTTTGCTGCAAAACGAGAAGAATTTAAACAAAAATATATTCAGGCCGCTATCAACGGATTACAGGAATCGTTAAATAAGGTGTCTTATGATAAAGAGTACCAGTATACGTTATACTATTATGATCAGGCAGGAAACTTAGTACAAACGGTTCCTCCTCAGGGAGTTTCCCGATTAGCGCCGGATGCCAATGGTTTAATCAATGAGATTAGAACCTCAGTACCAGAAGAAGAGCAACAGGCAGTAGGCGGTATTCTTGTCGATCCGAATCACAGGATGAAAACGCTATACCGTTATAATTCCCTGAATCAGTTGGTATGGCAAAAAACACCGGATGGTGGTGAAGCACGATTTGCTTACGATCAGTTGGGACGTATTATTGCCTCACAAAATGCAAAACAGGCTGCTATGCCAAAACCAAGATTTAGTTATACACGTTATGACGGTCTGGGACGTATTGTGGAAGCTGGAGAATACGAGCCACAGCAAGCTTATATTAACGAGGAAGGAAATGTTATCGTAGGAGGTTCTCCGGTAGGTGATCTGGAAACGTATAATTATAGACGTTATGAAGTAACGCGAACGCTTTATGACACCCCGGTTGTAAATAGTACCGGCTGGTTTGAATCGTATTCCGACAATAATAACCACAAAAGAGTTACAGCTATACTAACGTATAACATCATGGAAGATGGCGTAAACTTTGATGAACAGGAAATTATCGCGAATGATCAATATGATAATGCCATTTTGTACGATTATGATATCCATGGAAACGTAAAAGAACTTATTTATCATACGAATAAAGAGGTCTTAAGAAGTTTAAATCAGGATATTAAAAAAGTGATCTACGATTACGATCTAGTGAGCGGAAACGTGAATACGGTTACCTACCAACCTAAAAAAGCAGATCAGTTTGTTCACCGTTATGAGTATGATGCCGATAACCGAATTACGCAGGTTTATACCAGTAAGGATAAAATCGTATGGGAAAAAGAAGCGAAATACGACTATTATGAGCATGGACCTTTAGCACGACTTGTAGTTGGAGATAAGCAAGTTCAAGGATTGGATTATTTCTATACGCTTCAAGGTTGGTTAAAAGGAGTGAACTCAGAACGTTTAGGTACAATAACACTTAGAGGTGCTTATACCAACTATGACATAGGTGGTGATGGAGATCTTTTTAGTGGTGCAGCGAAAGATGCTTTCGGATTTGGATTAAATTACTTTAGAGGTGACTACCAATCCAGACATCATGTTACGAATGGTAAAGACAATATGGCATTAAACTATAGTTTAGCAAACGGTCTGGAAAGAGAGAGAAATTTATATAACGGAAACATTAAAGAGATGGTTACCTCTTTAATGGATTTGTCTCAGGTAAATTTAGCATCGCAGTATAATTATTACGCATACGATCAGTTAAACAGAATTAAGGCTATGAACTCCCTAAGTATTAATGATATATTTGGGATGTTTACAGAGGAATCCTATCAATCGAATTATTCGTATGACAGAAATGGTAACATACTGGCATTAAATCGTACGGCACCGAGGAATAAAAATAGCGGATACTCTGAAATAATGGATGAATTGCGATATCATTATCAGGATGGAACGAATAAGTTGATGCATATTGATGATGCCGTTCCTAACGGAGCGTTTACTAATGACCCGTCGAATCCGAATGATACGACTTTAGATATCGATGATCAGGATAAAAATAACTACCAGTACGATGAGATTGGTCAGTTGATCCGTGATGAAAAAGAAGGCTTAAACATTAGCTGGAGAGTGGATGGAAAAGTGAAATCGATAAATAAAAGCAATGGAACGGTAATTGATTTCGAATACGATGGTTTAGGAAAAAGAATTGCTAAAATCGTTACCAATGGAAGCGATGTGACGACTACATTCTACCAACGTGATGCACAAGGAAATGCAATGAGCACCTATGAGATGGTCAAGAGATGGGGACAACCGGAAAAATACTATCTGATTGAACAGGAGATTTACGGAAGCAGTCGTCTTGGAGTTGAAAAAAGTAGAAAAGAGCTTAATGCGGAGACCGGAAGAGGAATTGCTTTACGAATGGATGCGCTTGTAGCTACGGCACAAATTGCAGATAATGTTTCGCAGGCATTATTAACAAATCCGTCTTCTATTTGGGGATTATCGTTTAGTGGAAATAACAATGTTACTTGGGGCGATGGCGACAAGAGTATTAATTTCTTTGATCAGGGTGGAAAAACACAGGAATTTGAAATCAGAGCAAACTTCAAAATTGTTGGAGGTTCAGCGATGTCTGTCAATCAAAATCATGCGTTAGTAACTTTGGACGGTGCCAGAAGACCGGAATACAAACAATGGGATAACAGTATTGCGCGTATTGTGATTAAGAGAAATGCCAATGGAGCCTATGTGCCGGCATTAGAAGTGGAAAAATATACGAAACGATTCCACCGTTATAAACCGTTCTTTGTTTTCCACAGACGTTGGAATTATAGAAACTATAAAACCGTTTGGACATACGAATTGAGAAATGCGATACCGGAAACAGAATGGAACTTCCATGCGAAGGTATCGGTAAGTGGCGATAGTTTTAGCCCGCAGTTTACGATTAACGGAAATGTTTACACGTCGCGAGATTTTATAACGAATGTAAATCAAGAGTTAAACGGACCGGAATCTGGTGATACAAGAGACTTCCCGGAACCGGATCCTGTTTCGAATACTTTAGGTAAAACCGCAAAAACATACGGAAATGTTGACGGGAACTATTTTGGAAATTCTTTCCAGGGAGTACCAGTTGAAATGTGTGATTTTACGTATACTGTAAATAATGGTCAGGGATCGGATAATACTCCGGTATATGTCTTCCCGTTTGATGAAGGACCGGTTGGACAACCTACGGCAACCAATAATTTGTTGACAATGACAAGAAATGGTGTTCCGTATACGCAATCGTATTGTGGACCAACAGCACTAGATTCTGATGGTGATGGAATTCCGGATGCAGTGGATAACTGTCCGAATAAATTTAACCCGAATCAGAGTGATGTGGATGGTGATGGTGTTGGAGATGTTTGTGACAACTGTATGTACACATATAATCCAAACCAGGCCGATACAGATGGTGATGGTAGAGGAGATGTTTGTGACAACTGTATCAACAATCCAAACTACAATCAGATTGACACGGATGGTGACGGAAGAGGTGATGCTTGTGACAACTGTAGAACGATTTACAACCCGGGTCAGGAAGATGCTGATGGAGATGGTATTGGAGACGTTTGTGAAGGATTGGATCAAGGTCAGGGTACATCTGCAGCAGTTGGAACACCGGTTACAGCCTATCGTTTTGTAGGGGATAAAAACTACGAATTATCGAACCATTTAGGTAACGTTCTTTCTGTAATTACCGACCGTAAATTGGCTGGGCTATATGGACGAGGAGTACTGTTAATTCCAGACGTAGTTTCATACAATGATTACTATCCGTTTGGGATGCTAGTACCAAACCGTCACGAGTCCTCAGAATCATATCGTTATGGATTCCAGAACCAGGAGAAAGACGATGAAGTTAAAGGTGAAGGGAATAGTATAAACTATAC